>ENA-UOOA01000518-UOOA01000518.1-human-gut-metagenome-genome-assembly--contig:-P61old-NODE-518-length-79542-cov-13.393599_pt1 | contig 79542 bp, 60 predicted proteins | sample MGYA00242467_ERZ724014 | MGnify/ENA metagenome assembly ERZ724014 | reverse complement strand
CGCGCTCCGTGACGCGCGCCCCGGGCCGGTCGCAGACGACGAGCGCCACCTCGGCCGCGATCGCACCCCGCTCGCATGCGGCGGCGATCGCCTCGAAGTTGCTCCCCTCGCCGCTGGCGAAAACAGCGATCCGCTTCATCGGCACGCTATCGGATGACGACCCCTTCGGAGTCGGTGACACGTCCGATGACCGACGCCTGCTCTCCGTGCGACGCGAGGATGTCGACGGCCTTCTGCGCCTCCTCGGCGTCGAGCGCGATGACCATGCCGACGCCCATGTTGAAGATGTTGAACATCTCGCGGTGGGCGATCTTTCCGTACTTCTCCAGGAAGCGGAACACGGGCAGGATCTCCCACGTCCCCTCCTCGATGGCGATGCCCTGCCCCTCGTGCAGGATGCGGGGAATGTTCTCGTCGAATCCGCCGCCGGTGATGTGGCTGATGCCGTGGACGTCGCACCGGCGGATCACGTCGAGCACCGGCTTTACATAGATTTTCGTCGGGGTGAGCAACACCTCGCCCAACGTGCGGTTACTCAGCTCGGGATAGACCTTGTTCAGTTCCAGTCCGTTGTCCGACAGCACCTTGCGCACCAGCGAGAAGCCGTTGGAATGGACGCCCGACGAGGCGATCCCGACCAGCACGTCGCCGGTCTTGACCTTCGACCCGTCGATGAGCCGGCCGCGTTCGACGACGCCCACCGTGAACCCCGCGATGTCGTACTCGCCGCCTTCGTACATGCCCGGCATCTCGGCCGTCTCGCCGCCTACGAGCGCACAGCCCGCCTGACGGCACCCCTCGGCCACGCCGCAGACGATGCCCTCGATCTTGACCGGTTCGTTGTGCCCCACGGCCACATAATCGAGGAAAAAGAGCGGCTCGGCACCCTGAGCCAGCACGTCGTTGACGCACATCGCCACGGCATCGATGCCGATCGTATCGTGTTTGTCCAGCGCGAAGGCCAGTTTGAGCTTGGTTCCCACGCCGTCGGTACCGCTTACGAGCACCGGCTCCTTGACTCCGAGGGCCGCCAGATCGAACATGCCGCCGAAGGCGCCGATCGTACCCATGACGCCCGTGCGCGCCGTCGAAGCGACGTGCTTCTTGATGCGGCGGACCACCTCGTAACCGGCTTCGAGATTCACGCCGGCCTTCTCATAACTTTCTGCCATATCGTTTTTTCTGTTTTTCGTTTGACATTTGTCGCGCGAGGAATACCCCGCTAACGGTTCTTGTCCTCCTTGCGGCCGATCTCGGCGGCATGTTCGTAGAGCGCCGTCGGATAACGGCCCGTGAAGCAGGCCATGCACATCTCCTTGCGGTTGCCGGCCCTCAGCAGCGCTCCCTCCGAGAGGAAGGCCAGCGAGTCGGCCTCGATCTGGCGGCATATCTCCTCGACCGAACAGCGGTGGCCGATCAACTGGTCGCAGGTCGAGGTGTCGACGCCGTAGAAGCAGGGATGGGTCATCTTGGGCGAGGCGATGCGCACGTGCACCTCCTTCGCGCCGGCGGCCTTGAGCAACCGCACGATGCGCAGCGAAGTCGTACCGCGCACGATCGAGTCGTCGATGAGCGCCACGCGCTTGCCCGCCACGAGCGACCGCACGGCCGAAAGTTTCATCTTCACGCCCTTCTCGCGCATCGCCTGCGACGGCTGGATGAAGGTACGGCCGATGTAACGGTTCTTGACCAGCCCCATTTCATAGGGGATGCCGCTGGCCTCCGAGTAACCGATCGCGGCCGAAAGGCTCGAATCGGGCACGCCGATCACCACGTCGGCGTCGGCCGGAGCCTCCTCGAAAAGGAGCCGGCCCGACTCCTTGCGGAAGGCGTGGACGTTGCAACATTCGATGTCGCTGTCGGGGCGCGCGAAATAGATGTACTCCATGGCGCACATGCAGTTGCGCTTGTACATCGAATAGTCGCGGCTGCGGATGCCGTTGCGGTCGAGCGTGACGATCTCGCCCGGATTGACGTCGCGCACGAACTCTGCGCCCACGATGTCCAGCGCGCAGGTCTCCGAGCTGACGACCCAGCCGTCGTTGAGCCGGCCGATCGACAGCGGACGCAGGCCGTACTTGTCGCGGCAGGCGTAGAGCCGGTTCTCGGTCATGATCAGGAAGGCGAACCCGCCTTCGAGCATGTTGAGCGCGTCGATGATGGCGAAGATGCGGTGCTCCGAGCTGTGCTCCTTCTTGATGAGGTGCGCGAGGATCTCGCTGTCGGAGGTCGAGTGGAAGAGGCTCCCCTTGTCCTCCAAGTAACGCACCAGCTCGCGTGAATTGACGAGGTTGCCGTTGTGCGCCAGCGCGAAATCGCCCGTATGGTGTCGGAAGACGAAGGGCTGCACGTTCTCGCGGCCGCCGCCCCCTGCCGTCGAGTAGCGCACATGGCCGATGGCCATGCGGCCGTGGAGCGTCGAAAGGTTGTCGCCGTTGAAGACCTCGGTCACCAACCCCTCGCCCTTGACCGACGCGAGGCGGCCCTCCTCGGCACTGACGATGCCGCACGCCTCCTGGCCGCGGTGCTGCAAGGCATGAAGGCCGTAGTAGACGATTCCCGGCGCATCGTCCACGCCGAAGACGCCGAAGACGCCGCACTCCTCGTGCAGGGAGTCGAAAGGCAATTCATTCATATCGTGATTCCTCCTGTATTAGTTAATCCGAAAGCGAAAACCGGAGCGGGAATCCACCCCCGCCGTGTCGCTCCTCTATTTTTTCAAAGCCTCCAAACGGGCGAGAATCTCCTCGTAGGCCTCGCGCACGCGCCCCAGGTCGCGGCGGAAACGGTCCTTGTCGAGCTTCTCGTTGGTCGTCTTGTCCCACAGACGGCAGGTATCGGGCGACACCTCGTCCGCCAGCACGATCTGCCCGTCCGACGTGCGGCCGAACTCGATCTTGAAGTCCACCAGCGTGATGTTCATGCGGTCGAACAGACCGGTCAGCACCTCGTTGATCTTGGCCGTCATGTCGTAGATCCGTTTCAGTTCGTCGTAAGTCACTACGCCCAGCGCCACGGCGTGATGGTCGTTGATGAGCGGATCGCCCAGCTCGTCGCACTTGTAGCAGATGTCGTAGATCGTGTTCGACGGTCTGAGCCCCTCTTCCAGCCCCAAGCGCTTGGCCATCGAACCGGCCACGATATTGCGCACGATCACCTCCAGCGGGATGATCTTCACGCGGCGGCACAGCTGGTCGCGCTCGTTGAGCGTAGAGATGTAGTGCGTCGGAATGCCCGCCTCTTTCAGATAGCCGAAAATGATCGTCGAAATCTTGTTATTGAGGACGCCCTTGCCCTCGATGGTCGCCTTCTTGATGTTGTTGAAAGCGGTGGCGGCATCCTTGTAATGCATCAGGATCACATCGTCGTCGTCCGTGCGGAAAACCTGTTTCGCCTTACCCTCGTAAAGCATTTCGAGCTGTTTCATAGTTTGTTCTATTTTTTGGAGTTATTGTTTTTTCGCTTTTTTCAGATCGAAGTCCACCACGATCGGCCGGTGATCCGACGGGTGCCAGAAATTCGACAGTTTCTTCGGATCGCGCACCGGCTCGGTATAGTCGTCGCGAACCACTTCGGCGCGCGTCACGCAATCGTAGAGCGCCGGCGTGCAGTAGACGAAATCGATACGCTTTTCCGAATGAGTCGTCGTCTGGAACCGGCCGGGATGCTGTCGGGCGATCACATCGACGTAGGGCGTATGTTCGAGCACGTAGTCCTGCGTCAGCAGCCGCGGATCGTCCTCCGGACATTTGTAGAACCAGTTGTCGAGCCGCGACCACGAGTTGTTGTCGCCTAGCATCACCCAAAGCTCTTCGGCGGCACGGGGAGCGGTGCCGATCGTATGCCGGCAGATATACTCGATCTCCATGCGGCGGTAACGGTCGCCCTCGTGCGCGTCGCGGCTCGCCGCCACGTCGGTCGCCCGGTAGGCGTAAGCCTGCGGCCACAGATGCAGCGTCACGATATTGACCGTGCGACCGTTCTTCGCGATGCGGGCCCACCCCGCGCCGTGCGTCACCACGCTGTCGGGCTCCTCGCCCACGATCCGCTCGACGTTCTCGATCGGGTATTTCGAGGTAATCACCTGCGGGAAATTGTCGCGGTGACCGCCCACGTACCAATACTTGTGGCCGTAGCGCGCCGCCAGTTCGCCCCAGTTGCCGACCAGATAGCGGTCGGCTTCCGGCATCCTGTCGGCCGTGCCCGAACGGTAGATCGACTGCGCCTCGCACCACACGCAGACGTCGGCGTCGAACTCCTTCACCCACTCCACGAAGCGGTCGTAATTGTCGTCCTGCCCCGACCACATGCCGTTCTGGATGTTCCAGTAGAGCAGCCGCAGGTCGGAGCCCGACGGACGCCTGGCGGCGCAGGGAACCGACGTAGCGATCGCAGCGGCGAAAGCCGTCAGGCAGAAAAGGATTCGTTTCAGGTTCATGCGTATTCAAGTTTAAGGTTAGTTCCGTTTGCGGAAATAGGCGACGGCATTCTCGAAGATCGGCTGCCGTTTCTCCCCGCAGATATTCTTGAAGAGGTTCTCTCCGTAGCGCTCCGTATGACCCATCTTGCCCAGAATGCGCCCGTCCTCGGAGACGATGCCCTCGATGGCGTAGAACGAACCGTTGGGGTTGCAGGGCGCTTCGGCCGTCGCATGACCGTCGGGGCCGGCGTACTGGAAAGCTACCTGCCCGCACTCGAACAACCGGCGCGCCAGCTGCTCGCCGACCACGAACTTGCCTTCGCCGTGGCTGACGGCGATACTGTGCAGATCGCCCACCGAGAACGAACTGAGCCACGGCGAAGCCGTCGAAGCCACACGCGTGGTGACGATCTGCGAAACGTGGCGGTTGATGTCGTTGCGGAAGAGCGTGGGCGAATCCTTCGTCACGCAGCCCAGCCGCCCGTAGGGCAGCAGTCCCGACTTGACGAGCGCCTGGAACCCGTTGCAGATGCCCAGGATCAGGCCGCCGCGGTCGAGCAGCGCATGGATCTCCTCCGCGATATCCTTGTTGTTGAGTACGTTGGCGATGAACTTGCCGCTTCCGTCGGGTTCGTCGCCCGACGAGAATCCGCCGCTGAGCACGAAGATGTGGCACCGGCGGATATGCTCCTTCATCTCGCGGATCGAGCGGAAGATCGCCTCGGCCGAAAGGTTGCAGAAGACCGTCGTCTCGACCTCGGCACCGGCGCGGCGGAAGGCGCGCGCCGTGTCGTAGTCGCAGTTCGTGCCCGGGAAGACGGGCAGGTAGGCCACGGGGTGCTCCACCGCCTCGCCCCCGTAGACGAACGTGCGAGGTGCAGGTGTGCTCTCCATGACCGTCCCGCGGTTCGCGCCGCGGTCGGGATAGATTCGGGCGAAGCGCTCGCTGTTGGCGCGGCGCAGCGCGTCGAGCGGCATCCGCTCGCCGTTAACAGTCAACGCTTCGTCGGCCGTCGTCCGGCCCAGCCGCACGGCGAAGGGCGCATCGAGTTCGACAGTGCTCTCCACCACGATCGAACCGTAGTCGTAGGCGAACAGCGCCTCCTCCGGCAACTCGACCTCCGCGCCGATTCCGTTGCCGAAAGCCATCTTCGCCAGCGCCTCGGCCACACCGCCGAACCCGACGGCATAGCCCGCCACGATCCGACCTGCGGCGATCCGCTCGGAAGCATAGTTCCACAAGGTTCGGAGCGCCGCGGTATCGGGCATACGGTTCGCCTTCGGCGTATGTTTGAGCAGGTAGAGCGTATGCCCCGCCTCTTTCAGATCGGTCGAGATCACGCGCCGCGCGTCGACGGTCGTAATGCCGAAGGCCATGAGCATGGGCGGCACGTTGATCTGCTGGAAGGTGCCGCTCATCGAGTCCTTGCCGCCGATCGACGGCAGCCCCAGCTCGACCTGCATCCGCAGCGCACCCAGCAGCGCCGCCAGCGGTTTGCCCCACGAACGGGCGGTGTGCATCCGTTCGAAATATTCCTGATAGGAGAAACGCATCCCCCCGAACTCCGCACCGGCGGCCACCGCCTTGGCGCAGGCCTCGACGACGGCGTAGGCCGCCCCGTGATAGGGGCTCCACGACGTAAGGAAGGGGTTGTAGCCGTAGGCCATGATGCTCGCCGTCTCGGTGTATCCCTCGACGGGGAGTTTCTGCACCGAGACCTGCGTCTCGGAGCCCTGCGTGCGGCCGCCGAAGGGCAGCAGCACGGTCGAAGCGCCGATCGTCGAGTCGAACATCTCGACGAGGCCCTTCTGCGACACCACGTTGTCGTCCGCCAGGTCGGCCTCCATGCGCTCGGCGAGCGTCGCACCCTGCGGCTTGCGCACGAAGGGGTCGCACGCCTCGACGGCGCCGATCTCGACCTCGGCATAGTGGGCCGCACCCGCCGAGTCGATGAACTCGCGCGAGAGGTCGACCACGAGCCGGTCGCGGTTGTACATGCGCATCCGGCGCGTATCCGTAACGTCGGCCACGTGCGTCACCTCGATATTCTCTTCACGGCAATAATCCATGAATCGTTCCATGTCCGCCCGTTCGACCACTACGGCCATGCGCTCCTGCGACTCGCTGATCGCCAGCTCCGTCGCATTCAGGCCGTCGTACTTGGTCGGCACGCGGTCCAGATAGATGTCCAGACCGTCGGTCAGCTCGCCGATGGCCACCGACACGCCGCCGGCGCCGAAGTCGTTCGACTTCTTGATAAGGCGCGTCACCTCCGGCCGGCGGAACAGCCGTTCCAGTTTGCGCTCTTCCGGAGCGTTGCCCTTCTGCACCTCCGACGAACAGGTTTCCAGCGACTTGGTATTGTGTTCCTTCGACGAACCCGTCGCACCGCCGATGCCGTCGCGCCCCGTGCGGCCGCCCAGCAGCAGTACCACGTCGCCCGCGGCGGGCGTTTCGCGCCGCACGTTTTCGGCCTTCACGGCTCCCACCACGGCACCCACCTCCAAACGCTTGGCCACGTAGTCGGGATGATAGATTTCGCGCACGTGGGTCGTGGCCAGACCGATCTGGTTGCCGTAGCTCGAATAACCGGCCGCAGCCTTGCGGCTGATGACCCGCTGGGGCAGTTTGCCGGCGAGCGTCTCGCCGACAGGCTGATAGATATCGCCCGCACCCGTCACACGCATGGCCTGGTAGACGTAGCTGCGCCCCGACAGCGGGTCGCGGATCGCACCGCCCAGACAGGTCGAAGCGCCGCCGAAGGGTTCGATCTCGGTGGGATGGTTGTGCGTCTCGTTCTTGAACTGCAACAGCCACTTTTCGGGCTGCCCGTCCACGTCGACGTCGACGAAGATCGAGCAGGCGTTGTTCTCCTCGCTCACTTCCAGATCGTCCAGCTTGCCGATTTTGCGCAGGTAACGGGCGCCGATCGTGGCCAGATCCATCAGGCAGAGGGGTTTTTCGTCGCGGCCCAGTTCGCGGCGGATCTTATGATACAGCTCCAACGACTCCTCCAACTCGGCTCGCATGAACGACTCGTCGACCCGAATCGAGGTCAGCACCGTCGTAAAGGTCGTATGGCGGCAATGGTCGCTCCAATAGGTATCCAGAATCCGCAGCTCCGTCTCGTAGGGATCGCGCCCCTCGGCCCGGAAATAGTTCACCACCTCGCGCAGGTCGTCGGCGTTCATCGCCAGCCCCATCTTCGCGCAATAGGGAGCCAGTTCGCCGTCGGTCAGCTCGCGCAGTCCCGCGAGCACCTCCACGGGCTTCACCTCGGCCTGCTCCATGTCGCTCAACACCGAGAGATCCTTCTCGCGCGACTCGACGGCGTTGATGTAGTATTTGCGCACGCGCGCCAGCTCCTCGTCGGTCGTCGCTGCGTCCAGCAACAGCAGCCGCGACGAGCGGATGCGCACCTCGGCTTCGGGATCGATCAGCCGCACGCAGTCGACGGCCGACGCAGCGCGCTGATCGAACTGTCCCGGCAGATACTCCACCGCCAGGAATTTCCTCCCTTCGAGGTCGCAGGCGTCGGTCACCTCGTCGGTCTGCACCTCGCCGAACACCCTGTAACGGCTCGCTTCGAGCAGTTCGGGCGTGAAGCCGAACAGGTCGTAGACGTTCAGCAGACGCAACTGCGAGAGGTGCAATCCGAGGTTCTCGTTCAAATCGTGTTGCAGGCTCTCGGCCTCGACCCGAAATCCGGGGCGTTTCTCGACGAAAATACGGTAGTTCTTCATATCGTTCAGTTCTCTTTTTTCTCTTTATTCCGCTGCGGCGGCCCGACGGCTCCGCCGGTCATTCGAATCGCGCGGCCCACTCGGCGGCGAACTGCCCGCCGCTCAGGCCCACGAAGGTGATATGCCCCATTTTACGCAGGGGGCGGCTCTCGCGTTTGCCGTAGAGATGGACGTGGACATCCGCCCGCCCCTCCCGGGCGATCGCCTCGGCGGCGGCCAAATCGCGCCCCAAGATATTCTTCATCACCGTGGGAGCCACCAACCGCGGCTCTTCCAACGGCATCCCCAGCAGGTAGCGCGCCAGTTCGCGGAACTGGTTGGTCGTGCATCCCTCGATCGTCCAGTGCCCGCTGTTGTGCGGGCGCGGCGCCATTTCGTTGAAATAGATCTCGTCGCCCTTGACGAAATACTCGATCGCAAGGATGCCCCGATAACCGCACTCCTGCATGAAACGCCGGCTCTCGCTCACGATCCTGTCGCGCAGCGCGTCCGGAATCTCCGCCGGCACGACCGACAGATCCAGAATCCCGTCGCGGTGGACGTTGCGCCCCACGGGAAAGCAGACCGTCTCGCGGCCGTCGCCGACCACGATGGCGCTCGCCTCGAAATCGAAGGCTACGAACTCCTCGACGATACCCGGCCGGCCGAAATAGGGTTCGACCTTCGCCATATCCTCCTCCGAACGCAGCACGACCTGCCCGTGGCCGTCGTAGCCCAGCGTGCGGGTCTTGAAGACGCAGGGGAAGCCGCCCGCCTCGCGGACGGCCGCTTCGAGCGACGGGCGGTCGTCGGCCGGCGCGAAACGCGGCGTGCGCAGGCCGTGCGCGACGGCGTTGCGCTTCTCGCGCAGGCGATCCTGCGAGTCGTAGAGGGGCTGGAAGCCCTGCGGAATATTGTATCGCTCCACGAGCGGAATGAGCACTTCGCCCGGGACGTTTTCGAATTCATAGGTCACCACGTCGCTGCGGCGGCACAGCTCTTCGAGCGCCGCCCCGTCGTCGTAGGCCGCCACGATATGCCCGTCGGCCACACGTGCGGCGGGAGCATCGGCCGCAGGATCGAGCGTCACCACCCGCGCCCCCAGCTTGTGCGCCTCCTCGGCGAGCATCAGCCCCAGCTGACCCGCGCCGATCACACCGATCGTCTTCATCGCGGCACCCATCCTACAACTCCGCTTTCAACACGTCGGCCGTCTGCCGCGTCCGGAACGCATCGAGCCGTGCGGCCACCTCCCCGTCGGACAAGGCCAAGATCGACACGGCAATCAATGCGGCATTCTTCGCTCCGTTGATCGCCACCGTCGCCACCGGCACGCCGGCCGGCATCTGAACGATCGACAGCAACGAGTCCAGCCCGTTGAGCGCACGCGACTTGACCGGCACGCCCACCACGGGCAGCGGCGTCATGCTGGCCACCATGCCCGGCAGATGGGCCGCCCCGCCGGCACCGGCGATGATGACCTCGATGCCGCGCCCGCGCGCCGTCTTGGCGTACTCCACCAGCAGGTCGGGGGTACGGTGGGCGCTCACGACCCGCTTCTCATAGGGGATGCCGAACGCTTCGAGCGTCTCGGCAGCGGCGGCCATGACCTCCCAGTCGCTGGTCGACCCCATGATGACTCCTACTTTCGCACTCATATCTGAAATTTTCTTTGCGGGCCCGTCCCGTCGGACGGATGCTCCCGTTACGTTCGATATCCGCTTTCCACCGGATGCGACCGGCGCGTACTCTTCTCCGGCGAAGCGCATCCCGGAACCGCTCCTGCACGCGCCCGAACCGCCTCAACTCCTTCCGTATCACCCCGGCAGAGGCTCCGTCGCCGAAAAGAAGAACCGCCGCGACACGATACGTCACGGCGGTTTTTTCTCCATCAGTTCCGAGCACACGAACGATGTACGTACCCTTTCGAGTATCGTCCTTTCTGATTCTGCTGTAACCAAAAAGCGTACATGGCGTGCGGTTTCTTCTTATCGACGACACAAAGATAGCTCCTTTTTCACGGAAAACCGAAGCTTATAATAAATAAAATTATAAACAATCTTATCAACATTCCAACGCACGGAACGCCCCTCTTCCGGTCGGCCGCGACCGATTCCGGAAGCGGCTCTGCCGCCGTTATCCGCGCAGCTTCGCCTCGCAGTAGGCGCAACGGTAACTGCCCGGTTCGCCGTCGATCTCATGGAAGAGCTGGTCGACGTCTTCGGTGGCCGAGATGCAGCGGCGGTTCTGGCAGCGCAGGCGATTGACGTCGTATGCTTCGGTCAGATGCGGCGTAGGGGCCGCCTTCCGTTCGCCCGCCCATTGCAGCAGCGTATAGATCAGCGCCATGCGGACGAACTTGCCGTTCTCGACCTGCCGGAAATAGGCAGCGCGGGGGTCGTTGTCCACCGCGCGCGTGATCTCGTTGACGCGCGGCAGCGGATGCAGGACGACCATCTCCTTCTTGGCCGTTTCGAGTTTCTCGGGCGTCAGCACGAAACTGTCCTTTACCCGCTCGAACTCCTCCTCGTCCAGAAAACGCTCCTTCTGCACGCGGGTCATGTAGAGAATGTCCAGTTCGGGCATCACCTCCTCCATGGTGCGCACTTCGACGGTCGGCACGCCGTATTTGTCGCACACCTCGTGCCGGATGTAGTCGGGCAGGCGCAGCTCTTCGGGCGCGATCAGGATCACCTTGATCCCCGTGCGGCGCGACAGCGCCTTGATGAGCGAGTGCACCGTACGGCCGAATTTCAGGTCGCCGCAGAAGCCGATCGTGAGGTCGTCCAACCGTCCCAGTTCGCGCTTGATCGTCAGCAGGTCGGTAAGCGTCTGCGTGGGATGCGCATGGCTGCCGTCGCCGGCGTTGATGACCGGGATGCCGGCGTACTGCGACGCCACGAGCGGCGCCCCCTCCTTGAAATGGCGCATGGCGATGATGTCGGCGAAGCAGGCGATCACGCGCACCGTGTCGGCCACCGTTTCACCCTTCGACACCGACGACGACGCGGCGTCCGAAAAACCGATGACGTTGCCGCCCAGCTCCATCATGGCCGACGTGAAACTCAGCCGCGTGCGGGTGGAGGGTTCGTAGAAGAGCGTCGCCAGCTTGCGGCCCTTGCAGGCCTCGCTGTACTTTTCGCGATGGGCGATGATGTCCAGCGCAAGGTCGATGATCCGCTCGGTTTCGTCCACCGACAGATCGGTAGGCTCGATCAAATGACGCATAACTCTCTTCGAATTATTTGTTGATCCAGCTTTCGTCCGACGGATTGTTGCGGAAGGCGATCAGGCGCGCCTTGTCCTCGGGACGGATATATCCCTCCTCGGCTGCCACCTCCGCGAGCACGTCGAGGTTCGACAGCGAGTAGTTCACGACTCCGGCCGCCGCCAACCGGTCGAGCCCCTTCTGCATCCCGTAGGTGAAGATCGACGCCACGCCCAGCACCTCGGCGCCCGCTTCGCGCAGCGCCTCGACCACCTCGATGCAGCTTCCCGCCGTCGAGATCAGGTCTTCGATCACCACGACCTTCTGCCCTTTTTCGAGCCGGCCCTCGATGCGGTTGCCGCGGCCGTGATCCTTCGCGCCGCTGCGCACGTAACCCATCGGCAGATCGAGGATCGTGGCCGTGATGGCCGCATGGGCGATACCGGCCGTCGAGGTTCCCATCAGCACCTCGGCTTCGGGGAATTTCGTGCGGACGATCTCGGCCAATCCCGCCTCTACGTGCTTGCGCACCTCGGGGGCCGTCAGCGTCAGACGGTTGTCGCAATAAATCGGGCTTTTGATACCGCTCGCCCAAGTGAACGGCTGCTCTGGACGCAGGAATACCGCGCCGATCGAGAGCAGGTCTTTTGCTATGGCTTTCTCCATGTTCGGTTTGTTGTTATCGTTCAATTTCATATACAGTATCGGAAAGGGACCGCCCTGTTCGTCGCGCTCGCTGCGGCCGCACACGGCGAACCCCACGTGTTCGTAGAACCCGCGCGCCGAGGGGTTCTGCTCGTTGACCACGACCTCCGTCACACCCGCGGCGAAAGCCTCGCGCACCAGCGCGGTGCCGACACCCGCACCCCGACAGGCGGGACCGACGAAGAGCATCTCCAACCGCCGGCCGTCACACCCCATGAAGGCGACCGGAACTCCCTCCGCATCGCGCACGATCCGCAGATCGGCTATCGAACGCAGGGCGTCGGGGACATAGGTGCGGATGCCGCGAATATCCTCCTCACTCAGAAAGTCATGCGTGGCGCGCACCGACGCCTCCCACAGCTCCACGAGCCGGTCGACGAGCGCATCGTCGCGCGACACGCAGCGCTCGGGTGCGGAAAAAAACACGGGCTTCATATCATTTCATTGCCTTGCGCAAAATCGCCTCCACCTCGTCGGGATAGATCCCGCCCTCGTGCACCTTCACGCCGTCCACATAAAAGGTCGGAACGTAATAGTAGTCGTAGCCGTCGGCCACGGCGGGCTGCTCCGACTCCTCGATCAGTTCGATGTCGACGGCCGCCAGCTCGGGATGGGCGGCCTTGACCTCGTCGATGTAACGCAGCGCCTTGCGGCAGAAGGGACAGTTTTTCAGGTAGAAAAGTTTCACCGGTTTCATGACTCGTCTATTTTTCGGATGGGAAACGCCGTCGTCGTCCCGCATCCCGCATATTTCATTCCGCACCGACGAATTCGGCCACGCAGCGGCGATAGGTCGCCACGGGATCGGACGCCGCCGTGACGGGACGCCCCACGACGATGAAGTCGGAGCCGATCTCGCGGGCACGCGCCGGCGTAGTGACACGCACCTGGTCGCCCATGTCGCCGTCGGCGAAGCGCACGCCGGGCGTGACGGTCAGAAACTCCGCACCGCACGCCTGCTTGACCATGCCTGCTTCGAGCGGCGAGCAGACCACGCCGTCCAACCCCGCCTCGCGGGCATTGCGGGCATAGCGGACGATCACTTCGTCGATAGGCGCGTCGATCAGCAGTTCGCTGCGCATCCGCTCCTCGCTCGTCGAGGTGAGCTGAGTCACGGCGATGAGCAGCGGCCGCGTACCGTCGGGCCGCGTCAGTCCCTCGACGGCCGCACGCATCATGTCGATCGTACCGGCCGCATGGACGTTGCACATATCCACATCCAGCTTCGACAGCACGGCCATCGCCTTGCGCACCGTGTTGGGAATGTCGTGCAGTTTCAAATCGAGGAAGATCCGGTGACCGCGGCGCTTGATCTCGCGCACGATCGACGGCCCTTCGGCATAGTAAAGCTCCATGCCGATTTTCAGGAACGGCTTGCGCGGCTCCTGCTCGAACTTATTCAGAAAAGCGAACGTCGCCTCGGCACTGGCGAAATCGCACGCTATGATTACATCTCGTGTCAACATCTTTATCTCTTCTTTTACGTTTCCGTTCCTGCTCCGTACATCCCCGAACGCCTGTGCGACGAGATGTAACAGTATTTAAAATCCCTCCAAACCTCCCTTTTCCTTCGCTGCGCTCGGTTTCCGCTGCGGCGCCTCGGCATCCCGCGAGCGGGTGCACTCGGCTGGCGACGCGGTCGTAAAGGGAGGCTTCGCAGCCGGAAACATCGTCATCCCTTTTTACGTTTCCGCACCTGCGTATAGGCGTCCTACCGCGCAGCACAACCCACGATGTCGGCGAGCCGTTCGATGCCCAGCCGCTCCATTTCGGAGGGCAGCGCCTCGATGATCTCCTTGCAAATATAAGGATTTTTCAGGTTCGCCGCACCCACTTCGACCGCCGTCGCGCCGGCCATCATCATTTCGATGACGTCGCGCGCCGACGACACGCCGCCGCAGCCGATCACCGGAATCCCGCACGCCCCGGCCACCTGATAGACCATGCGCAGTGCCACAGGGAAGACCGCGTCGCCCGAAAATCCGCCCATTACGTTGGCGATCACCGGCTTGCGGCGCTGCACGTCGATGCGCATACCGAGCATCGTATTGATCAGGCACAGCCCGTCGGCACCCGCCTCCTCGCAGGCGCGGGCGATCGCCACGATGTCGGTCACGTTGGGCGAGAGCTTGATGTAGACCGGTTTGGTCGTCACGGCCTTCACGGCGCGCGTCACCTCGGCGGCGCACTCGGGCGACGTGCCGAACGACATGCCGCCGTGGCGCACGTTGGGGCACGAGACATTGACCTCGATCAGCCCGATCCCCTCCTCGCGGTCGATACGTTCGCAACAGTAGGCGTACTCCTCGACCGAAAAGCCCGAGATGTTGGCGATCACCGGCTTGTGGAAAAACGTCCGCAGGCGGGGCAGCTCCTCGGCGATCACGGCGTCGATGCCCGGGTTCTGCAACCCCACGGCGTTGATCATCCCCGCCGTGCACTCGGCGATACGGGGCGTCGGATTGCCGAAGCGCGCGTCGCGCGTCGTACCCTTGAACGAGAAGGTGCCCAGAATGTTGATGTCGTAGAAATCGCGGAATTCGTTGCCGAATCCGAACGTACCGCTGGCCGGAATGACCGGATTGTCCAGCCGCCAGCCGCTCAGCGTAACCGACAGGTCGCGCGCAATCGTTTTCGTTACCATATCACCTCCTCCTTCGTCAATACCGGCCCCTCCTTGCAGATGCGTTTGTTGCCGTATTTGGTTTTGCAGCTGCACCCCATGCAGGCGCCGAATCCGCAGCCCATGCGCTCCTCGAAGCTCAGCTGACCGCTGCACTTCGTAGCGTCGCTCAGCGCACGCAGCATCGGCAGCGGGCCGCAGGCGTAGAAATAGTCGTATGCCAAGCCGCTTTCGCGGATCGCGTCGGTCACGAAACCCCGCACGCCCTCCGTCCCGTCGGCCGTCGCCACCACGACGCGGCAGCCCAACTGCGCGAACTCGTCGCGGTAGAAGACCTCCGCCGCCGTGTTGAAGCCCAGCACGACCGCGACCTCGCGGCCGTCGGCCAGAAGCCGTTTGGCGAGATTGTAGAGCGGCGGGACGCCCACGCCGCCGCCCACGAGCAACTCGCGGCGGCTGCCCTTCGTCACGTCGAAGCCGTTGCCCAGCCCTGTGAGCAGGTCGAGCCGCGCGCCGGGCCGCAGGCCGGCCATAAGCGCCGTCCCCTCGCCCACGACTTTATAGATCAGCGTGATCGTCCGTTCGTCCCAGTCGCAGACCGAGATCGGGCGGCGCAGGTAGCACCCGTCGAGTTCGACGTTGACGAACTGTCCGGGCGCCGTGATCCACTGCGTGTCGCCTTCGAGCGTCATGCGCCATACGGCAGGCGTCAGCCGTTCGTTGGAGCGAAGCGTGTAGATTGCTTTCTTGTACATAACTCTGTTCCCGAATTTTGATTTCAGGCAGGCAGATGTGGTGCATCGTGCGTCCGAGTCGGACGGGGCATACCAAGCGCATGTCCCGTTCGGAGCGGACAAGGGATGTGCCGCAGGTGCCGCATGAAATCGAAATTACTTCGCGTCGATCGTCGAAACGGAGAGCGTAATCTCTTCGAGTACGTCGAGCAGCACCTTCACCGTTTCGAGCGAAGTGAAGAGCGTCACGTTGTTCTCGACCGCCGTGCGGCGGATTTCGTAGCCGTCGAAGCGCGTATTGTGCTGATCCAGGTCGATCGTGTTGATGATGTAGCTCACGTGGCCTTGGCGCAGCGAATCGATGATTTCGCTGCTGCCCTCGCACAGCTTGCGGCGCAAGCGCGTGCGCAGGCCGTGGCGGCGCAGGAAATCGGCCGTACCGGAAGTCGCCTCGATGTTGAAGCCGAGGTTGTAGAAACGGCGCGCCAGCGGCAGCACCTCCTCCTTGTCCTTGTCGGCGATCGTGAGCAGCACCGTACCGTAGTTGGCCACCTTCATGCCCGAAGCCTGCAACGCCTTGTAGAGCGCGCGCGTCAGCTTGTCGTCGTAACCGATCGCCTCGCCCGTCGACTTCATCTCCGGCGAGAGGTAGGACTCCACCCCGCGGATCTTCGAGAAGGAGAAGGCCGGCGCCTTGACGAACCAGCGTTGTTTCTCGCGGCCGTAGACCTCGGTGATGCCCTGCTCGCGCAGGCTGTGCCCGAGGATCACCTGCGTGGCGATGTCGGCCATCTGCACGCCCGTGGCCTTCGAGAGGAAGGGCACCGTGCGCGACGAACGGGGGTTGACCTCGATGACGTAGACCTCGTCGCGGCCGTCGCAGATGAACTGGATGTTGTAGAGGCCGACGATGCCGATTTCGAGACCCAGTTTGACCGTATAGTCGATGATCTTCTCCTTGACTTTGGGCGAGACGCTGAAAGTCGGGTAGACGCTGATCGAGTCGCCGGAGTGGATGCCCGTCCGCTCGACGTGCTCCATGATACCGGGGATGAAGACGTCGCGGCCGTCGCAGATGGCGTCGACCTCCAGCTCCTTGCCCATGATGTATTTGTCGACCAGCACGGGCGAGTCGTCGTTGACCTCGACGGCCGTCTGCAAGTAGTGGCGCAGCGCCTCCTCGTTCGAAACGATCTGCATGGCGCGGCCGCCCAGCACGTAGCTCGGACGCACCAGCACCGGATAGCCGATACGCGTAGCGGCCGCCACGCCCGCCTCGATGTCGGTCACGGCCTCGGCCTGCGGCTGCGGGATGCCCAGCTGCTCCATGATCTTCTCGAAGCAGCCGCGGTCCTCGGCGTTGCGGATCGCCTGCACGTCGGTGCCGATGATCGGCACGCCCAGCCGCGCCAGCGGCTCGGCCAGGTTGATGGCCGTCTGGCCACCCAGCGAGACGACGATGCTCTTGGGCTTTTCGAGGTGGATGACGTTCATCACGTCCTCGACCGTGAGCGGCTCGAAGTAGAGCTTGTCGCTGCACGTGTAGTCCGTCGAGACGGTTTCGGGGTTGTTGTTGATGATGATGGCTTCGTAGCCCGCCTTGCGGATCGACCAGATCGCATGGACGGTCGAATAGTCGAACTCCACGCCCTGACCGATGCGGATCGGGCCCGAACCGAGCACGATGATCTTCTCGCGGTCGCTCACCAGCGACTCGTTCTCCTGCTCGTAGGTCGAGTAGAAATAGGGCACGTAGGAGGAGAACTCCGACGCGCAGGTATCGATCATCTTGTAGACGGGGAAAATCCCCAGCTTCTCGCGCAGGGCGTACATCTCGTGCTCGGTAGCGCCCCACAGCATCCCGATGTACTTGTCGCCGAAGCCCATGCGCTTGGCCTCGCGCAGCGTCGCCTCGTCGAAGGGGTGCGCCGCCACCGTGCGCTCCATCTCGACGATGTTCTTGAACTTCTCCAGGAAGAACATGTCGATCTTGGTGTTGTTGTAGATGAGCGCCAGGTCGACGCCGTTGCGGATCAGCTGGGCGATGGCGTAGAGGCGGTCGTCGGTACCCTCCTTGATGTAGGTCAGCATCTCGTCGTCCGACATCGTGTCGAACTTCTTGTGGTAGATGTGGCAGACGCCCGTCTCGAGCGAGCGCACCGCTTTGAGCAGGCTCTCCTCCATCGTGCGGCCCACCGACATCACCTCGCCCGTGGCTTTCATCTGCGTGCCGAGTTTGTTCGACGCGTCGGAGAACTTGTCGAAGGGGAAACGCGCCACCTTCGTCACCACGTAGTCGAGCGCAGGCTCGAACGAGGCGGGAGTGTTGGCCAGCCGGATCTCGTCGAGCGTCAGCCCCATGGCCACCTTGGCCGTAACGCGGGCGATCGGATAGCCGCTCGCCTTCGACGCCAGCGCCGACGAGCGCGACACACGGGGGTTGACCTCGATCAGGTAGTATTTGAACGACAGCGGGTCGAGCGCGAACTGCACGTTGCAGCCGCCTTCGATTTTGAGCGCACGGATGATTTTGAGCGCACTGTCGCGCAACATCTGGAATTCGCGGTTGGTGAGCGTCTGGCACGGTGCCACCACGATCGAGTCGCCCGTATGGATACCCACCGGATCGATGTTCTCCATGCAACAGATCGAGATGGCCGTATCGTTGGCGTCGCGCATCACCTCGTATTCGATCTCCTTATACCCCTTGATGCTCTTTTCGACGAGCACCTGATGCACCGGCGAGAGGATCAGCGCGTTGCGCATCAGCTCCTCCAGCTCCTCGCGGTTGTCGGCGAAGCCGCCGCCCGTACCGCCCAGCGTGAAGGCCGGACGCAGCACCACCGGATAGCCGATCCGCTCGGCGGCGGCGATGCCCTCCTCCATGTTGTTGGCGATATGCGACGGCAGCACCGGTTCGCCCAGCCGCTCGCACAGCTCCTTGAACAGCTCGCGGTCTTCGGCCTGCTCGATGCTCTCGAACGACGTACCCAGAATCTCGACCTGGCACTCCTGCAACACGCCCTTCTTGGCCAGCTGTACGGCCAGATTCAGGCCCGTCTGGCCGCCCAGCCCCGGCACGATGGCATCGGGACGCTCGTAACGGATGATCTTGGCCACGTATTCGAGCGTCAGCGGCTCCATATAGACCTTGTCGGCGATATGCGTGTCGGTCATAATCGTCGCCGGATTGGAATTCACCAGGATCACCTCGTACCCCTCCTCTTTCAGCGCGAGGCAGGCCTGCGTCCCCGCATAGTCGAACTCGGCGGCCTGACCGATCACGATCGGCCCCGAGCCGATCACCATTACTTTCTTGATATCCGTTCTCTTAGGCATTTTTCCAATCCTCCATCATTTTAGTGAACTTATCGAACAAATAGGCGCTGTCCTGCGGCCCCGAAGCGCTCTCGGGATGATACTGCATCGAGAAGACCCCGTCCTTGTAGCAGGCGACGCCTTCGGCCGTACCGTCCAGCAGATTGACGTGCGTGAGCTCCAACCCCGTGCCTTCGAGCGACGCCACGTCGACGGCGAAACTGTGGTTCTGGCTCGTGATCTCGATCTTGCCCGTCTGGAGGTTCTTCACCGGATGGTTCGCGCCGCGGTGGCCGAACTTCATCTTGAAGGTCTTCGCTCCGTAGGCCAGCGAGATGAGCTGGTGCCCCATGCAGATGCCGAAGATCGGCAGCCGCCCGCGCAGCCGGCGCACCAGTTCGATCACCCCCTGCACGTCATTCGGGTCGCCCGGGCCGTTCGAAAGCACCAGCCCGTCGGGACGGAACGCGAGAATCTGCTCCGCCGTAGCGTCGTAGGGCACCACCGTCACGTTGCATCCCACGCGGTTCAGCAGGCGGATGATGTTGTATTTGATGCCGCAGTCGACGGCCACCACGTCGTACTTGTGGTTGGGCACGCGCGACATCCACCGCTTGCGGCAACTCACGCGCGACACCATGTCGTGCGGCCACGGCGTCGCGGCCATGCGTGCGAGCGCCTCCTCGCGGGGCGTTTCGACCGAAGTAATCATCACCCGCTGGCTGCCCTCGTTGCGGATGATGCGTGTCAGCATCCGCGTGTCGACCCCCTCGATGCCGGGGATGGCGTGCTCCTCGAAGACCTCGCTGAGCGTCTTCGTGTAACGGAAATTCGAGGGCGAATCGTTGTACTCGCGCACGATCATGCCGCCGATGGTCGGGTTTTTCGTTTCGTAGTCTTCGTCGGTCATACCGTAGTTGCCGATCAGCGGGTAGGTCATCACGACCATCTGGTCCGTGTAGGACGGATCGGACATGATCTCCTGGTAACCGACCATCGAGGTGTTGAACACGATCTCGCAGATCGCCTCCTTGTCCGCCCCGAAGCCGTATCCGTAGAACTCCTGTCCGTTTTCCAGAACGATTTTCTTCGTATAAGGTTTCATATTCATAGTATTGTGTTATCTTTTCAAATCCCCGTTGCGATAGGCTTCGCGGCCCCCGACCAGCGTCAGCATCACCTCGCCCCGCACCGCCATTCCGGCGAAGGGGGTGCTGCGCCCCATCGACAGGAAGCGGTCGGGATCGACCGTCCCCGCCCGCTCGGTGTCCACCGCCGTCAGGTCGGCCGGCTCGCCCGCAGCGATCGTGCCGCCGCCGAGCGAGAAGATGCGGCGCGGCGCGACGGCCATCGCCTCCACCAGCCGCGCGAAGGAGATGATCCCCCGCCCGACGAGCGCCGTATTGAGCACCGCGAAGGCGCATTCCAACCCCACGACGCCCATGGCGCTGCCCGCCAGCCCGCGGGCCTTCTCGGCGGCGGTGTGGGGCGCATGGTCGGTGGCGATCACCTCGATCGTCCCGTCCTGCAAGCCGGCCACGAGCGCCTCGCGGTCGGCACGGCTGCGCAGCGGCGGGTTCATCTTGAAGCGTCCCTCCTCGCGCAGATCCTCGTCGCACAGCACCAGATAGTGCGGCGCCGTCTCGCAACTCACGGGCAGTCCGGCCGCTTTGGCACGGCGCACCAGCTCGACGCTCTCCTTCGTGGAGACGTGGCAGACATGGTAGCGGCACCCCGTCTCGGCCGCAAGCCGGATGTCGCGCTCGACCTGCCGCCACTCGCTCTCGGACGAGATGCCCCGATGACCGTGCGCGCGGCAATAGCCGCCGTCGTGGATATATCCCTTGTCGAGCAGGGCCTCGACCTCGCAGTGGGCGACCACGGGACGCCCCGTGCGGGCTACCCTGCGCATCGCTTCGCGCATGAGCGCCTCCTCCTGCACGCCGCGGCCGTCGTCCGAGAAGCCGACGACGTCGGGTGCCAGCGCGTCGAAATCGACCAGCTCGCCGCGCCCCTTCTGCCCGCGGGTGATGCAGCCGTAGGGAACGACCCGCACCGCGGCGTCGCGCCGGATCGCCTCCAACTCGACGGCCAGATGCTCCGGCGAATCGGGCGCAGGCGAAAGATTGGGCATCGGACAGACGGTCGTATAACCGCCGTGAGCAGCCGCGCGCGTTCCCGTGGCGATGGTCTCCTTGGCCGTAAAGCCGGGTTCGCGCAAGTGTACGTGCACATCGACCAGCCCCGGCAGGATCTTCATTCCTCCGAGCGGCACGACCTCGCACCCTTCGGCCGGCAACCCGAGCCCCACGGCCGCGATCCGGTCGCTGTCGACGAGCACGTCGGCCCGCACGAACCCTCCGTCACGCCACACTTCGGCGCCCTGCAACAATCTCTTCATCTGCGTACATAAAAAAAGAGTAACTGAAAAACAGTTACCCTTTAAATTGGAAAATAAGAAGCCCGCAAGTATCGTAATCCGACGGATTACCCTTCGTTCGCCGAAACGCGAAAGAGGCGGATATGTTCGGATGGTCTTTGTACATGGCTTCCCGATATCGGGGACAAAGGTACAACATTTTTTTCGGAATCCGCGACCGTCCCGACCATTTTTTACGAAATTTTCATCCGCCGCATTTTCTCCCTCAGCGCGCCGGTTCGATGCAGACGGCGCCGAACCGGCCGCGCCGGCCGAAGGTTTCGACCGCTTCGACGGGCAGCAGGTAATAATAGTACATCGGAACCTCCGCCTCCAACGAGAAGACGTTCGCCCGACACATCCGCAGCCACTCTCCGACATCCGACGGCATTCCGTCGATCACGACCAGCGGCGCACGGTCGGCATAGGTTCTCCCGACGACGAGCGGACGTCCGTCGATCGTCGCCGAATCGGTACGAATGTCGAGCGAACGGAGGATCAATCCGTCGATGAACTGGAAAACCCTGCCCGGTACTTCGATCCCGTCGAGCAAATAACGGGCGTCGTGCGGCAGCGAATGCCATAATCCGTCGGGAATGCGACCCGACCGGTCGATGCCACCGGCACGGCGCAGCGAATCGTATTCCGCACGCAGCGTATAGGTGCGGATATGCACTGCCTGCCTGCGCTGCCGTGCGCCTTCCAGACTCGTCGCACTCCACCTGTACCCCGCGACGTTACCTTGCAGATGCGGCCGCACGCCCTTGCGGCGGTCGCGTTCGACGAAGAATTTCAACAGTCGCACCCGTTCGCGCCGTGTCGTATCGGCAAGTCGCATACGACGGTTCTTGACCCGCACGCGGCGGACGTTCCACAATGTAACCCGCCCGTAAGCCTCTTCGCGGGTTACGCGGCGACGGTTGAGTTTGTAGGCGAACGGCCGCCCGGCAGCGGCCGGCAGAGTTTCCGCCGTCGCCGACGGCACGTCGGCCAGCGTATCGCGCCGTGCCTCGTCGAAACGCAGCACGACACCCTCCTCCTGCGGTCCTTGCCGCAGCGGCTCCTGTGCCGCAACCTCCCCGCCGCCAGCGACGAATCCCACCGTCATGATCCACCCGAAAATCCGATTACGCATAACTCTTCCGTTTTTGCAAAGATGAACTTTTCAAATCATAATTCAAACTTTTTCACGCTATTTTTCAAAACGAATATCCTCCCGCGACGCATACATGCGCCGCCGTCGGAAGACCAGCCGCAAAACAGGCTCCCGAGCTCCGCAACTGCGGAAACAGACCGACCGCGCGACGCCCGCCTCTACATGGAGGTCTTCAATATTGGAACACGATGAAAACCTCATTCCGGAGGAATCGAATGAAACAAGGGAAAAAGGCATTTATCGAACTTTTTCGGAGAACAAGGTGTTTGAAATATTCCGTGATATGGCATCCGATTACGGAAATCCGAAACCATCCCTTTTCGCATCGGAACATCTCAGTCCGCAATCGGAAGGAGGATGCGAGCGAACTGTTGCGAACAGAGCAGCGCTTCATTGCGGGTGGCACGGGCTGCGTCTTTCCGGCAAGGCCGAAAGACCCTAAGACAGCAACAACATGAAAAGGGATAATCCCGCAGAAATTCATGAAAACAAAAAACAGACAACCCTTTCAAGTTGTCTGCTTTGGTAGCGGGAGGAGGACTCGAACCTCCGACCTCCGGGTTATGAGCCCGACGAGCTGCCAACTGCTCTATCCCGCGATGTATCGTTCGATGCGGTGCCGCGGCACCCGATCTATCGCTTTTGTGAATGCAAAGATAAGGCAAATTTTCGAATCTGCCAAATAAAATCGCAACTTTCCCGTTCTCGCAGACCCTTTCGACTGCCGTACAGCCGTTTACGAACCGACCGCACGAGCGGGTATTCTCCGTATCTCCGCACTCTTCCGCCCGACAGCGGAAGAACGGCGGGCGACAGACAGACGAATGGCAGTCGGCCGTCCGGCGGGTCGTCAGGCTTTCAGGCCGGCGGACAGGCGGATTCAGCGAATCCGTTTGGCCACGATCTCGGCCAGATCGCACACCTCCGTCGTCGTGCCGCGCACGAGCGCCTTCTTGCACAACGGGCAGGCCGTGACGATCGCATCGGCGCCCGTGGCCGTCAGTTCGTCGGCCACCGACGTGGCGATGCGCACCTGATCGCCGTCCGAAATGACCGTATTGCCCACCGACGACCCGCAGCAGAGCGCATCTTCGCGCGTATGCGCCGGTTCGAGCAGCGTGCCGACCGCCTCGATCACGCGGCGCGGTTCGTCGTAGATGCCGCTGCCGCGCCCCAGTTCGCAGGGGTCGTGATAGGCATAGCTCGCCGCGCCGCGTTCCAGCCTCAGCCGGCCGGCGGACAGCAGTTCGAGGATATACTGCGAATGGTGGATGACGCGGATACCGTCGAGCCGGTACTCCTCGCGGAAGACTTTCAGACAGATCGGGCACGAGGTGACGAGCGTGCGGATGCCGTGCCTGCGGAAGAGCTGCGTGTTGTACTCCATCATGCGGCGCGCCGAGTCGGTTTCGCCCGAAAGTTTGAGCGGCCGGCCGCAGCAGACCCCGCCGTTGCGGTCGGCCCACCACACCTCCTCGCCGGCAGCCGTGAAGATGCGCTCCATGGCCGTCATCGTGCGCGGCGTGAGCAGCGTCATGCAGCCCGCGAAATAGCCGACCTTCCCTTCGCCTTCCGAGCGGTCGAGTCCCTTGAAGTAGTCGTAGCGCCGTTCGTCGGGGGTGTTGCGCATCGTGTCGCGCGAATTGAGCCGCAGGGTGTTGAGATCGATCCCCACCGGACATTTCGTCTGGCAGCGGCCGCACATCAGGCAGTTCTGCGCCACTTCGCGCGTCAGCATCCCGTAGCGGCGGTCGCGCAGAAAGTAAACCGACTGCACGTCGTCGATGCCCAGCACGCTCTGCAACTGGCAGGGGTCGATGCAGATGCCGCACCGCGAGCAGGCTTCGATCTGGAAGCGGTCGGCCGACGACTCCTTCTCACGCGGGCGCACGCCGTAACGACGCAGGAAGATGAGCGGGATCTCGGTGAAGATATGCATGTAGCGCGAAAACGGCAGCGCGACGAAGAAGACGCCGAGCGCGATCGAATAGAACCACCACGCCCCCTGTTCGAGCACGACGAGCGTCGACCGGCCGAGATGCTCGGCCATGAACGCCCCCAGCCCTCCGGTCAGGAAGCCTCCCATGCCGTAGATGCCGCAGGTGATGCTTTCGGCCGCGAGCCGCGCCGGAAAGACGAACCACAGTGCCGTGAGGGCGATCCGGTCGCCCGGCACGTGTCGGGTCGTGCGGCGCATTCCCATCGCCCGCGAGCAGAAACGTTTGGCCCATGCCAGCGCCACGCCCGACAGGACGAAGAGCAGCAGCAAGTCCATCACGAAATCGAAGAAGGGCTTCTCGCGCAGCATCAGCGTCGGCGCGAAGTACTTGAAGAAGACATGTCCCTGCAACGGCACCCAGCGCAGGCCGAGGTAGGCCACCGTTTCGATCCACCCCACCACGATGAGCAGGAACCAGCCGAAGGCCAGCGACATGTGCATGTATCCCAGCAGCGGATTGACGCGGAAGATACGGCGATGGAGCAGGCATTCGCCGATCACCTCCCCGACGGCTCCGAGCGTCCGCGGCGTCGGGATGCCGAACAGCACCCGCTTCTTGTCCGCGCGCGGCAGTTCGGCGAACCACACGACGTATTTCCACGCGATGACGGCGGCCATCACCAGAGCGCCGACGAGAAACGGCAGGCAGAAGGGTGCGTAAAACTTCATCGTCAGAAATCCCCCAGTTTACGTTTGATAAGCATCACCACGCCGCGCGTGTTGATCCCCCGCGGGCAGGCCAGCCGGCACTTGCCGCACAACATGCATTTGTTCATCTCCTCGTAGGCACCCTCGTACTCGCCGCGCCGCACCAGCGTATGCACCTTGCGGAAGTTGAACGACGTCAGGTTGCCCGCCGTACAGAGCGCCGTGCAGGCCCCGCAGCCGATGCAGGTCTGCAACTCGGGCATCTCGCGCAGGATCTCGTCGCTCTTGCGCAGATTGTTGCGATCCAGATCGATCACGCGCGGCTTGTTGATGCCGAATCCGAAATTCACCGTCGCCATCGTCCTATGCACGTTTGAGATATTCCGCCGCACGGTCGGCCGCCACGACCGCCTCCGACAACGACTCGCCGATATTCTTGGGCGCAGTGACCGCTCCGGCGTAGAAGATTCCGTCGACGCCGCTCTCGACATTGTGAAGAAAGGCGTCGCGGGGCGCCAGAAACCCGCTCGGCTGCACGCCGAGCCCCGCTCCGGCCGCGAAACGGGCGTTCGACGCATTGCTGCGCATCCCGACGATGAGCACCAGCATGTCGACCGACATTTTCAGCGGACGCCCCGTGAGCGTGTCCTCGGCCTTGATCTGCACGCGGCCGTCGAGCGTCGGGCTGGCCTCCGAAATGCGGCCGCGTACGAAGTGGATGTTGAGCCGCTGCTGGGCGTCGCGGTACATCTCCTCGTAGCCGGGCCCGAACATGCGGATGTCCATATAGAAATTGAAGACGTCGGCCGCGGGGAACATCTCCTTGAGCTCCATGGCCTGTTTGACGCCCGTGATGCAGCACACCTTCGAGCAGTGGTGCTGGCAGACCTTCTCGTCGCGCGAACCGACGCAGTGCAGGAAGGCGATGCGGCGCGGCGCCGTGCCGTCCTTCAACGCCACGCGCCCCTCGTTGAGCATCCGCTCGATGTCGACGGTCGTGTAGACGTTGTCGTAGATGCCGTAACCGTACTCCTCCTTGATGCGGGCGTCGAAAAGGGTGAAGCCCGTAGCGACCACCACGGCGTCGGCTTCCAGCCGTTCGCCCGTCGAAAGCGTCACGCCGTCGCGCGCCACTTCCGCGACCTCGCACCGCGTGCGCACCTCGACGTCGCTGGCGGCGAGCCGACGGCGCAGTTCGTCCAGCACCTCGTGCGCCGGCGTGAACGAAGGAAAGAGTTTGTGCCAGCCCGTGAGTTTTCCGCCCAGGTCGGCGTCGCACTCCAACAGGAGCGCAGAGACGCCTCCGGCGGAGAGTTTCAATGCCGTCTGCATGCCGGCGATTCCCCCGCCGACGACGATTACGCGTTTTCCCATCACTGTTTGATATTGTAGACCGTATCCTGCGAACCGCAATTGACGATGGCGGAGGCGGGTTGTCCGATATATTTTCCGTTCATTCCCAGATATTTGGCTGCCGGATCGTATTCGATGCCCATCTTGTCCAGCAGCGGTTCGACGTCGACCTGGTGCATCTGCATCCCCAGCGCCCACGGATCGTAGCCGAGCACCAGTCCGGCCATCTCCTCGTAGGTGAGCACCGGAATGCCGTGCCCGTTCTCGCCGTAGGTACGGCCCTCCATCTCGGCGATCGTATACTGCCACTTGTCGATGAACATCGCGCAGCCGGGACAGTTGGCCACGATGAAATCGGGCTTGTAGGGGGCCATGCTTTCGAGTTTCTTCTGCGTGTTGGCCACCGAATAGCCCCGGTTGGCCTGCACCAGATAGTTGCGGAACCCGAAGCCGCAGCAGTGGCGCCGCTCGGGATAGTCGACGCACTGGCCGCCCCACGACTCGACCATGCCGGAGAGCACGTAGGGGAACTCCGAACCGCCGACACCCGACTTGGGAAAGATCTTGGCGTAGTGGCAGCCGATATGCTCCACCACGCGCAGCGGCTCGCCCGTGAGCACATTCACCAGCCGGTGCCTGGCGCGTGCGGCGATGGCCTCGCGGTGGTGGAAGACGACGTCCGACGTGTGCGCCAGATTCTTGGGCTTGACCAGCGTGCGGCCCGTGGCCTTGTAGAGCGCCTCGCGCGCCCGCTCCTCGGTCTCGGGAAACTCCTCCCACGTGGCCAGTATCTCGGTGTAGATGCCGAACGAGGTGATGCACGACGAGATGAAGTTCTCGTAGCCCGCCTCGCCCATCAGCGCGAACTGCCGCGCCACGACGGTCATGATCGTCTCCAACGGCACGATATCGGCGTGATATCCGATGCCCGTGCAGGAGGTGTGGAGCGGATCGTCGAAGCAGTCGCGACCCAGATCGTCGTGCATGATATCCAAAAAAGCCTTCTCGCTGCCCGGGAAAAAGTTCTGCCGGATGCAGCTGCGCACGTAGTAATAGCGGTCGTCGGCGATCTCCTTCTGGTAGTCTTGCCAATTTCTATTCATCCTCGTTCTGTGAATTGCGGGTGTATACATCCATGAAATAACGGTCGTCGGCACCGTCGTATCCCAACTCGCGCGCCTTGCGCTCGGAACAGCGTTCGATGTTCTCGAAGAAGGCCGTACCGCCCGTTTCGTCGAAGATGCGGTGCAGCTCGCCGAGCGTGGCGTCGTCGATTCGGCGCACGGCGCCCGGCCCCGGACGGTCGTAGGTGGGGTTGAACTGGCAGTAGATCTCGCGGTCGTTGCGGTAGACCCAACTCCAGACCGGCCCCTGTTCGGGATGCAGGTCGGGAGCGACGAGCTTGGGCGTCACGCAATACCCCGTGCGCAGGATATTCTCGCCGATCGTGCGTTTGAGCGCGAGTTGCTGGCGCCCCTTCTCGCTCTCGACGAAAAAGCCCAGCTTTTGGGACAGCGTACGCAGCGCCTGAATGACATATCCCGGCGTATTGCCGCGCGGACAGCGCGGACGACACGACATGCACTCGCCGCAGAACCAGATCGTGTCGCCCTTCAACAGACGCTCGATCTGCTCCTCGTCGCGCGTCTGGACGATCGCCACGATCTGGCGCGGATCGTAGTCGTAGAACTCGGCCGCAGGGCAGACTCCCGTACAGATCCCGCAGTTCATGCACGACTTCAACCCCTCGCGGAAGCGAACGTCCTCCATCAGCATTTCGAAATAACGACTCATAACCTACAACTTTGCATCAGGCAAAGTTACCGGTAACGTATCGGACGGGAAACAGTATAAATACCTATTTTCAAACGCCGTTGCGCCGAAACGGCCTCCTTCCCCGCATCCGGCGCACGCAACCGGAGAGAGGGGCGAACGGCCTCCCGCGCACCGGACGCGGCGTTCCGAAGCGCAATTTTTCCGTTCCGGCCATGCAGTAAACCGGCATGCGCCTTGTTTTACTTAAAAAATTGAAAAATACGAACGTCGCCTGCCGACGGCTTCGTCACTTCCAAATTTTCAGAAAAACATGAAAACGAATTTCCGATTCCCGTCCGGAACCGGCTGCTCCGGACGCCTGCTGCACGGCGCGCTGCACACGCTCGCCGCCGCACTGCTGCTCTTCGCGGGGAGTGCCTGCGAAAACGAAGACCCCGATGTCTACACGCCGCCCGCCCCCGAGCCTCTCGCCCCGCTGACGCTCGTGCCGAACATGGATCCCCGCGTACAGAACGACATCGAAATCGAAGAAGAGACGACGGGCGTCTACCGCATCCATACTACCGGAGAAGATCCCTATTTCTGCACCGTTCCCTTCGACGGAAACGTCCCCGCCGACCTCAACGTACTGGCCTTCGAATATCAAACCGACCGTCGCACGGACCACATACAGCTCTTCTTTTGGACGGAAGTCGACGGCGAAGTGATTCCCGACGTCGAACGGACGATCGTCACCACGCCGTTCGAGGCCGCCGACACATGGAAGGAGTATAGCGTGCGCATCCGCAAATGCCGCGAAGAGTTCTTCTGGGGCGAAGCGGGCAACCTGCTGCGTATCGACTTCGGCACGGTGAAGGACGCCGACATCCGCCTGCGCAACCTGCGGCTGCGCGAAATGACCGACGCCGAACGTGCCGAAGACGCGGCCGAAAACGAGAACGACCAGAATGCATCGGTCTACGAGGAACGGCTCAAAGAGTACCTCCACGCATCGTACACGAGCAAAGTAGACCGCGTCGAGGCGACCGCCGACAAAATCCGCATCACGGGCAGCTATGCGGGCGAAGGGAGCTTCCTGCTCTACGAACTGCCGCCCTACGCCGACATCACCCGCATCGAGACCGCCTACCAGAAATACGCCACACCGCTCACGCAGAGTCCGTTCGACGTCACGCTCGACCGCATGGCCTCGCCCGAAGGATTTCCCTACGACCGGCTGCTGTCGCAATGGGCCGTCGTATGCCGCACGGCCGAGGGCGACCGCATCGTCTCGCACGGCCGCTACGCCGACGAAGTCGCCGCGCTGCGCAACCTGCCGCCCGTACCGATGCGGTCGAAGAAGGGACTGGGCGGATTCTACGCCGGCGACTACACGAGCGATCTGGACGACCTGGGCATCACCAGCGCCACGGTCAACGTCAGTCCGTTGCAATTCATGTACCTGTCGCCCGCAAAGGCCGGCATGGTCGAACACGCCTACTGCGGCGAAACCTACTATTTCGACACCGAAAAGCTCGATGCGCTCGACGCCACGCTCCGCGAAACCGCCGCACGCGACATTACCGTCGCGGCGATCCTGCTGGTCGATCCCGCCGCAGAGGCGCGCGACGCCGAACTCGGCGCCCTGCTGCAACACCCCGACTACACGCGGGGAACCTACACCATGCCCAACATGACCACCCCCAAGGCCGTGCGCGCCTACGCGGCGATGATCGATTTCCTCGCGCAGCGCTACTGCCGCGAGGACGACGCCTACGGCCGCATCGCGCACTGGATCGTCCACAACGAAGTCGACGGCGGCGTCGACTGGACCAACATGGGCGACGACAAGCTCGTTACGACCTATACGAACGCCTACGTCAAATCGATGCGCCTGTGCGCCTCGATCGTCCGCCAGTACGACGCCAACGCCGAATTCTTCGCCTCGTTCTCCCATTCGTGGAGCCGCGCTTCGAACCCGGGCTGGTATCCCGTGCGCGACATGGTCGGGCTGCTCGGCGATTTCAGTCGCGCGGAAGGCGACTTCCGCTGGGCGCTCGCCTGCCACAGTTACCCCGAGACGATCTCCGACCCCTGTACGTGGCGCGAACCGAATGCGACTTTCGCGATGAACACCCCCTTCGTCACGCTCAAAAATCTCGAAGTGCTCAGCAAATGGGCCCTGACGCCGGCCAACCTCTTCCGCGGCACGACGCGCCGCTCGGTATGGCTCTCCGAAGCGGGAACCAACTCCCCCACCTACGCCGAAGCCGATCTGCGCAACCAGTGTGCGGGCTTCGCCTACGGCTGGAAGAAAATCGCCGCCCTGCCCGGCATCGACGGCATCCAGTGGCACAACTGGTTCGACCACCGCAACGAGGGGACGCTGCGCATCGGCCTGCGCCGCTATCCCGACGACGCCGAAGACCCCGGCGGCAAGAAACCGATCTGGGAGACCTACCGCGACGCGGGCACCGACCGCGAGGAGGAGGCCTTCGCGCCTTTCCTCTCCGTCATCGGCATCCCCGACTGGAACATTCTGCAACCCGTCGCAGACTGAAACGGACGAAAAACGGCATCGGGGCGTTCGAGATTGTTCGAACGCCCCGATGCCGTTTCCTGCCCGCAGAACGGACTACCGCTCCGCTGCCGCCGTCAGTGCAACCGGATATTCCCATCGGCAGGATCGTTGGCGACGAACTCGCTGCTAAAACCGGTCGGCGTGACATCGACCACGTTGATGCCCGTCGAGGCCCCGTAGAGCGGATAGCTCGACGCTCCCGCGATAATCATCGGAATACCGGCCACCTCGGTCAGCCCCGTGATATGGGTGTGGCCGGCGAAGACCGCACGCACGCCGTATCTCTTCATCAGCGCGGCGTACTCCGTGCGGAAAGGTTCGTCGTAGGCCGATTTGTGCGTGACCCGGCTGTCGGGACTCAGAACGAGCGGGTGATGCGTGAAGACGAAGATGTGATTGCACTTGCGGTAGCGCTCCAACTGCTTCCCGAACCACTCCAACTGGGCGCGGGCATCGGCCGCCGCACGTTCGCTGTCGCAGACCATCGCATTGCTGTTCAGCCCGATGAATGCAGAACCGTTGTAGGAGAACGAGAAGCGGTCGTAACCGAATTCGTCGAGGTACTGCGCCAGGGCTTCGGCCCCGTACTTGGGAATGTCGTGGTTGCCCGGAATGTGGAACACGGGGATCGACGCATCGATCAGAGCGATGTTCTCACGGTAGGCCCGGGCCTGCTCGGCGCTCTTATGGTTGTGTATCAGGTCGCCCGTCACGATCACGAAGGCCGGTTTAAGCTCGTTGACACGTGCGACGGTCACTTTCAGATTGTCGACCGTCCACCGCCAGTCCTGCCCCTTGTCGCAGAAGCCCAGCTGCGGATCGGCGATCTGTACGAACGTGAAAGGCTCCTTCTTCGAGCCCTGTTTTTCGATCACGGGCTGCGCATCGGCCGCAAGCGACCACAGGCATCCCGCCAAAAGCAACAAAAACAACTTTTTCATCTTATTCGGTTTTAAGATTGAATTTCATTCTTCCATTTCCCGCTTCGGCAGAGCTCGAACCAAGTTCGGCTCTGCACTAGGCTTAATGAAATGGTTGATCTCTTTCGTCCATTTCTCACCTCGGCAGAGTCCGAACAAATCCGGCTTAACGAAAAAGGCTCTTCTCCCTACCGCTTCCGTTCGTAGGTCTCGAACGTGAAGGGATACTCGTACCGTTCGCCGCAGGGGAACGACTCGCTCCCGACGAGCCGCCACTCGGCGGCGTCCCACTCCGGAAAGCGTGTATCGCCCTCGTAGGCGCGGTGCACGCGCGTGAGGTAGAATCGGTCGGCCGCAGGCAGCGCCTCGCCGTAGATCTGCGCGCCGCCGATGACGAACACCTCCTCCTCCGGCGGGAAGAGAGCGTATGCCTCGTCGAGCGAATGCACCGTCTGCGCACCGTCGAACGACAGTTCCCGCCGCGTGACGACGACGTTTTTCCTCCCCGGCAGCGGCCGGCCCAGCGAGTCCCACGTCTTGCGGCCCATCACCACGGGATGCCCCGTCGTGATGCGTTTGAATCGGCGCAGATCCTCGGATATGTGCCACAGCAATCGGTTGTTATCCCCGATGATGCCGTTTTCGGCAACGGCTACGATAATCGAAATCATGTCAGTTTCAACTTTTAACGGTCGTTCCGGCGCCTCAGAACGACATGGGAGCCTTGATCGCCGGCCACGGGTCGTAGCCTTCGAGCGTAAAATCCTCGTAACGGAAATCGAAGATCGACCGCACGGCGGGGTTGAGCCGCATCGAAGGCAACTTGCGCGGCGTGCGCGACAACTGCTCGGCCACCTGCTCCATGTGGTTCAGGTAGAGGTGCGTATCGCCCAGCGTATGGACGAAATCACCCGGACGAAGGTCGCACACCTGCGCCATCATCAGCGTCAGCAGGGCATAGGAAGCGATATTGAACGGCACGCCCAGAAACGTGTCGGCACTGCGCTGGTACAACTGGCACGACAGCCGCCCGTCGGCCACATAGAACTGGAACAGCACGTGGCAGGGCGGCAGCGCCATGTCGTCGACCTCGGCGACATTCCACGCCGAGACGATGATTCGCCGCGACTCGGGATTGCGGCGGATCGTATCGACGGCCCGTGCGATCTGGTCGATCGCACTGCCGTCGGGCCGTCCCCAACTGCGCCACTGCCAGCCGTAGACGTGGTTGAGATCGCCAAAGCGGTAGCCCTCGACGGGCGACTCCCCGCCCGCGGCCGACAGGAACGTCTCGCGGTCGACGGGCAGCACGCCGTGGCGCACGCACAGTTCGTTGTAATAGCGGTAGGCGTCGTTGTCCCAGATATGCACGCCGTTCTCGACCAGATAGCGGATGTTGGTATCGCCCCGCAGAAACCAGAGCAACTCGTGGATCACCCCTTTCAGGAAGACCTTCTTGGTGGTCAGCAGCGGGAATCCTTCGCCGAGGTCGAAACGCATCTGGTGGCCGAAGACGCTGCGCGTGCCGGTTCCCGTGCGGTCGCCCCGCACGACGCCTTCGTCGCAAATCCTGCGCAGCAGATCGAGGTATTGTTTCATGACGTCACAGTCGTTTGAGTTCCAGCTTTCCGGCATCGTCCAGCACGGCACAGGCCGGAGCGTCCCACGCCCCGAGCAGCACGACCCGCAGGCCGTCGGCCGCATAGTCGCGCGCGTAGTGCATGTGGCCGAAGATATAGTAGTCTACCGGATCGATCCGCTGCCGGTCGCGGGCATAGGCGATCAACGGTTCGGTCACGCTCCGGTCGGACTCGCCGCCATGCGACTTGCGCGAACGACCGCTCCACCAGCGGCCGAACTTCACCGCCCAGTCGGGATGCACGCCCCACGAAAAGAGCCAGCGCAGCGGCCGCGACCGGAAAACACGATTCATGAAGCAGAGCCACGGCAGGTGGCCGACGTTGATATTGTCGCCGTGCGCCAGAAAGAGCCGCTTGCCGGCGAGCGTCACTACCTGCGGCTCGGTATGGATCTCCACGCCGCATTCGCGGTGCAGGTAGTCGCCCACCCACATGTCGTGGTTGCCGGTGAAGAAGACCACGCGCACGCCGCGGTCGGTCAGTTCGGCCAGTTTGCCCAGCGTGCGGACGAACCCCTGCGGCACGACCCGCCGGTATTCGAACCAGAAATCGAACAGGTCCCCGAGCAGGTAGATCGCCTCGGCATCGCGGGAAACGGCGTCGAGCCACGCCGTGAACCGACGCTCGGTGCACCGCGCCGTCGCCGGATCGCCGGCACCCAGATGAATATCCGAAGCGAAGTAGATCATCGCCCTTACAACAGTTTTTCGAGTTGCTGTTCGAGCGAAGTTCCGTAGAGATCTTTGGCGACGATGTCGCCCTTGCGGTCGATCAGGTAGTTGGCGGGCAGTTTGCGGACGTTGTAGATCGTCAGCGCGGGCGATGCTTCGCCGCGCAGGTCGCAGACCGAAATCCACGGCAGCGACTGCTCCTGCACCGTATTGATCCACATCGGTTTCGACGTCTCGACAGCCACCTGGTAGACCTCGAACCCGCTGTCGTGGTATTTCTCGTAAAGTTGTTTCAGGTCGGCGTTCAGCGCGTTGCTGTTACCCAGCGACGGCGACCAGAAGTCGATCAGCACGACATTGCCTTCGAGCGACGACAGCCGCACCTTCTTGCCGTACATGTCGGCGATTTCCAGATCGGGGAAGCCCGCTTCGGAGACCGTCGCCGAGAGGTTCTGCAACGCATCGAGGCGCGAAATCTCGGCATGGAGCGACGCCAGATAGGGCGACTGGGGATAGCGCTCTTCGAGCGCATCGGCCACCGTGCGGTAGTAGACGGCGTCGCCCTGCCCGTTGAAGAGGTAGCGGTCGCCGGGCAGGCGCTGCGAAAGCGCATAGACCGCCGCGATCGACGCCTTGTGTTCGACGATGAATGCGAGCTGCGCACGCTTGATGCGCAGGTATTCGTCCGAATAGGCTTTGGCAAGGCGTTTGAGCTCCTCCTCCGACTGGCCGTTGCGGGCATAGGCTGCGGCGATGTCGTTGAGCTTTTCGGCCCCCTCGACATAGGCGAGGTTGAATTCGCGCAGCAGCGACGACTCCTCGTTCCCCTCGACCGTATAGTTGCGGGCGAAACTGCCCGCCGAATTGATCGTCAGGCGGTCGCCGCCCTCGATCAGCACTGGCACGCTCTCGCCGTTGTAGGAGATCGTGTAAAGCGACGGGGTGGAGGGGACGTTCTTCAATTCGAACCGGTAGTTGCCCGCGTCGTCGAGCGACACCGAATCGATCAGGGGGGCCTTGCCGCCCGCCGAAAACTGTTCGATGTAGACCTGCCGGGCGTCGGCTCCGACCAGGCGGCCCGAAATCTTCACCTTGGACGACTGGCAGGCGCCGAGCGTCGCCGCCGCCAGAATTCCCATCACTATCTTGCTTTTCTCCATTTTTTCGCACGTTTTCATTCAGCGCGGAGAGCGTGCCGCTCTTCCCGACGCAGGAAACACACAATATTCGGTTTCGGCGAACGAAGGAAAGACCGCGCGTACCGGGAACGTCTCCGTCCGCGGGAATATCCCGCACGAGGCCGTCCGCGCAACACGACGGGCCGAATCGCACCGTTCCCTATCCCGCTTCCGGCGGGATACGCCTGCCGCAACCGGATTTTCGTAACTACAAATATAACTTTTTTGCCTTATAACGCAAAATTATTTGGTCGAATTGTACGAACGGCCGTTTTTAACGTATCCCTGATGCTGCCCCTGGTGATTCTGCTGATAATTGCCCTGACGGGCACGCGGATTGTTACGGCCTTTCTGCACGGGACGTCCGCCGGTGCGCTGGGGGCCTTTTTGGGGGTGGGCCGTAAAGTGTTGTTTATAGTCGCTTCGGAGATTATTGATAGCAGCTTCGTCTATCGAAATGTTCCCGCCGGACATTTGTCTTATATCTTTTATGATCACCTCGTTGTTGGGGTGTTCCTGATTGTACTCGTAGCTCTTGGCACGCATGTAACGCGCCAGATTGTCGACCGTCCGGCTCACGTCGGGACTGCTTTTGCCGACCAGCGAACGGATCATCTCTCCCACATATTTCCCGTAATGCTTGAACAGGATGCGCCGCTGCGAATAGGGCATCCTCCGCGGTGCGACCGTCAGATCCTGACGCGAGGGACGCGGATAGGGAGAGTCCACATCCAACTGAAAATCAGACATGATAAAGAGGTGATCCCACAATTTGTGCGTGAAGTCGGCCGTATCGCGCAACAGCGGGTTCAGGTTGCCCATCACGGCGATGACGGCCTTGGCCTGCCGCGTCCGCTCGCGGCGGTCTTCGACTTCGAGCAGCGACGCGACCATCTCGTGGATATGGCGCCCGTACTCCGGCAGGAAAAGTTTGCAGCGGGTGTAATTATAATTCTTTTTCATAACGGAATTGATTCGCGCAGACCGTCCCGCAGCCGGAACATTGTTCCGTTCGGACCGAATACATCGAATTTTTAATGGTAAAAAAGGCTCTCCGCAAGCGTTTGCACCGAACTTACAGGAGTTTGACTCGCCTGAAAATTTTCACTAATTTGGCTACAAATGTAAACAAAAAATCGAGAGAAAACAGAATATTTATGACAAAAGTTTTAATTTTAGACCATTCAAAAAGTATGCGAAAGACGCTCGGCGAACGACTCGCATACGAAGGTTATGCCATCGAAGCCACGGACGACGTATCGGAGGCTTCCGAAATGTGTCGTCAAATGGCCTTCGACGTAGTCCTCACCGACGACAGCAGCAATGCTTCGCCGCTCGGAATTCCCTTTATCGTACTCGCGGGCGCGGGCGACAACCAGATTCAGCGCGCCGTCACCGCATTCCGCGACGGTGCGATGGACTTCCTGCAAATCCCCTCCGACATCAACCGTCTCTACGACACGCTACGGCGTTACTCGGAAGAGGAGGCTCCGACACAGACGCCGCTCCCCAAACAACGCATGTCCGCACATGCGATGGGGCGCGCCCGGCGCACGCGCGCCTCGTCCGTGCAGCCCATCATCGGCTCGTCGAACGCCATCGGCAACGTGCGGCAGGTCGTCGAACGGATCGCAGCCTTCGATACCCGTACCCTCATCACCGGCGAGAACGGGACCGGCAAGGAGCTGGTCGCCCGCTGGCTCCACGCCAAGAGCAGACGGGCTTCGGGCCCCTTCGTCGAAGTCAACTGCGCGGCCATTCCCTCGGAGCTGATCGAAAGCGAACTCTTCGGCCACGAACGCGGCGCCTTCACCTCGGCCATCAAACAGCGCAAGGGCAAGTTCGAACAGGCCACGGGCGGTACGCTCTTCATGGACGAGATCGGCGACATGTCGCTCGCGGCCCAGGCCAAAGTACTGCGCGCCCTCCAAGAGAACAAGATCTGCCGCGTGGGAAGCGACAAGGACATCGACGTCGACGTACGGGTGATCGCAGCCACCAACAAGAACCTGCGCGAGGAGATCGCCAAGGGGAATTTCCGCGAAGACCTCTACCACCGTCTCAGCGTCATCGTCATCCGCGTCCCGCCCCTGCGCGAACGCTCCTCCGACGTTCCCGAACTGACGCAGCACTTCGTCGACGAAATCTCGTCCCTCTACGGCATCCCGCCCAAGCCGATCGACTCCGATGCCATGGAGGCGCTCTCGGCGATGCGGTGGAGCGGCAATGTCCGCGAGCTGCGCAACGTAATCGAACGGCTCATCATCCTCAGCGGCGACACCATCACGATCGATGATGTACATAAATACTGCCAATCGTAACGCCGCCCGCACAAAACGGAAAACGGAATCTCTCGGAGATTCCGTTTTCCATTGATAACCAGCGATGAATCCGGCTCCGAAGAACCGACCGGAAAGATTACAACAGTCCGAGCAACTCCGCAGGGCGGTCTACGATGTGCCGGGCGCCGCTCTGCTCCAACTCGGCACGCGTGCGGAACCCCCACGTGACGCCCGCCGAACGGACGCCGGCGGCAGCGGCCGTCTGCATGTCCACCCCCGAATCGCCCACGTAGAGCACCTCGCCGGCGGCGACGCCCGTCGCAGTCAGGATCTCGCCGACGACCGCCGGATCGGGTTTGAGCGGCACGTCGGGACGCTGCCCCAGAACCACGTCGAAGCGGATGTCGGGGAAATAGCGGCCGATGAGCTTCTCGGTGCCGGCCTGGAACTTGTTCGACGCAACGGCCAGCCGCACGCCCCGCCGCTGCAACTCGTCCAGCAGTTCGGGAATTCCCCCGTAAGGGAGCGTATGTTCGTCGATATGCGCGAGATAATACGCCACGAAATCGCGCCGCACGGCGTCGACCGTGTAAGGCGTGCGCAGTGCTTCGGGAAGTGCGCGCTCCACGAGCCGCATGATGCCGTTGCCTACGAAACGACAGTAGTCTTCGTAACTGTGCTGCGGCAGTCCGCGCAGCGCCAGCACGGCGTTGCAACTGACGGCCAGATCGCCGATCGTGTTGAGCAGCGTTCCATCGAGATCGAAAATAGCGAGTCGGGTCATCGGATTCTCTGTTTATTTTGCAGCAAAAATACGCAAAGCGGGGGAACCGGACAACTCCCTCCCCCCCCGCATTTGTAGCTCCACCGCGACTCGAACGCGAATTTAGGGTTTAGGAAACCCTCGTTCTATCCCTTGAACTATGGAGCCTCGCAGCCCGCCCCGCAGTGCGGGCGGCCCCGAAAAAACGGAGCCCGGCCGTCGGACGGCAGGCTCCGCAAAGATAGCGTTTTTTCCGCAAAAACAACGGGCGGACTCAGAAATTGAATCCCACACCGAACGAAAGGACGTGGGCGTGGAGTTTGTAATTGCCCGAAAAGATCGATTCGAGCTTCGTGTTGTCCTGATAGCTGTAAATCGGATAGGAACCCGTCCGTTCGGGGTCGGCCGACGAAACGTAACAGTAAGCCACGTCGATCGAGACGTACTTGCGGGGACGGAAGCTCAGACCGGCCGTATAGGAGACCTTCGTCATCGAAGGCGTTTCGGGATTGAGGTAGTCGCTGCTCACGGGGCTTTCGTCGACGTACATACCCATGCGCGCCGTCAACCAGTCGCAGGCGCGGTACTGACCGCCGAACCGGAACGTGAGCGTATTGGAGTAGTTCTTCACCGAATAGATCGGGTCGATGCCCAACTCCTTCTCGTTGAACTCCACGTTGAGCGCCTCGTAGGCCGACCAGCCGACCCATTGCAGATCGACGGCGAACTCCCACTTGGGTGCGGGGCGGAAGCTGACGCCCCACGTCACGGTCGTCGGCAGCGGCAGCTCGGCCGAGAAGGTTCCCCGATCCAGTCCGGGAATCACTTCGCTGCCGCCGGCCATCGTGCTCAGCGCGTTGAGCAGCGTAAGGTATTGCTGCGTCTCGGGCGAAACGTAGCTGAGCGCCGCACGGCCGCTGCCCACCTTCATATTCATGCGCGAACGCCACGACATGCCCAGCGACCACTCGGAATTGATATCCCACATGATGCCCGCATTGACGCCTACGGCCACATCGGCCGAGCCTTCGAGCCGTGCCGACACCAGCGCTTCGCCGGCATGATTCGCCGCGAAATAACCGGCTCCGGCATTGGCCTGACCGATATATCCGTTCAAAGCGGCGATCTGAGCGGCGATCTCGGGCGTCGAGGGCAACTGCTCCAACTGATCGACCTGTGCCTGCAACTTGCTCGCTGCCAATTGAAGGCCTCCGGCTGCCGTGGCACTTCCCGTCGCGACGGGAAGCATCGAACGCGACAGATCGAAATTACCCCACGTGATCATCAGACCCGCACCGATCGACACCCGGTCGCAGAGCTTGAACGACACGGTCGGCTGCACGGTATAGGCCGCCAGATTGATCTCCTGCACCAGATTCGCACCGGGCCAGTCGTCGCCCCAGTTCATCGACGAGCCGTTGGGCGTGAAGAAACCCAAGCCGACGGCCCAGCGGTCGGAAGGTTTGTAGTTGAAATAGGCGTAGATCGGCGTCGACATCTTGTTGTCGGACTCCCACTCGGGACGGTTGCCCGAATAGAAACCGTTCTCCATCGTGGGCGAAGGGGTATAGGTACAATAGGAAAGGATTCCCGCAGCGCCGACCGACAGGTCGAATTTCGAATCCTGGAACGCCGTGGCAGCGGGGTTGAAGAAGATGGATTCCGAATTGAGTTTCATGGCCGTGCCGACATGGCCCATACCCGTCTGGCGGGTCGAGAGGTTGTTTACCTGATAGCCCTCGGCCCGAAGACCGGTCGCCGAGACGACGGCCACGAGAAGCGTCAAAAGTCTTTTCATTCGCACAAATTTTAAACCGTTACGCCCCGAAACGCGCTCCGTTCCGAGACAAAAATCCGGCGCAAAAGTAGGAATTAAATGCCGCGTCGACAAATTATTTGGTCGTTATTTCCGAAATTCTGGAATATAAGTAAACATTTGGCCGAAAAAGGAAACTCCGTTCTCCGGACTTTCCCGAAATCGGCAACGACTGTTCCGTACACAAAAAAATGCTTATCCGTAAAAAAATCGGGACGGTGTTCCCGTCCCGAGAGCCGACGGTTCCGGCGCCCGATCACTTCCGTGAATAATATTCGACGAGCACCTCGCCGTCGCCTTCGTCGTAAATCCATTTCATCGTCGAGACGGTTATCTCGGTCAGACAAGTCTGTTCATTCACTCCGTCATCCGTCGTCAACACGCCCGACATTTCGTCATAAGAGTAGGTCCCGTCGTAATACTCCTCGGGCGGGAAATCGTAATAACGATAGGTTCCGTCTTCCCGAAAGATCGCAATCGCTTTGTCCTCCTCTTCCACGGCCGTGAAACTGTCGACCAATTTCCCCTTCCGGTAATACTCGTTCCTCTGAAATACCCATTCGCCGACGATCGATCCGGACTCGTCGTTCGGTTCGTCTTTTTCATCGGAACAAGCTACGACCAAGCAGGCCAAAGCCCACAGGCTTGCAAAAAACAGTTTTTTCATCGTCGATCGTTATTTAAGTTTTTCATATATTTTTCCACCTCGAACAGCACCAATCCCCGGTCGTATCGGGCATAAAGCAAATATTCTACGGATATTCTTCTTACCGGTTTTCCGGAATTTATATCCCATGAATGAATTCTGAAAATCCACGAGCGATTCCCGACAGTTCTATCAACAGATAAACCAAGACGCCCAACAACACGATCGAACAGACCGCTCCCAGATACAAAATAAATGGAATTTCTACTTTGACGTTCCGTTCGACCCGAGCTATCTCCAAGCCGTCTGTTCCGGCGACTCGTCGAATCCACCTTTAACCAATCCGCATTTCGGACATACAGTCAATCCTTCCGGGACGGAATTTCCGCAGTTCTGACACTGCCAGTGCTCCTCCATTTCAATAATAGAATTCTTGCCGGCCAGCTCCTATCCTGCATATTTACAAAAAGAAAGTGTGGAGCCGATTTCGTTTATCGAATGGAAGGTTGTGGCGAACCCGAATCAGATAAACGATACAATACCCCACACCTGATAGATATGGGATACAGGCGCACAAAAATACGCCTTGCCATATACTAACAAGAAATGAGTGCTGTTCGTTGTCCCCGATTCAGTAGAAAATTGCCACATTTTCCATTCAGGACAGTGCGAAAACACTTTCTGTATGTCTGCCGCTTACGCGGCAAGACAAAAATAGAAATTATTTTTCACATTGAACAACACTCATGTAAAAACAGCAGCAAATTACGCCAAAAAGTTCCTGAAAATCAATATTGACTTCGAACAATGTTATTTCAATTTGGGAAACTGCGCGCTGCACGATCCCTCCGCATGAAACCGGAGGAATCATCGTCCGATGCATCCGCACGGACATTCGCCCTTTCAGCGAACGAAAAACGGAATCCCGCAGGATTCCGTTTTCCAGTCGTTCGGGCAGGATCACTCCTCCCCCATCACCTCGCGTCGATAACGTTTCAGCGCCTCGCCCAGCACGCGGATCGCACGCTGCAAATCCTGCTGGCAAAGCACATAGGCGATGCGCACCTCGTTGCGACCGCACGTCGGGTCGGAGTAGAACCCCGAGGCGGGAGCCAGCATCACCGTCTCGCCCTCGTAATCGAATTCGCCGAGGCACCACGCGCAGAAACGGTCGCTGTCGTCGATCGGCAGCCGCGCCACGGTGTAGAATGCACCCATGGGGATCGGCGAATAGACGCCCGGCAGGCGATTCAGACCGTCGATCAGACACTTGCGGCGGGCGATATACTCGTCGTACACCTCCGTATGGTACTCGCGCGGCGCATCGATCGACGCCTCGGCGACGATCTGCCCCACGAGCGGCGGCGACAGCCGCGCCTGGCAGAACTTCATCACGGCGTCGTGCAGCGCACGGTTCTTGGTGATGAGCGCCCCGATGCGGATGCCGCACTCCGAGTAGCGTTTCGACACCGAGTCGATCAGCACCACGTTCTGCTCGATCCCCTCCAGATGGCAGGCCGAGATATAGGGCGACCCCGTATAGATGAATTCGCGGTAGACTTCGTCCGAAAAGAGAAAAAGGTCGTAGCGCTTCACCAGATCGCGGATCTGCATCATCTCGCGGCGCGTATAGAGGTACCCCGTCGGGTTGTTGGGGTTGCAGATCAGGATGCCGCGCGTGCGGTCGTTGATAAGCTCCTCGAACTTCTCGACCGACGGCAGCGCGAAGCCGTCCTCGATCGAGGCGGTGATCGGCCGGATCACGGCGCCGGCCGATACGGCGAAAGCCATGTAGTTGGCGTAGGCCGGTTCGGGTACGATGATCTCGTCGCCCGGATTGAGGCACGACATGAAGGCGAAAAGCACCGCTTCGGAGCCTCCCGTCGTGACGATGATGTCGTCGGCCGTCAGGCGGATCTGGTACTGGGCGTAATACTCGACCAGCTTTTCGCGCAGCGACCGGTAGCCGTCGCTGGGGCTGTATTCCAGCACGGTGCGGTCTACCTGCTTCAAGGCGTCCAGCCCCACCTGCGGCGTGGGCAGATCGGGCTGGCCGATGTTGAGATGATAGACCTTCACGCCGCGGGCCTTGGCGGCCTCGGCCAGCGGAAAGAGTTTTCGAATCGGCGACTCGGGCATTTCACAGGCCCGAAGGGAAATTTGCGGCATAGCGAGCAGTTTTCGTCTGTGACATCCTCAACGGATCGGATGTGCGGCAAAGATAGCGTTTTTTTCAGCGGATCGGTCGTTTCGCCCGTTCAGTCTTCGATCGTGCGCGACGGGCGGAAGCGCACGGCACGGCGCGCCGGGATCCGCACGGGTGCGCCGGTGCGGGGATTGCGTCCCATACGCTCGGGGTAACGGACGGTCGAAAACGTCCCCAGCCCCGTCAGCAGAATCTTCTCATCGCCGCGCAACGCCTCGACGGCGACCTTGACGAACGCATTGAGCGCCTTCACGGCATCGATCTTCGAAAGCCGCGCCTCACGGGCCACGGCCTCCGCCAATTGAGATTTGTTCATAACAGAGAGGGTATAAAGGTTACAACATTCTTCGTCTCGAAATCCTAACCGTATCCGACAAAGTTAATAAAAATTTCCCGAACATCCGTTTCGACCTTTTTCCCCGCCGGCAAAGGGAGACCGCGACCGCACGGGCGACGCACGGCAGGAACACGGACAACGGGCAAGCAGCCGGTCGGAACCGCGGCCGCAAACGGCCGTTCAGGAAGGCCGTGCGCCGACCGCCGCACGCCGGAAGGGCGCGGGCGAAATCCCGGCCGGAATTTGGTAAAATGGAAATAAGGTGCTACTTTTGTCGCCGGAAAGATGGCAGAGCGGTCGATTGCGGCGGTCTTGAAAACCGTTGAACCGAGAGGTTCCGGGGGTTCGAATCCCTCTCTTTCCGCAAACCAAAATCCATGGTGAAGGCAGAGAACATGTCCTCTGCCTTTTTCGTTCGAAGCGTCACCGACTTCACAACAGACCGGTGCAGGACCGCCCGCGGCAGCGCAGGGAAAGACGAGCGAAGCGACGTCAACTCCGAAAACACCTCCCCGACAAAAATCCTCCGATATAATTCCGACCATTAGCAGGGATACCTGCGCACTCGCTCACGTTCCGCGCACCCTCACCGCATCCCTCCCCGAAAGGCGGATTCGCTCATGACAAAGGCTGCGGAGCGAAACACGTCGCTCCCGAAAACGGCGCCCCCTCGCCCTGAGGAAAATCCCGAAGCGACGTTACAGAGGCCAAGAGAACAAAAAAATCAGATAAAGATCAATGAAATTTAATTTTCAACTATTTACAGATGATACAAGCACTATTGAGTAACAATCCCAATGTCCGACATTTCGTCGCCCTCCCCCCTCAGCTTGTTTTCGCAAAACAGCACAAAAAAGAGATTGCAAATTCTGCAACCTCTTGATTTTATGAGCTGTTGACGAGGCTTGAACTCGTGACCTCTTCCTTACCAAGGAAGTGCTCTACCACTGAGCTACAACAGCGATCGCCTTAAAAAGCGTTGCAAAAATAAGCAACAATTTCGAATTGGCAAAAAAAATCGCGGCTTTTCACGATTTATTTATATCTTTCGTTAGATTTGCGGAACGGAACCGCACAACTATCAACCCGCAACGATGAAAAAGATACTTATTATCGGCGCCGGAGGTCAGATCGGATCGGAACTGACGACCTACCTGCGCGGTATTTACGGCTCGCGCAACGTCGTGGCCACCGACGTACGTGAATGCAAGGCGCTGGGGGCCGACGGCCCGTTCGAAGTGCTCGACGCACTCAACGCCACGTCGGTAGCCTCGGTCGTCGCCCGACACGAGATCGACACGATCTTCAACCTCGTGGCCCTGCTGTCGGCCGTCGGCGAGCGCAATCCCCAAATGGCGTGGCACGTCAACATCGGCGCCTTGATGAACTCGCTCGAGGTGGCGCGCCAGCACCATTGCGCGCTCTTCACCCCCAGCTCGATCGGGGCGTTCGGCCCCTCGTCGCCCAAAGTCCGCACGCCGCAGGACACGGTCATGCAGCCCACGACGATCTACGGCATCTGCAAGGTGACGGGAGAGATGCTGGGCAACTACTACCACCACAAATACGGCGTCGATACCCGTTCGATCCGTTTTCCGGGCATCATTTCGAACGTCACGCTGCCGGGCGGCGGTACGACCGACTATGCCGTGGAGATCTACTACGAAGCGATTCGAAGCGGCCGTTACACCTGCGCCGTACCCCACGACGTCTACATGGACATGATCTACATGCCCGACGTGCTGCGCGCCTGCGTGGAACTGATGGAGGCCGACCCCGCGCGGCTGCGCCACCGCAACAGTTTCAACATCGCCTCGATGAGCTTCACGCCCGACATCATCGCCGCCGAGATCCGCAAGCGCATCCCCTCGTTCACGATGGACTTCAACATCGATCCCGTCAAGGAGGAGATCGCCCGCAGCTGGCCCGACTCGCTCGACGACACCTGCGCCCGCGAGGAGTGGGGCTGGCGTCCCGAATGGGATCTTTCGCGGATGACCGACGACATGCTCGCCGCGATCCGCAGCCGGACGGCGCATCCCCGCCACGCCTGACATACGACCCTCGCCGTCAGAGACGCCGGAGACGACGAGTCCTCGACGGGAACTTTTCGATAAGCCGAGTACAGAGCCGCGCTCGCCCGGGCCATGCCGAGACGAGAAAAGGAACACGAATGTGAACGATTTTCCGGCCGTTCCCGTTTTTCGGAATCGCCGTTTACTAAATTTTTTATATATTTGTAAGACTTTAAAACCACTAATCCCATTCGGACCATGACGCAATCCAATGTAAGGGCCGCATTCGAGCGGCATTTCAATACCCACGGAACACTCTACGCCTCGGCGGGACGCATCAACCTGATCGGCGAACACACCGACTACAACGGCGGCTTCGTCTTCCCGGGTGCCGTCGACTGCGGCATCACGGCGATGATCCGCCCCAACGGCACCGACCGCGTGCGCGCCTACGCCGTCGATCTGGACTCCTATGCGGAGTTCGGCTTGCGCGAGGAGGACAAACCCTCCGAGTCGTGGGCCCGCTACATCTTCGGCGTCTGCCGCGAAATCCAGAAGCGCGGCGGCCGCATCGGCGGCTTCGACACCGCCTTTTCGGGCGACGTACCGCTGGGAGCGGGCATGTCGTCGTCGGCAGCGTTGGAGTCGACCTTCGCCTTTGCGCTCAACGACCTCTATGCGCTGGGGATCGACAAGTTCGAACTGGCACGCATCGGTCAGTCGACCGAGCACAACTACTGCGGCGTGAAGTGCGGCATCATGGACCAGTTCGCCTCGGTCTTCGGCAAGAAGGGTTGTCTGATGCGGCTCGACTGCCGTTCGATGGAGTTCGAATACTTCCCCTTCGATCCCGTCGGTTACAAGCTCGTGCTGCTCGATACGGTCGTCAAGCACGAACTGGTCGGCTCGCCCTACAACCGCCGGCGCGAGTCGTGCGAGCGCGTGGCGAAGATGCTGGGACAGGAGTTTCTGCGCGGCGCCACGATGGAGCGGCTCGATGCGATCCGCGATGAGATCTCCGACGAAGACTACCGCCGTGCACGCTTCGTGATCGGCGAGGAACGGCGTGTGCTCGACGTCTGCGACGCCTTGCAGCGTGGCGACTACGCCACCGTCGGGGAGCGGATGTACGCCACGCACGAGGGGTTGTCGAAGGACTACGAAGTATCGTGCGAGGAGCTCGACTTCCTGGTCGACGTGGCCCGCGAATGCGGCGTCACGGGGGCACGCATGATGGGCGGCGGCTTCGGCGGCTGCACGATCAACCTCGTGAAGGACGACCTCTTCGCCGATTTCATCGCCACGGCCAAACGCAAATTCACCGAGCGGTTCGGCCACGAACCCAAAGTCTATCCCGTCGTCATCTCGGACGGCGCACATAAAATCGACTGATTCAAACCATCCCGTTACATGAGAAAAACGATCTTCCTTTTCGCTCTGCTCGCCGGCACGCTGTCGCTGCAAGCCCAGAACTACCCCTTGCGCGCCCGCCTGAGCGACCCGAATTCCTTCTCTGTCATCGTCATTCCCGACCCGCAGAGCTACACCAAGTTCGCCGCCAACCAGCCGTTGTTCGAGTTGCAGACGGCATGGATCGCCCGCGAGATCGACTCGCTGCGCATCCTCACGGCGCTCTGCACGGGCGATCTGGTCGAACAGAATGAAACAGCCATCCCGCTGGCCTTCCGCAAGACCGACCAGACCAGCGCCGAGCAGTGGCGGGCCGCGTCGCGCGCCTTCGAGCGGCTCGACAACAAGCTGCCCTACGTCGTCTGCACGGGCAACCACGACTACGGATACACCAAGTCGGAGAACCGCCTGTCGCGCTTCCCCGACTACTTTCCGATGACGCGCAACGAGTGTTGGCGTCACAAAATCGTATCGGTATGCAACAACGCGCACGGAATCCCCACGTTGGAGAACGCCGCCTACGAGTTCCACACCGACACGTGGGGCGATCTGCTGGTCGTATCGCTCGAATTCGCACCGCGCGACGAAGCGATCGAATGGGCGCGCAAACTGGTTGCGGAACCCAGGTACGCGAACACGCGGGTGATCCTGCTGACCCACTCGTTCATCGCATGGAAGGGCAACCGCAAGAAAACGGAGCCCTACGAACTGACCGACGCCAACTACCAGCAGGCGATCTGGGACAAGCTCGTCTATCCGTCGTCGAACATCCGGCTGGTCATCTGCGGCCACGAATGCCACCCCACGACGGACTACTTCGAGACGGTCGGCTTCCGCACGGACAAGAACGCCGCCGGCAAATCGGTTGCGCAGATGATGTTCAACGCCCAGACGGCCGACGGACAGTGGCACGGCAACGGCGGCGACTGCTGGCTGCGCATCCTGGAATTCCTGCCCGACGGACGGACCGTATCGGTGCGGACCTTCTCGCCGATGTTCGCCCTTTCGCCCGTCACCTGCGACAAGGCGTGGCGCACGGCCGACTACGACCAATTCACCTTCGACATGGAATAACCGATCGGCTGAAACGAACATCTGTCGCACAACAACTTATCCTCGGATTATGGCAAAAGAGACTGTACTGATTTCGGGCGGTGCCGGATACATCGGCTCGCATACCGCCGTGGAACTGATCGCCGCCGGATACGACGCGGTCATCATCGACAACCTCTCCAACTCGGAGGCGGAGGCCGTCGAGGGTGTGCGGCGCATCACGGGTGTCGACGTTCCCTTCGAGCGGGTCGACACCTGCGACGAAGCGGCGCTGCGACGTGTCTTCGAAAAATACGATTTCGGCTCCGTCATCCATTTCGCCGCCTACAAGGCTGTCGGCGAGTCGGTCGCCGAACCGCTCAAATATTACCGCAACAACCTCGCGTCGTTCATGAACGTCTGCGCGCTGATGAAGGAGTTCGGCCGGCCGAACATCCTCTTCTCGTCGTCGGCGACGGTCTACGGCGAGCCCGACACATTGCCCGTCACGGAGCAGACGCCCCGCAAACCCGCCACCTCGCCCTACGGCAACACGAAGCAGATGGCCGAAGACATCCTGCACGACTGCTGCGCGGCCTACGAGGGCCTGCACGGCATCGCGCTGCGCTACTTCAACCCCATCGGCGCCCACCCCTCGGCGCTCATCGGCGAACTGCCGCGCGGCGTGCCGCAGAATCTGGTGCCCTACATCACCCAGACGGCCGCCGGACTGCGCGAATGCCTTTCGATCTTCGGCGACGACTACGACACGCCCGACGGCACCTGCCTGCGTGACTACATCGACGTCGTCGACCTGGCCAAAGCCCACGTAGCCGCGGTCGACCGCATGACGCAGCGGCGGATGAAGGAGGCCTACGAGATTTTCAATATCGGCACGGGCACGCCTGTCTCGGTCCTGGAACTGGTGAAGGGCTTCGAACGGGCGAACGGGCTGACGCTCAACTACAAGATCGTCGGGCGACGGGCCGGCGACGTGAAGGCGGTCTGGGCCGACACGCAGCGCGCCAACAAAGAACTGGGCTGGAAGGCCGAACGGCCTCTCGAAGAGACGCTCCGCTCGGCCTGGGCCTGGGAAAAACACGTGCGCGGCATGAACTAACCCTCCCCGATGCAATTCAATCACAGATTCGATATGAAACCTACACTTTTCGTACTGGCCGCAGGCATGGGCTCGCGCTACGGCGGTCTCAAACAGCTGGACGGTCTCGGCCCCAACGGCGAGACGATCATGGATTACTCGATCTTCGACGCCATCCGCGGCGGCTTCGGCAAGGTTGTCTTCGTCATCCGCAAGGATTTCGAAGCGGATTTTCGCACGAAGATCCTCTCCAAATACGAAAACCACATCCCCGTCGAGGTGGTCTTCCAGTCGGTCGACGACCTGCCCGAGGGCTTCGTCCACCCCGAAGGGCGCACCAAGCCATGGGGTACGAACCACGCCGTGCTGATGGGCAAGGCGGTCATCCGCGAACCGTTCGCCGTCATCAACGCCGACGACTTCTACGGCCGCGACGGCTTCCGCGTACTGGGTCAGTGGCTGTCGAAAGCCGACGGAGAGAACCGCTACTGCATGGTGGGCTACCGCGTGGGCAACACCCTCTCGGAGAGCGGCACCGTGGCGCGCGGCATCTGCCGAACCGATGCGAACAATTACCTGACGGGTGTGGTCGAACGGACGGACATCGCCCGCGTCGACGGCCGCATCACCTTCACGGGCGACGACGGACAGCCGACCACCACCGACGACAATACCCCCGTCTCGATGAACATGTGGGGCTTCACGCCCGACTACTTCCGCTACTCGGAGGAGTATTTCAAGGAGTTCCTGCGCGCCAACATCGACAACCCCAAAGCCGAGTATTACATCCCGCTGATGGTCAACAAACTCATCACCGAAGGCACGGCGACGGTCGAGGTGCTCGACACCACGGCCAAGTGGTTCGGCGTGACCTACGCCGCCGACCGTCAGGGCGTGGTCGACAAGATCCGTGCATTGGTCGACGCGGGCGAATACCCCGCCAAACTCTTTTAGGGCGATGACCGTCTCGAAAATCCGCACCGAACCCCACGCGCAGGGCCAAATCGAGGTCTTCCGCCTCGCGAACGCCGCGGGGGCTTACGTCGACGTGTGCAACATCGGCGCGGGCGTCACGGCCGTCGTCGTTCCCGACCGCGAAGGGCGCATGGCCGACGTGGCGCTGGGGTACCGCGCCTACGCCGATTACGTCGGCGACGGCGCCTGCTTCGGCAAGACGCCCGGCCGTTTCGCCAACCGGATCGCCGGAGGGCGCTTCACGCTCGACGGCAAGGAGTACCGGCTGACCGTCAACAACGGCCCCAACCACCTGCACGGCGGCCCGACGGGATTCGCCAACCGCCTGTGGCAGGGTGAAACGACCGGCGACGGCGTGGTCTTCACCCGCACCAGCCCCGACGGCGAGGAGGGCTACCCGGGTACGCTCACGGCGCGCATCGCCTATGCGTGGGACGACGACTGCTGCCTGACCGTCCTACTCGAAGCCGCGTGCGACGCCCCCACGATCGTCAACCTGACGAACCACTCCTACTGGAACCTCGCGGGCGAGAACGCAGGATCGGTGCTCGGCCACGAACTGCGGCTCCGCGCCTCACGCTGGCTGCCGACCGACGAAACGCTGATTCCCACAGGCGAACTCGCCGGCGTCGCCGGCACGCCGATGGACTTCCGCACGTCCAAACCGCTCGGCCGCGACATTCGCGCCGATTTCCCCGCATTGCGCTACGGCAAAGGCTACGACAACTGCTGGGCCGTCGACGACTGGCGCGCGGACGAGGAGATGACCGTGGCCGAACTGTACGATCCGAAATCGGGTCGGCGGCTCAGCGTCCGCTCCACACAGCCGGGCGTGCAGGTCTACACGGGCAACTGGCTCGCCGGCTCGCCGCTCTCGAAGAGCGGCCGGCCCTACGCGGACTACGACGGCGTGGCGATCGAGTGCCAGGGTTTCCCCGACGCACCGAACCGCCCCGATTTCCCTTCGGCCGAACTGCGCCCCGGCGAAGCGTACCGCCGGACGATCCGCTTCCGTTTCGACGTCCGTTAACGACGCACCTCATTCCGACGGCCGCAGGCGCACAGCTTGCGGCCGTCGGCTTTTTTTCCTATTTTTGCACGCAAAATTCCGCACTGCCGATGTTGATTCTGTTCGCTGTCCTCTTCGGCGGCATCCTCACGGGCCGCTTGCTGCGCCGCCGACCGCTCCGTGCGCTCGGCAGCGTCATCACGTTCATCATCTGGCTGCTGCTCTTCATGCTGGGAACGGAAGTGGGCGGCAACGAAGAGGTCATGCGGTCGCTGGCCACGCTCGGCGTGCAGGCGCTCGTCCTCTGCACGGGAGCGCTGGCGGGAAGCATCGCCTGCGCCTGGCTGCTGTGGCGGTCGATCGGCGGCAGACGCACCGGCGCGACCGACTCCGCCGTACCCGCTCCGCCGGCCTTCGCCGCACTGCGCGGCAGTCTGGTGATCGTCGCCTTCTTCGCAGCCGGAGCGATTTTCGGCGTCGCGGGATGGATTCCGGCTACCGCAGCCTCCTCGCCCGTAAGCACCTACATGCTCTACGGGCTGATGTTCTCGGTCGGCGTGTCGCTGGGACACGACGCCACGCTCGTCGAGCGTATCCGCTCGCTCGACCGCCGCATGGCGCTGCTGCCCATCTGCACCGTCGTCGGAACGCTGGCCGGAGCGGCGCTCGCATCGCCGCTGCTGCACACCGTACCGCCGGCCGACGCCATGGCCGTCGGCGCGGGATTCGGCTGCTATTCGCTGTCGAGCATCTTCATCTCCGAACTGCGCAGCATCGAACTGGGAACGGTCGCTCTGCTCTGCAACGTCCTGCGCGAACTCTTCACGCTGCTGGCCGCACCGTGGGTAGCGGGCCGTTTCGGGCCGCTGGCCGCGATTTCGTCGGGCGGCGCCACGACCTTCGATACCACCCTCCCGATCCTCACCCGCGTCGCAGGGCCGCAGTATGCCGTCGTAGCGATCTTCCACGGCTGCGTCACCGATTTCAGCGTTCCCTTCCTAGTCACGTTCTTCTGTTCGATCTGAAAAAACGGGACGCACCGACCGATGCGTCCCGTCTCAAAAAATCCTGCTTCGCCCCTTATTGCAGCACGGGCGACTCGAAGCCCAGCTTCCGCAACCCGTTCTGCACGTCGGGGTGGCTCATGAAGAGCCGCCACAACAACTCCGAACGGTGGTTCTCGATCATCACCGCGATCGGCCCCTGATCGATGGCCAGATACTTCTGCGGATACCAGTCGTCGGTCTGGCTGAACGCATCGTAGAAGCCGTAAGGCCCCCATACTTTCTCGTGAAGCGGCCCGTAGAGGTAACGCATCACATCCATCGACTCCTCGGGCGTATAGACGATCGACGAAAGCGCCGCTGTGGGGGCGATCACGCCGCGATCCTCGCGCTCGACGGGAGCGTGCGCCGCATACCCCGCCGTCGAATAACTGGCCGTCAGCCCCCAGCAATCCTTGCCGTAACCCTTGTAGTGCCGGGGATTGCGGATGCAGTAGGCACGGTTGATGAGCGAATAATTGCGCATCTCGCCGAAATAGTCCTCGCAGTAGTCGTCTCTCAGCCCGCGCGGATCCAGCCCGAGGAAGGAGTAGTGCGCCCAGAAGAGCGGACCGGCCTCGACGCCCTGATACCGCAGGCGGAGGCGGTAACCCTCGACCTCGTGCTCGTCGACGATCGCCCCGTTCTCGGCCCACCCCTCGGTATAGACCTCGCGGTCGATCGGATAGGTCGGCGAAGCGGCCGCCAGAATATACATCACCAGACACTCGTTGAACCCGTGTACGGCGAAATTCATCTCCCACCCGTATTCGGGACTCCAATGCCAGTAGAGGACGTTCTGCCCGTTGCGATACCACGACCACTCGACGCCGCGCCACAACGTATCGATACGCTGTGCGAGCGCCTGCTCGCGCTCGTTGCCCTGCGCGAAATACTGATGCGCGGCCAGCAGCCCCTGCACCAGAAAGGCCGTCTCCACCAGATCGCCTCCGTTGTCCTTCTTGCCGAAGGGTTTCACGCGGCCCGTCCGGCCCTCGATCCAATGAGGCCAGGCGCCGTGGAAGCGGTCGGCACGTTCGAGGAACGAGACGATGCGTTCGAAGCGTTCGATCCCCTGTTCACGGGTGACGTAGCCGCGCTCCATACCGGCGATAAGCGCCAGAATACCGAAGCCGCTGCCGCCCGTCGTCACGACCGTCTCGTCGTTTTCGGGATAGATGCCGTCCATGTTGATCCGTTCGCACGCAAGGCCGCTGTTGGGCTCGGCGCCCGACCAGAAATAATCGAACGTACGCCGCTCGACACTGTCCAGCAACGCCTCGTCCGAAAGCGTCGCTGCGGGACGCTGCGCGCAGCCCGCGACGACGCCCGCCAGAGCGAGCGCCGCCACGGCCGCCGTAATCCGTTTGATCGTCTTCATGCCGCGAAGGTTATTTCAGGGTGAAACTTGCCTGCTTCACCGCGTCGCTCGCGCCGCCGATCATCACGTCGAACTCGCCCGGCTCGGCCACGTAATGCAGGTCGAAATCGTAATATTTGAGCAGCGAGACGTCGATCGCAAAACTTACGTCGCGGCTCTCGCCCGCTTTGAGCGCCACGCGCTGGAAGCCTTTGAGCTCCTGCACGGGACGGGTCGACGAACCCACCCTGTCGCGGATGTAGAGCTGCACGACCTCCACGCCGTCGCGCCGGCCGCTGTTCGTCAGGCGCACGGTGGCCTCGATCGACCCGTCGGCGGTCATCTCCGACGCCGAAAGGCGCACGTCGCCGTAGTCGAAGGTCGTATACGACAGACCGTAGCCGAAGGGATAGAGCGGCGTATTGGGCACGTCGAGATAGTTGCTGCGGAACTTCTCGAACTTGTCGCCCAGCAGCGGACGTCCCGTATTCTTATGGTTGTAGAAGAGCGGTATCTGCCCCACGTTGCGCGGGAAGGTCGCGGGAAGTTTGCCCGACGGGTTGACGTCGCCGAAGAGTACGTCGCCGATCGCCTCGGCCGCCTGCGTGCCGCCGAACCATACGTTGAGCATCGCAGGCACGTGCTCGGCCTCCCATTCGAGCGTCAGCGGGCGCCCCGTGAAGAGTACCAGCACGACGGGTTTGCCCGTCGCCACGAGCGCCTTCAACAACTCCTGCTGCACGTCGGGAATGCCGATCTGCGACCGGCTGCTGCTCTCGCCGCTCATCTCCGAAGCCTCGCCCAGCGCGGCGACCACCACATCGGCCTCGGCCGCCGCGGCGAGCGCCTCGTCGAGCAACTGCTTGTCGGTGCGGCCGTCGCGCGGAATATCGCGCCCGAACATCGTGGCATAGCGCTCCTGCTCCTCGTCGCGGATCACGTTGCTGCCCTTGGCATAGAGGATCTTCACCCCTTCGCCGGCCACCTGCTGCAACCCTTCGACGAGCGTCAGCGGCTTCGTGAGGTCGGTAGCGACGCTCCACGTGCCGGGCATGTTCGCGCGCGAAGCGGCCAGCGGGCCGACCACGGCGATCGTTCCCTCGCGCCGGAGCGGCAGCACGTCGCCTTCGTTTTTCAGCAACACGAAGCTCTCGCCCGCGATACGGCGCGCCTCGGCGCGGTGTGCGGGCGTATAGATCTGCGTGGCGGCGCGCTGCGGATCGCAGTAACGGTAGGGATCGTCGAAAAGTCCCAACTTGAATTTCGCTTCGAGCACCAGGCGGCACGCGCGGTCGATATCGGACAGCGGGATACGCCCCTCTTCGAGCGACTGCTGCAAGGTTCCCAGGTAACCCTCGCTCACCATGTCCATGTCGACACCCGCCTCGACGGCGCGCGCCGACACCTCTTTCAGATCGCCCAGACCGTGCGCGATCATCTCGTAGATGCCCGTGTAGTCCGTGACGACGAAGCCCTCGAAGCCCCACTGCTCGCGCAGCACGGTGGTCATCAGCCAGCGGTTGGCCGTGGCGGGAATCCCGTCGACCTCGTTGAACGACGCCATGACGCTGCCCACACCTGCCTCGACGGCCGCCTTGTAGGGCGGGAAATATTCGTTGTACATGCGCTGGCGGCTCATATCGGTCGTATTGTAGTCGCGTCCCGCTTCGGCAGCACCGTAGAGAGCATAGTGCTTCACGCATCCCATGATCTCGTCGGTGGCAAAATGCATCGGATCACGCCCCTGATAGCCGTAGACGAACGACCGCGCCACAGCGCTGCCGAGGAAGGGATCTTCGCCGATGCCCTCCGACGCACGTCCCCAGCGGGGATCGCGCGCAATGTCGACCATCGGGGAGAAGGTCCAGCAGATACCGGCGGCACTCGCCTCGACGGCCGAAATACGGGCCGCACGCTCGACGGCCTCCATGTCCCACGTGGCCGTCAGGCCGAGCGGAATAGGAAAGGTCGTCTCATAACCGTGGATCACATCCATGCCGAAGATCAGCGGAATACCCAGACGGCTCTCCTCGACGGCGATGCGCTGCACGTCGCGGATCTTCTCCACCCCCTTGATATTGAACAGACCGCCCACCTCGCCGCGGCGGATCTTCTCGGCGATGTCGCTGCTCTTGGCCTGACCCGTGGTGATGTCGCCCGCACTGGGCAGGTTGAGCTGGCCGATCTTCTCTTCGAGGGTCATGCGGCGCATCAGCGCGTCGACATACTGCTCCATCGTAGCGCCCGCAGGCTTCTCGACGGCGACGGCCGCGCCGAAGAGCACGATGCCCAGCAGGGTAATGAGTGTTTTTTTCATATCGTAATCTCTGTTTTTTATGGTATAATATTTCGCTTCCCGAAAAACGGAGTTTCACGGTCGCGGATCACTTGCGGCGGCACGCGTCAACTGCCCGCCTCGACCGTAAATCCGAGTTCGGCGAGTCCCCTCTGCACATCCTTATCGGACATGAACAGGTTCCACGGCAATCCCGTGCGGTAGTTTTCGATCATCACCACGATCGGGCCCTGATCGATGGCGATGTGCATTCCTCTGTCGAACCAGCCGGTCGTGAGATCGAAGGCGTCGATAAACCCGTAGTCGCTCCACAACTTGTCGCCCAGTTTATAGTAGAAGAAGCGCAGTGCGGCCATCGACTCGTCGGGCGTGTAGGGCATCGACGACAAGGCTGCCGTGGGGGCGATGACTCCCCGGTCGTTCGTCGGCGACGAGGCGGTGTAGCCGTCGGGAATATCGCTGGCCGTCAGTCCCCAGCAGTCGGCGCCGTAACCGGCATACCCCTTGGGGTTGTCTACGCAATACGCGTAGTTGATCCGGGTATGGTTGCACACCTGCTCCCAATAGTCGGCATAGGCATCGGAGAGTCCCCGGGGATTCAGCCCCAGGAAGGAATAGTGGGCCCAGAAAAGAGGGCCGCCGTAATCCTCGCCCAGCGGCAGCACGGTGTCGTAGAACGACTTGCCGTTGCGCATCGCGCCGCCGCGCGCCCAGCCTTCGGCATACACTTCGCGGCCGATGGGATGCGTCGGCGACGAGGCGGCCAGCACGTAGACGATCAAGGCCTCGTTCCACCCCTGTATCGGCATGTTCATCGCCCAGCCCTTGTCGGGACTCCAATGCCAGTAGAGCACCTTCTCCGTCCCCTCCTTGGTGAAGAAATCCCACTCGACGGCCTCCCACAAGGCGGTGATGTCGGCGCGCAGCTTGCTCTCTGCCGCATCGGCGCCGTCGAAGTAGGCGCGCGCCGTCAGCAACCCCTGGAACAACAGCCCGGTCTCCACCAGATCGGCGCCGTTGTCATCGGCCGAGAAGGGAAGCGTCTGCCCCGTCTGGCCGTCGATCCAGTGCGAGAAAGCGCCGTGATAGGAGGTCGCCCGCTCCGCAAGGAAGGTCACGATCCGCTGCACCCGCTGGCACGCCTCGCTGCGGGTCACGAAACCGCGCTCGGCGGCCACCGCCATGGCCATCACGCCGAATCCCGTCCCGCCGGTAGTGACCGTCGCGCCCGACGAGGTGCGCTCGCGCGCCATGCCGCTCGTCGGTTCGGCACCCTCCCAGAAATAGCGGAAGGTCTGCTGCTGCACCTTGGTGAGCAGCTCCTCGTCGGAAATCTGCGGGAATTTGTCGCTCGTGTCCAGCCCCGTCCGGATCCGGATCACCTTGCCGGTCAGGATTGCCTCCCCGGCAGCCGATTTCAGGCCGCTGTCGACGATCAACCGGTAGGAAGCATACGCGTTCAACCCGGCGGAGGGTTTGAGCGTGACGCGCTTCGCGCCGTCGTAAACGTCGCTGGCGTCCACCTTCGCGCCTCCGGCGTCGAGCAGATAGATATTGGCCTCGACGGTCGCCGCGTCGAGCGCCGCCGTGAAGTCGAGCACGATCTCGGCGTCGGGCGACACGTCATCGAAATCCGACAGGCCGCTCTGCCCGCCGATCGTAACCGAGCTCAACGCCAGCTGATCGCCCGCGGGCGTGCGGTCGTCGGTCGAATCGCCGCCGCAGCCGACACCCAGCAAAACCAGTGCAGGCAGGAGAGGCTTGAAAAACGGAAAACCTTTCATATATCGTCGTTTTTTTAGAAGAGGGGGCCTGATTTCGGTCCCCTCTTCCGATCAATGCAGAAATCGAGCCCTGCTATTTCGCCTGTTCGTACAGTGCCGTCACCTGTGCCGGCGTCAACACCTGATCGTAGAGATAGATCTCGTCCATGGCTCCCGTATAGAAGGAAGCCTCGGCCGTCCAGCCGGCACCCGAACCCAGGCCGACCTGCGACGGGAAGGCGCCGAGGCAGATGCCGCTCACCTCGTCGAACGTCATCGGACCGAAGGCTCCGTCCTTCAACACGCGGTCGCAGACCGCCCCGCCGTTGTGGTAGAGCGTGATGGTCGAGGTCCCTGCGTCGTAGGTCACGCCGACATGCGCCCAGACGCCGGCCATATTCTGTATCTTGGCGTCGTCGCCGGCATCGAACCACGCATCGGGCTTGCCGCTCGCACCGGTCGCCTGCATGAATCCCTTGAAGAAGAACTCCGACGGAGTGGTCGTGTTGCCGTTGTTGAGGAAGAAGGCGACGTCGGCCACCTCGATCGTCTTGTTGCCGATGGAGAAGAGACCCGCTGCATTCTTGTTCGTACCGTCGAACTTGATCCACATGAAAATCGAGTAGTTGCCCAACGATTTGAGCGCTGTCGTCGAAGCGGCGTCGGGCGTCAGGATGAGCGCCTGGCCGTCGACGTTCTGGTAGGCTTTGCCCGACTTGCCGTCGACGAACATCGGCGACTCGCCGGTGAAGGTCTTCATCTCGCCCGCGAGCGTTCCGTCGAGGAACAGATCGTCGTCGCAGGCCAAATGGTAGAGCGGATCGGGAAGCTGTACGCCCGACGAGCCCTCATCCGGATAGTCGAAGGGAGGATCCTGACCCAAATCCTGTTTGCACGATCCGAGGGACAAAAGCGCCGCGGTCGTCAAAATCAACGGAAAATATCTGAGGAATTTCATGGTATCTGACTTGTTTTAATTAGCATAATCGGGATTCTGTACCAGTACGCCGTTCGAGGCGTCGACCTGCTCCTGAGGCAGCGGCAGGTATTTGTTCTTGGCGGTGTAGCCCTTGTTGCCGAGCACGGCCGAAGCACCGTCCTCCGCACCGGCGATACTGAACTCCTGCCAGCGCACCAGATCGTAGAAGCGGTCGAATTCGAGCGCCAGCTCCACGTGGCGTTCATGGTGGATCGCCTTGCACAACTCCAACTGGTTGGTCGTCGTCACCTTGGGCAGCACGTTCGTATTGGTGCCGCGGGCACGGGCGCGCACCTGTTCCAGATAATCCAGCGCCTCCTCGATCATCGCCTCGCCGCCCATCTCGCAGGCCGCTTCGGCAGCCATCAGCACCACGTCCGAGTAACGGATCATACGAATGTTGTACCAGAATCCGTCGTTGCTGCCGTAATATTCGCGCAGTTTGGGACTGCAATAGGCTTTCTTGTTGTAGTAGTCACCGTCCAAACCGTCCTGCGATACGAGTTTTTCATTGAAGGGGGCGTTGCCGGCCTCCGGAGCGATCGCAGGCCACGGCTTCGAAGGGGTCGAGAAGTAGAGCAGCGTCTCGTCGCGGCGCGGATCGCCCTCTTCGAACACGTCGACGATCGACTGGTCGGCCATATGCCAGCCCCAGCCCAGATTGCTCGTACCCGAACCGCGGCAGCCCTGCACCTGGCAGAACTGGCTGCCCAGATCGTTGGTCGCGGGCTGCGCGACGGTGGCCGTGCACTGCAACTCCCAAACCGATTCCGAAGAGTTTTCGCCCTCTTCGCGGAAAATCTCGTCGAACGGCGTGTCGAGATTGTAGACCCTGGTATCGATCACATTCTTGGCAGCCTGATACATCTGCGACCACAGACCGCGCTGGCCGTAAGTCTTGGCATGCAACGCACGTGCGGCGCCGTAAGTGACCCGCCCGATATATTTCGACTCCCAGCGGCGGGGCAGCCCTTCGGCCGCCGTCAGATCGGCGTCGATCAACTCGTAGATCTTGTCCACCGACGATTTGGGGATATTGGCCTCGTCGGAATTGGTGATGGCGAAGTCGACGAGCGGCACCTCGCCGAAGGCACGCACCAGATTGAAATAGCACCAGCCGCGGAAGAAGCGAGCTTCCATGCCGCATTGCAGTTCCGCCTCATCGAGCTGTTCACCGGCCTCCTGCGCCTTCTGCATCTGGTCGAGCACGGTATTGGCCGCATTGATGATCTCGTAGTTCTGCGTCCAATAAGGATTCAACAGCGAATTGGCCGCCGAATACTGGAAATTCTCGTACATCGGCACATGTTCCGCACCGTCGGTCGTGGTCGATCCCTTACGCGAATCCTCCGAACGGTAGTAATGCACCGCGAAGGCGGGAATACCCGACGTGATATTGTAGTGGCGCGCCTTGGTGTAGAGCGCCATTACCTGCGAAAAGTAGGCGCCGCCTTCGATGTCGTCGATAGTCCACTGGCCCTGCGGGCGTTGGTCGAGCAGGTCGCTGCACGCGGCCGATGCGACCGCCGCGACGGCGATGATCCAGAGTTTCAGATTTCTTATGATCGTTTTCATTGGTTATGCTGTTTTAGAAAGACACGTTTACACCGAAAGTAATGGTCGTCGGCATGGGGTAGGTGTCGCCCGTGTCGATGCCGAACGCAAGGGCCGTACCGCCGATCTCGGGCGTATAGCCGGTGTTGTGCGACCAGGTGGCCAGGTTGTCGATGTTCATGAACACGCGCAGCGCTTTGAGACGGATCTTCTTGAGGATCCGGTCGCCGAAACTGTAACCCAACTGGATGTTTTTCAGACGCAGGTAACTGCCGTCCTCGATGAAGTAGCTCGAATTCATCATCTGCGTGGCGCGCGACGAATCGAGAATCGGCTCCCAGTTCGACGTGCCCTCGCCGTTCCAACGTCCCAGACGCTTGGTATGATAATTATACTGTGCATATGCCGACAGGAAGCTCGTATTGAAGAGCTCATTTCCGTAGACACCCTGGAAGTCGATACCCAGATCGAAATTCTTGTATTGCAGGTTGACCGAGTAACCGTAGGTGAAATCGGGCGTAGGATTGCCGATCATCGTACGGTCGGCTTCGGTGATCTTGCCGTCGCCCGTGACATCGCGGAATTTCAGGTCGCCCGGAGCCACGGCCGCCAGCGTGTTTTCCGGCGACGAGGCGATGTCGGCCTTGTTCTGGTAGATGCCCTCGACCTCGTAGCCGTAGAAATAACCGATGGGCTTGCCCGGTTCCGATACGGCCACGCTCTTGTCGCCCTGATAGTAGGTCTTGCCCAACGTGAGCACCTCGTTGTCGATCGTGGTCAGGTTACCCGAAACGGTATAGCGGAAATCGTCGCCGATCGTGTCGCTCCACGATCCCGACAGCTCGAAGCCGCGGTTGCGGATCGAACCCGAATTGATCAGACCGTCCTGCGCGCCCATGAACGATTCGAGGTAGCAGATCAGGTCTTCGGTCTTCTTGCTGTAATAGGTCGGCTCGATGTGCAGGCGCTGGTTGAACATCTGCATCTCGAAGCCCACTTCCCATGCCTTGGTCTTCTCCCAGCGCAGATTCGTCGCCAGATAGGCCTGCGCATAGGAGGAGATGATGTTGTCGCCGAAGATGGCGTTCGAGGAGTTGAGCGTCGGGAACGCGGGATAATTGCCGCCCTCGGTACCGACGTTCTGGTTACCCAGCACGCCGTACGACCCCTTGATCTTCAAGTAGTCGATCACATGCTGGTTGCGCATGAAATTCTCTTCGGACATGATCCATCCGGCACCGACCGAGTAGAAGTTGTCCCACGTGTTGCCCGTGTACTTGAACACCGACGCACCGTCGCGGCGGAACGAGAAGTTGACCAGGTAGCGGCGGTTGTAGTTGTAGAGCGCACGGAACAGGTACGACATCGTGAACTTGCGGTACTGCGAGCCGCCGTTGGTCGCCGACGCCGTGTCGCCGATCGACGAGATCCACCACTTGTCGGGATCGTTCGGAATCGGCAGGTCGGCCGAAGCGACGTTCTGGCTGCGGCCGCCGGTGAGCTCCTCGTAGTTGGTGAAGTTGGTCGTCAGACCGGCCATCAGCGTCAGGTCGTGCTTGTCGGCGAAGGTCTTCGCATAGGTGAGGATGTAGTCCTGCTGCGCATTGAGCGTGTTGGACTTCGTCTGCGACAGCGACTCGCGGTCGCTGCGGGCGTTGATCGTCCCCAGATCGGGATCGTATTCGTATTTCACAGGCGTGAAGAGCCGCGAATTGTTCGACAGGTAGTCGATCGAGAAGGCGGCGCGGAATTTCAGTTCGGGCAGGAAATTGATCTCGCCGTAGACATTGCCCGCGAAGCGGTAGTTCTGCGCCTTGTTGTGGGCGGCGAACTCCTCGATGTCGATCATCGGGTTGGAGATCTGCGAACTCTGGAACGAAGGCAGTTTGTAGTAGCCGCCCGTCGCATCGTCGTAGATCGGCGAGATCGGAGCCGCATGGATGGCGCCGGTCACGTTCTTCGCATCGGCCGGTAACATGTAGGCGCCGTTCATCTGCACGCCGAATTTGAGCCAGTCCTTCATCTTGTACTCGTCGCTGAAATTGACGGTCACCTTCTGCATCTCCTCACCCACGATGCTGCCCTGCTCGTAGGTGTAGCCCACGCCCAGATAGAAGTTGCTCTTTTCGTTGGCGCCCATGATGCTGGCCGTCGTCTGGCTGATCATGGCATTCTGGAAGATGGCGTCCTGCCAGTCGGTATTGGCCTGATAATAGGTATAGTCGAACGGATCGCCGCCCATGTTCGAAAGCTGCTCGTTGTAGAGCTCCTTGAACTGCGGCCCGTTGGTCAGCGACATGCGGTGCCCCACGTGCTTCACGCCCACCGACTGGTTGACGTTCACCACCGTCTGCCCCATCTTGGCGCGTTTGGTCGTGACGATGATGACGCCGTTGGCGCCGCGCACGCCGAAGATAGCCAGCGACGAGGGGTCTTTCAGAATCTCGAACGATTCGATATCATTCGCATTGAGGTAGTTGATGTTGTCGGTGAACATTCCGTCCACCACATAGAGCGGTGCGAAGCCGTTGATCGAGTTCGTACCGCGGATACGGATTTCGGGATCCTGTCCGGCCCGACCCGAATTGGTGATCTGCACACCGGCCACGCGGCCCTGCAACGAGGCCAGCGGGTTCGACGCCGGACGGTTGGCGATCGTCGCGGCGTCGACGTTGACGATCGAACCCGTCAGATCGCGTTTCTTGGCCGTACCGTAACCGATCACCACGGCCTGCTCGATCATCGTCGACTCGCTTTCGAGCGTCACCGTAACCGGCACGGCCGATACGGGCACGCGCTGCGTGGACATACCGATGAACGAAACCTCCAACTCCTGCCCCTCGCGGGCTTTCAGTGCGAAACCGCCGTCCGCGCCCGTGGTCGTACCCGTGTACGTCCCCGCGACCACGACGCTGGCGCCTACGACAGGCTGCCCGTCCGCATCGATGACTTTTCCCGTTACATCGATCGTACTCTGCGCGAAGGCGCCCGATACGGAGGCCGCGAGCAGCAGAACGACCGATACAAACGCCTTGAACAAGAGGCGGCCGACGCCGCAACTCTCTGGTCGATTCTTTTTCATTGCAATTTTAGGTTTATGTTTCTACTGTGGGCTCCGCGCCTCGGCAGGGAAATGCGGAACGGAATCCGCCGAAGCGTCGCCCGGAAAAGTTTTTACGAAAACAAAATTAAAACGTTCGGAAAAATCGCGGGGAAAAGCGGCTACACTCCGACTACTCCACCCTCGAAAAAGACTCTTCCACTGCCTCTCAATTACCTCTCAAAGAACAATGAAATAATTTGAAATCAACCGATTAAAAATCGAAATTCTACTTCTCATCATCCTCCGGCCCCGACTCCTGCGAATCGATATGCAAGAGGAATTCGTTCAAATTCTGGGCCGAAGTCAATCCGAGTTTCTTTCGCAGCCGGTAACGGCCGTTCTCGACCGCCCGCACCGACAGACTCATCAGCGAGGCGATCTCCTTGGTACAAAGATTCATTTTCAGGCAGGCGCTCAGACGCAGATCGCTGGTCGTCAGGTCGGGGAAGCGTTCCTTCATGATGCGGAAATAGGAAGAGTGCTTCTGCTCGAACTTGATCAGGAACAGCGTCCAGTCGCTCTCCGTATCGAGTTTGCTGCTTACATAGGCGTTGACTTTCTGCCACAGGGGCGCCGTCGTGCGGCTGCCCTGCTTCTGCTGGAACTCGTTGACCATGTCGCGCAGGCGCAGGATGATCTCGTTGCGCCCGATGAGCGTCGAACTCTGCGCCACGATCTCGGCGTCGCGCGTCTCGATCTGCCGGGTCAGCTCCCGGTTGGCGCGCCGCAACGCGACGATCTCCTGCAAGCGCAGACGCCGCAGGTAACGCCGGCGATAGAAACGCATCACCAACAGCCACAGACAATAGAAAGTGAAGGCCAGCAGCAGCACGTAGCCCGCATAGGCCCAGCCGGTAGCGTACCAGGGCGTGAGAACGACGAACGGGAAACGGGCGGGTTCCGACCAGCGGCCGAACACGTCGCCCACGGCGACCTCGAAGGTGTAGCGCCCCTGCGGCAAACGGGCGTAATCGGCCGTTCCCGTCCGGTCGGACTCCGACCATGCGCTCTCCATGCCCGTCAGGCGGTGGCGGAAACGCAGACCGGGAACCGCGCCCCGACGCGGAGCGTAGCGGAAAGTCACCGAGTTGCGCTGGTGAGGAATCTCGACCGCAGCCGAGAGATCGTACCACGCCTCATCGCCCCGGCGCCCCGACGCACGCAGCGATTCGAGTAGCGGAGGAATCGGAGGGGGGGGGATTTCGACGGCCTGCGATGAGACGAGTTCGAAGCCGTTGTCCCCGCAGAAAAGACAGGTCGAATCGTCGAGCCGCGCCACCTGTTCGTACCCGTAGATCATGTTATCGACCGGAATGCCGGCGCAAGGCGTCAATTCGGCACTGCGCCGGCCGTCGTAACGCAATTTCCAGACACCGCTGCCGGTGATGACCCAGAACCGTTCGTCGGCATAGGGAATCACGCGGCGGATGTCCTCCACCGTGCGGAACGCCGCATCAAGCACCGTATCCGCCTCGATGCAGTCCGTATATTCGTTGTAACGGAAAAACCTGTCGTCGCCCATGAGCGCCACGCGGCCGCCCACGCGCAGCAAATGGAGTTTGTAGGGCAGTCCGTCGCCCGCACCGCCTCCGTAGAGCGTCCGCTCCTCGATGCGCCGGCCGTCGTCGCTCATGCGGCAGCGGTAGACCCCTTTCGACGGATGTTCGAGCCAGAGGTTGCGCATATAATCCGCCTCGATGCGGTAGACCGATTCGTCCAGTCCGTCGACCTCGTGCATCGTACCGTCGTCGTCGAGCAGCCGCAATTTGTAATAGGAGGCGTAGTAGGTGCGGCTCTTTTCGCCCAGTTTCACCCGCCGCAACCCGTAACCGCCCATGTCGGAACGGCGTACCAGCGAAAAATCGGGACGGAGTTCGGTGACGCCCGTGTTGTGGCTCACGTAGAGCCGCCCGTCGAGCAGGTCGAACGACCACGCCTGACCGCTCAGGCCGGCCACGGGGCGGAAATCGGAGGGATCGACGCCCGTCGCCAGACGGCTCTCGTCGACGGCGAAGACCCCCTGGTTGGTAGCCAGCAGCAACTTCCCCTGCCAGCGGCAGGCGTCGTAGAGCGAACCGGCCGCCCACTTGTTGTAGGTATGGTAATCCACCCCTTCGCAGAACAGCAGCAACGAAAGTCCCCGGTCGAGCGCCGCCCAGACATTTTGTTGCGCATCCTCCGCGAGCGCCATCACACTGTTGTTGAGCAGCCGGTTTTCGGTCGAAAGAACCGCGAGCAGCCGTCCGTCGGCACCGGCCTCGTACAATCCTCCGAAAAGCGTCCCGAAGAGATAGGTGCCGCGCGAGGTTCGGATGCCGCAGTTGAGTTCGTCGCGCCGCAACCGCTCCGACAGCGCCGGACTCCACGGCGTGAACCGTTCGCCGTCGTAGCGCCACAATCCGTCGGTACCCGTCCCCACGATCCATTCGCCCTCGTGCGGCCCGGGCAGCAGCACCCGCACGGTCGTCGTCGAGAAGCGTTCGCTGTCGGGCAGCCGCTCGAAGGACTCCTGCCGCATCCGATAGAGCGGGCCGCCCATCTCCTGCACCCAGAACTCGTCGCCCGCACGCAGAAGAAAGAGCATGTTCATCTCGCCCGTCAGGCGGCGGACGCGCTCGTAATCATAAAGGTAGATGCCGTGGAACGATTGAAACAACACCCCCTGCGGCGTGATGTAGATTTTCCAGAAATCGCTGTCCGAAAAGCGGGGATTGCGCTGAGCCGGAACGAGCGACGTATAGCGCAGCGCACCCGAAGCGTCGCGATCCCAGCGCCCGAACTCCTCGAACCCGCCCGTGAAGATCACGTCGTGCGACAGCGGGGCCACCGAACGCACGATCGAGGCGCGGGGCAGTTCGTACAACCGCCATTGCAGGCCGTCGAATTCGAGCAGCCCCTTGTCGTTGCCGGCATAGAGCGTTCCCGCATCGTCTTCGGCCACCGCCCAGTTCTTGTTGGCCGCCCGATAATCGGACGGCAGCAGGTTGATGACACCGGGACCGGCGGCACGCGACGACATCGCCGAAAGCACTCCGGTCAGGAGACAAAACAGGCTGTACAAGAACTTGATCGGCATAAAAGTCTTCACGGATTAGGAGATAAAAATAGGCCTTTTTTACGAAATATCCAAACCTTCGCCCGAAGAAACGCCCCGCAGCGAACCGGATTTTCGCACGACCGAAGCTCCCCTGCACCTTCGGACAAACGATAACATAGCGTATTTTCCATAATTTATTTTGAACTTATGTTCATAATTAATAACTTTGCGGAAACGAGTTTTTTATCATGCCGCGTCCCCGCAAATGCTGTTACATCGCCCAACCGCCCGCCGTCGCGGGAATGCGTCCCGTCGGCGGAGATAGCGTCGCTCCCGAAGCCGTCACGCTTCGGTACGACGAATACGAAGCGATCCGCCTGATCGACCACCAGGGATTGACACAGGCCGCGGCGGCCGAGCGCATGGGCATCTCCCGCCCCACCTGCACGCGTCTCTACGACCGTGCCCGCCGCACGCTCGCCGCCGCGCTCGTCGAAGGGCGGCCGCTGCGCATCGAAGGCGGAAAGGTCTGCCACTCCGAACGCTGGTACCGCTGCCCGCACTGCCGGCGCATCCACACCGGAACACCCCGCTGTCCGGCCTGCCGCCGCAATGAAGACTCCGAGATACTCGGACAACCGAATACAACATATAACCCTGTTAATACTGTCATCATGGAAAAAATCGCACTTCCGACCCGCAACGGCGCGGTCGACGACCACTTCGGCCACTGCGAATGCTACACGATCTTCACGCTCGACGCCGACCGCCGCATCGCCGGCCGCCAGACGCTACCCGCCGCCGAAGGCTGCGGCTGTAAATCCGACATCGCCCCCCGCCTGCACGCCATGGGCGTCGACGTGATGCTCGCCGGCAACATGGGCGACGGGGCGAAAAACGTCCTCCAACGCAACGGTATCGCCGTCATCCGCGGCTGCCACGGGCCTGTCGAGGAGGTCGTCGCGGCCTATCTGGCCGGCCGGATCGCCGATTCGGGCGACGCCTGCGCACACCATCACGAAGGCGGCTGCCCCGAACACCACGGGACGACAGGCTGGCACCTCGCCGAATGACGGAATCCGGTACCGACGGCACGATCCGCAACCCTTCTGCGGCGATCTTTTCGAGAGGTCGCCGCTTTTTTTCCGTAAAAAGCCGCTTTCTGGAAAATTCTTCGTATTTTTGCCTCGCCGAGAGTTCCAACGGCGCGGCGAAGCTTCGCTGCACCCGGATGAAAAGGGAATCGGGTGTAACTCCCGAACAGTTCCCGCTGCTGTAAATTCCGGCATCCGTCCCGAGCGACGGATGTACTCCGCGACACGTTCAGGCCACTGATTCCGATCGGGAAGGCGTCGCAGAAGGAAAAGTCAGAAGACCTGCTTTCGGCCCGAAAAGACGGATTCACGCCTGCGGGGTACGGGCCGGAAGCCGAATGCGCACACTGCTTGCGCGACCTGCTGCCAGACCGATCCCTCTCCTCTCTCCCGCCGCCGCGATCCCGTCCGATACGACAAAGTTCGACGACTATGATACGATTCGGAACGATAGCGGCCGCATGGTGCGCCGTATTGCTGCTGGCAGCCTGCGAAAGTTCGGGGCCGGCTGAAAAAGAGGATTTCGACACGGGCGGCAGCGCGGGGGTCTTCTGCCTCTGCGAAGGCAACATGAACGCCGGCAACGCCTCGCTCTCCTACTACGACCCCGCCGCACGCACGGTGCAGAACGAAGTCTTCTACCGTGCCAACGGCGCCAAACTGGGCGACGTGGCGCAATCGATCTTCCTGCGCGAAGGGCGCGTCTTCATCCCGATGGACAATTCGGGCGTAATCTGGGCCATCGACGCCGACACCTTCCGCGTCGAGGGGAAGCTCGAAGCGGCGAGCAGCCAGCACCCCGACGAGAACAACCACATCGTCGCGCCGCGCTACATCCACTTCCTGAGCGACACGAAGGCCTACGTGACCGACTTGTTCAGCCCCTACATCACCGTCTTCGACCCCCGCACCTGCAAGATAACGGGCGCCATCCACACCGGTCAGGCACCGTCGACGGGCAGCTACAACTCCACGGAACAGATGGCGCAGTACGACAAGTGGGTCTTCGTCAACTGCTGGTCGTACAGCAACAAGATCCTGGTCATCGACTCCGAGCAGGACAAGGTGGTGCACGAAATCGAACTGCGGAGCATCCAGCCCAATTCGCTGGTCGTCGACCGCAACGGCAAACTGTGGGCGCTGACCGACGGCGGCTACGCCGGCAGCGAATACGGGCAGACCGAACCCTGTCTCTACCGCATCGACGCTGCGACCTGGCGCGTCGAACAGGAATTCGTCTTCGAAAAGGAGGAGTATCCCTCGGAGCTCTGCATCAACGGTGCGGGCGACGTGCTCTACTTCATCAACGACGGCATCTGCAAGATGTCGGTCACGGCCGCGCACGCTCCCGTCAGGCCGTTGATCCCCAACGAGCGGCGGCACCAGATCTACGGTCTGGCGGTCGATCCCACAAGCGGGGAGATCTACGTGGGCGACGCGATCGATTTCGAACAGCCGGGCGTGGTCTACCGCTACCGCGACACCGGTCAGAGCGCCGAACTGGTCGACTCGTTCGGCGTGGGAATGCTACCCAGCGCCTTCGCATTCAAATAGGAAACCGCCATGAGAAAGACGCTCTCCCTGCTCGCCGCACTGCTCGCCGTCGCCTGCGGCGGGGACGAACAAACCGACACCTCGGCACTGCAACCCACCATTACGCAGCAGGAGGCCAACGCCCGCTACCGCGTGAAGGCGGGGCGCGAACTGCTCATCGCCCCGAGCTATACCAACGCCGAAGGGGCGCGCTTCACCTGGACGTGCGACGACGAGGTGGTCTGCCGCGAAGCTTCCTACGTCTTCCGGCGCGACAAGGCCGGCATCTACTACCTCTCGCTGCGCGTCGAAAATGACTACGGCGCCGCCGAGGACGAACTGCGCGTGCGGGTCGACGCGCTCGAAGCGCCCTGCATCACGCTCATCGAACCCGTCGGAGGGTTCACCGTCGCGGCCGACGCCGAACTGACGATCGCTCCCACCGTCGAGAACGGCCAGACGGCGCGCTTCCGATGGACGGTCGACGGAGAAACGGTCGGCGAAGCGGCGGAGTACCTTTTCCGGCGGCACGAATGCGGCGACTACGAAGTGACGTTCAGCGCCGCGAACGACGACGGCGAGGACTCGGTCTCGTTCACTGTAAAAGTATTGTCTCCGGAGCAGATGCCCTTCTCGTGGGAATTTCCCCAGACGGTCTATAACGTCGCGCTGGGACGCACGATCCGCCTGAAAGGGTGGAACCCCGTCAACGCCTTCGACGCCGAATACATCTGGGAGGTCGACGGCACGGAGCGACAACGCGGAGCGCAACTCGAATACCGCTTCGAAGCCCTCGAAGAAGGACCGCACGAAGTGACGGTCACCATGCGCAACAGCTATGCGACCCGCTCGCAAACACTGTCGGTCAACGTCTGTGCTGCCGAAGGCACCTATTACCGGCCCGCCGACGCCGCGAGCCGGGCGTCGACCGTCCGCGTCTTCGAGTACCTGCCCGCGCCCGGACTGTGGGTGAGCGGCTATATGTACGGCCCGCTCTTCACCGCCACGACGATGGCCGAAGCGTGCGCCCACGTGCAATCGCGCTTCGACATCAACTACATGATCTCGCTGGGAGCGTGGGGCGGCTACGTCGTCGCAGGCTTCGACCACAGCGTCGACAACAGCGGCGGCGGAGTCGACCTGGCCATCCGCGGCAATCCCTACTCCTACCAGTCGGAGCCGGGCGTCGTCTGGGTCGCACAGGACGAGAACGGCGACGGGGAACCCAACGACACGTGGTACGAACTGGCCGGTTCGGAGTACGACAGCGCTGAAACGATCTACGACTATTCGGTCACCTACTATCAGCCTACGCGCGCGCAGGCCGCCGTCGTCTGGCGCGACAACCGCGGCGGAGGGGGCACGATCGACCACAACGCCTACTGGAACCCTTCGGACAGCTACTATCAGCCGTGGCTGCCCGAAGGAGAGTGCACCTTCTACGGCACGCGCCTGCTGGACCGCTCGTACGTCGACGCTTCGGGGCAGACCGTCGTTCCTCCCTACGACTGGGGTTATGCCGACAACGCGGGCAAAAGCGACTACGACGGGCAGTTCTGCCTTTTCCGCCTGAGCAACGCCCGCACCTTCGACGGCCGGCCCGCCGACCTGAAATACATCGACTTCGTGAAGATACAGACCGGCCAGATGGGCAAGACCGCGCTGCTGGGCGAAACCTCCACCGAGGTGCACCACATCGTCGACTACCACCTTATCGACCGAGAAACCGAATAACCCATGCGCCGCCTCACGCTCCTTCCGCTGCTCATTCTCCCGCTGCTCGCCGCCGCGCAGGAGGAGCGCCCCGCGTGGTCGCTCCCGATCGAGGAGGTGCCGGTGGTGACCCGCCGCACGATGAAGGAGATCGGCGTGCAGCGCACGCAGCTGGATTCGACCGTGCTGCACGACAACATCTCGCTCTCGATGGCCGACGTGCTGACGCAGAACGCCAACCTCTTCATCAAGAGCTACGGCCGTGCCACGCTCGCGACGGCCGAATTCCGCGGCACGTCGCCCTCGCACACGCAGGTGACGTGGAACGGGATGCGGATCAACTCGCCGATGCTCGGCACGGTCGACTTCTCGATGATCCCCGCGTTCTTCATCGACGCCGCGACGCTGCTGCACGGCGCCTCGTCGATCGGCGTCACGGGCGGCGCACTGGGCGGCGCCGTCGTGCTCGGCACCCGCCCGTCCGCGCAGCGGGGCTGGCAAACGCAATACGTGCAGGGCGTCGGATCGTTCTCGACCTTCGACCAATACCTGCGCGTAAGCTACGGCGGCCAGCGGTGGAGCGCCTCGACGCGCGCGGTCTACTCCACCTCGGACAACGACTTCCGCTACACCAACTACGACAAGATGGAGCTCGTCTACGGCCCCGACGGCGCGGTGGTCGACACCTACCACCCCGTCGAGCGCAACCGCAGCGGCTACTTCCGCGACCTGCACCTGTTGCAGGAACTCTACTACAATCGCGGCGACGGCACGCGCTACGGCCTTTCGGCGTGGTATCTCCGCTCGAAACGCGGGCTGCCCTTCCTCTCGACCGACTACCGCGACGACGTGACGATCCTCAACGAACAACGCGAACAGACGCTGCGCGCCGTGGCCTCGTGGGAACGGCTGCGCGAGCGGCTCAAACTGGGAGCGAAACTCGGCTACGCCTACACCGCCTCGGCCTACGACTTCCGGCAACGCAACGCACAGGGAGCGCAGAGCGACCTAACGCTGAGCCGCAGCTATCTGCATACTCCCTACGGACAGTTCGAAGCCGAATACTACGTCGGCCGGCGCTGGCTCTTCACGGGCAACGTCGCGCTACACGTTCCGATGGTCGATTGCAGCGACAGAGCCCCTACCACGAGGGCGACGTCTACGACCGTTACCGCGTGGAGCTGTCGGGACACCTCTCGGCCAAATGGCGGCCGACCGAACGCATCGGGCTGGCGGTCAACCTGCGCGGCGAACTCTACGACCGCCATGCCGTGCCGCTGATCCCCGCCTTTTTCTTCGACTGGGTCGTCTCCGAACGCGGCAACGTGGTACTCAAAGCCTCCGTGGCGCGCAACTACCGCTACCCGACGCTCAACGACCGCTACTACCAGCCGGGCGGCAACCCCGACCTGCGCCCCGAACACGGCTTCACCTACGACGGCGGCATATCGTTCGCACTGGGCGGCGAAGCGGAGGGCTACACGCTGCGGGGCGAGGCGACGCTCTTCGACTCGCACATCGACGACTGGATTCTCTGGGTGCAGGCGCGGCGCGGCTACTGGACGCCCCGCAACGTCCGCAAAGTCCACAACTACGGCGCCGAGACGAAGGTCGACGCCTCGGTGCGCCTCTCGCCCGACTGGCGGCTCGGCCTCGACGCCCACTTCGCATGGACCCCCTCGATCAACTACGGCGAACCGGTCAACGACGCCGACGCCTCCTACGGCAAACAGCTGGTCTACGTCCCCGAATACGCCGCGGCCGCCACGGCGACGCTGGGCTGGCGCCGCTGGACGCTCGTCTACAAATGGAACTATTACAGCGAACGCTATACCACCACGAGCAACGACACGTCGCTCCGCACCGGCCGGCTCGAACCCTACTACATGAGCGACCTCTCGCTCGAACGCTCCTTCGCGCTGCGATGGGCCGATCTGTCGCTCAAAGGGGTGGTGCGCAACCTCTTCAACGTCGAGTACGTCACCGTGCTCTCGCGCCCCATGCCCCGCCTCAACTACGAAATCTTTCTGGACATCCGACCCAAATTCCACACCCGCAAACGATGAGACGCCTCCTCCCCCTGCTCTGCGGCCTGCTGCTGGCCGCCTGCGGTCAGCGCGCCGCCCGCCCGATCGGCGACTTCACGCTGCCGGTCTACACGCCCCGCTACGCCTCGGGATTCGAGATCACGGGCGCTGCCGGAAGCCGCAGCACGCTCGTCACCGTCCACAACCCGTGGTACGGCGACGAGGTTACCGACCAGTACCTCTTCATCGCCCGCGACGGCGAACCGGCCCCCGCAGGTTTCGAGGGGCAGGTGCTGCGCGACGAGACGCGGCGCGTGGTCTGCATGTCGGGATCCTACATCGCCATGCTCGACGCCCTCGGAGCGGCCGACCGCGTGGTGGGCGTCTCCGGAGCGCAATACCTGATCAACGAAACGCTCCGCCGCCGCATCGCCCGCGGGGAGGCCGCCGACGTGGGATTCGACAGCAACGTCGATTTCGAACGGCTCATGGCGCTGCGCCCCGACCTGGTAATGCTCTTCGGCATCGGCGGGGCCGACACGGCGCTCACGGGAAAACTGCGCGAGCTGGGCATCCCCTACCTCTACATGGGCGAGCACTGCGAGGAGTCGCCGCTGGGCAAGAGCGAATGGGTGGTCGTCGCCGCCGAGATCGCAGGACTCCGCACGGAGGGTTCCCGCCTCTTCGCCGCCATTCCCGAACGCTACGAACGGCTGCGTGCCCTCGCCCAGCAGACCGCCGCACGGCCGCGCGTGATGCTCAACACCCCCTACCGCGACACCTGGTTCATGCCGGCGCGCAACAGCTACATGGTGCGGCTCCTCGAAGATGCCGGCGCACGGTACGTCTTCGAGGAGAACACGGCCACGCAGACGCTGCCGATCGACATCGAGCAGGCCTACTACCTCACGAGCAAGTCCGATTTCTGGCTCAACGTGAGCGGCTGCAACACCCTCGACGAAGTGCGCCGGCAGAATCCCCGGCTGGCCGACACGCCTCCCGTGCGCGAGGGGCGCGTCTACGACAACAACCGCCGCCGCAACGCGGCGGGCGGCAGCGATTTCTGGGAATCGGGCGTACTGCGTCCCGACCGCGTGCTGGCGGATCTGGTGCACATCTTCCACCCCGAACTCTCCGAAACGGACGAACTGTACTATTACCGGCAGCTGGAATAACGCGGAAGCCGCCCCGCTGCGCCGCATCCGACCGCTCCTTCGGTTTTCCCGCCGAAGACGGCCGCACCGCTCTTTTTCGGCAAATTTTTTGACGGTTCGAAAATAATCAGTATCTTTCGTTTCGTAAGACCCAGTATGTTGCGCCCGATGAAAAACGCCGACCGCCGACCGCTGCCCGCCCGCATCTTCCGTTTCTACTACGACGGATTCCGGGAGATGACGCTCGGACGGACGCTGTGGGCGATTATCCTCATCAAACTCTTCATCCTGTTCGTCGTCCTGCGGCTGCTCTTTTTCCCCGACGTCCTGGGCGGCAAGAGCGCCGAAGAGCGCGGCGAAATCGTGCGCAACGAACTGATAAAGCACGGATTGGAAACGCAAAACTGAAAAGCGTATGGTTTCGGAAATGCTACAAAGCGTGGAGTGGTCGCGGGCGCAGTTCGCCCTGACGGCCATTTACCATTGGCTCTTCGTCCCGCTGACGCTCGGTCTGAGCGTCCTGTGCGCGCTGATGGAGACCCGCTACTACCGCACGGGCGACCCCTTCTGGCGCAGCACGACGAAGTTCTGGATGCGGCTGTTCGGCATCAACTTCGCCATCGGCGTAGCCACGGGACTGATTCTCGAATTCGAGTTCGGCACCAACTGGTCGAACTACTCCAACTTCGTGGGCGACATCTTCGGTGCGCCGCTGGCCATCGAGGGGATCATGGCCTTCTTCCTCGAATCGACCTTCGTGGCGGTGATGTTCTTCGGCTGGGACAAGGTGAGCCGCGGCTTCCACCTCTCGGCCACGTGGCTCACGGCCATCGGCGCCAACCTTTCGGCGCTGTGGATTCTGGTGGCCAACAGCTGGATGCAGTATCCCGTCGGATGTTCGTTCAACATCGCCACGGTGCGCAACGAGATGGATTCGTTCTGGGACGTACTCTTCTCGCCCGTGGCGATCAACAAGTTCTCGCATACGGTCACCTCGTCGTTCCTCCTGGCGGCGATCTTCGTCATGGGCGTGAGCGCGTGGTACCTGCTGCGCGGACGCCACCGCCGCATGGCGCGCAGCAGCATCGCGCTGGCGTCGGTCTTCGGACTGGTCTTCGCCCTCGTGGCGGCCTTTTCGGGCGACCGCTCGGGTGCGATCGTGGCGCGCGTGCAGCCGATGAAGCTGGCGGCCATGGAGGCGCTCTACGACGGCGAGGAGGGGGCGCCGCTGACGGTGGTGGGCCTGCTGCGCCCCGAAGGGCAGCGCACCTGCGACGACGACGCCTTCTACTTCAAGATCGGCATCCCCAAGCTCCTCTCGCTGATGAGTTTCCGCTCGGCCGACGCCTTCGTGCCGGGGATCAACGATCTGGTTTACGGCAACGAGGAGCGGGGCATCCTCTCCACGGCCGAGAAAATGTCGCGCGGACGCCGTGCGATCGACCAGCTGGGCCGCTATCACGAAGCGCGCGAAAAGGGCGACGAAGCCGCGATGCACGAGGTCGAACGGCTTTTCGACGCCTCGACGCCCGAAGGGGAGGCCTTCCTGCGCGACTACTACGCCTACTTCGGCTACGGTTATCTCCGCTCGCCCCAGGAGACGGTGCCCAACGTGCCGCTGGTCTTCTATTCGTTCCGCGTCATGGTCGGTGCAGGCTGTTTCTTCATCCTGCTCTGTGCCGTCGTGTGGTGGCTCAACCGCCGCGACCGGCTCGCAGGCAAACGCTGGCTGCTGCGGGTGATGATCCTGTCGATCCCGCTGGCCTACCTCGCCTCGCAGGCGGGCTGGATCGTCGCCGAAGTGGGACGCCAGCCGTGGACGATCCAGAACCTGCTGCCTGCCTGCGTGTCGGGGTCGCACATCGCCGCCACGCCCGTGGCCGTCACATTCTTCATCTTCCTCGCGCTCTTCACGGTGCTGCTGGCGGCCGAACTGGCCATCATGCTGCGCCAGATCAAGATCGGACCTAACGAATAACGACTATGGACACACTGCTCTTTCTGCAACACTACTGGTGGTTCCTCATCTCCCTGCTGGGGGCGTTGCTGGTCTTCCTGCTCTTCGTACAGGGCGGTCAGGGATTGCTCTACACGATGGGGCGCACCGAAGCCGAACGCGACCTGGTCGTCAACGCGCTCGGCCGCAAATGGGAGTTCACCTTCACGACGCTCGTCACCTTCGGCGGCGCGTTCTTCGCCTCCTTCCCGTTATTCTACTCGACATCGTTCGGCGGCGCATTCTACGTCTGGATGGCCATTCTGCTGGTCTTCGTCGTGCAGGCCGTCTCCTACGAATACCGCCGCAAACCGTCCAACGTACTCGGCCAACGCACCTACGAGGCCTTTCTGGTACTCAACGGCGTGGCGGGGCCGCTGCTGCTGGGCGTCGCCGTGGGCACATTCTTCACCGGCGCGGAGTTCACCGTCAACCGCATGAACATGGCCGCCGTGGGCGGCGACACGGCCATATCGCAATGGGCGACGCCGTGGCACGGTCTCGAAGCGCTGACGGACGCACGCAATCTGCTGCTGGGAGTAGCCGTCTTCGCCCTTTCGCGGGTGCTGGCGCTCCACTTTTTCCTCAACAATCTCGACGACGAGACGCTGCGGCTGCGTGCGCGACGCCTGTCGTGCGGCTATTCGCTGCTCTTTCTGGCCGCGTTCCTCGCCTTCTTCGGGTGGCTGCTCTGCTCCGACGGTCGGGCGATCGACCCTGCCTCCGGCACGGTGAGCATCGAACCCTACAAATACCTGCACAATCTGCTGGCGATGCCGGCTGTCGCTATCGTGCTGCTCGCAGGCGTCGCTGCGGTGCTGTGGGGACTTTGGAGCGGCGGGCGCAACGGCAGCCGGCGGGCGATCTGGTTCAGCGGCGCGGGAACGATCCTCACGGTGCTGGCACTGCTGCTGCTGGCGGGCTGGAACGATACCTGCTACTACCCGTCGCTGACGGACATGCAGTCTTCGCTGGCGATCACCAACAGTTCGTCGAGTCTCTTCACACTCAAAGTGATGAGCGTCGTCTCGCTGCTGATCCCCTTCGTCGCGGCCTACATCTGGTATGCGTGGAGGGCGTTGACCCGCCCGATCTCGGAACGCGAGGTCGAGGAGGCGGAACACAAATACTGATCGGGAAGGGAATACCGTTTATGGAGATCGTTTCGCTGCGGGAATCGCCGCAGGAGGTCGAACGGTTCATCGCCTATTTCCAAAGCCGATGGGCGAACGTTACCACCCGTGAGGCGAATGGTCGCGCCTCTACGGAATCGAACCGTGACCGCCGGCAGCCGCGCGGGAAGGCCGTCGTTCAGCGACGGCCTTTTCGTTCGCGGACGATGATCTTGCGGCGCCGCACCGACCAGCCGAAATGGCCGATCAGCTCGCCCAGCCGGAAATATTCGCCGTGCGAATAGGCCACCAGCCCCGCTCGTTCCAGATCGAAACGCCCCGTGGCGGAATCGATGTAGCGGTCGTCGACCAGCACGTTGACGACCTCCGCCAGAAACATGTCGTGCGACCCGAGCGGCAGGATCTGCCGCACGCGGCACTCGACGACAACGGGCGACTCCTCCAACGCCGGAGCCGCCACGACCGCGCCGCGCAGGGGCGTGAGTCCCGTCTCGCGGAATTTGTCGTAGTCGCGACCCGAACGGACGCCGCACCAGTCGACGGCACGCGCCATGGCAGCCGTGGTGAGGTTGATCGTGAACTCGCCCGTGCGCGCGATCAGCGCATGGGAGTGGCGTTCGGGACGCACCGAGACGTAACACATCGGCGGTGCGGTACAGACCGTCCCCGTCCACGCCACGGTCAGCAGGTTCCAGTTGTCGGGCGCATCGCCGCACCCCACCAGCACGGCCGGCAGCGGATAGATCATCGTGCCGGGTTTCCAACTCTCTTTCATCGTCCGTCGGGCGCCGCATGTGAGCGGCCGCACGGCAAAGATACGCTTTTCAGCCGAAATCCGTATCCCGCAGGCGGTGGTACCGCCTGAAAATCCGCCGGAGCGTTTCGGCTGCGATCCCGTTTCGGGTAAGGCATATTCTTTGCGTTCCGGCAGGGAAAACGCCCCGCCGCCCGCCGAAAGACGTGCCGCTTACCGAACCGATATGAATACGAACGAATTCGCCCGAACCCTGTTGCTCGGCATCAAAAACCTCCTTTCATGGATAGGCATTCCGCGCCACCTGCTCGACAAACTGGACGAGATCCTGTTTCTCGTGTGCATCGTCACGATCGCGTTCGTCGTGGCGGCCGTCGTCCACCTCCTGCTCGTCCGCGCGGCCAGGAAGATCCTCAAACGCAAACACCTCGATTTCTTCGATTCGCTGTTCCGGTACAGCGTCTTCCGCAAATCGACGGCGCTCATTCCGCCCCTGATCGTCTCCGCGCTGCTGCCCTTCGCCTTCGCCACCGACTCCGCATGGTTCACCGTAAGCGAACGGGTCACGTGGATCTACTTCTTCATCGTGCTGATGATCTCCGTCAACGCGATCCTGAACACCGTGGGCGACACGCTGAAAAACGACGGACAGTTGAAAAACCGTCCGATCAAGGGATTCATCCAGATCTTTCAGGTGATCTTCTCCTGCGTCGTGGTCATCGTCGTCGTCTCGATCCTGATCGACAAGTCGCCGGTCAACCTGATTACGGGGCTGGGCGCCTTCACGGCCGTCCTGATGCTGGTATTCAAGGACCCCATCCTGGGGCTGGTCGCGGGCGTGATGATCTCCGAGAACGACATGCTGCGCATCGGCGACTGGATCGAGATGCCCCAGAACGGCATCAACGGCACCGTGACCGACATCTCGCTGACGGTCATCAAAGTCCAGAATTTCGACAATACGATCGTCACCGTACCTCCGTACTCGCTGGTCTCCGGATCGTTCGTCAACTGGCGGGGCATGAGCGATTCGGGCGGACGCCGCATCATGCGCGAATACGCACTCAAACTCGACTGCATCAAACCCTGCACGCCCGAATTTCTGGAACGGATGAAGGCTTTCGACGAAGAACTGGCGCAATTCATCGCCGAAAAACAGCGGCAGGCGGCCGAGGGCAAGGTCGCCAACACGGAGAATCCCGACGGACTGGTCAACGGGACGATCGAGACGAATCTCGGTCTGCTGCGGGCCTACATGGCGTTGTACCTACGCCGGCACCCCTTCGTCAGCCGCGACTTGCTGCTGATGGTCCGGACGCTGCCCGCGACGGAGAACGGACTGCCGATCCAAATCTACTGCTTCTCCTCCGACAAGAACTGGCCGAGCTACGAATCCATTCAGGCTGAGATTATGGAGCACTTCGTCGCCGTATTACCGGCCTTCGAACTCTACGCATTCCAGCGCACGGGCGCCCGCGACGTCCTCCTCAACGGCATCGCCGCTTCCGGAAAAGCCGACCTGGCGACGATGGAGACCGCTCCCCTGCATACGGACCCTTCGGAAAAGCAGGGAACCTGAGATTCCGCCCGTTCGCGACAGAAAACGGGTGCATCCGAAAAAAGAGATATATTTCTTGTCCGAAACCGTATATCGAAATCACAGACAGGACATGACACGAATCGCAATCAAGCGGGTCTACGAACCCGCAACGGACACGGACGGACTGCGGGTGCTGGTCGACAAGCTCTGGCCGCGCGGCATCCGCAAGGAGGCGTTGCACTACGACCTGTGGGCGAAGGAGATCGCGCCCTCCGCTCCCCTCCGGAGATGGTTCCATGCCGACCCGCAAGGCCGTTGGGAAGAGTTCCGCAGACGGTATCTGCACGAACTGGCGGCGTCGCCCGCCGTGAGGGCGTTCGCCGCAAGGATCGAAAAGGAACCGCGCGCGACGCTTCTCTACGCCTCCAAAAATGCGGAGGAGAACCACGCGCGCGTGTTACGGGAGTATCTCGAACGGGAGTCGGGATGACATATCCGTTGCAGGAAAATGCGGACGGAGTCTTTGCGAACAGAATTTTGCGGCCAGAACCGGAGATGCAGGCTATGTTCTCGGAGATCGGCCTGCGCACCTGCAGGCGCGGCGCCTTTCCCCTGCCCGCCGGCGGCAGGGCAAGCCGGCAGGCAAAAAGTCGCCGGCAACGGCGAACTTTTTATTTGACGCGCAATCGAATTTATTCGGAATTGCGCGTCAAATAAAAAAGTCCGCGAACTTCGTTCACGGACTTTTCGCCTACCGGCTTGCGGAAAGGAGGGGATTCGAACCCCTGAAACCCTTTAGGGGTTTACTCGCTTTCCAGGCGG
>ENA-UOOA01000517-UOOA01000517.1-human-gut-metagenome-genome-assembly--contig:-P61old-NODE-517-length-79651-cov-79.211606_pt1 | contig 79651 bp, 65 predicted proteins | sample MGYA00242467_ERZ724014 | MGnify/ENA metagenome assembly ERZ724014 | reverse complement strand
GTGCCGGACAGCTCGTGGGACAGGAAGATGCCCAGCACTTCGTCCCCGGCGGCAGCGGCTTCCAGATAGAACTTCTCGAACAGCTCCGGGCTGGGCTGGCTGGTGGTGGGCAGCTTGCGGCAGCTGGCCAGATGGGCATAGTACTCGGTGGGGGTCATGTCGATGCCATCCCGCAGGATGCTGCCATCCTCCAGCGTCACGTTCAGAGGGATCACGGTCACGCCCAGTTGCTCGGCTTCGGCGGGCAGGATGTCGGACGCAGAATCGGTGAGAATACGGATCATAAAATACCTCCGGATTTCCGGTAAAAACAAATTCAAGTCATGTTTCCCGACGCTTTGCAATAAAACGTCGGGAAACATTATACCAGAATCCACAGGGAAAAGTCAATTACCTGAGCGAAAATTGCTTCGTCCCAGCGCAAAATACTTGCGCAAAAGCCGCTGCTTATGATAAGATAGGCGCTGAGAAACGCACGGCAGGGAGGGCAGGCCATGGAGCAAAAGGCAAAAACAAGGGCGCTGCTGGCTGCGTTCGGCTGCGCACTGGCCTACCTGCTGGCAGGCAAAGTGCTGGCATTTCTGCCTGCCTCGGCGTGGGATGTGCGGGCGCTGAGTTTTGTGCACCACTGCATCGCTGCACCTGTCGTGGAGGAACTGGTGTTCCGCGGGGTCATCCAGCAGCTGGCGCAGCCCTTGGGCAGATGGCAGGCCGCGGCGCTGCAGGCGGTACTGTTTGCGGTGCAGCACGGCACCCCGGCGGGCATGGCGTGGGCGCTTGGCTGCGGCCTTGTGCTGGGCGCACTTCGTGAACGCACCGACAGGGTATGGCCGGGGATGCTTTTGCATACATTGAATAATCTGCTGGTTTTTGCAGCAGGATAAAGGGGAACCTATGACCGATTCTGAACTGATGGGCCTTGCGCTGGAAGAAGCCCGCAAGGCGGCTGCACTGGGCGAGGTGCCGGTGGGGGCCGTGGTGGCCCGCAACGGCGAGGTGGTAGCTGCCGCCCACAACACCCGCGAGACCGAAAAAAACGCCCTGCATCATGCAGAGCTGCTGGCCATTGATGCCGCCTGCAAAAAGCTGGGCGGCTGGCGGCTGTGGGAGTGCGAGCTGTTCGTCACGCTGGAGCCGTGCCCCATGTGCGCCGGGGCCATCATCAACAGCCGTATCCGGCGGGTGGTATACGGCGCGGCAGACACCAAGGCGGGCTGCTGCGGCAGTGTGACCGACCTGTTTGCAATGCCCTTCAACCACCACCCGGTGGTGGAGCAGGGGCTGCGCGCAGAGGAAGCACAGGAGCTGCTGCAGGCGTTTTTCAAGGATCTGCGGGCACGGCTTGCGGCCCGGCCGAAGTGGAAACCGCCTGTATGACCGGCATGGAATATGAAGAAACCGTAAAAAAGTGGAAGCTGCGTGAAAAAGTAGGCGGCTTCCACTTTCTTTTTTCGGCAAATTGTGCTATATTATTTAATGGTGTTTTGTCGAAACCCATCTTATGCAGCTGTCTGCCGCGCCGAGCACCGGACTTTGACCGGATAAGAAATGGACGCTGAACGGACGGCGATGGGCCGCACAGACATCTCCTGCACGGCATACCTTTGCAGTGCAGAGATCACGACAGGAGGACTATACTCTTGTACGAAGATGAATTTGAACTGACGTTCAATCTGTCGGGTGAGGAGCCGCAGCCGGAACAGGCTGCACAGGAGCCGCCCGTACCGCCAAAGCCAAAGGCGGCAGTACCAGTGGTGGACGAACCCACCCGGGTGATGGTGCTGGAAAAGCCCCAGCCTGCGCCGCAGCCGGAAATGCCGGAGCCTGTGCAGGAAGAGCCGGAGAAAACACCGGCACCTACCGTGCAGGCAGCAGCCAATGGCCGCTGTGTGCTGATCTCCGGCGGCGACCGCGGCATTGGTGCCGCTGCGGCCCGGGCGTTCTATGCGGCGGGCTACCGCGTGGCGGTGCTGTACCACAGTAATGCCAAAGCCGCTGCAGAGCTGGAAAAACAGCTGCCCGGCATCACCGCCGTGCAGTGCGATGTGGCGTCCCGCGCCAGCTGCGAGCTTGCGTTCCGCACCGCAGAACAGGCACTGGGCCGTGTGGATGTGCTGGTGAGCAATGCGGGCATCGCCCAGCAGAAGCTGTTCACCGACATCACCCCGGAAGAGTGGCAGCATATGCTGGACGTGAACCTGACCGGTGCGTTCCACCTGTGTCAGCTGGCGCTGCCGGGTATGATCCGCCGCAAGGCCGGACGCATCCTGACCGTGAGCAGCATGTGGGGCCAGACCGGCGGCAGCTGCGAGGTGCATTACTCTGCAGCAAAGGCAGGCCTGATCGGCCTGACCAAGGCTTTGGCCAAAGAAGAAGGCCCAAGCGGCATCACAGTGAACTGTGTTGCGCCCGGGGTCATTGATACCGATATGATGGCAGCATTCACCGCCGAGGATAAGGCCGCGCTGGCCGAAGAGACCCCTGTGGGCCGTCTTGGCAGCGCAGACGAAGTGGCGCAGCTGCTGGTGTTCCTTGCCGGCGAGGGTGCGGGCTACATCACCGGTCAGGTGTTCGGCGTGAACGGAGGACTTGTGATCTGATGCGCAGGAACACTTTATTACAGGATTTCCCCCGGCGGGAGCATCCCCGGAGCAAGAAGGAGAGAGCAAAATGGGCATGACTTTAAAGGAACTGTTGACGAAAGGCGAAGGCACCATTTCGGCCAAGGAGGCCAAGGCGCTGGCTGCACAGTGCAGAATGGATGAGGAAACGCTCTACACCCTTCTGGAAGAACGCGGCATCAAGGTTCTGGAAGAGGATGCAGAGCCTACGCTGGATGTGGACAGCATCATGGCCGAGGTCGAGAATGCCGAGAACAACAACGATGATATGGGCATCAGCGAGGACGAGGAAGAGCAGAGCGAGGAGAACCCTGCAGACCTGAAGGCTGCCATGGACGAACTGCTGGACGACCCCGTTAAGAACTACCTCAAGCAGATCGGCCAGATCCCGCTGCTGAGCGCGGAGCAGGAGGTGGAGCTGAGCCGCCGCATCCATGCCGGTGCCGAGGCGGCGCACATCCTGCAGGCCGACCGCCAGAAGTACGGCGGGCCGGAGTACATCAAAAAGAACAGCGCCCGTTTCTCGTTTGAAGAGGATGAGAACAGCCGCAGCTATACCGAAGATCTGGACGAGGAGGGCAACGAGAAGCCCAGCGAGGATGCCGAGGAAAAGGCTGCCGAAGAGGAAGCTATGGAGGCTGTGGAGAACGGCCCCCTGAGCGACGAAAAGCGCGCTGAGCTGCTCAAGACCCGCCGCGATGGCCTGAACGCCCGCCGCAGCCTGAGCGAAGCGAACCTGCGTCTGGTGGTGTCCATTGCCAAAAAGCATGTGGGCCACAATCTGGCATTCCTGGATCTGATCCAGGAGGGCAACATCGGCCTGATCAAGGCTGCCGAGAAGTTCGACTGTGACCGCGGCTTCCGCTTCTCCACCTACGCCACCTGGTGGATCCGTCAGGCCATCACCCGCGCCATCGCGGACCAGGCCCGCACCATCCGCATCCCGGTGCACATGGTGGAGACCATCAACCGGATGCGTCAGGCCACCAACCAGCTGGTGTACCAGAACGGCCACGAGCCGACCCCGGAAGAGCTGGCAAAGGCCATGGATATGAGCGTGGAGCGTGTGCGTGAGATCCAGCGCATGGCACAGGAGCCGGCAAGTCTGGAAAGCCCCGTGGGTGAGGAAGAGGATTCCTCTCTGGGCGATTTCGTCGCAGACGAAAACGCCGAAGCCCCCGGCAAGGCCGCAGACCGCGCCATGGTGGCACAGCAGATCAATCTGGCTCTCAAGAGCCTGACCCCTCGTGAAGAGAAGGTCATCCGCCTGCGCTTTGGTCTGGACGATGGCCGTCCCCGTACGCTGGAAGAGGTTGGCCGTGACTTTGGCGTTACCCGTGAGCGTGTGCGCCAGATCGAGGCAAAGGCGATCCGCAAGCTGCACAGCCGCAAGTGCCTGTCCCTGCTGAACGGCCTGATCGAGTGATAAAGTAAAACTCCCTCAGTCATCGCTGCGCGATGCCAGCTCCCTCAGAGAGGGAGCCCTTGGCAAAACCGGAAAGTTGTCCGTACTGCCAAAGGCCCCATCTCCGAGGGGGCTGTCTGTGTAAGCAGACTGGGGGAGTTCTTTCGTAAAAAACGACTTTTTTGCAAAAATCCAGATTTTTTTGCAAAAACCTCTTGCCAAACGGTGGAAACTGTGGTATTATAACTGGGCTGTGATTGCGCTGCTATAGCTCAGTTGGTAGAGCGCATCCTTGGTAAGGATGAGGTCTCCAGTTCGAATCTGGATAGCAGCTCCAGCTCAGACGCCCTGAAGTCGAAAGATTTCGGGGCGTTTTCTTTTGTAGATCGTTTCTGCTGTGCGGGTCCGGAACAGGGCAGAGCGGGCTTTGAACGGCTCTTTCAGGCTTTTTTGCGTTTTTCGTAAATTCATGCTTGACAAGCGGACGCTTTTTCGATATAATAAAGCACGTTCCGGCGGTAAGCGCCGCGCGAAACTTGAGCGATCATGGCCCGGTAGCTCAGTTGGTTAGAGCACCAGCCTGTCACGCTGGGGGTCGTCGGTTCGAGCCCGATCCGGGTCGCCATTTGCTGCTATAGCTCAGTTGGTAGAGCGCATCCTTGGTAAGGATGAGGTCTCCAGTTCGAATCTGGATAGCAGCTCCATAGCAGACACCTCGAAGCCTTAGGACTTCGGGGTGTTTTTTTGTTGTATGACTGCAAAAGCAGGCTGACGGAGTGCGGATTGCTTTGAGTACAAAAACAAAACGCACAGGCTCCGAAGAACCTGTGCGTTTATGGCAGGGGTAGTAAGTTTCGAACTCACGGCACGCGGTTTTGGAGACCGCTGCTCTACCAGCTGAGCTATACCCCTATAGGCATTCGCTGAATGCTTTGTTATTATAGCCGATGCAAAGGCGAATGTCAAGCATTTCTTTCAAGATTCAGGCATTTTTCGTGCCGCAGCTGCAACAGCCTTCTTTTTTATCGGATGCAGGCAGCTGGCTGGAAAGCTGTTCCAGCGTTACGCTGTCGATATACTGGTTGATCACCTCATCAAGGCCGGTCCAGAAGGGCAGGGTGAAGCACTGCTCCCACATGGGGCACTCGTTGGTCTCGCTGCCAAGGCAGGGAATGGGTGCCACGCTGCCCTCAATGGCGCGCAGGATCTCGCCGGCGGTGTAGTCGGCAGGGGCTTTGGTCAGGCGGTAGCCGCCCTGACTGCCGCGCTCGCTTTTTACAAGGCCCACACGGGCCAGCGGGGTCACGATCTGCTCCAAATATTTCAGGCTCAGGTTCTGCCGCTCACTGATCTCCTTCAGGCTCACGGTGGTGCCCGGCGCATAACGTGCCAGCTCGGCCATCAGGCGCAGGGCATAACGGCTTTTGGTCGAAAATTTCATGGCGATCCTCTCCTTATTGCTTCCTATAGTATAGCACGTTGCTCGGATTTTGCAAAGGTATCCTCTTGTGCAAACAAAAAAGGTCTGCTATCATAGGATGGATAAGAGAATATTATAAGGAGTGAGAGTATGAGTGAGAAGATCACGGCTGCCGATGCCATCCGTCTGCTGGATGCACACGAGGCGGCTGCTGTAGATGTCCGGGAGCCGGACGAGTTTGCCGTGGGCCACATCCCCGGCGCAAAGCTGCTGCCGCTGGGTCAGGTGCTGAGCCGTGCGGCTGAGGTGCTGCCAGATAAGAACGCTGTATGGCTGGTCTACTGCCGCACCGGCCGCCGCAGTGCCGATGCCGTGCGCAAGCTGGAAAGCCTTGGCTACACCCGCCTGTACGATCTGGGCGGCATCCTGAGCTGGCCCTATGAGATCGAGGGCGACTTTGAAGGGCATTTTTAAAAAGAAAGAAGGATAACTCCATGTCGTTCCACGCAAAAGATTTTGCCGGCAGTCACTGCGGCTGCCGCTACCAGCAGGACTACCGCCCCACCTTGGGCCGCGACGGCAAAAAGGAATCCGGCACGCTGGAGGTCATCAAGTTCTATTACGATGGTGCCATCCGCTTTGAGCAGCACTGCTACGGCGAAGCCGCAACCTTCGTGTTCGGCGTATGGGCATCCGGCATGGACGAGGACGGCACCCTGCACTGGGTGCTGCCCGACCGCCGCAAGAGCTACTACGACGAGGCGTATCTGCCCAAAAAGCTGGACCGCGTGGACGAGGCGGGCAATCTTTACTTTGACGGCAGCAATTTTCCGTGGAAGCTGGCGGACGATTTTGCCGAAGATAAGCGCTGGGGCTACCCCAAGTGGAAGGTGGTACTGGGAAAACTGACCGGAAAGGGCAAAAAAGGTGACTGAATCACGAAAATCCAGTATTCATATTGACAAACTAGGGAATGATATGGTATAACTTATCCGTTGAAAGGATTCCGCATCTGCACAGGGCATTCAAGGCTCCCGCAGACGCGTTCAATAAGAAAGGATCATTCCTATGGAAAACATGGAAAAAGTGGTTTATCTGGATAATGCTGCCACCACTCCCTGTGCTCCCGAGGCACTGGAATTGATGGTCAAAGCCCTGAGCGGTGCCTGCGGCAACCCCAGCAGCCATTACAGTGTGGGCTATGAGGCTAAGGAATTCGTGGACACCGGTCGTGCGCAGGTGGCAAAGGCCATCAATGCAAGTCCGGCTGAGCTCTTCTTTACCAGTTGCGGCTCCGAGGCCGACAACTGGGCCGTAAAGGGCACCGCCTTCACCAAGGCACGCCAGAACAAAAAGCACCTCATCACCAGCGCTTTTGAGCACCATGCTATCATGCACAGCATGGCTGCACTGGAGCGCATGGGCTTTGAAGTGACCTATATCAAGCCCACCGCCGAGGGCTACATCCGTCCCGAGGACGTGGAAGCTGCCATCCGTCCCGATACCGCGCTGGTCAGCATCATGATGGCCAACAACGAGATCGGCACCATCCAGCCCATCAAAGAGATCGCCGAGGTCGCTCACAAGCACGGTGTGTGGATGCACACCGACGCGGTGCAGGCTGTGGGTGCCATCCCCGTGGATGTGAAGGAACTGGGCGTGGATATGCTGTCCATGAGCGCCCACAAGTTCAACGGCCCCAAGGGCATGGGTGCCCTGTATTGCCGCAAGGGCGTATGGCCCCAGAACCTGATCGATGGCGGCAGTCAGGAGGCCCGCCACCGTGCAGGCACCGAGAACGTGGCCGGCATTGCTGCTATGGGCAAGGCACTGGAGATCGCCACTGCGCATCTGGATGAGCGCATGGCCCACGAGAGCGAGCTGCGCGATTATGTCATCGACCGCGTCCTCAAGAATATCCCGGAAGCCCGCCTGAACGGCGGCCGCAGCCCCCGTCTGCCCAACAATGTGAACATCAGCTTCCCGGGTTTGGAAGGCGAGACCATCCTGCTGGATCTGGATATGCACGGCATCTGCGCCTCCACCGGCTCGGCCTGCAACTCCGACAGCCTGGATCCCAGCCATGTTCTGCTGAGCATTGGCGTGCCCGAGGAGATCGGTCATGGTTCCATGCGGTTCACCTTTGGCCCGCAGAACACCATGGAAGAAGCAAAATATCTGTGCGACGTGCTGGAGGAAGTGATCCCCCGCCGCCGTGCTATGAGTTGTATGTGGCTGCAGGGCCAGAACACGGCCCGCCAGTTCAGCCTGAAGGGAGAGCAGTAATTATGGCAAGCATGTATAGCGCAAAGGTCATGGAGCATTTTGCAAATCCGCACAATGTGGGTGAGATCCCCGACGCAAACGGCGTGGGCGAAGTGGGCAACCCCAAGTGCGGCGACATCATGCGCATGTACCTGAAGATCGAGAACAACGTGATCGTGGATGTCAAGTTCCTCACCTTCGGCTGCGGTGCCGCCATCGCCACCAGCAGCATGGCCACCGACCTCATCAAGGGCAAGACCATCGACGAGGCTCTCAAGCTGACCAACAAGGCCGTTGTGGAAGCTCTGGAAGGTCTGCCTCCCATCAAGGTGCACTGCTCTGTTCTGGCCGAGCAGGCCGTCAAGGCTGCTCTGTCCGACTACTACCGCCGTCAGGGCATCGATCCGGAACCCATCGTGGGTAAGCTCGAAGAGGACTGCGACCACTGCGAGAGCTGCGGCCACTGATCCCCGCAAAGGACGCTTCAGGGGACACCGTTTTGTGCGGTGTCCTCTTTTTTTGCAAAAGACTGCACTGTTGTATCCTATCCAAAATGTAATAAAGCAAGTGTAAAATATTATTTGTTTACAAAAATGCCCTGAATATGCACTCGTTCATGAAAAATTCATATATTGTTCAGAATGAGTTCACCACTTTTCGGTATAAGTAGGGCAACACAGGCGCAAAGAGCGCCGAACTCCCACGGAAGCGGACGAAGAACAGGGCAAAGAACGGTTCGCGGCACGCACTGCAATGCAGGTGCGTCGGCCCCGGAAAACGTCCCGCCGCACAGGAAAGGAAACGAGTTAGTATGAAAATTGGTTTTTGGGAACTTGTCGTCATCGTGATCGTGGCGTTCGTGTTCATCGGCCCGGATCAGCTGCCCGTCTACGCAAAGAAGATCGGCAAGATGCTGCGTGAACTGAAAAAGTACACCGGCGCTGCTTCTGAGGAGATCCAGAAGAACGTTGTGGAGCCGCTGAATGAGATCCAGGCTCCCCTGAAGGAAGCTGTTGCCCCGCTGACCGATATCAAGAAGGATATCGACAACAGCGTCAAGGATGTGACCAAGAGCTTTACCGGTATCGGCAAGACCAGCAAGGAGGAAGCTGCCAAGGCGGAAGCCGCCGAGGAAGTGACCGAGCTGACCGAGGAGCCGGTGGAAGAGCTGGAGGAGGACGCTGCACCTGCCGAGAAGGCCGAAGAACCCGCCGCCCCGGTTGAAAAGGCTGAGCCTGCCGCTGCACCCGCAGAGGAAAAGGCCGAGCCTGCTGCAGAAGCGGCTCCCGCACAGGAAGCTGCCGAGGCTGCTCCTGCGGCCGAGCCGGTGGAGGAAGACCCTCGTCAGAATGATGTTCTGCCGAAGGACTGATTACTTACTGGATGCACCCGCGCCCGCGGTTGCCTGATACATGCAATAAGCCCGCCACGCGGCGCGGCAAAGTAAAAAGGAGATTTTTATTATGCGTATTGGTACTAACGAACTGCTGATCATCCTGGTCGTCGCTCTGCTGATCTTTGGACCCAAGAACCTGCCGAAGCTGGGCAAGATGTTCGGCAAGACCATCAACGGCTTCAAGAAGGGCATGGAGGACGAGGAAGGCTCCGATGATTCCGAGGAGAAGACCGAGAAGCAGGTTTCCAAGAAGGACGAAGACGAGGAGTAATTGTGGCTACGAACGTTAAGCGCAAAAAGAAAAAAGCCGAAGTCATGGCAGAGGACGGCAGCATGACGCTGACCGGCCATCTGAAAGAACTGCGGAACAGGCTGATCATCTGCGCGGTGGTGTTCGTGGTGGGTGTTGTGGTCTCGCTGGCATACGCCGACCGTCTGATCGATCTGCTCACTGCCATGGGCCGCGACTATTACGAGTTTGTTTCCATTGCCCCGCAGGAAAAGCTGATGCAGTATTTCCGCGTCTCCATTCTGGCAGGCGTGGTGGTCACTGTGCCGGTGGCGTTCTACCACATCTATGCATTTGCAAAGCCGGGCCTGAAACGGAGCGAGAGCACCTTCTTCAAGCTGGTCATGCTGCTGGGCCTTATCCTGTTCTGCGTGGGCGTGCTGTTCGCCTACAAGCTCATGATGCCCTTCATGCTGCGTTTCCTCAGCACCGGCATCGAGGGTGCAGAGTACATCCAGACCACCACCAGTATCGAGAGCTATGTCAACCTCTGCTTGACCATGTTCATCATTTTTGGCTGCGTGTTTGAGATGCCTCTGATCACCATCATCCTGTCCAAGATGGGCATTATCAACCCGCAGCTGCTCAAGCAGGTGCGCGGCGTTGCCATCGTGATCATCTTCTTCATCGCGGCCGTTGTCACCCCGCCGGATATCGTGTCTCAGTGCATGGTGGCCGGCCCCATGGTGCTACTGTACTTCATCAGCATCTTCCTGAGCGGCATCTTCTATAAGCCGAAAGAGGACGATGATGACGAAGATGACGAGGATGAGGACGAAGAGTAAGCTCTGACTTCTGGTTTTCTGTTTTATCATTGCAAAAGCAAAGGCTGCTGCGCCATTTGGTGCAGTAGCCTTTTTGTATGTGGAAAATGCTTCCGGTGCAGAGCATTTTCGCGTGCTTGAAGTTTTGTGCCTTTTGCAAAAAGGATTTCTGCCGGAAACGTTCTCTTTTGGTTGCAAAAGAGAACCAGAAAACAACCAGCGATTTCAACGCGCTGGATCCATGAAAAAGGGGCTGCTCGCCCCTTTTAGACCCCAAAGCAGAAAGGCTCCATACAAAAAATCCAAGTCGCTGCGCTAGAGGATTTTTTGTGTTCCGCCGATTGATAGGCCCCTCAACCGCTGCGGCGGCAGCTCCCCGCAGGGGAGCGGATTTGCGTGTTTAACGCTTGTGTTATCTACTGCTTACCGCCGCGACCCTTCCCGTGAAAAAGCAGATCAGAAAAGCCCGCAGGCTTTTCTGATCTGCAGATATAAAAATAATTTTTCCGCTATTATAGCCAAAGCGAACGCGGCGGCAATTCCAAATCGTTGCTGCTCAGTCTATACAAGCCACCCGCCCTGTGCTAGAATGAAACCAACAAATCAAAGGCGGTGAAACCATGCACCCACTCCCGGAATATCCTCGCCCGGCTATGCGCCGGGACAGCTATGAGAACCTGAACGGCCTGTGGAAGTACGCCATTACTCAGACGGCAGAATACCCCGCTGCGTGGGACGGCAGCATTCTGGTGCCCTACTCTCCGGAAACAAAGGCCTCCGGCGTGGGCCGCACCCTGCAGCCCGGCCAGTGGCTGCACTACCACTGCACCTTTGCTCCCCCTCCGGGAGAAAGGGGGCGGGTGCTGCTGCACTTCGGCGCGGTGGACGATGTCTGTGCGGTGCAGGTGAACGGTCATCTGGTGGGCGGCCATCGGGGCGGCTACTGGCCCTTCACACTGGATGTCACCGCCCAGCTCAACGATACGGGCCGCAACAGCCTGTGGGTGGCCGTGCAGGATCCCACGGACAGCGGCACGCAGGCCCGGGGCAAGCAGACCCTGAAGCCCGGCGGCATGTTCTATCCGGCCCAGAGCGGCATCTGGCAGACGGTCTGGATGGAGCGTGTACCGGAAAACTATATCCAGTCGCTCACGGTCACGCCGGACTACGATGCCCGCACCGTGACCGTGAAAGCCCATACTTCCATGCCCGGAGGTGCAGTGAACCTGTGGGCCGTGGTGAGGGCCGGGGGCGTGACCATTGCCGAGGACTGGGGCCGCGACGAAGCGGACCGGGACGGCGAGGTGACGCTGAACATCCCGGAGGAACATTTCTTTCCGTGGAGCCCGGATACCCCGTTTTTATATGACCTGACCGTGGGCACCACGCAGGGAGGGGAGGAGCAGTTCGACACCGTGCACAGCTACTTTGCCCTGCGCAAGTGGAGCTGTGAGCCGGATGCGCGGGGCGTGCTGCGCTTCTGCCTGAACGGAAAGCCCATCCTGCTCAACGGCCTGCTGGACCAGGGCTACTGGCCGCAGGGCCTGTATACCCCGCCTTCCGATGCGGCGGTGGAGCGGGAGCTGAGCGAGGTGAAAGCGCTGGGATTCAATCTGCTGCGCAAGCACGCCAAGATCGAGCCGCAGCGCTGGTACTACCACTGCGACAGGCTGGGCCTTGTGGTCTGGCAGGACATGGTGAACGGCGGCGGCAGATACAACCTGTGGTTCGTCACCTACCTGACCAATGTGCTGCAGCCCCTTGTGCGCCGCCTGCCCGACGCAGAGCCGCTCTGGGGCCTGCTGAGCCGCGGAAAAGCATCCAGCCGGGAAACATACCGCAAAGAGCTGCAAGCCACCGTAGAAGCCCTGCGCTGCCATCCGTGCATCGGCTGCTGGGTACCCTTCAACGAAGGCTGGGGCCAGTTTGATGCGGCCGGGGCAGTGCAGGCCATCCGCACGCTGGACGATACCCGCCTTGTGGACGAGGCCAGCGGTTGGTATGATCAGGGCGGCGGAGATGTGTGCTCCATCCACAACTATTTCTATCCGCTGCATGTAAAGCCCGGAAAGCGCACTGTGGCCCTGAGTGAATACGGCGGCATTGCATGGCCCATGCCGGGGCACGAAGCACCGGGCAAAACCTACGGCTACGGCACGGCCAAGAGCCGCGCAGACCTGACCGCCCGCTGCAAAAAGCTGCAATTGGGCACGGTGCTGCCGCAGCTCAAAAAAGGACTCTCGGCGCTGGTGTACACCCAGCTGACGGATGTGGAAGATGAGGTGAACGGTCTGTTTACCTATGACCGGGCCGAGATCAAGCCGGATGCCAATGCCGTCCGCTCGGTGAATGCTGCCCTTGCCGCAGAGTTCGCAAAAGTAGTGAACCCTCTCAGTCACGGCTGACGCCGTGCCAGCTCCCCCAAAGGGGGAGCTTTTTTGTGCTTGTCGGAAAATAAAAAGAGCTCCCCCTTTCGGGGGAGCTGGCAAACCCGTAAGGGTTTGCCTGAGAGGGTCGTTGTTCTCAGCTGTTGGCGCTGTTGTTCACGATCTTTTTGGCGGGCAGCTTGTTCATGGCAGAGCTGTCCAGATCGTGTGCCAGCTCTGCACCGCCTGCGGCCAGTGCGTCGTCCAGTTCGCCGCCCTTCATATCGCTCAGGATCTGGCTGCGCAGGTCGTCCAGCGAAGAAACGCTCAGCGGGTCTACACGCACCATCAGGAGCAGGGTGTTGCTGTTGATCTGCACGGCAGCGGCTTCGCCGTAGGAAAGGCTGCGCAGAGCATCGGCTGCGCCATCCTGCGTAAAGGCCGAAGCAACATCGCTCTCGGTCAGCAGCTCGGTCTGGACGCTGGCGCTGTCGTCGGAAGTTTCGCCGTCCAGCACAGCGTAGATGTCCGGCAGGGCATTCTGTGCGGCCTCATGCAGGGCACTCACCTGATCCGAGACCGTCTCGCCGCCTGCAGCATTGACGCTGTCGGCAGCGGCCTGTGCCAGCTTGAGCATCTCGGCCTTCTGGTCATCGTCCGCAAAGGCGTAGGTGCTGGTATTGTACAGCGGGATGCTGATGTAGCAGATCTCATACATGCTGTCGTCCAGATGGCTGGTCAGCTCGTCGTCCTCCACCGGGGTCTCGCCGTCCGGGCCGTAGACCATATCCAGCAGGGCGGTGTGCTCCACCTGCAGACGTTCATATGCCTTGACGGTCTCCAGACCAATGCCGTTGGCGGTGTAGGTGTCGCCGTACTGGTCCATCATCTGCTGGGCATAACGGTCGGCAGTGGAAAGCTGATCTGCAGTCAGCTCACCGCCCAGCGCCTTGAAGCGGGCATCCACAGCGGCCAGCGTTTCCAACGTTTCCTGCGTTTTCTGGGCCACATAGTCGCTCACAACTGCGGTCTCGCCGCTGTCAGAGTCGGTGGTGATGGTTTCCTTCAGAAAGGCTTTTACATCCGAGGCATCCTGATCGCTGCCGGCCAGCTGTGCGGCCTGCTGGTAAGCACCGTACTGTGCCAGCAGATACATGCCGGAGGTGATCTCAAAATCACCGATGCTGCCCACGGTGTCCGGGGCGGAAATGGTGCAGCCCACAAGGCTGAACACCAGTGCAAGTGCGCAGATCAGAGCGAGAAGTTTCTTTTTCATGGCAATGCTCCTATGATGTTTATTTTTGCTCGGCGGAGGCAAGGATCTCTGCCATCGCCTTGAGGATGCTTTGCAGCAGCTCCAGCGGCTTTTCGTCGGGCTGCAGCGTGACCGAGAGATAGGGCCGGTTGCCTGCACCGGCGGTGACGCGGCCATTGAAGGCCACCAGCAGGCCCCGGATCATGGGCAGCTCCAGACTTTCCAGCTGCAGGGTGAGGGTGTCCTTTTTCTGGGTCACTTCGGTCACGCCCACAGTGCTGGCCTGCACGCGTACCAGCGACACGTTCACCAGATCGCTCACCGAGGGCGGCGGGTCGCCGTAGCGGTCGATGAGCTCGTCCAGCACATCGGCGGCATCCTCTGCCGTCTGGATGGCGGCAATGCGCTTATAAGCTTCAATGCGGCCCGGGCCGTCTGCGATATATTTCTCCGGGATGAAGGCATCCACCCGCAGATCCACAAGGCATTCGCTCTTGTCCCGCCGGACAGGTTCGCCCTTGGCCCGGGCGATGGCCTGCCCCAGCATCTTCACGTAGAGGTCGTAGCCCACGGCCTCCATGTGGCCGTGCTGGCTGTGGCCCAGAAGACTGCCCGCACCCCGGATCTGCAGATCCCGCATGGCGATGCGGAAGCCGGAGCCGAAGGCCGTGAACTCCCGGATAGCGGAGAGCCGCTTCTGGGCGATATCGGTCAGGGTCTTGTCCCGCCGGAAGGTGAAGTAGGCATAGGCCTTGCGGCCGGAGCGGCCCACCCGGCCTCTTATCTGGTACAGCTGGGCAAGGCCCATGCGGTCGGCATCCTCGATGATGAGGGTGTTGCAGTTGCGCACGTCGATGCCGGTCTCGATGAGGGTGGTGCACACCAGAATATCGATCTCGCCGTTCAGCAGATGCTGCCACACGGGGTTCAGCTCTTCCTCGGTCATCTTGCCGTGGGCGATGCCCACCCGCGCCCCCGGCACCATCTGGCTGACATGGGCGGCGCAGGCTTCGATGTTGTCCACCCGGTTGTGCAGGTAGTACACCTGCCCGCCCCGGGCAAGCTCCTTCTTCATGGCTTCGGCAAGGATCACGTCGTTGTATTCCAGCACAAAGGTCTCCACGGGCTGCCGCTCGATGGGCGGCTGCTCGATGGTGGAAAGGTCCCGGATTCCGCTCATGGCCATGTTCAGCGTGCGGGGGATGGGGGTAGCCGAAAGGGTGAGCATGTCCACCCCGATGAAGTTCTCCTTGAGCTTTTCCTTGTGCTTCACACCGAAGCGCTGCTCTTCATCGATGATGACAAGGCCGAGGTCATGGAACTTCACGTCCTTGGACAGCAGCCGGTGGGTGCCCACCACGATGTCCACACTGCCCGACTGCAGGCCCCGGAGGGTCTCCTTCTGCTGCTTTGCGGTGCGGAAGCGGGACATCATCTCCACCTTCACGGGAAAAGCTTCCATGCGGGAGAGGATGGTGTTGTAGTGCTGCCACGCCAGCAGGGTGGTGGGGGCAAGGATGGCGCACTGCTTGCCGCCCATCACGCACTTGAAGGCGGCGCGCAGGGCCACTTCGGTCTTGCCCACGCCCACGTCGCCGCACAGCAGGCGGTCCATGGGCCAGCCCTTTTCCATGTCCTGCTTGATCTCGGCGGTGGCGTTCAGCTGGTCGTCGGTCTCTTCGTAGTCAAAGCGGGTCTCAAAGTCCCGCTGCCAGTCGCCGTCCGGCGGGAAGGCGTAGCCCGTGGCCTGACGGCGGCGGGCGTAGAGCTCGATCAGTTCCTGCGCCATCTCCTCGGTGGCTTTTTTTACCTTGGCGCGGGTGCGCTGCCACTCGGCACCGCCCAGCTTTGCCAGCTTTACCTTTTCCTCGTCGCCGGGGGCGGTGTAGCGGCTCAGCAGGTCCAGCTGGGTCACCGGAACATACAGCACGTCCGAGCCGGAATACTGTACCTTGAGGTAATCTTTCGTGGCACCCTGCACTTCCAGCCGCTGGATGCCCGCATACATGCCAATGCCGTGGCTCTGGTGCACCACATAGTCCCCGGGCTTGATGTCCGAAAGGCTGGAAAGGGCGTTCTTGTTCTTTTTGCGCTTTTTGGTCTCGGCGGCGGTTTCTTCCTCCAGACCGTGCCTGCGGCTGGACAGCACTGCCGCATGGGCAAACGGAAAGGTGCACCCGGCGGTCAGATGGCCCGGCAGCACCTGTACGATGCCTTTTGTGGGCCGCACATCCCGGCTCATGCTCACGGCGTAGCCCTTGTCGGCAAGGTCGCGGGTGAGGGCGGCGGCACCCTTGGGCGTTCCGGAAAACAGGGTGACGGCATAGCCCTGCGCAATGAGCGGGTCAAGGTCTTCTCGCAGGGAGACAAGGTCGCCGTTCCAGTTGGGGGCGGCAAAGGCCTCGGCGTTGATGAGGTCTTTCAGTTTGAACTCGTTCATGCCGCGCAGGAAGTTCTCGCACAGCAGGGTGCTCTGCTTCTGGGCGGCAGCGGCAAGGTCGTCCATGGTCTGGTAGAGTACATCCAGCCCGGGGCAGAGCACACCCTCTTCCAACAGGCCGGTCAGCTCTTCGCTGCGACGGAACTCGGTGGCCTTCTGGGCATCCCGGATGCCGCCCACCTCGTCCAGAATGAACAGCGGTGTGTCCAGATGATCCAGCAGGGTGGCCGGGCTCGGATAGCGCAGGCCGTAGTATTTATCCATGGCTTCCGGCATCAGGCCGGAGTCCAGCTGAGCAAGGTCGGCTTCCGTGGCCTTTTCCAGTGCGGTGCGGTGCCGGCCACGTGCCTTTTTGATGGCGGCACGCAGGGCCTCGGCAGTCTCGGCGGTATCGCCGAACAGCACCTCGCGGGCAGGGGAAAGATAGATCTTTTCCAGTGCGCTGTCCCGCCGCTGGGTGAGCAGGTCGAAGGAAGAAATGGAATCGATCTCGTCGTCCCAGTACTCCACGCGGGCAGGCTGGCGCATATCCGGCGCATAGATATCCACGATATCGCCGCGCACACTGAACTGTCCCGGGCCGTCCACCTGACTGCGCCGCACATACCCGGCGGCGAACAGCCGGGCCACAAGACCCTCACGGTTATACACCATGCCGGGTTTGAGGGTAAGAGTGTTCTTTAAAAATTCATCCCGGGGCACGGTGTACTGCAACAGCGCTTCGGCGGGCACGCAGACCGCGTTCAGCCGCCCGCCTGCAAGGGAACCCAGCACCGAAAGGCGGCGGTACTCGTACTCGCGGCCCGCGCCCTCCACTGGGCGCAGCATAAAGTCCCGGGGCGGGAACACGGCGGCAGAAAGGCCCAACGCCTTGAGGTCGTCCGCAAAGTGGGTGGCCTCGGCCTCGCCGGGGGTCACGATGCACAGCACCCGGCCAAGGTCTTTTTGCAGCGCGGCGTACAGCAGGGCACGGCCTGCGGGCGGCAGACCGAACAGCGCTGCCGGGCCGGGCTGTGCAAAGCTGGCGGCGATCTTCTGATATTCCGGTGTGGCCTTGAGTAAGGCTTCGTACATGAAAAAACCTCCTTTCCTGCTGGGATGACGATTTGAAATTGCCGCCGCAGACGGGTTGCGGCACCCAGCATCTGCTTCACGCCTTGAGCGGCGCTCGCATCTTGCTGGCCGCTGCCCCAACAACTCCTCCCTGTTTCCGCCACTGGCGGCGGTCGTCGCTGTTGCGCTTTGGCAATGGCAGAGGAATGATTATTTTTTATTTGCAGCAGAGAAAAGCCTGCGGGCTTTTCTCTGCTGCTTTTTCACGAGAGGGGGCGTGACCTCAAAATGCATCAAAGAACATAAATGCAGCTTGCCAGTGCTGCCCCACTCGGTGAAAATGTGTTTGGAGCGGCCCGCAGGCCGCGACAAACACAAACAATAAAAATAAAGTTCCGCTGAAAATGCCCAGAGCGCAAGCGGAGGGCGTTTTAAATGGGGTTCTTACCCGTTATATTTGCTCTGTGCCAGACTCAGCTTGCCGTCCATGATGAGCTTTGCGGCGGCTTCCAGATCAGGGTAGCGGCCGCTCAGAGCCTTGGCATCCTCTGCCGGGAACTTGCCCAGCACCCACGCGGCAAGGTCGTAGTCCGGGTGGGGCTTGGCACCCACGCCGATGCGGATGCGGGGAAAGTTCTCCCCGCCCAAGCGGGCGATGATGCTCTTCAGGCCATTATGTCCGCCTGCGGAGCCGGAGGGCCGGATGCGCAGCTTGCCGGGGTTCTGGGTGATATCGTCGCACAGAACGATGACGTGGTCGGCAGGGATCTTGAAAAAGCCCGCCGTGGGGGCGATGGAGTCGCCCGAAAGGTTCATGTAGGTCAGGGGCTTGAGCAGCACCACCTTGTGGCCGTCCACTTCGCCCTGACCCCACAGGCCTTCAAATTTGGTTTTGCTGACCGAAATGCCCCACTTGTCGGCCAGATAGTCCAGCGCGGCATAGCCCGCATTGTGGCGGGTGCCGTCGTATTTTGTTTCCGGGTTGCCAAGACCGGCAATCAGCCAGATGTCATTTGTATTCATGAGTGTTATATTTTCCTTTTTGTGATAAATTGTCCGATGCAAGTCCTAAGTATAACATACGCGCGTGCAAAAAGATATACATTATAAGCGAAAAAGATGCACCTGCAAACAAAAACCGCCGCGCAGGGCCATCCTGTGCAGCGGTCTGTACGCGAAAAACGGACAGCTTACTTGCTCTGCTCGTCTTCCAGCTTCTTTTTTTTGGCAATGTAGGCTTCCATCTTGGGCTCTGCCCAGCCCTCCAGATTGGTCTGGCGCTCCCGGGCGATGCCCAGCGCCTGTGCGGGCACGTCCTTGGTGATAGTGCTGCCGGCGGCGGTGTAGGCACCATCGCCCACCTTCACGGGGGCTACAAGGTTCGTGTTGCAGCCGATGAAGCAGTAATCGCCGATTGTAGTGCGGAACTTATCCTTGCCGTCGTAGTTGCAGGTGACGGTGCCGCAGCCGAAGTTGCAGTACTTGCCCACGTCGCTGTCGCCGATATAGGTCAGGTGGCTCACGGTGTTGCCACGGGCAAAGTTGGAGTTCTTGGTCTCTACATAGGCACCCAGATGCACGCCGTAGTCGGTGACGGTGTTCACCCGCACATGGGTGAAGGGGCCGATGTTGTTGTGAGGGCCGATGTGGCTGCTGTATACCTGACTGGCGTTGACGGTGCTGCCCTCGTCTACGATGCTGTCCTCAATGAGGGTGTTGGGGCCGATGATGCAGCCCGCACCGATGACCGTTCTGCCGCGCAGGATGGTACCGGCCAGAATGACGGCACCCGGGGCGATGACCACGTCCGGTGCGATCTGCACGGTGCGGCTGTCGATGATCACGCCGTTTGCGATGTGCTGCAGCAGAATGACCTCGCGGGCGGCTTCGGCGGCATCCAGCTGCTCACGCGCTGCATTCAGCGCAGCAGAAGAAACAGAATTTTCCATACGATAGATCTCCCTTCCGGCACGGCGGCTCCCGGCGGGTGGATGATAAGGCCCGACCCGGAAAAATGATGCATCCATATCCAAAGATGGATACAACAGAAGCTTTGCGCCGACAAAAAAGAAAAGCTGAAATTATAGGGATAGAAAGTTGTATCCAACAGACGGATAATCCGCATCAGAAAACGAAAAACCTCTCGAACTTTCTCCCATTTTATACTACCTTAAAACTTGGCAAATTTCAAGGGATTTGCATAAAAAATAACAGACAAATTCGGGATTTTGCATGGTGGAAAGGAATGGATTTTCTGGTATAATAGTTTAGCATTCACAAACAATGTTCATCGGTCGAGTTTTTAAGACAAGGCAAACGATGAGACTGCGGTGCGGCTGTGCTGCAGTCACGAATGGGAGGTAAACAACGCATGAGCAAAAAGTATCTGTACTACTTCAGCGAAGGCAACGATGCCTTTGGCGGCGACAAGGTCACCATGAAGAACATTCTGGGTGGCAAGGGCGCTGGTCTGGCTGAGATGACTGCAGCCGGTATGCCGGTGCCGCAGGGCTTCACCATCACCACCGACGCCTGCACCCAGTATTATGCAGACGGCCGTCAGATCAATGACGAGATCACTGCTGATATCTTTGAGCACCTCAAGGGTCTGGAAGAGATCACCGGCAAGAAGTTCGGCGATAACCAGAACCCCCTGCTGGTCTCCGTCCGTTCCGGCGCACGTCAGTCCATGCCCGGCATGATGGACACCATCCTGAACCTGGGCCTGAACGACGAGGCTGTTGAAGGTCTGGCAAAGAAGACCGGCAACGCCCGTTTTGCATACGACTGCTACCGCCGCTTTGTGCAGATGTTCGCGGACGTCGTTATGATGGTCCCGAAGAGCCTGTTCGAGGTCGAGATCGACAAGATGAAGGAAGCCAAGGGCGTCAAGAACGACGTTGACCTGACTGCTGATGACCTGAAGGAACTGGTCGGTGTCTTCAAGAAGATCTACGAAGAGAACGAGGGCAAGCCGTTCCCCCAGGATCCCCGTGATCAGCTGATCGAGGCTGTCAAGGCCGTCTTCCGCAGCTGGGACAACCCCCGCGCAAATGTCTATCGTAAGATGAACGAGATCCCCTACGAGTGGGGCACCGCAGTCAACGTTCAGCAGATGGCATTCGGCAACTCTGGCGACCGCTCCGGCACCGGCGTTGCATTCACCCGTGACCCCGCCACCGGCGCTAAGAAGCTGATGGGCGAGTACCTGATCAATGCACAGGGCGAGGACGTTGTGGCCGGCGTGCGCACTCCTTCTCCCATCAGCCACCTGAAGGATCAGATGCCTGAGGTGTACGATCAGTTCGTTGAGATCGCAACCCGTCTGGAGAACTACTTCCGCGATATGCAGGATATGGAGTTCACCATTGAGGACGGCCACCTGTATATGCTGCAGACCCGTAACGGCAAGCGTACCGCTCAGGCTGCTCTGCAGATCGCATGCGACCTGGTGGACGAGGGCATGATCACCGAGCAGGAGGCTGTCCTGCGCGTGGAGCCCAAGCAGCTGGATACCCTGCTGCATCCCCAGTTCGACGCTGCTGCCCTGAAGGCTGCAGAGGTCGTCGGCAAGGGCCTGGCAGCTTCTCCCGGTTCCGCCTGCGGCCAGATCGTCTTTACTGCTGAAGAGGCAGAGGAGATGGTCAAGTCCGGCAAGATGAAGAAGGTCGTTCTGGTCCGTCTGGAGACCAGCCCCGAGGATATCGTGGGCATGCAGGTCTCTCAGGGCATCCTGACCGTCCGCGGCGGCATGACCAGCCACGCAGCTGTTGTTGCCCGTGGTATGGGCACCTGCTGTGTCTCCGGCTGCGGCAATGACAACGAGGTCAAGATCGACGAGGAAGCAAAGACCTTCGAGATCAATGGCCACAAGTTCGCCGAGGGTGACTGGATCTCCATCGACGGCTCTACCGGCAACATCTACGGCGAGCAGGTCGCTACCGTGGCCGCTACCGGCAATAAGAACTTCAACCGCTTCATGGGCTGGGCAGACGCTGCTCGTCAGCTGCTGGTCATGACCAACGCTGATAACCCGCGCGACGCACAGCAGGCAGTTGACCTGGGTGCTGAGGGCATCGGCCTGTGCCGTACCGAGCATATGTTCTTCGCAGAGGACCGCATCAAGGCTGTCCGTGAGATGATCTGCGCACGCACCGTGGAAGAGCGCGAGGCTGCTCTGGCCAAGGTCGAGCCGTTCCAGCAGGGTGACTTCGAGGCCATGTACCGCATCATGGGTGAGCGCCCGATGACCATTCGTTATCTGGACCCGCCTCTGCACGAGTTCCTGCCCACCAAGGACGAGGACATCAAGGAGCTGGCTGCCGATATGGGCATGACCTTCGATGATCTGAAGAACGTTGTTGCTTCTCTGCACGAGTTCAACCCCATGATGGGCCACCGTGGCTGCCGTCTGGCTGTCACCTACCCCGAGATCGCAGCTATGCAGACCCGCGCTGTCATCAAGGCAGCTCTGAATGTCTCTGCTGAGACCGGCTATATGATCACCCCGCACATCATGATCCCGCTGGTCGGCGAGGTCAAGGAGCTGAAGTTCGTCAAGGACGTTGTCGTCAAGGTCGCTGATGAGCTGATCGCTGCTGCTGGCGTTGACATGAAGTATCAGGTCGGTACCATGATCGAGATCCCCCGTGCAGCCCTGACTGCCGGCGAGATCGCCAAGGAGGCTGAGTTCTTCAGCTTCGGCACCAACGACCTGACCCAGATGACCTTCGGCTTCAGCCGTGATGATGCCGCCAAGTTCCTGGGCGCATACTACGAGAACAAGATCTACGAGAGCGATCCGTTCCAGCATCTGGATCAGATCGGCGTTGGCAAGCTGGTCAAGATGGCTGCCCACGACGGCCGCGAGACCCGTCCCGATCTGGGTCTGGGCATCTGCGGCGAGCACGGCGGCGACCCCACGAGCGTGGAGTTCTGCCACAATGTCGGTCTGGACTACGTCAGCTGCTCTCCCTTCCGTGTGCCTATCGCACGTCTGGCTGCCGCTCAGGCTGCGATCAAGAATCCCCGCAAGTGATTGCGTAAGGGCTTGAACCGACACAAATAACACAAATAAAGCATAACAAATACCCCTCGGTTTCCTGCTGCGGAAGCCGAGGGGTGTTTTGCGTATTAAGGGTGGAATGAATGCGCACCGTGATTTTATTCTGCCTTCAGGCGGAGCAAGGTGCCGGACTTTTCAATGCGGTAAAAGCCTGCGCTGCCGTCCACGCCGAAGTGCTTTTGCAGCATCCGCTGCTCTGCACGATCCGGCTCGACCACCACAAGGCAGTCGTACTGGCTGAGCAGGTTTTCCAGAGTATAATTTACCAGCATGGACACCAGCTGCGCCCCAACGGTGGCCGCGGCAATGCGATGAAAAAGCCCGGCGGCTCCGTAAGGAACTGCCGGGCTTTTACGATGAAGAAGAAGTTTTATGCGGGTTCCCGCCGAAAAGGCTGCGAGGGCTGGACAGGACAGGCCACCGGTGCATCCGGTGCAAACTGCAGGTATTCCCGCGGGGCAATGCCCAGCAGACCGGCCAGCAGGCCAAAGCGCTTTTGCTCCAGTGCACAGTTGAGCCGGGTGACGGAATCGTTGTAGATCAGGCTGCTGGTATAGACCATCCGGCTGTAGCAGTTGGCCGCTTCCATGCAGCGCTGGTAGGCGGGGTCTGCTTTCAGGGAAGGGTGGCTCTCGGCCGCAACGGTGATGTAGGACATGGCCTGTGCAAGATGCTGCTCCTGTTCCAGCACCTGCGCCGGTGTGGACAGGGCATTGATGGAGGGCGGCAGCAGCACCAGCTGGGCCGAAAGGCCGTGGGTGCGGGCCAGTTCCAGCAGGGCTTCCAAAGCACGGAAGCGGGAAGAAAGCTGCAGGCCGATCTGGTTCATGGCAGTGTTGACATTTTCGTTCAGCTCGCTGAGACGGCGGCGGACATAGTTGAGCCAGACCACGGTCGGCAAAATGACCGGGATGAGCAGAAATGCCATAGAAGACCCTCCCTGAAAAAATAAGCTCAGGCGGCAGTAGAACCGTCTGAGCTTACTATAGCGCAAAAGCAGTGCCGACTGGTGCAATTGGCACGAGTCGCCCATAAAATGCATTGAATCGACCTTTTACAGAGAGATGCGCAGCACAAACTGGTCCTGCTGCTGCGAAAAGCTGTACATGCCGCCATACTGATCCACAATGGCGCAGATGCTGCGCACGCCAAGGCCGTGGCCGGGCTGGCTGGTGGTGGGGATGCCCTCGGCACAGAACTGCACCGGGAAGCTGCAGGAGTTTGCGATCTGTAAAAACAGTCTGCCGTCCTTTTGGTAGGCGGTGGTCTCCACAACAGCGGGCTTTCCAGCCTCGCGCTGGTGCTGCCCAGCGTGCAGGGCATTTTCCAGCGCGTTGGAAAGCAGCACACACAGGTCGCTGTCCGGCAAAGGCAGCACCAGCGGGATGGCGGCATGCACCCGGAAGTCGATGCCGCTGTTCTGCGCGCGGGTTGCAAAGGCTGAGAGAATGAGGTTTGCGGCCTCATTTTCACAGTAGACGTTCACCTTGCTGGCTTCGATCTCTGCGCACACGCTGTGGATGTACTCCTGCGCGGCTTCGGCACGGCCATTTTCGATGCAGGCGGAAATGTACTGTAAATGATGGCGCAGGTCGTGGCGGTAGGTGCTGGCCTTGCGCTGGCTTTCCCGCAGGGCATCGATCTCGCGCACAGCCTGCGCTACCTGCAGGTTCAGGCTGTTCTGGGTCTGCTCCAGCTGGCTGCGCAGCTTCTGCTCCTGCGTGGTCTGCAGCACAAAGACCAGATAGGCCAGACTACACACAAAGGGCATGAACTCCACTGCAGCCTGATTGCCGCTGGAGAGCAGATCGGTATAAATGCGGGTAAAGTAGTCAAAGACATAGCTCAGCAGCGGGATCACGCCGAACTGCAGCTGCAGCTTGAGCGAAGAGTGCGACAGCGCGCGCACCGAAGGCGCGATCCAGTGCACCAGTGCCAGCAGCAGCGGCAGGGTGACGACCAGCTCGGTGGCATCCTGCAGCGCGGTGCCGCCTGTCGGGAACAGCGCAATGACCAGCAGTGCGGCCCAGCGCCGCAGCTGGCAGCACAGGTAGGCTGTCAGCACCGCGATCAGTGACCAGAGCACCTTGCGGGTCATGGCGACCAGCAGTATGACCAGCGGCAGGTGGGTAATGACCGGGTAGAGATACCGGGCAAAGCTGGTGCTCCACCGCAGGCTCACAACGCCCTGCAGCGCCAGCATCAGCACGGTGCATCCCGCAAGAAGGAGCTTGCGCTGGCGGGTCCATTCCAGCTCACAGAACGCGGCGGACAGCACGATGCCGAAAATACCCACCGAGGCAAGGTTGCACAGCGAAAGCGCATCTGCAAAGAGTGTGCTCATATCATCACCTGCTTTCGGCGGAAGGCATATTCCAGATACTGCCGCCGGATCTCCGCGGACTTGCCGTGCGGAATGGGGATCTGCGCAAGGTTCGTCAGGGTAACGGCGCGGGTGGAGATGTTCTGGATATACTCCATATTTATGAGGAAAGAGCGGTGCGTACGCAGAAAGCTCTCGTGAGGGGTCAGCTGGCGGGCCAGTTCGTCCATGCTGCCGGTGCTTTCCAGCACGGTGCCGTCCACCAGATGGAACAGCAGGGTGCGGCCCAGCACTTCACAGTAGAGCAGCTGGTCCAGATCGATGCGGGAGATGCCGGTCTTGCAGCGCAGGATCAAGCTGCGCTGGTCGGCGCGGCGGCACTCGGCGATCACCGAATCCGTCAGACGGAAAAAGCTGTCCTCCCAGATGGGCTTGAGCTGGTAGAAATAGGCACCCACCACATAGGATTCCACTGCAAACTCGGCGGAAGAAGTGAGAAAGATGATTTTGACGACGTTATCGTACTGCCGGATCTCCTTGGCGGCGGTAATGCCGTTTTCGGCCGGCATGATGACATCCAGAAACAGGATATCGTACCGGGTGCCCTTTTCGATCTCGGCCAGCAGATCCAGCGGGCTGTGAAAGGCTGTGCACTGGATCTGGACACAGCGCTGGGCGCGATATTTTTCCAGCAGGGCAGAGAGCTGGTCCAGAACTGTTTGGTCATCGTCGCAGAAGGCGATCTGGATCATAACGGGTTTAACACATCCTTTGTTCGCGTCAGCCAGAAATTACAGCTGGGCCTTTCCCATGCAGTAGGTCTGCAGCACATCGTAGTTGTCGTCCAGCACCACAAGGTCGGCATCCTTGCCGATCTGGATGGAACCCTTGCGGTCGTCCAGATGCAGGCAGCGCGCCGGGTTGATAGTGCAGGCGTTCAGCGCATAGTTGAAGGGCACCATGGCCTCCTCCACCAGAATGCGCAGGCCCTTGTTGATGTTCAAAGTGGAACCGGCCAGCGTGCCGTTGTCCAGATGGGCGCTGCCGTCCGGGTAGATGGTGATATGGTTGCCGCCAAAGATGTACTCGCTGCCAATGGGGGTGCCCTTGGCCATCAGTGCATCCGAGATCATGATGGCGTAATCCGGGCCTTTGCTCATGAAGTAGTTGTTCAGGGCAGCAGGGGTGGAGTGGCAGCCGTCGCAGATGATCTCGCCGTACATGGTGCGGATGCGGTAGGCTGCGCCCACCAGACCGTTGGCGCGGTGGGCGAAGGGGGACATGCCGTTGTACACGTGGGTCATGGAGCGGGCACCGTTGGCATAGGCCATCACGGCCTGCTCATAGGTGGCGGCACTATGGCCGATGCTGACCACCACGCCGTGCTCGGTCAGGTAATGGGTCAGTGCGAACCCTTCGTCGTGTTCCGGTGCAAGGGTCACATAGCGGATGTGGCCGCGTGCTGCCTGCTGGTAGTGCTTGAACTGCTCCACGCTGGGCTTTGCGATGTACTCCGGAGGCTGTGCGCCCTTGTACTTCATATCGAGGTAGGGGCCTTCAAAGTGGATGCCAAGGATCTCGGCACCTTCGTAGCTGCCCTCCATCACGTCGGCCACATTGGCCACGGCGTTGGTCAGCACCTCCACGCTCTGGGTGACGGTAGTGGCCAGAAAGCTGGTCACACCCTCAGAGACGATATGCTTTGCCCAGTAGCGCAGGCCCTCCGGCTTTGCGTCGTTGGTGTCGAACTCGTAGGCACCATGGCAGTGGATATCCATAAAACCGGGCACGATGCGCTTGGAGCCATAGTCCACATCGGCCTGCTTTTCACCATAGGGGAAGATGCCGGTGATCTTGCCCTGCTCCAGCTCGACTGCGGCAGAAATGAACTGGTCGGCGATCCATACTTTTTTGCTCTGGATGATCATATAATCAGCCCTCCGATATCATCATAAAACCTGCATATGCTGCACACGACAGCACAACCATTCTGCAGAAAAGTATAGCATTTTCTGGCGGGAATAACCAGCCTTCGCGCGCCTTTTCAAAAAAATTAAGCTGGAAAATGAAAAAACGATCGCAGTTTGCACAAAGAAACAGCGTAAAATCAGAAACCCGGAGCCTTTTTGAGCCGTTTTGGCCGAAAAAAGGTTCCGGGTTTTGTGCATGATCTTTTCAGAGAGCTGTTTTGCAACAGCCCCTTAATATGAAGTAAGCCCCAGGCTTACATCCAAAGCCTGATCCACACGTTTCTGATCTTCCGGCGTGATCTGCCCGGCCCGCTCCCGCAGGCGGTGCTTATCCAGCGTGCGGATCTGCTCCAGCAGCACCACGCTGTCCTTGGCAAGGCCGGTATCCGCTGCCCGGATATTGATGTGGGTGGGCAGGCGGGCTTTGTCCAGCCGGGATGTAATGGCCGCAGCAATCACGGTAGGGCTGTGCCGGTTGCCAATCTCGTTCTGCACGATCAGTACCGGGCGCACGCCGCCCTGCTCCGACCCCACCACCGGCGAAAGGTCTGCGTAAAAAACTTCTCCTCTGTGTACCTCCATGGAATCTCCCTCCCTGCATTTGGAGGATGCGCCCCGCTTATGTGATGCGTCCGGCGCATCTTCGTCTGATCTCAGTATGAGCCGGCTGCGCGCCGGTTATGCAGCGCAGGGGATATTCCATTGTATGCACAAAGGCTTACAGAGTTTCCAGTGTGCAGAAGGCCAGCGCCATGCCGCCCTCGTGGCTCAGAGAGAGCCGGGCGGCAAGGCCATGGGCCTGCATCCATTCCGCCGTCTGGCCGGAAAAATGATAGGCGGGTGCACCGCTCTCCAGCCGGACAGCCTCGATCTCACACAGGGAGAACGGCTCCCGCAGGCCGGTGCCTGCCGCCTTTAAAAAGGCTTCCTTGGCGGCAAAATTGGCTGCGGCGCTGGCAAGCCGGTGGGCGGCGCTGCGCCCGGCGGGCAGCGGTTCGTCAAGGCTCAGCGCAGCGCGTTCGGCCTCGCCGTACACCCGGCGGATAAAGGCTGCAGCGTGTGCGCCGGTAAGGCTTTTTTCCAGATGCGCGATCTCGCACAGGTCGCAGCCGATGCCATACAGCATAAAGGCCCTCCTTCTGCCGCATTTGCGGCGGTGCAGGCCGTCAGCCTGCAAAATCAGGACCGGAAATTTTATGCAAACTGTGCAAATCCGGTCTGTTTAGCTTGAAGTTTCCTCGCAATTCGTGTACAATGAATGTAGTTCTTCCTAAGGGGGTGTATTCCGTGAGTGGCGAGACCGCTATTTTTTCGATCCACGACAAAAAGGACTATGAGATCCATGAGATCGTACAGCAGGTGTACGATGCTTTAAAGGAAAAAGGCTATAATCCGGTCAATCAGCTGGTGGGCTATATCCTGTCCGAAGACCCCACCTACATCACGACCTATAAAAATGCCCGTTCCATGATCCGCAAGGTGGATCGTGACGATCTGCTGCAGGCCATGCTGCGCAGTTATCTGAACGTCTGATATCGCTTGTCTGCTCATGCCCCGCCGTCGCTATGATGGCGGGGCTTTTTCATAATAGAATGCAGATGCCGTTTACCGTTACAGCCCCTCCGGTGAAAACGCAATTCAGAAAAATCCGCAGATCTTTCTGAATTGCAACTATATAAAATAAAATTTTCGTTGAAGATGGCCAGAGCGAAACGGAGGCCATTCCAACCGTTACGGCCGGAACGGCAGCGTAAAGATCTGGTTTACGACGACCTCATATTCCCACGGTTCCCGCGCCTTGCGCAGCTGCTTTTCCAGCTTTTCGGCCCCCTCAAACTTGTGAATGAGGTAGAACCAGTGTCCCTTCATGCGGCTCACCGCGCACCCGGCGCTGCCGAACAGTTCGGAGTATCCGTGGTAGAGGTCGTCAAGGTATCCGCGCAGCTCTTCCCGTGCGGCCGGTGCGCCGCCGCGTGCTTCACGGAAGAGCGCCGGGTCCGCAATGATGCCGCGCCCCACCATGATGCCAGACAGCTGCGGATACTGCGCTTCCAACGTATGCAGGTCCGCAGCGGTGGTCACATCGCCGTTGTAGCACACGGGCATCCGGCACCCGGGCAGGGCGGCAGCAAAAGCGGCACGGTCGGCCTGCCCGCGGTAGAGCTGGCGCATCACACGCGGGTGGATGGTCAGCTCACAGATGGGATACCGGTTATAGATGTCCAGAATGGCAGCAAATTCTTCCGGCTTTTCCACGCCCAGCCGGGTCTTGACCGAGATAGGCCCTTCCGCATTGGCAAATACGGCGGCAAGAAAAGCGTCCAGCTTGACGGGGTCGCGCAGCATCCCGGAACCCTTGCCTTTGGCGGTGACGGTGCCGGAAGGACAGCCGAGGTTCAGGTTCACCTCGGTGTAGCCAAGGCCGCGCAGCTCGCCGATCATCCATGCGGCAAGTTCGCCGTCCTTTGCCAGCAGCTGCGGGATCACCGGTGCGCCGGGGTTTGCCGCAGGGGCAAGCTCGGCCATCTTCTTTTTAATGAGCACCCGGTTCTCCGGCGGGGAGATGAAAGGGGCATAGTGGCGGTCGGCATTGCCAGCAGGGCCGAACCATTTCTGGTGTGCCTGCCGCCACACCCGGTCGGTCAGGCCCTCCATGGGGGCAGCATAGTAATTCATGGGCAAATCTCCAAAGTGTTTGATAGGGATATTGTAACAAAAAACTCCCGCCCTGTGAAGTCACAGAACGGGAGAAGCGAGCTTTTTGAAAGATCAGTCTGCAAACAGCGGGGTGGACAGGTAGCGGTCACCGGTATCGGGCAGCAGGACCACGATGTTCTTACCGGCATTCTCCGGGCGCTTTGCCAGCTGCAGGGCAGCATAAACAGCAGCACCGGAGGAGATACCCACCAGCACGCCTTCCTTGTGGCCGATCAGACGGCCGGTGGTAAAGGCATCGTCGTTCTCCACGGCGATGATTTCGTCATACACCTTGGTGTCCAGTACGTCCGGCACAAAGCCCGCGCCGATGCCCTGGATCTTGTGTGCGCCTGCGGTGCCCTTGCTCAGCACAGGAGAGGAAGCAGGCTCTACAGCCACCACCTTGACGTTCGGGTTCTTGCTCTTCAGGTACTGGCCCACGCCGGTCACGGTGCCGCCGGTGCCCACGCCTGCCACAAAGATATCCACCTTGCCGTCGGTGTCCTCCCAGATCTCGGGGCCGGTGGTCTCGATGTGGGCCTGAGGGTTGGCCGGGTTCACGAACTGGCCGGGGATGAAGGAATTCGGGATCTCCTTTGCCAGCTCGTCGGCCTTGGCAATGGCACCCTTCATGCCCTTAGCACCCTCGCTCAGCACCAGCTCTGCACCGTAAGCCTTCATCAGCTGGCGGCGCTCCACGCTCATGGTCTCGGGCATCACGATGATGATGCGGTAGCCCTTGGCGGCTGCCACAGCGGCCAGACCGATGCCAGTATTGCCGGAGGTAGGCTCAATGATCACGGAACCTTCCTTCAGCAGGCCCTTTTCCTCGGCATCATCGATCATCTTTTTGGCGATGCGATCCTTGACAGAACCGGCCGGATTGAAGTATTCCAGCTTGGCAATGATGTGGGCAGGCAGTTCCTGCTCCTTTTCAATGTGGGTCAGCTCCAGCAACGGAGTATGACCGATCAGCTGATCTGCGGCAGTATAAATCTTGCTCATTGTAGTTTCCTCTCTGATACAGTTATGGGCACATGTGCCCTGCTGGACGACCTGGTTCCAAAACCTTTATACCAACATTGTTTGTGGGTTTAATGGTATTATAGACCCGTTCTGTGCGGTTGTCAATGGATTTTTTGAAAAAAGTGGGATTGAAATATTATTTACCCTGTTGTATAATAGGTTAAAACTCAATCTATAACCAACAAAGGAAGTACACTATTATGATCGTGTCCACCAAAGGGCGCTATGCACTGCGCGTGATGATCGACCTTTCCGAGCATCAGTCTGAAAAATATGTCCCTCTCAAGGAGATCGCTGCCCGGCAGGAGATCTCGGAAAAATATCTGGAAAACATCCTTAAGGTGCTGGTGCAGAACGGCTTTCTGGAGGGCTTGCGCGGCAAGGGCGGCGGCTACCGGCTCACCCGCAGCCCGGATCAGTACACCGTGGGCGAGATCCTGATGCTGACCGAGGGCAGCCTTGCGCCGGTGAGCTGCCTGACCCCCAATGCGACCCCCTGCTCCCGCATGGCAAACTGCCGCACCTACGAGATGTGGAAGGGGCTGGACGATCTGATCTCCAATTATTTCGGCAATATCACACTGGCCGATCTCGCCCGGCCTGATCAGGCCGGGAATGATTATGTGATCTGACGGTATTTCTGATAACATGCAAAAAGGCGCACCGGCTTGACCGGTGCGCCTTTTTTTGCACAGTTCTCGGCGAAATGTGCAAATTTTCTTATCCAGAATCACGGTTGATGGATTGGGGCTCCTGCGGTATACTTTACCCTTGATGTGTCCATTTACGCTTTTGATCGAGGAAAGGGGAACTTTACTACGAAATATATTTTTCAGTTTGCGCGCATTCTTGCGTTTTGTTTTTTGGGCGAGATCCTTCATGTAGTGCTGCCGCTGCCGGTCCCGGCCAGCGTCTACGGTCTGGTGCTGCTGCTGGCAGCGCTGAACTTCAAGCTGGTAAAGCTGGACGATGTGAAAGAGGTGGGAACCTATCTCACAGGCATCTTCCCGCTGTTGTTCGTGCCCGCTGCCGCCGGTGTGATGGAACTGTGGGCAGAGATGGGCGAGATGCTGCTGCCCATCCTCGTTGCCATTATCCCGGTCACTGTGCTGGTGATGGTGAGTGCAGGCAAGACCACGCAGGCCCTGACCGGCCGCAAGAAAAAGGAGGCTGACAATGACGCAGCTGCTGAATGATTTTTTGTCCGGCTCCGCAGCATGGGGCGTTCTGCTTACGCTGGCCGCGTTTGCACTGGGCACCCTTATCAATAAGGTGACAGGCAAAGCCATTTTTAACCCGCTGCTGCTGGGCAGTATCTTTGTGATCATCTTTCTGTCGGTGTGCAGCATCCCGTATGCGGACTACAAGGCCAGCGCGGCACCGGTGAACTATCTGCTGCTGCCCGCCACCGTGGCACTGGCCATTCCGCTGTATGAAAAGATCGACCTGCTGAAAGAGAACGCCGCCGCTATCATTGCGGGTATCTCGGTGGGCACGCTGGTGAGCCTTGGCAGCGCACTGGCGCTGGCACTGGCGCTGGACCTGACCCGTGAGCAGTATGCCACCCTGCTGCCCAAATCCGTGACCACCGCCATCAGCATGGATGTGGCCGCTGAGCTGGGCGGCATTGCTGCCCTGACCGGTGCGATCGTCATTGTTACCGGCATCGTGGGAGCGCTGCTGGCCGAGACGGTGTGCAAGATGTTCCACATCACCGACCCCATCGCCAAGGGCGTGGGCATCGGAACTTCGGCCCATGCCGTGGGCACCAGCAAAGCCCTGCAGATGGGCGAGGTGGAAGGTGCCATGAGCGGCCTTTCCATTGCGGTGGCCGGTGTGCTGACCGCAGTGCTCTGCCCGGTGTTTGTGAACCTGATCCGGTAAAGGATTTAAAATAGCCGCTCTGGCTTTTTTCAGTAGAATTTATTTGTTGATCCGGGAACCTCAGTTTACAACAAAAAATGAGATAGGCAACCCCTTTCGGGGAAGTCTATCTCATTTTTTCGTTGGGGCTGTTTTTATACGCCGCTGTGTTCCCGTTCATCCTTCAGGATGGCCGTCACGCTCTGCATGGTGCTTACTGCACGATGCAGTTCTTCGTCGCCAAGCTCTGCACGCAGGCGGGCGTAACAGCGCTGCATGAACGCGCTCTCCTCCGCCATCAGCTCCACAGCCTTACTGGAAAGCTCCACATAGGTGCGGCCCGCTTCACGGTCGGTCTTCCATGCCACAAAGCCCTTGTCCTGCAGCTTTTCAACGGCCTTGGAAAGCTCTGTCACCTTCAGGCCCATCACGGCAGCAAGGTCAGCCAGATAAACCTTACTGTCCGGGTGCTGTTCGGCCTGCATCTTGATGTAATATAAGATCAGGTAATCCGCCCGCTGGATGGTGCTGAACACCTTGTCGATATCAAAATTGTGCAGGAAGAACCATTCTTCCGGGTGATGTTTCAGTTCCACGCTCATCATGCATCCTCCCTGTTATTCCCGCTCATTGCGGCGGATATATTCGTGGGTGCCGCCAAGGCTCTTGTAGGCCGGGCGGATGATCTTGTTTGCGCTGAGCAGCTCTTCAATGCGGTGGGCGCTCCAGCCCATCACGCGGGCCACGGCGAACAGCGGCGTGTACAGCTCCATGGGGATGCCCAGCATATCGTACACAAAGCCGCTGTAGAAGTCCACATTGGGGCTGACACCCTTGAAAATTTTGCGCTCCTCCGCGATCAGCTGCGGGGCCATGTGCTCGATCTTGTTGTAAAGGGCAAGGTCCTTGTCGCGGCCCTTCTCGTGGGCCAGCTGTTCCACATAGCCCTTGAATACCACCTCACGGGGGTCACTGAGGGAGTACACCGCGTGGCCCATGCCGTAGATCAGGCCTTTGCGGTCAAATGCTTCGCCGTGCAGCAGCTTTTTCAGGTAGGCTTCCAGCTCTTCATCGTCCTCGGTGTCGTGCAGGTTTTCGCGGATGTTCTGCATCATCTGCATCACCATCAGGTTGGCACCACCGTGGCGCGGGCCTTTGAGGGAGCACAGGGCAGCCGCCATGGCCGAGTAGGTATCGGTGCCAGACGAAGTGACCACGCGGGTGGTAAAGGTGGAGTTGTTGCCGCCGCCGTGCTCGGCGTGCAGCAGCAATGCCACATCCAGTACGCGGGCTTCCAGCTCGGTGTACTTCATATCCGGGCGCAGCATCCGCAAAAAGTTCTCTGCGGTGGAAAGCTCCGGGTCCGGCCGGTGGATGTACATGCTGCCGTCTTTTTCGTAGTGGTTATAGGCATGGTAGCTGTACACGGCCAGCATGGGGAAGATGCCGGCCAGCTGGATGCTCTGGCGCAGCACATTGGAAATTTCCAGATCACCGGCCTTGGGGTCGTAGGATGCCAGTGTGAGCACGCTGCGGGCCATGGAGTTCATGATATCGTGGCTGGGGGCCTTCATGATCACATCACGGGTAAAGTTGGTGGGCATGGTGCGGCACTCGCCCAGCACGCGGCAGAACTCTTCCAGCTTTTCCTGCGTGGGCAGCTCACCAAACAGTAGCAGATAGCCCGCTTCCTCAAAGGCAAAGCGGCTGCCGGACGACCCGCGGATCAGGTCTTTCACGTCGTAGCCGCGGTAGAGCAGCTGACCGTCGGCAGGCTTTTTCACTCCGTCCACATACTGGAAGGCGCGGATATCGGAGATATTGGTCAGGCCTGCCAGCACACCCTTGCCGTTTTCGTCGCGCAGGCCCGCTTTAACGCCAAACTCCTTGTACAGGTCCTTGCTGATGCGGTCGTGTTCGGCGCACAGCGGCTGCTGCTGGTCGAAGTATCCCATTACGTTCTGCAGATGATCCATTGGTAGTTGCTCCTTTCCCATTGCCGTCAGCTTGTGTTCACTTGGCAGGCCATCAGGAAGCTTTCTCTGCGAACAGCCCGGAACTTCGGTCCCGCCCTACTGCCTGTGGCAGCAGGGTACCACCCCAGGACATTCGCTGGAGAAACTTCCTGCCGTCCTGCCCGAAAAAACCGTATTGATTCGGGACGGCATTCACTTACATTCAGAATACTCTTTAAGATTACAAAAAGGATATTTCGGTGTCAAGGTACTGTTTGTAAATAAAAAAAGAACAAAATCGGAAAGCTGCCGGGTGCGCATTTGCCCTTTAGCGCAGGGGCAGTTTTTGAGACGGTAACGCACAAATAAGGCATCTTCCAGCCGGATCTCAGGAGACTGGCAACAAATAAAGCCACGACGAAACCGCATTTGTAAACGGTTCATCGTGGCTTTTTGTCATATCGAGCAGAGCTGGACAAATCCGAACTATTTCCTGCCAATTCATCGGCAGCCAAAGTATCCTCGAAGCGGACGGTTTGAGAGCCGTCTTTATAATTGAACGTGATCAGCATTCTGTCATCGTAGAGGAAAATGGCGTTCACAAAGATCTCAATCAGTGCCTTGCGCTGCTTTTGCTGCGATACATCGAACTTTCTGAATTTCATCAACCAGAATCGGATGAAGTCAGCATTAAAGGAAGGCTTTCTTAGCTTTTCGTCAGCAATTTTGGCGGTCAGTTCATCCTTTTGCGCTTCCAGCGCATCCAAACGCTCTTTGGTCGTCCGGGTGAACAAGCCTTCCTCGATTGCTTTCATCAGGTTGTCCAGTTTTCGGTCCACTTCCCGGAGCTGTTTTTCCAGCAGAGGGATCGCGGTATTCTCCTGATTTTGGAAATCCATGACCAGCTGAACGATTCGTTCAATCACTGCATCATCCTGAATCAGCTTCATCGTCTCCTGAACGACCAGATTTTCCAACCACTCCTTCTGTACGGTTTTCTTGTTACAGCCTTTCTTCTTTTTGGCAGTGGCACATTTATAATAATAGTAGGTTCGCCCGGTAGCACTTGTTCCGCTCTCGCCGAACATCAATGCCCCGCACTTACCGCAGAACAGCTTTGTGGTCAACAAATATTCCTCATCTGCCTTTCCGCGAGCCGGAGCACGTTTGTTTTTCTCCATACGTTTTTGCACACGGTCAAACAAATCCTTGGGAACGATGGCTGGAATTGCATCCGGGACAACGATATCCCGGAAAGAAAGTTCTCCAATATAGCGGCGGTTCTTTAACATGGTGTTCATGCTGCTGCACGTCAGCTTTCCACCCAGCATATTACGAACCCCTTTTTCGTTGAGGTAGTTCATGATCTCAACGATTTTTTCACCGTTGTCGTACCGCTGAAAAGCCTCCAATACAAGCGGTGAAATCAGCGGGTCGATGCGATAGAACTTATCTGCGTCGATTTTATAGCCAATCGTTCCTGTGCCGCCTGTGCATTTGCCTTTCAGCGCATTTTCGGTCTGGCCACGAATGACTTTTTCGGAAAGTTCCGCCGAATAGTATTCTGCCATACCCTCCAGCAGCGTCTCCACCAGAATGCCCTGCGAGCCTTCTGCAATCGGCTCCATGACCGATATCAGATGGACATTGTTCTTTTTCAGAATCATCTTGTAGTTTGCACTGTCAAAGCGATTCCGAGCGAAACGGTCAAATTTCCAAACCAAAACGATTTCAAACAACTTTTTATTGCTGTCCCGAATCATCTGTTGAAAATCCGGTCGATTGTCTGTTTTGGCAGAAAGTGCACGGTCGATATAGTGCCTGACCACTGTAATGCCGTTTCTTTCAGCATATGCTGTGCATTCCCGAATCTGGCCCTCAATGGATTCTTCACGCTGGTTGTCACTGGAATAGCGAGCGTAGATCACAGCATTCATGGAAAGCACCTCACTTTTACACATCATTGAACGAATGTACGTTTATTCAAGGCTGTTCTTCGTATAATGTATATACCATATTTTGCAAGGGAATGCAAGCTGTGTTTTTACTTGGATTCTTTGCTCTTTAATGTGCTCTTCCGATACTGCATCGGGCTCTGGCCGGTGGCCTTGGCAAAGCGGGTGGAGAAGTTACTGGCATCCCCGAAGCCTGCTTCCTGTGCGATCTCACTGATGCTGTGGTCGGTGAGCACCAGCAGCTCTTTTGCCTGTGTGATGCGGAAGTTGACCAGATAATTGTACGGCGTTGTGCCCATGTACCGCCGGAACAGGCGCAGAAAATAACTCTTGCTCATGTGCGCACTTGACAGCAGATCGGCAAGGGAAAGTTCCTGCCGGTAGTTCTTGCGCAGGGTCTCTGCCGCCTGCAGGATCAGCTGGCGGTTGGTGGTCATCTCCGCCTGCGCAAACAGGCTCTGTGCACAGAGGGCAAGCATCTCGTGCAGGGCAAGACCTGTCTGCACCATGCTGTCCACCGTGCCAAGCTCCATCTGCTCCAGAACAAGTTCAAACAATTCCTGCATCCTGACCCCGGTCAATTGGACCGGGGTCAGTTTTTTGTCCGGCAGAAGCAGCGGCTCCATGGCCGCAACACCGGCACCGTCCAGATGCACCCAGTAGTGGTGCCAGCAGCTCTGCCCCGGTGCGGTGCAGTAGCTCTGTGCCGTGCGGCAGTTGAGCAGCAGTGCCTGCCCGGTCTCCAGCACGACATGGTTCCCATCCTGCTCGATGAGACCGGCACCCCGGAGGGTGTAGAACAGGATATAGCTTTCTTTATCGGTGCGGGCGGTGGAGAACCGCTGTTGTGCATAGAATAGCCCCGCCTCGGTGCAGGAATAGGGCTGTGCACGCTCCGCTTCGCTGAGCGTCGTGCGCTTCCAGATGCTTTCCGGGGTCACATCCATGTTGTAAGTCAGCATTTTTCTCCCGCCTTTCTGCTTCCAGTATAGCGGCTTTTACCCTGTGATGCAAGAGTGGACTTTTCACAAAGAATGCGTCACCTTTGCGGATGGAATCCGCCTTTCCGGGCCGCTATACTGGTACCGGAAAGAGACAGAAGGAGGCGCACTATGCACGAAAAATTTCTCGCCATCGACATCGGCGCATCGTCCGGGCGGCATATCATCGGCTGGATGGAGGACGGGACCTTGCAGACCGAGGAAGTCTACCGCTTCCCGAACAGTGTCCGGCGGGTGGACGGCCACCTGGAATGGGACATCGACAGCCTGTTTGCCAACGTGAAACAGGGCATCAAAGCGGCTTTTGCAAAGTACCCCGCCATCAAAAGCCTGTCCATCGACACCTGGGCGGTGGACTACGTACTTTTGAAAAAGGAACAGCCCCTTTATCCGGTCTATGCTTACCGCGACGGCCGGACACAGGCCGTTCTGGATGAGGTGCACGGCATCCTCCCGTTTGAGAAGCTCTACGAGCGCACCGGCATCCAGTTTCAGCCATTCAACACGGTGTATCAGCTGTATGCGGACAAAAAAGCCGGGCGGCTGGCGCAGGCAGACGATTTCCTGATGATTCCGGAATATCTACTCTGGAAACTCTGCGGCGTCAAGGCCCGTGAGTACACCAACGCCACCTCCACCGGCCTTGTCAACGCCCAGATCAGAGAATACGACCCGGAGATCCTCTCTGCGCTGGGCTTGCCGGAAACCATGTTCCCGCCGCTGACCGCACCCGGCACGGTGCTGGGTCCGCTGAAGCCGGAGATCGCCTCCGAGGTGGGCGGGCAGACCAACGTGGTGCTGTGTGCCACCCACGACACTGCCAGCGCGGTGGAGGGCATCCCGATGGAGCAGGGGGAGGCACCGTTCCTTTCTTCCGGCACCTGGAGCCTGTTGGGTGTCAAACTGGCACAGCCGGTCACCACTCCAGAAAGCTGCAAAGCAAATTTCACAAATGAAGGCGGCGTGGGCTACATCCGCTATCTGAAAAACATCATGGGCTTGTGGATCATCCAGTGCGTGCAGAAGCAGCTGGGCATCTCCTTTGCGGAGATGGTGGAGCTGGCAAAGGCCAGCACCTACACCCGCATTTTTGATGTGAACGATGCGCGTTTCTCGGCTCCGCAGGATATGAGCGCGGAAATCAGAGCTGCCCTTGCTGAGACCGGTGCACCGCCTGCCACGGACGCTGACCTCATCAACTGCATCTATCATTCGCTGGCGTACTGCTACGGCGAAGCCTACCGTGAGATGGAAGCCGTCACCGGGCAGCACTGGGACAAGCTCTACATTGCAGGCGGCGGCGCCAAGAATGCCACCCTGAACGAGCTGACCGCCCATTATACCGGAAAACAGGTCGTGGCCCTGCCCATTGAGGCGACCGCCATCGGCAACCTGAAAATACAGATGAACATCCACTAAGGAGGACAAATTATGCTGGTTGAAACCAAAGCCCGCGTTGGCGTGTTCGCCATTGCGCTGGGTGCCTACCTGCCCCAGTTCCCGACCCTCGTGCCCGAATTTGAGCAGCAGTACGCTGCCTTCAAAAAGACCATCCCGGACACCGTGGAGGTCATCGACGGCGGCATCGTCACCACCAAAGAGCTGTCCATGGCGGCGGGTGATAAGTTCCGCGCTGCAGATGTGGACCTGGTGATCCTGCAGCTGCTGACCTACGCCACTTCCTACAACATGCTGCCTGCTGTGCGGGATCTGGATGTCCCGGTCGTGCTGGTGAACGTCCAGAAGAAGAAAGCCCCGGACTACGCCAACACCGATACGCCCACCTGGCTGGGTGAATTGTACGCCTGCGGTGCCGTGGGCGAGATGGTGGCCGATCTGGAGCGTGCCGGCAAGCGTCATGCCGTCATCACCGGTGTGGTAGAAGGCGGCGACCCGCAGGTGCAGGCCGAGATCGAGGACTGGTGCCGTGCGGCTCAGGTGCGCCGCCGTTTCCGCGACACCAATCTGGCCCAGATCGGCCGCCCGTATCCCGGTATGATGGACCTGTACATCGACGAAACGAATCTCTACAACCGGATGTGGCTGTATACCAAGCAGTTCGACTGGGAAAAGATGTGGGCCATCGCCGACAACATCACCGACGAAGCTGCCATCCGTGCCAAGGCAGAGGATATCCTGAATACCTTCGATATCGAAGGCGGCGGCACGGTGGAAAAGGTCTGGGAGATGGCAAAGTATGTCGTCGCCTTTGAGCAGTGGGTCAAGGACGAGAAGATCGCCTTCATCGCGTCGCATTACGATGGTTTTGCCAAGGGCAAGGCCGGTGTGCTGGACAGCATGCTGATCCCGGCCTTCTCCATGCTTATCAAGCAGGGCGTTGCCTGTGCCGTGGAGGGTGACATCAAGGTGGCTATGGCCATGTCCATCCTCAAGACCATTGCAGGCTGCGGCCAGCTGAGTGAGATGTACTCCATCGACTTTGACGAGGATATCTGCATCATCGGCCATTCCGGTTCCGGCGATGCCGACATTTCCGAGAAGAAGCCCACCATGAAGATCGTGCCGGTGTTCCACGGCAAGACCGGCGGCGGCTATCTGACCCAGTTCTATCCGCACCTTGGCCCCGTGACCTATCTGGGCATCACGCAGGACAAGGACGGTCACTTCAAGTTCGTGGTGGCCGAGGGCGTCAACGAGCCTGGCCCCATCTTCACCTTTGGTGACACCAACATGCGCACCCGCTTTACCTGCGGGGCACGGGAGTTCTGCAACTGCTGGAGCGAGGCAGGCCCCACCCATCACATGGCTGCTGCCACCGGCCGCCACATCGATACCATCCTGAAGGTGGCAAAGATCTTCAATATTCCAGTGGACGTCATCACCCGATAAGCTGAGAGAAAAGAGAGGTATTTTATCATGGGCATTCTGGATATTGCAATCGTCAAGGGCTACATCCGCATGTGCAACGACGGCTGGCTGCAGGGCTGGCACGAGCGCAACGGCGGCAACCTGACCTACCGTATGAAGGAAGAGGAAGTGGCCGAGTGCCGTCCCTTCTTCAATGCACAGCCCGGTGAATGGGTCAACATGGGCGTGCAGGCCGACAACCTGGCCGGGGAGTATTTCATCACCACCGGTTCCGGCAAGTTCTTCCGCAATGTGGAGCCGGACCCCATCCACAGCATCGGCATCGTGGAGATCAACGACAAGGGCGACAGCTGGCGCATCGTCTGGGGCCTGGAAGGCGGCGCAAAGCCCACTTCCGAGTTCCCCAGCCACTTCATGAACCACAGCGTCCGCAAGGCGGCCACGAACGGCGCAAACCGCGTCATCTACCATTGCCATGCCACCAATGTCATCGCTCTGACCTACATTCTGCCCCTGACCGACCGCGACTTCTCCCGTGCTTTGTGGCAGAGCGCCACCGAGTGCCCGGTGGTCTTCCCGGAAGGTGTGGGCGTCTGCCCCTGGATGGTGCCCGGCGGTGCAGACATCGCCATGGCCACCAGCGAACTGATGAAGAAATATCAGGCAGCCATTTGGGCACAGCACGGCCTGTTCGTTTCCGGCCCGGATTTTGACATCGCCTTTGGTCTGGCTCACACCATCGAGAAGAGTGCCGAGATCTATGTCAAGGTGCTGAGCATGAGCGGCGGCCTCATCCGTCAGACCATCACCGATGATGACCTGCGCGCCATCGCCCGCGACTTTGGCGTGACCCTGAACGAGGAGTTCCTCGACTGATTTTCTTAATTACAGTGATGAGCCTTTCAAGAACAAGAAACGATTGATCGATAAGAAGGAGAATAAGAGATTATGAGTGTTTTCCGCGATGATTTCCTGTGGGGCGGTGCATGTGCAGCCAACCAGTTCGAGGGTGCCTGGGACGTGGACGGCAAAGGCCCCAGCGTACCGGATATGTGTACCAACGGCTCCCACACCAGCCCGAAGTGGGTGACCACCCACATCCACCCGGACCGCCTGTACCCCAGTCATGAAGCCATCGACTTCTACCACCACTACGAAGAGGACATTGCTCTGTTTGCGGAGATGGGCTTCAAGACCTTCCGCACCTCCATCAACTGGACCCGCATCTTCCCCACTGGCATGGAGAGCGAGCCCAACGAGAAGGGCCTGGAATTTTACGACCGCGTTTTTGACTGCTGCAAGAAGCACGGCATCGAGCCGCTGGTCACCATCAGCCACTACGAGCTGCCCTACGCTCTGGTGGAAAGGTACAACGGCTGGGCCAGCCGCGAGCTAATCGACTTCTACATGAACTACTGCAAAACCATCTTCGAGCGCTACAAGGACAAAGTCAAGTACTGGCTCACCTTCAACGAAATCAACACCGGCACCATGCCCATGGGCGGCATCCTGAACACCGGCACCATCCAGGGATACGAGGGTTCCACCGCCGATGTGCCAAACGACGAGCAGGCACGCTTCCAGGCCCTGCACAACATGTTCGTGGCCAGCGCCAGGGCTGTCAAGTATGCCCACGACAACTACCCCCAGTTCAAGATGGGCTGCATGATCTGCTTCATCACCAGCTATCCCATGACCTGTGACCCCGCCGACGTGGTGGCCAACCAGAAGCAGATGCAGATCATGAACTGGTTCTGTTCCGATATGCATGTGCGCGGTGAGTATCCCTATTATATGAAGCGTTTCTTCGCCGAGCACAACATCACCATCCATCAGGAGCCGGAGGATGCCGCCATCCTGAAGGCCGGCACCGTGGACTTCTACACCTTCAGCTACTACATGTCCAACTGCGTCACCACCCACAAGGACGCCGAGGACGTGGGCGGTAATATCGCCACCGGCAAGAAGAACCCCTACCTGAAAGCCAGCGACTGGGGCTGGCAGATCGACCCCATTGGCCTGCGCTACACCCTGAACGAGATCTACGATCGCTATCATCTGCCCATGATGGTAGTGGAAAACGGCCTGGGCGCTTACGATGTGAAGAGCGAGGACGGCAAGATCCACGACAGCTACCGCATCGACTACCTGCGCCAGCACATCGAGCAGATGGCCGAGGCCGTGAAGGACGGCGTGGATCTGATGGGTTACACCCCCTGGGGCTGCATCGACCTGGTGTCTGCGTCCACAGGTGAGATGGCAAAGCGCTATGGCTTTATCTACGTCAACAAATTTGATGACGGCACCGGCGACCTGAGCCGGGAGAAGAAGGACAGCTTCTACTGGTATAAGAAAGTCATCGCCTCCAATGGCGAGGATCTCTCCTGATTTTCTGGATCATCTCTGATATCGCGCGATTGTTGTAAAACAGTTTTTCCAAAAAAATGAGATAGACGGCCCGAAAAGAGGCTGGCCTGTCTCATTTTTTAGTCGCATTCTGAAAGTGTTATGAAACAGAAACGACAAGAACAGCATCAAATTCCACCTTTTCTGTCTGGCTTCTGACCCGAAGAAGTCCTTTTCCAAATTATAACGAGACAAACTGAAAACGCATCCTTTTCTACGAAAAAAATCAGAACGATCGTATGCGTCAAACCTTAGTTGCTCCGCAATATCCTGTTGAAAAATCTGTGGGAAGAATTTGACATTTTAAGGTTGCTTTTCAACGCGCACAAAACAAAGCGATGCCCCTTGTCAGTAACAAAGGGCATCGTTGATTATAGTTTTTTAGAACAGCTGTATGGTTACTTCACTCTTCAAGCCTTGTGGCTCGGTGGGCATATACTGCCCCAGAAAATCATTCATCCGGCGGCCAAGGGTGGTGTTCACCTCGATTTCCAACAAATTCTCCCCGGTGTGCAGGGAACCGGAGATTGCATAGCGGTAAGGAGGGCAGATCCGTACACCGCAGTCCGTCCCGTTCACTCGGACGATTGCACCTTCCTGTGCCGTCAGGGCCAGCACGGCGGGCCGTGCGGCCTGTGCTTCGTTCAGCGTAAAGCGGAATGCATACCGTGCCCGGCCTGCAAACGCGATGCAGCCCGGCAGACGGTGCAGAGAGAGCAGTTTTTCCAGCGGGAGCGGGGCACCATATTCGGCGCAGCCAGTGTCGGCATCGGCCAGCGAAACAGTGCATGCTGTCAAATGAATGCAGTCCGCCGGAACACCGGCAGGCAGAGCCGCCACCGCCTGCACCTGCAATGCAGTCGGGTCATCCGGCACCAGAATGCAGCGGGATTCATAAGGAGCCAGTGTCAGAGCAAAGGCATCCGGTGCTGCCGTCACAACGTTGGCAAAGGCATCGTATACAAAGGCTGCACCGGGCTTTGCACCAGTCACAGTGGTGCAAAGCGGCTGCGTGCCCTCATTCGTGAAGAAGTAGACATCACCGTCTGCCTGCCGAGCGTGGTAGTATCGCAGATATGGTGCCGCTGCGCTCAGATGCAGCGCAGGGATACTGTCTGCCGTAAGCGTCTCCACCAGCGCATCCAGCGTGGTGACGACCGCATGTTCCAGTACCGGTGCCGGACCGCCTTCACAGCAGCGAATGGGCAGACCGCCCACAAAATAAACTTTGACCCCAGCATCCAGATAGCGCTGTACATTCTCCAGCAGTGCAACAGGCAGCGCCTCGGCGTACGGGATGACCAGCGCGCGGAACTGCATGCCGTTCAGGTGCAGCGCACCATCCTTCGCGGTGTCCGCTTTCAGCACCTCACAGGGCACCATCTCATAGTCGATACCATTGCGGGCCAGCCGGGCCGCTGGTTTCTGGGTGAGCATAAACTCGCCGCTCCATTCGGCTTCGGCCTGATACAGCAGCGCCACCGGAGCCACATGGGTGCCAGACAGCACTGCGGACATCCGGTTGAGGTAGTTGGCTACCTGCCGGAATTCCGGATATTGCGGATTATGGCCGTGGGCATAGAAATGCGGCGGGCAGTCCGGGTCCGGGAAGGGTGCCGCGTTGAAGGCGTGCGGCACAAACTGATTGATGCCGCGCACCAGCATATAGTCCGACAGCCACTTGCACAGGCGGTTGCCTTCGCCCCAGCCATAGGCACCGAACAGCTCACACATGGCACGGCCTTTCTTGGCAGGGTCCAAGTGGGCCAGACTTGCCCCCAGCTTGCCCAACATATAGGTAAAAAACTCGCCGTCCCAGCCGGGGCTGTGCATGCCCTTGAACATTCCCTCATCCATACCGGGCAGCAGTTGCTGGATGACCACATCGATACCGGACATATCCTGATGCGCCATGGCGCGGTAGAAGTGCCCTGCACCATAGCCCAGACGAGCCGTGGCATTGTTGTCCTCGATGGTATGGCCGATGTGCTCGCAGTGGTGGGCATGGCACCAGGCCGCCAGAACACCATCAAAGTTGTCGCTGTACAGCTGGCTGACCAGATCCATATAGGTATACTGTGCCACATGAGCGCTCTCATCGCTGCTGTGCAGGAACAACAGCGGCAGCAACGCACGGATGTTCCCGGCAGCACGGTCTGTCAGAGCCGTTCCGGCCAGCTTTCCGGCCAGCAGGTTCTCCATGCCATCCCGCCAGGGCAGGTTCATGGCGCTGTTGTGGCCGATGGCGGCATCCTCCGCCCCGTGGATGTTGCCAAGCCGCGGCTCATCCGAGAAGAACCCGCACAGCGTTTTGCCAAACTCCTCCCCGAAGTGGGCATAGATCGGCTCATAGACGGTATCCAGCAGTACCTTGGTCGCCGCCGAATCCAGCGGGTTCAGATAGCCTTCCGTCTGTTTCTCGCCGCCCTTGTAGCTGACAGTGATGACGTTCAGAGTCCACTGTCCATCCGGCAGGTCAAAATCCACGGCCACGCAGGGACCTTCCTTGGGGTTGCCGGGCAGCGGCTGGCCCATGGAGGAAAGCATGATCTCCCCCGTACGGGCATCTTCAAAAGTATAAACTTTGTCCGTCAAGTCGATGGTTGTGGTCGGGTCAATGGTTTCAAACGCGGTTTTGCGGCTCAGGGTCACAGCCAGGATTTTGTCACGCGGGTCGCGGAGGGCATACTTGAGAACAGCGGTCATGTTCTCCATCGGGCCGGCATAATCCAGCGTTTTGCAGCAGAGAAACTTTTTGCACAGCTCCGGGTGCTCCCGCTTGACCGCACCATCCGCAAAACCGGTGGGAAAGTGGCTGTCATCCAGGATCCACATCTCCATACCCGTGCGCTTTGCTTCGTCCAGCAGCAGGGCCAGATCCCGGAACCAGCCCGGACCGTTGAAATCCTTGTGCGGACGGGCTTCCACACAGAAGCCGCCGATGCCGCTTTCGCGGATCTTCTGCACCTCGCGGCGCAGTTCTTCTTCACTCTCTACGCCATGCACCCACAAAAAGGGATACAGGGCATTGGGGGTCTGTCCATGCAGGACATCACAAACGCTTTTCATGCTCGGGTCCTTTCCTTCCGTTTCACTCACTCTGAACATAGCACAGCACCCGTCCCTTTTGCAAGAGGCAGGTGCCATGCGGGAAATATTACGCTTTTTCGTCCGCGCTGGTCACAGCATAACTGCCGATTGCAGAAACCACAAAGGCAATGGCTGCACAGATCAGGAAGCCCCAGAAGCTGATATCCAGACCTGCGGGGTTGATCATGGACGGGATACGGAAGATGCCGTCACCGCCCCAGGTGTAGAACTTGATGCCCAGGATACCACCGATGACACCGGCAACGCCGCCACCCACGAAGGCGCAGATAAACCGCTTGAAGTTGGTCAGGGCCACGGTATAGATGACCGGCTCGGTGATGCCGCACAGCGCAGAAGCCATGGTGCCGAATGCCGTTGCACGGGTCTCACCATCCTTCACCTTGAGTGCGTAGCCCAGAGCCACACCAGCCAGTGCCCAGACGGTCAGGCCCAAGATGGCGTTGACCGGGCAGTAACCCAGGGTGGTAAGGTTGTTGAGGATGATGGGGATCATGGCTGCATGGACACCCATCATGACGAACAGCTGCCAGAACGCGCCCAGAACACCGCCGCAGACCACAGGCACCGCATGGTACAGCGCGTTGACACCGGTAGCCAGAGCATTGGAAACGCCTGTCATGACCGGGCCGACCACCAGCAGGGTGAGCGGCAGCGTGATGACCAGCACCGCAGTCGGCACGAACATCAATTGCAGCATCTGCGGGATGATTTTTTTCGCAGCCTTTTCGATCCAGCTTGCCACAAAGACGGCCAGCAGGATGGGCAGCAGGGTCTGGGAGTAATCCAGCATCGTGACCTTGAGGCCGAAGAAGGTAAGCGTTTCCTCCGCGCCCACGAAAGCAGCCAGCTTCGGGTACAGCATCGCTGCGCCGATGACAGCAGCGGTATAAGGATTCATGCCAAAGACCTTGCCGGCCGAGAAACCGACGATGATGGGCATAAAGTACATCAACGCATCGGCCGCTGCATACAGGATCAGGTAAATGCCGTTGTCACTGGTGAGCACACCGAAGGTGGTCAGGATGGTCAGAACGCCCTTGATGATACCACCGGCGGCCATGGGTGCGATCATGGGCAGGATGCAGCCGGAAATGGCCTTGAAGAACTTGTTGAAGAAGCTGTCCTTCTTGACCACACGCATGCTTTCGGCCTTGGCCTTGCCGGCAGCCATGGCATCCTCCGTCAGGCCCAGCTTTGCCTTGACGACGGGGCACAGGTCAGAGACATAAGTACCGATGGGGATCTGGTACTGTCCTGCACCGTGCACAACGCTCATCACGCCTTTGATCTTTTTGACCTCGTCATCCTTGACGATGCTCTCGTCTGCCAGCACAAAGCGCAGACGGGTCATGCAGTTCGTCACACTGACAATGTTCTCTTTGCCGCCGACTGCCGCGATCAGCTCATCGGCAAATTGATCGTAGTCTTTTCTTGCCATGATCTTGTTCTCCTTCTCTTTGACATCTTCCAAAATACGCACAAAAACTTGACACAGCTGGCATTTCATTGTATGCTTGTGTCCAAATCGTACCTGTATTGTACCGTATCCGGCACGGTGTCACAATCTCAAAAGCAAACTCCGGTGCTGACAAAATCAAACTTTTCGTCGAACGATACTGGCAAAGTTTAAGACACTCACTGACAAAATCAAACCTTTTGGGAGGCATCTGCCATGCTGGCGCGTGAGGCATTCCGGGAAATGCTCTTTCCCCTCAGTGAAAAAGAACTGCACTACCGGGAGCACCCGGAGGATTCTCTGATCTATTTCAAAAATTTCCGGTATGAGGGCGAAGCGACTGTTGTGACGGGTGCGGACAACAGCGATGAGATCCTGTTTTTTCCGTCCCCTAAAAAACAGGCGGCCTCCAATCTGCATGGTGTGATCTCCCCAAAAATTGCGCCCCGCGTGCTGGAGGGAGGCAATCTGGCCTTTAACAAGCAGACCCGTTTTGGCATGGTGCCGCTGCACCGCCACAACTACATTGAAATGAACTATGTGTACTCCGGCACCTGCGTGCAAGAGATCAACGGCCAGACGGTTGAGATGCACACCGGCGATGTGACCATTCTGGACCGGGATGTGGTGCACCGGGTGTTGCCCACCGGCGAAAACGACATCCTGCTCAACTGCCTGATGGGGCAGAATTATTTCAAGGCAAGCTTCATCGAGCGGCTTGCCGCCAGTGGAGCGGTGCCGCGGTTTCTTTCCAATGCGCTGAACGAGCGCAACGATCACGACCATTATCTGCTGTTTCATACGGAGCGGTCGTATATTTTCCGGGATCTGTTTGAGTGTGTGTTCTGCGAATATCTGGACCCTACCACCTGCACGGCGGGTGCGGTGGAGAATTATATGAGCCTGATCTTCATCGAGCTGGCACGCTGCTATCAGGGCAATCAGGAACACGAATACCACAAATCCAACAAGAACTACCTCACCGAAGTGCTGCAATACATGGATGACCACTGCATCGACTGCACACTGGAAAGCACCGCAGCGCATTTTGGCTTCCACCCCAATTACCTTTCTCGCATGGTCAAGGAGGGCACCGGCAGTGCCTTCAAGGATCTGGTATCGGATGGGCGGCTGTCCCGCGCCGCCTTCCTGCTGTTGACCACCGAAGCACCTATTAGTCAGATCGCCAACCAGTGTGGCTATTCCAACCAGAACTTCTTTTATAAAAAGTTTCAGGTGCGCTACGGCTGTACGCCAGCTGTATATCGTGCCACTGGCGGTGCCCTGGCAGAAGATATACGTTGAAAAGCAGAACAGTTTTTTATCCGAAACATAGACTTGAAATTTCAGTATGAATGGGTAAAAACTTATGGAAGTGTCCGCTATGCTGAAAGCTTCCAATTTTTTCTATAAGTCCTACTATTATTGCTTTACCACAATAAAATACTCAAAACCATCTTGACGCACCTTGCAAACCATGATACCCTTTGTCACAAATCACATTATCGCAAGATAAGAAATTGGCTCAACCGAAACTTCATATTTGCGATATGCAAGCCAACGATGTTGCCGATGCATTGAAAAGTTGGCTTGCTATGAAAAGTGGTGGTTCTCACCGTGATAACCACCACTTTCAGTGAGTGATTGCCCCCAAAAGAACGTACCGCCCCACAACACACCCGATCGTTTTGCCGCCGTTTCACCCGACAAAATCCTTCGCCTGTACTGCGTGGGCGGTCTTTTTCTTTTCCGGGAAGCTGTACCTTGAAAATTTCATGAGCCGTCCGAATGTGATACCGGCTTTCCGGCCAACGCCGCTGCAAAACAGGGGCAGGAACTTCGTTCGGGTCAAACGGCGATCAACATACACGAGCAGCGGAACTCTCTACTTATTTTTGTGTCTTAACAATTCGGAAACAATTTTCGGAAATACGTTTTGAGCGCAGCGGTGGAGGGCAAGAACCGTCCCGTGGCCACAAATTTTCAATTCTTGAAAATGTTGTGCTCCATCGGGACTTCACTTCTTCAATGCATCTGCATTTCCGAAGTGATCTTGTTGGGGCGTGCCTGCCCCAAACCCTGCTCATATTCGCACCTTGCGGTGCGAAAGAACGGCGTGTCGTGCTTACATAGCTTCACCGAGAAGCTAGCAAGACGACAGGAGGTTCAATCAACAAAACGAATGTCAAAGCGAATCCCAGCACGACCCACCGCCACGACACGCCGAACAACAAAACGCACATCATCAAGTTCCGTGTGACGGAAACTGAAAAGTTGGAACTTGAAAATACCGCAAAACTCCTTCATCTCTCCCTGTCCACTCTCATCCGCCGTGCGCTGCACAGTGCAAAGATCGAGCGCACGGTTGTCGTTGCCGGCGGCGGAGAAGAAACCCTGAACGCCGTTTCCACTCTGCTTGCCCAGTGCGGCAAGGTGGGCGGAAACCTGAACCAACTCGCACGACACTTCAACTCCGGTGGAGCAGATACCGAACAACTCCGGGCGAAACTTCTTGACGAACTTACAGACCTGACTGCCTTCCGGCTCAACGCCGAGAAAATTCTTGGTGAACTGTATGGCAACGCTCAAGCATATCGCCTCTAAGAATTCGGACTACTCCGCCATCGAAGCGTACCTGATTTACCAGCACGATGAGTTCACCGGGAAGCAGCTTCTTGATCAACAAGGCAGGCCCATGCTGCGGGATTCGTACATTCTGGATACGCTTGAATGCGGCGATTTCTCGTTTGCAACGGCCTGCCTGCTGGCAAACCGAAAGTACAACAAGAACAACCACCCCGATGATATTAAGAGCCACCAGTATATCATCAGCTTTGACCCCAGAGATGCAGCCGACAACGGCTTGACCATGGAAAAAGCACAGGCTCTCGGCCTGAACTTCTGTAAAGCAAACTTTCCCGGTCATCCTGCCATCGTCTGCACCCACCCGGATGGGCATAACCATTCGGGAAATATCCATGTCCACATCGTGATCGGCAGCATCCGCACACGAGAAGTGGAACGCAAGCCCTATATGCAGAAGCCTCGTGACTGGCGTGAGGGCATGAAGCACTCCAGCACAGCCCAGACCATGCGGCACCTGCGTGTCGCAGTCATGGAAATGTGCGAATGCGCTGACCTGCACCAGATCAACCTACTGGAAGCACAAGGCAACCGTGTTTCTGAACGGGAATACTGGGCGCGGCGGCGTGGACAGAAACGGCTTGACCAAGCCAACGCACGACTGATCGTAGCGGGGCAGAAGCCTAAACAGACTGTCTACCAGACGGAACTGGAAACGCTGCGAAAGCAAATCGACTCTGTTCTGAAGAAGGCTACCACCTTCGAGGAATTTTCTGCATTGCTCATGCAGGAACACGGCGTTGCCGTGAAAGAGAGCCGAGGGCGATTGAGCTACTGCCCGCCCAATCGGGTAAAGTTCATCACCGCCCGGAAGCTGAGCAAGAAGTTTGAGAAAAAGCAGGTGCTCGCCGCACTCGCTCAGAACATCCGGCTTGCCCCGACCATCCAGCCTATCGCAACAGACAAGCCCGACAGGATTCAGAAACTGGTGGACATTCAGGCGAAGCTGAAGCAGGGCAAGAGCATTGGCTACGAGCGTTGGGCGAAGAAGCATAACCTCAAAGCCATGGCCCAGACCTTGATTCTCTTGCAGGAGAAAGGTCTGCTCAACGAGGGCGCACTTGACCAGCGCATTGATGAACTGCAAACGCAGTACGACAGTGCAAAGGAAGTCGTGCTCGACCTCGAAACCCGCATGGCAGACAATCAGAAGCTGCGCAGCCACGCTGCTGCCTACAAGCAGTATCGACCGCTTACGCAGAAACGGAACGCTGTCAAATCCCCCGCAGCCTTTGAAGATCAGTACCGTGCAGAACTGACAGCATACCGGGCGGCAGCAGCCTATCTCAAGGCAAACAACATCACCTGCCTGCCCAGCCCGAACAAGTTGGAAGCGAAATACTGCGCGCTTGCCTCCGAAAAGGCCCAGTTTTATGAGCAGTACAAGGAAGCCAAGTCCGAGCTGCTCAAACTGAAAGACGCAAAACAGAATGTTGCCCTGTTCTTCCGGGAGGAAAAACAGACGCAGCATCACGAGAGATAAGGAGTGTGCGTATGATCAATCTGAAAATCGACCCGGAGTTCCAGAATCAGATTCCGCCGCTGACGGACGATGAGTACAAGCAGCTTGAAGAAAACATCCTCAAGGAAGGCAAGCTGCTTTCTCCTTTGATCGTCTGGGGAAACACCCTCGTTGACGGCCACAACCGTTATGCCATCCTCCAGAAGCACCCGGAGATTTACTTCTCCACCATGCCGCTCCGATTTGAAAGCAGAGAAGAAGTCCTCGCATGGATCTGCAAAAATCAGTTGGGGCGGCGCAACTTGAGTCCCGAACAGAAGCGTTATCTGATTGGCAAACAGTACGAAGCCGAGAAGAAAGCTGCAAAAATCTTTCGGGGCAACCAGTACACTTTAGCAAAGAAAAGTGGTGGTGCTCACGATGATAACCACCACTCCGGGAAGAAAACCTGCGACCGGATCGCAGAGGAAAACGGTGTCAGCCGTGCCTCCGTTCTTCGTGCCAGCCACTATACACGAGGCATCGACATCGCAGATAATCTCTCTCCCGGCATCAAGCAGAAAGTCTTTTCCGGCGAAGTGAAGTTCACCAACGAAGAAATGTCCAAGCTTGTGCAGGCAAGTGTCGAGCATCGTTCAGATGTCCTTGCTCAAATCCTGCATCCAGAGGCATTGGAAGTGTTGGAATCTGCCAGCGCAGAATTTGAACCTGAAAAAGCGGAACCCGTTCCCATGCCCACACCACAAACAGAAGAATTCCGGTGCTATCATGTACCGGACGAGTTTATGAAGGTTTACAAATCCTTGAGCCGTGCGACCGAAATGATGAAAAACTCATGGAAGAAAACGCTCAAAAACAATCCCAGCTATTTCACTGACCCGGAAAAGCAGAAGGTTCTCCGCTTCGCAATGCAGCGACCTGCTAACTACCTGACTGAAATCGAAACCTATCTGGAAAAGGCTCTTGCAGAAGCCCTTGAAGAAGAAAAGACCGCATAACGGAAGGCACTTATACGTCACCAACAAATCCACCAAAAGCAAGTGCAGGGTAGAAAACTTCCGCCCCTTGCGCCTGATATAACATGTAATCCTGATTTTCCCGCCCGACTTCGCCGCAGTGGGACGATCAGAGGAGTGTGCGTTTGAACAAGAAGAAAAAATCCACAAATCTTTCCCCGTATCCCGATGAAGCCATCGAACGTCTGGCACGGGCATTCTACCCGGCAATCCTTGCCTGCTGGAACAGCGAGGAAGGTCAACGGGAGTTTGCTGCATGGCAGGCGGAACAGGCTCATATTGCAACCAAAGAAAAACAGGAAGTTCCCGTCGGGGAACTCCCTGCCTTACTTATCGTGTGTGGATTTTTCAGGGTGCGTCCGGGTGGACGCGCCCTGTTTTTGTGTTTAGTCCTCTAATCCGTGGCTTCCCGCCACGTTCTTCAAATATTCCCCCGGTTCGCCGTTCAGAATCAGCTCAGCATACGCCAGCGGGTCATTATAGATGAGGTAGTCCAGTTCAGACCGCTGCGCAATGGTAACATCCAGCGCATCTTCGACCCCGGTGCAGTCGATGGAAATTTTTCTGCCATCCCGGAGCAGCAGCTCCACACAGCCAGTATCCATGTTGAACGAACAGGCTCTTGCATCGTACTTCATAATCGTGTCCTCCTGAAATCAGTGTTTGATTTGTTTCGGTCAATCTATGATTTCGGATTTCAGTTTCTGTCGGAAACCTCTATTGAACTTTCCGAAGAAAACAAAAAATCCGACCCCATCTCCTATCGGAAACAAGTTCGGATTATTTTTGTCTGGTCGGAGTGGCGAGACTCGAACTCGCGGCCTCCTGCTCCCAAAGCAGGCGCGCTACCAACTGCGCAACACCCCGGCATCCGGCGGCACTGCTGCACCGCCGGAATATAGTATATCGTTTTTGGAGCGGTTCGTCAATAGCGGCGTGGCCCTGCCGTGCCTTTAATTAAAGGAGCGGAAGCCCTTGCCGATGATCTCGCTGGAATTGACGATGGTGATAAAGCTCCGGGGGTCGTTCTCCCGCAGGAAGTTGCGCAGCTGCAGGGCCTGACGGCGGGTCAGCACCGTCACCAGCACGCTCAGCTCGTGGTGGGTGTAAGCGCCGTAAGCCTTTTCCACGGTAGCGGAACGGTTCATTTCCTTGATGATGAAGTCCAGAATGGGCTGCGGGTTGGACGTCACGATGGTGCACACCTTGCGCAGGCGGATGTTCTCGATGGCACCGTCCACCACAAAGCTCTTGCCGATCAGGCCAAGGATGCAGTAAAGGCCGGTGCCCATGCCGAACCGCCATGCCGCCGCCAGCACGATGAGGATATCGCTGACCATCAAGGCTTTGCCGATCTCCATAGAGGTATATTTTGCCAGAATCAGGGCCACAATATCCGTACCGCCGGTGGATGCACCGATGTCGAACACGATCGCCGCACCCAGAGCCGGCAGGAACACGGCGAACACCAGATCCAGCATGGCATCGCCGCTCATGGAAACGTTGACGGGATAGAGCCACTCGCACACCGACACAAAAAAGGACAGCGCAAAGGAAGAATAGATCGTCCAGCCCATGGTCTTGATGCCCAGAAAGACAAAGCCCAGCACCACCAGAATCAGGTTGATGATCCACATAAAGCCGCCCACGTTGATCTTAGGGAACAGGTCTGCCAGCAGAATGGACAGGCCCGAGGTGCCGCCAAATGCAAAATGATTGGGATTTTTAAAGTAAACGATGCCGACCGCCGTCAGGATCAGGCCGAGATTCAGCTCACCGAAGAAATTTAAATTCTTCAGCATATTTTTCCTGCTGAACGCTTCTTTTAAACTGTTCATGGGGTTCCTCCTATTTTAAACACGGCAAAATGCGCTGTATGCCATGCAAAAATATACTCTCCTTGCACGGCGGTGTCAAGGGATAGGGAAAAAGTTGTGGAAAACAACATGAATTGGGGATTTTTCGGATGGGAGAACTCCTTCAGTCAAAGCCTGACGGCTTTGCCAGCTCCCTCGGGGAGGGAAGCCTTTGGCAAAGAGGAAAAGCTTTACCGTACTGCCAAGGGCCCCATCTCTGAGGGGGCTGTCACCGAAGGTGACTGGAGGAGTTAAGCTCCCCCTCTCGGGGGAGCTGGCGAGCGTATGCGAGACTGAGAGGGTTTTCTCTTGAAGAAATCGGCAGAATAGTGTATTATATAGTATTATGGAATATATAGGCACTTTGTGCCTTTGACAGGGGGAAAACACATGGCAGATAAAAACTTTCTGACCGACATCATCGACGCTGATCTGGCCGAGGGCAAGATCAGCGAGATCCATACCCGCTTCCCGCCCGAGCCAAACGGCTACCTGCACATTGGCAGTGCCAAGGCCATCTACATCAACTGGTCCATTGCAAACCAGTACGGCGGTAAGTTCAACCTGCGTCTGGACGACACCAACCCTGCCCGCGAGGGTGAGGAGTACGTGAACAGTATCATCGAGGATCTGCACTGGCTGGGTGCCGACCCCAACGGCGGCATCTTCTACGGCAGCGACTACTTTGATAAATGCTACGAGTATGCCGAAAAGCTCATCATGGAGGGCAAGGCCTACGTGGACGACCTGACCCGCGACGAAATGCGCGAGTACCGCGGTGCCGATGCCGGCAAGCCTTCCCGTCCCTCTCCGTGGCGCGACCGCACCCCGGAAGAGAATCTTGACCTGTTCCGCCGGATGCGTGCCGGTGAGTTCCAGGAGGGCGAAAAGACCCTGCGTGCCAAGATCGATCTGGCCAGCCCCAACATGAACATGCGTGACCCGGCTATCTACCGCATCAAGTACGCCGAGCATCACCGTCAGGGCAGCAAGTGGTGCATCTACCCGATGTACGACTTCGCACACCCCATTCAGGATGCCATTGAGGGCATCACCCACAGCATGTGCAGTCTGGAGTTCGAGAACCACCGTCCGCTGTACAACTGGGTCATCGAGAACATCTTCGGCACTGCCTTCCCCAAGCAGCGTGAGTTTGCACGCCTGAACATGACCAACACCGTCATGAGCAAGCGCTACCTGCGTGAGCTGGTGGAAATGGGCATCGTGGACGGCTGGGACGACCCCCGTATGCCCACCCTGTGCGGCCTGCGCCGCCGCGGCTACACCCCCACCTCCATCTTCACCTTCGTGCGGGAGGCCGGTATCTCCAAGTCCGACAACCTGATCGACATGCGCCAGCTGGAAGCCTGCATCCGCAGCGAGCTGGACCTGACCGCTCAGCGCCGCATTGCCGTGCTGGACCCCGTAAAGCTGATCGTAGACAACTACCCGGAGGACAAGACCGAGTACTTTGATGTAGCCAACAACCCCAACCGCGAAGCCAACGATACCACCACCCGCAAGGTGGCCTTTACCAAAGAGCTGTGGATCGAGAATGAGGACTTTGCCGAGGTGCCGCCTCCCAAGTTCAAGCGCCTGACCATTGGCGGTGAAGTGCGTCTGATGGGCGCTTACATCGTCAAGTGCACCGGCGTGGAGAAGAATGCCGACGGCAGCATTGCCGCCATCCACTGCACCGCCGACCTTGAGACGGGCAACGGCAATCCCGCCGACGGCCGCAAGGTCAAGGGCACCATCCATTGGGTGAGTGCCGCCCATGCCGTGGATGCCGAGGTGCGCCTGTACGACAAGCTGTTCACCGAGGCCAACATGAACGCCATCCCCGAGGGCAGCGATTACAAGGACTACCTGAACCCGGAAAGCGTTGTTGTGTGCAAGGGCTGCAAGCTGGAAGAAAGCCTGAAGGACGCAAAGCCCGGTGAGAAGTTCCAGTTCGTGCGCACCGGCTTCTTTACCCCGGACTCCAAGAACCCCGGCGTTTACAACCGCGTCGTCACCCTGCGCGACAGTTTCAAACCCGCAAAGTAAAAATATATCACGTCAAAAGGGAGCATTTGATCTTTTATGAAGAAACTCACCCGGAATGTTATCATCATGGCTGTTGTCACTGTCATTATGGCAGTTGTGCTCAGCCTGTATATCAAGAGCACCGGCACTGTGCCCGCTGCCGACAACGCCGCCAGCCTGACGGATGGCATCTATACGTCCAGCGCTCAGGGCTGCCTGAGTGATGTGACCGTCACCGTCACTGTCACCGGCGGCCGGGTGACCGGTGTGGAGATCGATGCATCCGGCGAGACTCCCGAACTGGGCGGCATCGCTGCTGAAACTCTGGCAGACCAGCTGACCAAGGCCGGTTCCACCAGCGGTGTGGACGCTGTTGCTGGTGCTACCATGACCAGCGACGCTGTGTTCACCGCCATGGACGACTGCCTGAGTCAGGCAGAGTAAAGACCCGAAAGACCGGCATGGCTCACAGCTCTGCCGGCCTTTTTTCTTAAAATACAGCACAAGGAGAGGGAACATTATGGGCGTATTATCCAATCTGGAACCAGCTTCGGTTTTTTATTACTTTGAGGAGATCTGCAGCATTCCGCACACCTCCCACCACGAAAAGGCACTGAGCGACTACTGCGTGCAGTTCGCCAAGGCCCACGGCCTTGCCTGCCGTCAGGACGAGATGGGCAATGTGCTCATCAAGGCACCGGCCACACCCGGATACGAGAAGGAGCCGGGCCTGATCCTGCAGGGCCATCTGGACATGGTGGGCGACAAGACCGCCGACTGCCCGCTGGATCTTGAGAAGGATGCTATCCACCCGGTCGTAGACGGCGGCTATGTGTGCGCCGAGGACACGACCCTTGGCGGCGACGACGGCATTGCCGTGGCCTATGCGCTGGCTGTTCTGGACGCAAAGGACATTCCCCACCCTGCGCTGGAGGTCGTGCTGACCGTCTGCGAGGAGGTGGGTCTGCTGGGTGCATCGGCCATGGATTTTTCCGACCTTGAAGGCCGCCTGCTCCTCAACATCGACTCAGAGGAAGAAGGCGTGCTCACCGCAGGCTGTGCGGGCGGACGCCGCGTCGAGTGCCATCTGCCCATCACCCGTGCGGCTGTGACCGGCACCGCCGTGAAGGCGGACATCGCGGGGCTTGCGGGAGGGCACTCCGGCACCGAGATTCACAAAGGCCGCGCCAACGCCATCGCTCTGCTGGGGCGCTACCTGACCCTGCTGTCTGACCACGGTGCAGAATACGCTGTGCTCACCCTCTCCGGCGGTGCAAAGGAAAACGTCATCCCGAAAGAAAGCAGCGTTACGCTGGTGCTGCCCGCCGGTATCACCGAAGCCGTGCGCGCTGCCGGGGCAGACTTTACCGCGCAGATGAAAGCAGAATTCGGCGCTGCTGACCCGGGCATCCGCCTGCAGCTCACCGAGGAGGGCTGCGGCGAATACGATGCACTGGATGCGAACTCCACCCAGCGCCTGCGCAAGGCCCTGCTGCTGATGCCATGGGGTGTGCAGAGCATGAGCATGGATGTGCCGGGCCTTGTGGAGACCTCGCTGAACCTCGGCGTGGCCGAGATGAGCGGCACCGAAGCCATCCTGCGCTTCTCCCTGCGCAGCTCGGTGCCCTCGGCGAAGGAGCTGCTGAGCTGCAAGCTGCAGACCCTGACCGAGCTGCTGGGCGGCAGCGTGCGGTTCCACGGCGACTATCCTGCGTGGGTTTATGCCCGCGAAAGCGCCCTGCGCGACCGCTGCGTAGCTGTGTACGAGGCACAGTACGGTGCAAAGCCCCAGATCGTTGCCATTCATGCAGGTCTGGAATGCGGCATCCTCTCCGGCAAGATCGACGGGCTGGACTGCATCTCCTTCGGCCCAAACCTGCTGCACGTCCACACCCCCAACGAGCGCGCCGACATTGCATCGGTGGCCCGTGTGTGGGAGTACCTGAAGGCTATTCTGGCTTACAAAGAGTAAAACCCTCTCAGTCACAGCTTGCGCTGTGCCAGCTCCCCCGAAAGGGGGAGCTTTCTTTGTGCTGACTGTAAAGATTCAAAAAGCTCCCCCTTTCGGGGGAGCTGCTGAACGAAGTGAAGCTGAGAGGGTCAATCCAAATACTTGATCTTGCCCGGCTCAATGCCCTTGATGCCAAGGCCCGGCTCGTTGGAAACCGTGATGTCTTTTTCGTTGAACACTGCACCGCCGAGGATGGGGTCCTCACTGCACAGCACGGGGCCGTCCAGATCCACGCGGGTGATGATCTGCTTTGCGCAGGCCAGATGCACGGCGGCATTCACGCTGATCTTGGCTTCCAGCATACAGCCGATCATGCACTCCACGCCGTACACCTCGGCAGCGGATGCGATCTTGAGGGCGTTGTACAGGCCGCCGCACTTCATCAGCTTGATGTTCACGAGGTCTGCGGCTCCCATCTGCATAATGGTCAGTGCGTCCTGCGGGGAGAACACGCTCTCGTCGGCCAGCACCGGCACATAGGAGCGCTCGGTAACATACTTCAGGCCTTCAAAATCGTGGGCCTTGACCGGCTGCTCCACGAATTCGAGATCAAGGCCCTTCTCCTGCATTCCGTTCAGGATGCGCACGGCTTCCTTGGGGGTCCAGCCCTGATTTGCGTCGATGCGGATGCAGGTCTCCTTGGGCACAGCACCGCGGATGGCGCTCAGGCGTGCAATATCCTTTTCCGGCTCCTTGCCCACCTTGACCTTCAGGCAGTCGTAGCCGCGGTCGATGGCGTTCAGGGCATCGCGCACCATCTCTTCGGGGTCGTTGACGCTGATGGTGATGTCGGTGACGATGGACTTCTTTGCGCCGCCCATCAGCTTGTACACAGGGATTTTGTACAGCTGGCCGTACAGATCCCACAGGGCCATATCCACAGCAGCCTTGGCGCTGGTGTTCTTCTGGATGCAGGCATTCAGTGCGATCATCAGGTCTTCAAAGTCGTCCACATCGCGGCCGATGATGGTCTTTGCGATATGGTCGCGGATGGCACCGATGATGGCACCGGTGGTGTCGCCGGTGATCACACCGGTGGGAGGTGCCTCACCATAACCCACAGCGCCGGTGTCGGTGTGGATCTCTACGATCACATCCTCCACGCTGCTGACCGAGCGCAGAGCCGTCTTAAAAGGCACGCGCAGCGGCACGGAGATCAGACCGAGACGTACTTCCGTGATTTTCATGCAAAAACCTACCCCTTTCGATAAAAAAATATTGCCAGATTATGAAATCTATGGTAGTATTGTATACGAAATTGTCGATATTGTAAAGACAATTGTCCGCAAAAAATTGCACAAAAAGAAAGGGGATTGGGTTCATGATCACAAACGGTTTCACCTACATCGCCGTGCTGGTGTTCATTGCCGCACTGCTGGTGTGGCTGCAACGCTACACGAAGTCGAAATTCTTCGACTATGCACCACCTATCGTTCTGCTGTACCTCATTACCATGATTCTCTGCACGCTGGGTGCATGGGACATGGAGGCCACCAAGCCTGCCTACTCCGTGCTGAAAAACAACCTGCTGTATGCAATGATCTTCCTGATGCTGCTGCGCTGCGACATCCGCAAGATCATTAAGCTGGGTCCCAAGATGCTGGGCGGCTTCTTTGCCGCTTCCGTCTCCATCTCGCTGGCCTTCATTGCCACCTTCGCCATCATGAAGGGGCCCCTTGGCTCCGAAGCATGGAAGGCACTGGGCGCTCTGTGCGGCAGCTGGATGGGCGGCTCCGGCAACATGATCGCCGTGCAGGCTGCGCTGGACATCGGCGAAGCTGACATGGCCTACGCACTGGTGGTGGACTCCATCGACTACTCCATCTGGGTCATGTTCCTGCTGTGGGCCATCAATCTGGCTCCCAAGTTCAACAAGTGGGTCAAGGCCGACACCACCACGCTGGACGAAGTGTCCCGCCGTCTGGAAGAGGACGCAAAGGGCAACGAGGACAAGGCCAGCTTTGTCAACCTGATCTTCCTGCTGGGTCTGGCTCTGGTGATCTCCGCCTTCGGTCAGGACATCGGCGCAGCCCTGAACGGCGCAATGCCCTTCCTGGACAAGGCCACCTGGACCGTCCTGCTCATCACGCTGTCCGGCCTGATCGGCGCTGTCACCCCCGTGGGCCGCATGGCAGGCAGCACCGAGCTGTCCAACCTGCTGCTGTACTCTGTGGTGGCTCTGCTTGCCTCCCGCGCAAGCTTCCTGGAGCTGACCGATGCACCCGCATGGATTCTGGCAGGCTTTATGATCCTGGCCATCCACGGCATCATTCTGGTGCTGCTGGCAAAGATCTTCCATCTGGATATGTTCACCTGCGGTGTTGCATCTCTGGCAAACATCGGCGGTTCCGCATCCGCTCCCATTCTGGCTGGTGCCTACAGCGGCGCTCTGGTGCCCGTTGGCGTTCTGATGGCTCTGATGGGCTACGTCATTGGCACGGCAGGCGGCCTGATTACCGCAAATATCATGTCTCTGCTGGCATAACTAATACTGCAAAAAAGGGGCTGTTGCATGTGCAACAGCCCCTTTTTTGATACGATTTTTTGCTTAGCCGCCCAGATATGCGCTGCGCACGCGCTCGTTGGTCAGCAGTTCAGCACCGGTGCCCTCCATGACCACACGGCCCGTCTCAAGGACGTAGGCACGGTCTGCCACGGAAAGAGCCATCTGTGCGTTCTGCTCCACCAGCAGGATGGTCATGCCTTCCTTGTGCACGTTCTGGATGATGTCGAAGATCTCCTGCACCAGCAGCGGCGAAAGGCCCATGGAAGGCTCGTCCAGCATCAGCATGGAAGCGTTGCTCATCAGTGCACGGCCCATAGCCAGCATCTGCTGCTCACCGCCGGACATGGTACCGGCCAGCTGCTTGCGGCGCTCCTTCAGGCGGGGAAACAGCTCAAACACCTTTTCCTTGTTGGGTGCAATGGTGGAAGCAGGCTGGGTGTATGCACCCATGTCCAGATTTTCTTCCACGGTCATGTGCAGGAACACATGACGGCCTTCCGGCACATGGGCAAGGCCTGCTTCCACAATCTTGTGGGCGCGCATGCCCTTGATGCTGCTGCCCTTGTACAGGATGTCGCCGGTCTTGGGCTTCAGCAGGCCGGAAATGGTCTTCAGGGTGGTGGATTTGCCAGCACCGTTGGCACCGATCAGGGTGACGATCTCGCCCTGATTCACCTCGAAGGAGATGTCCTTGACGGCGTGGATGTTGCCGTAATAGACGTTGATGTTATCAACTTTCAGTAACGTATCAGCCATGGCTTAGCCCTCCTTCTTGCCCAGATAGGCTTCGATGACCTGCGGGTTGTTGCGGATCTCATCCGGCGTGCCCTTGGCGATGATGCGGCCGAAGTTCAGCACGGCAATGCCCTCGCAGATGCCCATGACCAGGCTCATATCATGCTCGATCAGCAGCACGGCGATGTTGAACTCGTCACGGATGCGGCGGATGGTCTCGGTCAGCTCTGCAGTCTCGGAGGGATTCATACCGGCAGCAGGCTCGTCCAGCAGCAGCAGCTTCGGGCTGGTGGCCAGTGCACGCATGATCTCCAGACGGCGCTGTGCGCCGTAGGGCAGGCTGCCTGCCTGCACATTGGCGAGGTCTGCCATGTGGAAGATATCCAGCAGCTCCAGAGCACGCTCGGTGCACTTCTTCTCTTCCTTCCAGTAGTTGGGCAGGCGGATCAGCGAAGATGCCAGATTGTACTTCATGGACTCGTGCAGGCCCACCTTGATGTTATCGATCACGCTCAGTTCCTTGAACAGGCGGATGTTCTGGAAGGTACGGGCCACGCCCATGCGGTTGACCTGATAGGTCTTTTTGCCGGCGGTGGGCATACCATCGATCAGGATGGAGCCGCGGGTGGGCTGGTAGACGTTGGTCAGCAGGTTGAACACGGTGGTCTTACCGGCACCGTTGGGGCCGATCAGACCGGTGATCTCGTTGCGGCCGATCATCAGGTTGAAGCCATCCACGGCGGTCAGACCGCCGAAGTCGATGCCCAGCTCACGCACGTCCAGAATGGGCTTTTTGTCCTTGTCGCGGTCGGTCAAAAAGCCACCGGAGGGCACACTGTGTAACTTGGTCTGGAACTCACTCATGGTCTGCACCCTCCTTTGCTTTCTTCTGGAACAGTTCGCCGTTCATGATCTTTTCCACAATGCGGCTCATGGAGAAGTCGTAGCTGCCAAGCAGGCCGCCCGGACGGAAGATCATCATGAGGACCAGCACCAGCGAGTAGACTACCATGCGGTAGCTGTCAAAGCTGCGGGTCGCCTCGGGCAGGATGGTAAGCACGGTCGCGGACAGGATAGAGCCCAGCATGGAGCCCATGCCGCCCAGAACCACCATGACCAGAATTTCGATGGACTTCATGAAGCCGAAGGTGGAGGGGTCCAGAACGCCCAGATAGCAGGCGTACAGGCCGCCGGCCAGACCGGCAAAGGCGGCCGAGAATGCAAAGGCCATGACCTTATAATAAGTAGTCTGGATGCCGCAGCTTTCGGCAGCGATCTCGTTATCGCGGATGGCCAGCACGGCACGGCCATGGCGGCTCTTCATCATGGCGTGGATGGCAAAGCAGGTAATGACCACGCAGATGAACACATTGGCGAAGTTGGAATACTTGGGGATGTTCTTCAGGCCCTTGGCACCGTAGAACAGCTTGAAGCCCAGCACATCATCGATGTTGTTCAGGGTGATGCGGATGATCTCGCCAAAGCCCAGCGTCAGGATGGCCAGATAATCACCGGTCAGGCGCAGAGCAGGAATGCCGATCAGCACGCCGAACAGGCCCGCCACGATGCAGGCCAGCACCAGACCCACGACAAAAGCGACACCGGAGGGCAGATTGCTGTATTTCGTGAACAGGGCGCAGGTGTAAGCACCCACGGCCATGAAACCGGCGTGGCCCAGCGGCAGCTGGCCCAGATAACCGGTGGCAACGTTCAGCGAGACAGCCAGAATGATGTTGATGCCCACGGTGAGAAGCACCTTGTTCTGGTAGGTGGACAGCACGTTCTGGGTGAGGAAGGACAGGCCCACGAACAGCAGAGCCACCAGCACGGCGTTCATCAGGTAGCGCACGGGCATTTTGAGCGTTTTGCGTTTGGTATTCATCTTCATGCCCTCCTTACACCTTTTCCTGCACCTTGCGGCCAAGGAAGCCCGTGGGCTTGACCAGCAGCACGATGATCAGAATTGCAAACGTAACAGCGTCCTTCCATGCGGAAAGGCCGATGGCGGAAACAAAGCACTCGCACAGGCCGATGGCGATGCCGCCGATCATGGCACCGGGAATGGAGCCGATGCCGCCCAGAACGGCTGCAACGAAGGCCTTCAGGCCCAGCATGGAGCCCATGGTGGGGGTCGCCTGCGGGTAGCTGCAGCAGTACAGCACCGAGCCGATACCGGCCAGTGCGGAGCCCACCGCAAAGGTAAAGGAAATGGTGCTGTTGACGTTAATGCCCATCAGGCGGGCAGCGTCCATATCCTCAGACACGGCACGCATGGCCTTGCCGAGCTTGGTCTTCTGCACAAGGAAGGTGAGCACCAGCATGGACAGCACCGTGACCAGCAGGGTGATGACAGAGGTGAGGCCCAGCGGCACAGAGCCGATGTGGAAGGTCTGGTTGGTGTAGTAGGCCGGAATGACCTTTGCACCGGAACCAAGGATCAGCTCTGCAGTGTACTCCAGGAAGAAGGACACGCCGATTGCCGTAATCAGCAGGGAGATACGGGGTGCGTTGCGCAGCGGGGTGTAGGCGATCTTCTCGATCACAACGCCCAGCAGCGTGCAGGTGATGATGGTGGCGCACACAGCAGTGACCGGGCCAAGGCCCAGCTGATTCATCACGAACCAGGACATGTACGCACCAACCATAATGACATCGCCATGGGCAAAGTTCAGCAGCAGGATGATGCCGTACACCATGCTGTAACCCAGTGCGATCAGTGCATAGATGCTGCCAAGGGACAAGCCGTTGATCAGCTGGCTAAAAAACACTGTCATGGACTGATACTTCCTTTCTTTGCGGCGGAGGACCCGCCTTTTGGGATGCACTTTTTTACCAAAAAAGCGGAGACAGCCGAGCAAAACCTGTTCCGGCGGTCTCCGCAATGGGTCATTTATTTCTGAGTACTGCCTTCATGCCGCACACCGGTGCGCAGGATCAAAGCAGATCAGAACATTTCCTTCAGAACGGGGGTTGCACCGTCGAAGCACAGGATAGCGGTCTGCTTGACGGGGTTGTGGTGCTCATCGAAGGTGAAGGTGCCGGTGATGCCATCGATGGTGCCGCCTGCGATAGCATCGATGACGGCCTGCTTATAGTCGTCATCACCAGCGGTCAGGCCGGCATCCTCAGCAGCCTGAATGCCGTAAACAACGGTCATGGCAGCATCGTAGCCCAGAGGAGCGAAGCCGTTGGGGTACTCCTCACCGTACTCAGCCTTGTAGGCATTCTCAAAGTCGGGGTTGGAGCCCTTTGCGTAGTTTGCGCAGAAGTAGGCATCCTTCAGCTGGTCGGCAGTTGCGTAGCCTTCCAGACCATCCCAGCCGTCGCCGCCCAGGAAGGGAACTGCCAGACCGATGCTCTCAGCCTGAGCCAGGATCTGACCGACTTCCTGATAGTAGTTGGGGCAAAACACCACTTCGGGAGCCTTGCCCAGAATGGTGGTCAGCTGGGTCTTGTAGTCCACATCGCCCTCAGAGTAGGTCTCCTGATCGACGATGGTGCCGCCCAGGCTCTCGAACTCGTTGACGAAGTTCTCTGCCAGACCCTCGTTGTAGTCAGCGCCCTTCTGGAAGATGACGGCTGCCTTGGTGTAGCCCAACCGCTGGTAAGCGTAGTCAGCCATCTTGATGCCCTGGAACGGGTCGGTGAAGGTTGCGCGGAACACATTCTCGTTCACGGTGTCGGTCTCGGCATCGTAGGTGACAGCCTCAGCGGTAGCGGAAGCGGTGACCATGGGCATGTTGTAGTCTGCGCTCTCGGCAGCAACTGCCAGAGTCGGGGTGGTGGTAACATCGCCCACCAGAGCGGTGATGCCCTGATCGCACATCTTGGTGAAGCAGGTAACAGCCTGAGTTGCATCGCCCTGCTCATCCATGGCGATGATCTCCAGCTGCTTGCCGTTGATGCCGCCCTTTTCGTTGACCTGCTTCAGGTACAGGGTAGCGCCGTTGACAACGGCCTGACCGTAAACGGAAACATCACCGGTCAGAGGTCCAAGAACGCCCACCTTGATGGTGTCGCCGGAAGCAGCGGCACCAGAAGCAGTGGAAGCTGCGGTAGAGGCGGAAGCAGCAGTGCTGTTGGAAGAACCGCCGCATGCAGTCAGAACGCCGGCTGCAGCAACAACACCTGCAGCGGCCAGGAAATTACGACGAGAAATCATCTTTTTCATAGTGAATATCCTCCTTAGGAGCATTCGTGCTTCAGTATAAAAACGGAAGCAAGGCCCTCTTTCCCTCAAAGCGACCTTGCTTCGTTATCAATATTATAGACCTGTGAGCCAAAATCCGCAATTCACAAACCGTCCATACTTTCAGGGGCATTTTGTGGACTTTGTTGCCAAAATAGCCAAAAGCAATGGGTCTGTTTTGTGCACTATTTCAATTGCTTCATTTTGTTTGTGTGTCAGGTGAACACAATTCACAAGTTGCAAAAGGGTTACAGGGTCTCCATTTCGGCATCTGCGGCGAACTCGGCCTCTGCACGTGCCTCGGCAGCTTTGCCCTCTGCTTCCGCTTTGGCCGGAGACTCTGCAAGGATCTTGCGGATAGCGGTGAAGTAGAACACCAGCGACAGGCCGGTGCCGATGCACCAGCCCACGGGCCATGCCATCCAGATGCCCGTGCTGCCCAGAGCAGTGCTGCTCAGCACAATGGCGATGCCCACGCGCAGGATCAGGTCGGAGAAGGTGGCGATCATAAAGCGCACCATCATGCCGCAGCCGCGCAGGATGCCGTCAGTGACCAGCTTGAGCGACACCACAAAATAGAAGGGAGACAGGATGCGCAGGAACAGCATACCGGTGTCGATGGCCGGACCCTGCGGGTCATTCATGAACAGCAGCAGCAGGAAGCGGCCGAAGAAGAAGTACAGGAGCACGATGGGCACGCAGATGATCCACACCAGATTGCGGCCTGCGCCAAAGCCCTTGTGCACACGGTCCATCTTGCCCGCGCCCATGTTCTGGGAGGTGTAGTTGGAGATGCCGTTGCCCAGCGTGGTAAAGGAAGTGATGACCATGTTGTTCAGCTTGACGGCTGCAGAGTAGCCTGCAATGACGCTGGCACCAAAGGTGTTGATGACGCTCTGCAGGATGATGTTGCCCACAGAGACGAAGCTCTGCTGCAGGATGCTGGGGATGGCGACCATGGCTACCTTGCCCAGCATGTTCCAGGAGAAGAGCACCACCTTGTGGGTGGACTTGAAGGCACCGATGCGGCGGAACACCACCACCATGGCCAGCACGCAGCTCACGCCCTGGCACAGGAAGGTGGCCCATGCCACACCGGCTACGCCCATCTTGAAACCGGCCACGAACAGGATGTCCACGCCGATGTTGGACAGGGACGAGACTGCCAGAAAATAGAAGGGCGTTTTGCTGTCGCCCAGAGCGGAGAAGATGCCGGTGGCGATGTTGTAGAAGAACATGAAGGGCAGGCCCAGCACGTAGATATCCAGATACAGCGAAGAATCCGCAAGGATCTCCTCCGGGGTGTTGATGAGCTCCAGCAGGCCGTGGCAGCCCACCAGACCGATCAGCATCAGCACCGCACACAGCACCGCAGAGCCGATCAGGGAAGTGTAGACCGAAGTCTTCATCTCATCGTAGTCCTTTGCGCCAAAGTAGCGGGACACGATGACCGAGCAGCCAATGTTGCAGCCAAAGGCAAATGCAATGAAAATCAGGGTGATCTCGTAGCTGTTGCCCACAGCAGCCAGTGCATTCTCGCCGATGAACTTGCCTGCAACAAGGCTGTCGGCAATGTTGTACAGCTGCTGGAAGATGATGCTGCCGAACATGGGCAGGCAGAACTGCCACAAAACCTGTGACGGCTTGCCGACCGTCAGATCCTTATTCATATAGAAAATCCTCCTCTATCTACCATAAAGAAACATATTAGAACCAAAAACAGTATAGAGTCATCCTGACAAAAAGTAAAGAAAAATTTTAGTATATCTGCCATATGAAATTAATATGATAGGCATGACGCATCCCCGCTGCTGCCAGTGGGCAGACTGTAAAGACCAGCTGTTTCCTGCTTTGCCGGAATGTTCTGCCCCATCAGCTGCCGTTTTTTTGCCCCTTAAAAAGTTTACATCCACAAACATGCGCATCGGCTCTTGCACCGGGCCGGAAAGCGTGGTAGGATACTATTGGTTAGTTAGACATAACTATCATAATTGGCCGTCACCCGTCTGCCCGCCCCGGGCAGCACAGGGATGGAAATGATATTCAGGAGGTTTTCAAGATGAACGATCTGGAAATTGAATCTGTTGTTGGCCGCGAAATTCTGGACTCCCGCGGCAACCCCACCGTGGAAGCGGAGATCACTCTGGCCGACGGCACTGTGGCACGCGGCTGCGCACCTTCCGGCGCATCCACTGGTGAGTTTGAAGCTCTGGAGCTGCGGGACGGCGACAAGGGCCGCTATCTGGGCAAGGGCGTGACCAAGGCTGTTGAGAACATCAACACCGTCATTGCTGATGCTGTTGTGGGCATGGATGCCTCCGACATCTACGCCATCGACGCTGCCATGATCAAGGCCGACGGCACCAAAGATAAATCCAATCTGGGCGCAAACGCCATTCTGGCCGTGTCCATTGCCGCCTGCCGTGCAGCCGCTGCTTCTCTGGATATGCCGCTGTACCGCTTTCTGGGCGGTGTGAACGGCAACCGCCTGCCCGTGCCCATGATGAACATTCTGAACGGCGGCGCACACGCCACCAACACGGTGGATACGCAGGAGTTCATGATTATGCCGGTGGGTGCACCCTCCTTCAAAGAGGCGCTGCGCTGGTGCGCTGAGGTGTTCCATGCTCTGGCTTCCATCCTGAAGGCCAAGGGGCTGGCTACCTCCGTGGGCGATGAAGGCGGCTTTGCCCCCAACCTGTCCAGCGACGAGGAGACCATTGAGACCATTCTGGCCGCCATCGAAAAGGCCGGTTACGTGCCCGGCAAGGACTTCATGCTGGCTATGGATGCCGCGTCCTCCGAGTGGAAGAGCCCCAAGGGCAAGGGCTTCTACAAGCTGCCCAAGGCCGGCACCGAGTTCACCTCCAGCGAGCTGATCGCCCACTGGAAGAGCCTGGTGGAGAAGTACCCCATCATCTCCATTGAGGATGGTCTGGACGAAGAGGACTGGGAGGGCTGGCAGGAGATGACCCGCGAGCTGGGCGGCAAGGTCCAGCTGGTGGGCGACGACCTGTTCGTCACCAACACCGAGCGTCTGGCCAAGGGTATCCAGCTGGGTGCCGGCAACGCCATCCTGATCAAGCTGAACCAGATCGGTTCCGTGTCCGAGACGCTGGAGGCCATCAAGATGGCCCACAAGGCCGGTTACACCGCCATCAGCTCTCACCGCTCCGGCGAGACCGAGGACACCACCATTGCCGATCTGGCCGTGGCGCTGAACACCTGCCAGATCAAGACCGGTGCTCCCAGCCGTACCGAGCGTGTTGCAAAGTACAACCAGCTGCTGCGCATTGAGGAGCAGCTGGGCGGCAGCGCCGTTTACCCCGGCATGGCAGCTTTCAACGTAAAGCGCTGAAGCTGTTGAAAACCAATTGATCTTCCGGCACCCGTACTGCTTTTGCAGCGGCGCGGGTGCCGTTTTGTTTTCTCCCAATTTTTTCCTGCAATCTGCTGTTCTGCCCAGCCGTATTCCATGCATGCCGGGCATTTTGGCCCGAAATTGCAAAAAAGGAGCAAAACATTCATGTTATCTACTCTGATCTCTCTGCACAAGCTGCTGGGCACCGGCGATTTTGTAAAAGTGCTGCTGATCCTGCTGAAGGGGCTTTTCGGCTGATGCAAAGCCGCCCTTCTCACTGCGGAAACGGGACTGCCTTACCGGCGGTCTCTTTTTTTGCCTTCTCACTTTACTTTCTTAAAAAAATATGCCATAATGAAACCAGTATTTTTCGGTTCAAAAGCCGTGCCCTGTACTGGGAAATCAGGGCCAGAATCCAACAGAAGAGGGGTTTTTTGTTATGAGCAAAACCATCATCCCGGCAAACTATACGCCCGCGCTGAACCTGTACGACACGCAGCGCGCCATTGGTACGGTCAAGCGTCTGTTTGCCGACACCCTGTGCGCCACACTGAACCTGTACCGCGTGTCTGCTCCGCTGTTTCTGGAAGCATCCACCGGTTTGAACGACGACCTGAACGGTGTCGAGCGCAAGGTCACCTTTGATATCAAGGAAAGCGGCATTGAGGCACAGGTGGTGCAGTCACTGGCAAAGTGGAAGCGCAAGGCCCTGAAGGACTACGATTTCCGTGTGGGCAAGGGCCTGTACTGCGATATGAACGCGATCCGCCGCGACGAAGATCTGGACAACCTGCACTCCATCTATGTGGACCAGTGGGACTGGGAAAAGGTGATCCGTCTGGAAGACCGCAACGAGGCTTACCTCAAGAGCGTGGTGCGCTCCATCGTGTCCGCTGTCTGCGCCACCGAGATGAACCTGCACGCCATGTTCCCCCAGCTGCAGGAGCTGCCGCTGCACAGCCCCAACGTCACCTTCATCACCACGCAGGAGCTGGAGGACCAGTACCCGGACCTGACCCCGAAGGAGCGTGAGAACGCCTTTGTGAAGGAGCACGGCACCACCTTCCTGATGAAGATCGGCGCTCCGCTGAAGAGCGGTAAGCCCCATGACGGCCGTGCCCCCGACTATGACGACTGGGATCTGAACGGCGATCTGCTGTTCTGGAACGACCCGCTGCAGTGCAGCTATGAGCTGAGCAGCATGGGCATCCGCGTCAGCCCTGAAAGCATGGACAAGCAGCTGACCATGGCTGGCTGCGACGACCGCCGCGCCCTGCCCTTCCACAAGGCCGTACTGAACGGTGAGCTGCCTTACTCCATCGGCGGCGGCATCGGCCAGAGCCGCCTGTGCATGCTGCTGCTGGGCAGCGCCCACATTGGCGAAGTGCAGGCCAGCGTCTGGGACGCAGCCACCCGCGAAGCCTGCGCCAAGGCAGGCATCCCGCTGCTGTAAGCAGGTTTTCCACACAAAGATTCAAAAGGCAGGGTACCACCTTCATGGTGGTACCCTGCCTTTGTTCGTTTTCTGCCTGTATCCGGGGAGAAATTGTTCGAGTCCTGTACCACCACAAAACAAAAAATCCCCAGACGAATGTCTGAGGATTTTTGTGGTGGAGAATTAGGAACTCGAACGCCAGCCCCCCTGCGTGGGCAGCAGCGTGCCGCTTGCGCCGGTGAGATCAGTATTCAGTTCCATACAGCGTCTCAGCTCCGGTATTCCGCAGGCAGCTGATCCATGGTCTGCCACTTGTCCATGGCTTCTTCCAGCTTCATGCCCTTAGCCACTGCATCGCGGCGGCAGGCGTTGACAGCCTGGATCTCCTTCATCTTGGCACCGGTCAGGGTGTAGCCCTTCATGGCGATGAGGGTAGCCGCCCATGCCACCATGGGGATGATGCAGAACAGCACGATGACCACCCAGTTCATGCCCGGGGTGTAGGGGTCATACTGGGTGGGCAGGCTCTGCAGGCCCACAAAGCTGACCGCGATGCCCACAACGGTAGCGGACAGGCTGGACACCAGCTTGTCCACCAGACTGAACAGGGTGCCCATGATGCCGGGGATATACTTGCCGCTGCGGTAGGTCTCGTAGTCGGAGCAGTCGGCCACCATGGGGATGGGCATATCGGCGGTGGCGTAGTAAGCACCGTAGCCGATGCCGAAGAAAGCGATGAACAGGATGGTGTACAGGTTGATGGAAAGGCCGTTCTCACCCAGAATGGACAGGGTGAAGGCATCGCCGCGGCCCCAGAGCAGCAGCAGCACCAGCACGCCCACATAGCACACCAGCGCCACGCTGACGTACTTCATCAGGCTGGCCTTCTGGCCCTCCTTCTGGCTGGTGCGGACGGTGAGCAGGAAGAAGGGCACGCTGCACACATAGCCCAGCACCATCATGGGCAGATACAGGCCGTCGTAGTTGCCCATCATGCAGCCGTACAGCATGCACAGCACGGTGGTGTTGGTGGCGATGGAAAGTGCCAGCTTGCAGCCTGCACCGGCCACCATCAGCCGCTGCATGGGATCATTGTTTTTGATGATCTGGATGTACTCGCTCACTTTGATCTTCTCGGTCTTTTCGCCGCCGATGCCAAAGTACTTGGGCTGGTCCTTCTCCCAGATGCCGATGACGGCCAGCAGGGTGAGCAGGATGGAGATGACGATGCCCACCGGAGCCAGCGTGCGGAAGAACCCGGCGGAAGCGTAGCCGCCCTCATAGTTCTTGGCAAGGATGGGGGCAAAGAACTGCATGGCACCCATGCCCAGCAGGCTGCCCACCGTGTTGAAGATGGTAAACAGGGGGCGCTGCTTGGGGTCATTGGTCAGCACGGTCTGGCCGGAGCGGGTGCAGCTGGTCTGGAAGGTGTAGCCGATGACCCACACGGCATACAGGGCAACGAACGCAGCGTAGCGCAGCCCCATGGCACTGGCGGGGATGAGCGGGGTGAGGCAGTACAGCACCAGAATGCTTGCTGCCATGATGAGGTTACCGATGACCATGAAGGGCCGGAACTTGCCGAACCTGCCGTTGGTGCGGTCCATGAGGGCACCAATGATGGGGTCGGTGACGGCATCGAACAGGCGCATGCCGGTGACCATCACCGAAGCAAACAGCATGCTCAGGGCCAGCACCTTGCTGCCGAAGGTCGCGATGTAGGAAAGCACCAGCACATAGTACACGTTGGTCGCGCCGTTGTTCAGCGGAAACAGCACCAGCTGGTAGGTTTTGGCGCGGTTCACACTCGACGCCGTTGTTTTTTGTTCGCCCATTGCGGTCTCTCCTTTTGTCTTTGATAAAAAGCGGCAGCCCGCCCCGCCTTCGGGGCAGGCTGCCGTAACATTGGGTCAGGGATCGTGCAGACCGGAATTACTTCTGGTCAACAGCAGGAGCGGTGTCTGCCAGCTCCTTCTTGCGCTTGAGGGCCTTGCTCAGCTGCCATGCGCACAGCACGGTCAGCACAGCCAGCACGGCGATCAGTGCATAGATCGCAGTCTGCCACCAGGGCAGCACGGTCTTGAGCGTATCGCTTGCAGACCAGCCGTTCATGGCGTTGGAGTTGACCACGGTGTACAGGATGTGATGCATTGCATTGCGCATCTGGGTCACGATGTAGGCATCGTTCTCGTAGTTAGCAGCCTTGGTGGTGTGGATCTTGGGCATCGGGCTGTCCCAGATGTCGGAACCGGCGATCAGGCCGTCCACCAGATCCATGTACTGGCTGGAGCCGGAGAAGTCGGTGATGCACATGCCGCGCATGCCCAGCTCCTCGCGCAGGAAGCCGTTCAGCAGGTTGGCGTTGGCACCGCACCAGGTTGCGCCCCAGCGGTTGAAGCCGGTCATCACGCACCATGCGCCGCCATCCGTGATGGCCTTATCGGCCACTTCCAGATAGATCTCGCGGGCGGTCTGCTCGTTCAGCCAGGTGTTGACACCACGGCGGCTGGTCTCGGAGTCGTTCAGGGCAACGTGCTTCAGGTAGACATACACGCCCTTGGACTGGATGCCCTGCACCTCGGCAGCGCAGATGGTGCCGGCCACAAAGGGATCCTCGGCGTAGTACTCGAAGTTACGGCCGGAGTAGGCGGTACGGTGCATGTTGATGCCGGGGCCGTACAGGCCGGAGTAACCCATTGCCAGGCAGTCCTCACCGATGCACTTGCCCACTTCGTTGATCAGGTCCACATTGAAGGTGGCAGCCATGACATCCTCGGAGGTGTAGCACATGGCGGATGCACCGCCGGTCAGGGCAGCGGTCAGGCCCTGCGGGCCGTTCTCGTCCTTGGTAGCGGTCTTGCCGATGGAGGCAGCTGCTGCAGTGTTGTGGAAGCCCAGAGTGATGGTGTTGACCATCTCATCGAAGGTCAGCTGATCCAGCAGGGTCTCCCACTGGGGATCGTCGAAGTCCTTGCCGATCATGGAAGCGAGGGTCAGGCCGTTCTTGGCACCCAGAGTGGGCATCTCGACGCTGTCGGCCTCGGCGCCGTCGTACTGGGTAAAGGCCAGATCAGCAGCCAGCGTTTCGTTGGCGGTCAGAGCTGCAGGCTGGGTGGGAACCGTGCCGGTCCAGTCGGAGCGGCTCATCCAGGTCACGCTGCCGGGAGCATCGCTGCTCTTGTTGGGGTCGGACTCATCAAACAGGTTGGTGATGGCAGTGCCGTTGGCGCTGGCTGCATAGGTGGTGGCATCCAGTGCCTCGTTGGTCCACTTCCAGACCAGAGAAGCATCGCCGTCCTCGGTCATGCGGCCATTGGTGCCGGCCACGGTGTAGCCCTTGGCAGCAAGGATGTTGTTGACAGCGTTGTGAGAATCGGTAGCAGCGGTGAAGTAGTAGTCACCGGCATCCAGAATGTAGGTCTTGGCGTTGTTTGCGTCGTAGGTGCGCAGCTCGCTCTTCTTCACGGTGATGGTCACATCCTCGGAAGCGCCGGGAGCCAGCACATCGGTCTTGGCAAAGCCGCACAGCTCTGCAGCGGCCTTCTCGATGCCGTTTGCCTTATCGTAGTCGGTGTAGGGAGACTGGAAGTAGACCTGCACGGTCTCCTTGCCGGAATAGGTCTTGCCGGTGTTGGTGACCTTCAGGGTGACGGTGAAGGCGTCGTCAGACTCGGTCACATTGAAGTTGCTGTAAGCGAAGGTGGTGTAGCTGTCGCCGTAGCCGAAGGGATAGGCAACGGTGGTGGCCCAGTCATAGTCGCCTGCCTTGGCAGTGCCCATGACCACATCCTCGTAACGGGTCTCGAAGTAGCGGTAGCCCAGATAGATGCCTTCCTGATAGACGCTGTACATGCCCTGCACGTCTGCACCCTCGGTCAGCAGGTTGTACTCTGCTGCGTTGGGGTAGGCCTGGGTGTAGAAGTTGTACATGGCAGGGTTTGCCAGATTGTCGTACAGGTAGGTGTCCACCAGAGAGCCGGAGGGGGTCACAGTGCCGGCGAGCAGCTGGCCCACACCGTTGATACCGGTCTGGCCCACATCGCCGATCCACATGGCGGCATCGATGCCGTAGTCCTCGCCGCAGATGGCAGGGTTGAGGAAGTCCATTTCCAGTGCGTTGGAGCTGTTGATCAGGACGACGATGGACTTGAAGGTGCCGTTGTCCTTCAGTGCCTTCAGGTTCTTCAGCAGCTCGATCTCTTCTGCAGACAGCTCCAGATAGTTGCCGCTGCCCTCGGAACCGGAGATCCAGCTGTCGTTGGTGCCGTTGGCACCGCTGGGCAGGTCTGCGCCCTCACCGCCGGAGCGGGAGAACACCACGATGGCAGCATCGCCATACTCGGCAAAGCTGCTCTCGGCGCTGGACAGTGCGCTCCACGGAGCTTCATTGACAGCGTACTGGGTGTTTGCTTCCAGCGTATCCGAGATGGAGGCCGGGGTAATGCGGCTGTAGTTCTTCATCATGCTGTCGGACTTGTACAGATCCCACAGCGTCTGGTTGACCTGAATGCCCTGAGCTTCCAGTGCTTCCTTCAGGTTGGGGGCCTTGCTGGTGTCCACGGAACCGGAGCCGGTGCCGCCGTACATCAGGTCCACAGAGCCATGGCCGAACAGGCTGACTTTGGCGCTGTCTGCCAGCGGCAGGGCAGCGTTGTCGTTCTTCAGCAGAGCAGCGCCCTCGGCCTCAACGGTGGCGCACAGCTCTGCTTCGTAAGCCTCGCGCTCTTCGTCGGAAGCAAAGCCCGCTTTGAAGTATTCGGTATCTTCCGTAGTGTTGCCCTTGATGATCTTATAGGTCGATGCATTCAGAGCAACGTTCAGGGTGGTGGCGTACTGATTTGCGATCATGTTGCCCACGATGGCGGCGATGGTCAAAATTGCCGTCAGTGCAGTGAGTACCGACCACAAACGTACTTTGGATTTCTTGGTATTCATTGGTTCTCCTCCTTTTCATTTATAACAACCGCCAGACAGCGGAATGTCCTTGTTTATACCCAGTTTGCACTCTTGGACTTGGTCTTCACCAGCTTGTAGCTGGGGTTCGGCTCTGCCACATTGCAGAAGGATGCGGTGTCGATGCAGTCGCCTGCAACGGCCTTCAGCTCCACCTTGCCATGCAGCGGCACGCGGAACCTGAAGATATGCTCGCCGGTCTGCTCTGCCAGCTTTTTGCCGTCCGCATACAGGGCGACGGTGTTCTGGTTGGAGTAGACCTTGACCTCGATTTCCTTCTCGGTACGGTCGGTGAACCGCTTGGAGCAGATGTGGACGAAGTTTTCCTCGCTCCACCATGCTTTATAGAGGTAGAAGCTGTCCTTTTTGGTCTTTCGGTCAAAGGTGACAAGGCCCTTGTGGTTCATGCCCGGCTCGCCGCCCTGATCCCGGGCATCGGCTGCAAAATCGAACATGTTCCAGACATGGGTCGCCCACAGCCACGGGTGGCGGTCAAAGCACTTCAGCATATACTCGTGGTACTTGGCCTGATATTCCTCGGTGTGGTCGCCCCGGCGGGGGTGGGCACTGTGGAGGTTGGGCATGCCCTCGGCACCGTACTCGGAAAAGCCCAGCGGACGGTTGGGGTACACCAGATGGAAAAAGTCCATCCACAGGTCGTTCAGGAACAGCCCCGGCACATACCAGCCCAGATACAGGTTCCAGCTGACCAGATCGGTGATGTGCGCCACCGGGTTGAAGGGGCCGCACATGGCGTAGCAGGCCAGCGTGGTCAGGCGGGTGGGGTCCATCTTGTGGCACAGCTCGTTGAGCACCCGGTGGTTGTCCAGCATATCCGCCTTGTCCTTGGTGGAAATAGTGATCTCGTTGGACACGCCCCAGCAGACGATGGAGGGGTGGTTGTAGTTCTGGTGGATGAGCTCCTTCATCTGGCTGATGGTATTTTCCCGGCCATTGGGCAGATGCTCGGAAATGTAGGGGATCTCTGCCCAGACCACCATGCCGTACTGGTCGCACAGGTCGTAGAAATACTGGTCGTGCTGGTAGTGCGCCAGCCGGACGGTGTTTGCACCCAGCTCCCGGATCAGCGCCATGTCCTCATCGTGCATCTCCCGGGTGATGGCGTTGCCCAGACCCTTGCGGTCCTGATGGCGGGACACACCGTGAAGGGGATAGGGCCTGCCGTTGAGGAAAAAGCCCTTCTTTGCATCCACAGAGAAGCTGCGCAGGCCCACCTTGGTGGTCACTTCATCCACCGGCTTGCCGTCCTGCAGCAAGCGGACGACACAGGTGTACAGGTAGGGGTCCTTCACGCCGTTCCACAGGTGGGGAGCATCCAGATGGAGAAAAGTATTTTCGCCTTCGCCCTTTGCAGCGGTGCGGCCCTCAGCATCCAGCAGCTCCACCGTCACGGTGCCGCTGCCTTCCACCAGCGTTTCTACCTGAATGTCGGCGCTGTTCTCCTGCAGGGCCGGGGTGATCTTCACGCCGGTATCGCCAAAGTGTCCCAGTGCAATGTGGTTCTTGTTTACCACCAGCAGACTTACATCCCGGTAGATGCCGCCGTAGAAGGTGAAGTCTGCTTTCTGGGGGTAAACGCGGTCGTTGACGCTGTTGTCCACCCGCACCGTGAGCTGGTTCTCTGCCTGCAGCAGCTCCGTGACCTCTGCCCGGAAGGTGGAGTAGCCGCCGTCATGGGTGCAAAGCTGCTGACCGTTCAGCAGCACGGCGGCGCTGGCGTTGACGCCCTCAAATTGCAGCCATACCTGCTGCTGTGCCGGGTCGTACACCGGTGCTGCAAAGCGGGTGCAGTAGGTGCAGCAGCCCCGCCAGTAATCGTTCCCGCCGTCCTGACCGTCCCTGGCGTTCCATGTATGGGGCAGCTCTACGGCGGTGGTAACGCCGTTCGGGCCGGTGAATTGCCAGTCCTTCATGAGCTTTGCAATACTACGCATCCGATTCCTCCTGTTTTTGCTGTGGTACAGTGATTTTTTTCGTTTTTTGCTCTTTGTCATTATTTTATCAGAGTGGCCGTATTTCGCAAGATGCGTGCGAAAATCGGTCGTTTTGCGTGCGCATTCGGTTTTGGACTGCCAAATGTAAACTGATATATTTGTAAGTTTTTCACAAGCAGATGTATCCAACAAGCCGCAAAAAGAAAACCGCCGCAGTCCTTCCGTTTCCGGAACTTCTGCGGCGGCTGCCGTTTTTTTAACTTATTTTTGCAGCGGAAAGATGATCTTTTCCGCAAAAAACTCTCCCTGCTCTTCCAGAGTCAAAGTGCCTTTGTACTTCTGCACGATGCGCCGGATCACCTTCAGCTCGTATTGTGCAGAACGGTTTGCCTGCTGTTCCGGCGGGCGCAGCGGGCTGATGATGTTCACCACCACAAAACCCTGCCGCACACAGACCAGCAGATCGATGACCCGGCACTCCGGCCGGGAGGCCTGTACGGCGCTTTCCACGGCGTGATCCAGTGCATTGGCAAACAATGCGTACAGATCTCCCGCTTCAAAAAAGCCCAGACAGCTGCCGTTTGCCACAGCATTCAGCTGGATGCCCCGGGACTCGCACAGCAGGCTCTTCTCGGTCAGCACCACATCCAGCACCTCGTTGCCGGTGTTGCGGTTCGCGTCATACAGGCGGGCCGCGCGCTCGGCCTCATCAATGCGCTCCTGTGGTACCTCTTCGGGCGACAGCTTGCGGAGATTGGCGATTTGCACTTTCAGCTCATGGCAGCGCTTGTTGATGATCTGCACGTTCTGCCGGGCCACCTGATACTGCTGGCGCTGACGCTCGTACAGCAGATTCAGTTCACTCATCTCCTTTTCCATGGCAGACTTCTTGAACAGCTCGCTCTGGAAATACAGCAGGGTGATAAGATAGAACTGCCCGATCAGAATGGTAACGGTAAGGCTCAGCGGAGTATGTTCGGCGCGGGCATTGTCCAGCACGGCGGCCTGCACCATGAACAGGATGCCAATGAAGAACGCGCTGAACAGCTGCCGGGGCCCGATGTGGTATTCTCCTTTATAAGGAAGCTGCCGTGCCAGCAGGATGTACACCGCCGCAAAGAATACCGCCCCGGACAGCAGCTGTACCAGAACCGCCCAAGGGGAAGCCATGTTCAGCGGGTGTCCATACCGGGTAAACTGCAGCTCCAGAAAGCACCAGCTCTCGTAGGCGCACTGCGCGATGAGCAGGCTCCATACTGCGCAGTACAGGGCACCTCTTTTATTGATATCCGTACACAGATAGATCATCCCGCCCAGCAGCGCAAAAAAGGAAACGTAAAGTACCAGCAGCAGGAGCTGCTGCTGCCACAGTGTTGTGGACTGTGCCAGAGGGTCCAGCAGCTGCGCCAGCAAAAGCAGCGGGAACAGCATCCCGCAGGCGCGCGCCCAGAAATGGGAGCGATGCCGCAGAGGCAGACAAAAGACCAGCGCCGCGCCCCAGCGCAGCAGCGCCCGGAGCAGGCTGTTCAGCAGCGATGTGGTCACAGCACACCTCCCATGTAGGACGCTACTGCGGTAAGAAAGGCCGTGCGCTGCCGTCGGCTGATCTCCAGCCGGTCGTTTTTCACAAGGGCAAAGTCGTTTTCAATGCCCTTGACGTAGGCCAGATTGACCAGATAGCATTGGTTGCAGCGGACAAAATGATACTCGGCAAGCTGCTTTTCGGCACTTTGCAGGCTGGCGCGTGCCGCGAACTCGCCTTTAGAGGTGTGGTAGTACAGCATCCGGCTGTGGGTCTCCAGATAATAGATATCAGCGGTGTCCAGCAGCTGGATGCCGCCGCCCGCCAGCTGCAGCACCACCTGCCCGCCTCTGCGCCGCTGCACCCGCTGGATGGCGCGGGAAAGCTTGGTGCAGAACTGATAATAGTTCACCGGCTTCAGCACATAATCCAGTGCATCTACCTCGTAGCCCCGGATGGCATACTGTGCCATGTTGGTCACAAAGACCAGCACCACATCCGCATCCACGGCCCGGATAGCTTCGGCCGCTCCAAAACCGTCCAGCCGTGGCATCTCCACGTCCATAAAAATGATGTCGAACCCCGGCGTATAGTGCTCTGCGATCTCGGCACCGTCTGTGATGAGACTGATCTCCACCTGCAGGCCCTGCTCCTGCGCATATTGCCGGACGAACCGGTTCAGGCTTTCCCGTGTTTCTTCCTGATCCTCTACGATCGCAATTTTGAACATCCTGCACCCACCTTCTCACTGCGTCTGATCGCCGTATGGCTCTTTTTATTGAAACACACTTTTCTATGAAATGCAATGGAAAACCTTGTGGGGAAAACAGATGCGGTTCTCGTCCTGCTCTGACGTGGGTTAGTGGATGGCGCAACAAAAAAGCCCCTGACCAAAAGGTCTGGCGGCATCTTTCTTGGTAGACATTCCTACGCATTGGGAAACGCGCACTAACAAACACCCCACTGGGGTGTTTGTTGCCCCGCCTGCGGCGTGGCCGTGCTGTTCGAGTCCTGTACCGCCCACCACGAAAAAAGTCCCCAGACCAAA
>ENA-UOOA01000513-UOOA01000513.1-human-gut-metagenome-genome-assembly--contig:-P61old-NODE-513-length-80058-cov-9.109608_pt1 | contig 80058 bp, 93 predicted proteins | sample MGYA00242467_ERZ724014 | MGnify/ENA metagenome assembly ERZ724014 | reverse complement strand
ATGGATTGTTAGCTAATTCCGAAATATGATTCTTTAGAGAATCTGAAACTTGATTGGTCATCTTAACTTAATGACATTGCCCTGATGGGTCTTTTTTCCATCCGCAGATATGGTTCCTTTCTCACGAATGGAGGTTTCTGCTTCATTTAATCTCGTCATTAATTCAATCTATTCGCATGTAAATTTGCAACACATTCTACATTTGTATTACGTTTTTGGAACGCTCACGGAGATATTCTATTCCTTCTCTCCCATCACTCCGCCATTCTTTTTTGCCTCTTCCTGCATTTCCTTTTTCACTTGTTTAAATGTTTTTCCCGACACATCCACATCGGTTACCGTGACTTTGAGAGAATCATCATCCTCAAGCACATACTTTTTGTCTTTTTGCGCCTTTTTTTGCTCACTGGCATCTGTCTCTTTAATTGCATCTGTTTTTGCACTTGCCTTTGATATGTTGGCATCATCGTTATTTGTTCCCATAAAACTATGGGCAAAATATCCTCCTGTCAAAAACAGCAGTGCCATAACAACTATGGCGATATGTACTTTCTTGCTTTTAATTTTATTCATATTACCATGTCTCCTTTCATCATGATTTAGTCAACGACAAATAACACACACCCTTCGGAGTACATTTCGCTGTAAATACCCGGTGTTTAGTGTACGATTTTTTCTTTGCTGACCATTTTATGTCTCCCGAAATCCAATATTTAGCCGGCGATCTGCTTTTACTCGCTGAAGATGTATACCCTGATTTTCTATTGACATAAGATGCGCCATTATAACGATAATAAATGTATTCCTTATCCGAAACATACGCATATGTGCCATTATACTTAAATTCCGTAGATTGCTCTAGTCTTAATAATTTTTTCCCTTAAGATGATGACACCTCATATATATGAAAACTAAATCCCGTTTTGTATCCAGCAGCCTTCGCTTGAGCACTAATCATACTACTTGTTAAACTAGTCGGAAACAACTGTTGATATGTAATTTCCGTTTCAGTAATAACTAAATCATCCTCATGTATAACATTAGACCTTTTACTTGTTGGAACCATACCCTCCTGTACTATTCTACTCAACAACATATCACTGTTTGTTGAATAATTACTTGCCACCTTATCGGTTGATGTCTTTATGCTCTCAATAGTTATAACATCTCCTTTAGCAATTTCTGCCGCCGAAACATCTGTAACTTGAAGCATCGTCAATGCACACATTAGAGCCATTCCTATTACTTTTTTCTCATTCTTACTTATCTCTTCTTTTTTTTATTATAATACTTTTTATTATTTTAGCAAGAAATATTTTTATAACCTTCCTTGTCACAAAATCCCAAAAAACATGTGGGAGCAATGTCATTAAGTTAAGATGACCAATCAAGATCTTAGCATCAGAAATGATGCTAGGGTCTTTTTATTTTGTAATAAATGCTTGACATATGATTCGAAATGTGCGGCCGCTTTCGCTATTGAATGATAATGAGGTAGCGAAAGCGGCCCTTGTAATTAAGAACATCTTGATTGCAAGGAGGTAACGCATATGAGCAATTACTTTTGTATAACTATTGTGAATTGATAACAACACATGTAATAAAACAAACGAAAGACAATGATAAAACAAAACAGGTGAACTTTACAATCGCCATTTATATTTGTAGAGAATATCTCCGTAATAAACGCAATCTTAGTCCACCTGATGTGATTAACCTAATAGAAAAGCATGTATTACCAGTAAGACCTGGTCGAAAAGACCCTCGCAAAGTCAAACCCCAGGCATCTGTAAGCTTTCTATATAGAGTGGCTTAATCATAGATAATTATAAGTTTTTTTGACAGATAAACAATCTGTCTTTTTGTATGTCAAAATTCTTAACTTAATGACATTGGTCCGAAGACTGTTTTTTTTTACAAAAGTCTATATATGAGCATTATTTAAAAAGCAGCATAAAAAAGCATAAGTTCGTGACAAATTGCCACAAACTTATGCTATTTTTTTGACTATTCTCCCACAAAATGATAAAATACAATTATATCTTTGTTTTGAGGAAAAAAACTATATACTTACGTCGGGAGGAGGTTACTTAAGATGAATTATGACGAGAGTATCTATAAAGAAAAAGCAAACAGGCGGGCGCGGAAAATCTGGCTTGTTTTCGCCATTTTACTATCAGCCAATTACGGCTCTGACACAGCAAACGGACTACGGACCAGTCCTTATTATTTAACCTTTTTACTTCTATGCTGGGTTCCGTTTATTATCGGACAAATTCTATTAAAAGTAAAAGGTATGTCAACCGATTGGTACAAATATGGAATTGCCGTTGGATATGGTATCTTCTATTCCTTTGTACTGATTACCAGCCCATCCAACATTGCATTTACCTACATACTGCCGGTAACCAGTCTTTTGGTTTTATACAAAAACCAGAAATTTATGATTCAATACGGCGTTGCCAATGTGTTAATCATCATAGCCAATGCAGTTGTTAAATATATGAACGGATTCAACACCGATGCCGATGTCAAAGAATTTACTTTGCAGCTTTCCTGCATCATTCTCTGCTACATCTGCTATGTAATGTCCATCCGTCATTTGAATGAATCGGACGGCTCCATGTTAAACTATGTAAAAGATGATTTACACCGTGTTGTAACAACGGTTGAGCAGGTAAAAGACGCAAGTAATTCCATTGTTGACGGCGTTACCGTTGTCCGCGAACTTGCGGTTGAAAATAAACACGGAGCGGATGTCGTTGTACTCGGCATGAATGAGCTGACCGCAAACAATCAGACCTTGCAGGATAAAACAAATTCGTCACTCGATATGACAACAGACATCAACACGCAGGTAATGAACGTTTCTTCCTTAATTGAACAAATGGTTGAACTTACGAAAGAATCCGGCGAGCATGCCACTACTAGCAGCAAGGATTTGGACGGCGTAGTTGAGACCACTTCAACGATGGCGTCATTATCCGCAGAGGTAGAAAATGTATTAAAAGAGTTCAAATCTGAATTCGAGCGCGTAATTACGGAAACCGGAACGATTGAGGATATTTCAAGCCAAACAAATCTTTTAGCACTGAATGCTTCGATTGAAGCGGCTCGCGCCGGTGACTCCGGTCGGGGATTTGCTGTTGTTGCTGACCAGATTCGAGTGCTGAGCACTGAAACACAGACCTCTTCCGGACAGATTCGCGATGCGCTGACCCGCTTGTCAGAAACTTCCGCAAAGATGACTTCCGCAGTCGAGCAAACGCTTGAACTGATTCAGCAGTCGCTAGAAAAAGTTACGCTGACAAACAAAAGTGTCGAAAAAATCACAACAGATTCCAAAGAACTCGGTGACCACATTCAGGTAATCGATTCCGCCATAAAAGAAGTAGAAACCTCGAATACACAGCTGGTTTCTAACATGGAACAGATTTCCTCCATTGTGGATAAGATGACAAAAAGCATTTCTCATTCAGATGGAACAACCCATGCAATGCTTAGTAAATATGCAGAAACAGCAACAAATATCAACAGCATTGAACATATCGTAGAGGGCTTGATGACAGAACTTGGTATCGGTGGCTTTATGGGTGTTGAAGATTTGCGTGCCGGCATGAAAGTTATGCTTTTGCCAAACGATAACAGCAAACATCCAAAAGAGTATCACGGTGAAATTGTAAAGCGTACAGACCAGAGTTTATTAGTCGCCATCAATCCGAAAAATCCTCTGCCAGTCACCAAAACAACCTGGCAGATGCAAATTACGGCAGGAAATATTTTGTACTGCTGGGAATCCGTAAACTGGAAAATGGTAGAACAAGATGGCAGGAATTTGTGTCTGATTGAGCTCCGCTCACTTCCAAAGATTCACAATCGCCGTAAATACCCTCGTATGGATTTGTATAATTTCTGTCAAATCACCATACTGGAAACCGGCGAAAGTTATATGGGTAAAATGGAAAATATCAGTGCCAATGGTTTTGCTTTTGTATCCGGCAATGAATTTTTCGCTGACTGCAAAGGTCAAAAAATCCGCCTTGAAATTGAAAACTTTGAATTAACATCAGAGAGCACTTTGGAGGGTCGTATTCTCAGAAGTTCCGACAACAATGGCATTTACATTGTCGGCTGCCAGATGCCGGAGGACAATCCGTCAATTATGAAATATGTAGCAGGCAAATTGGAAAAGCAGAAAAAATCTCCCCATCGCTAACGATAGGGAGATTATAAGGGGAGGATAAGTATTCAACGCTTTATCCGCTGAATACAGCAAATCAAGGCAGAGGGGGAATCGACCTCGATTTGCCGGTACTACTATTGTTGCCACTTTTTAGAAACTTATACATATTTTTTGATTTTTTATAAAAAATGTGATATAGTCAGTAACGTACTATTTATATCAGGAGGAAATTAGCATGGCTTTATTACAGGAATGGCGCGAATACGCCTATAGCGAAGAAATGCAGAATTCAAAAGAAGGACAGAAGTTGTGGGAGAACTATTTCACTCTGGAAAAGGGTATCTATGAAAAGTTATTAGCAAATCCATCTGAAATTGTAGAAGGTACCGTACAGGAATTGGCAGACCGCTATGAAGTACCGCTTTCCATGATGGTTGGCTTTTTAGATGGTATTAATGACAGTTTGAAAGAAGCAAATCCAATCGACGAAATGGAAAAAGATACCAAGGTAAAACTTGACATTGATTTAGAAAAATTGTACTACAACATGGTTGAATGTAAGGCAGAATGGCTTTACACACTTCCACAATGGAACGATATTCTGCCGGAAGACAAGCGCAAGGAGCTTTATAAAAAGCAGAAGAATTCCGGTACGATTCATAATGAGAACCGTAAAGTCGGAAGAAATGATCCATGTCCATGTGGTTCCGGCAAAAAATATAAGCAGTGCTGCGGACGCTAATTAAACCACACCCATTTATTTGAATGTTTTGTAATGAAAAGAACATGAAAAATTAATAGATAATACATTGACGATTGACTTAGAAACGAGTATATTAGAAATTCGAAATTTACAAAAAAAGCGAGGTATATTCAGTATGAAAGGAAATCGTTCGATGCAGGATATGACAGAGGGAAGACCAATTTCACTGATACTGAAATTTTTCTTTCCTCTTTTATTTGGAATGTTATTCCAGCAATTTTATAACCTAGTGGACACTGCCATTGTCGGAAAGTTTTTAGGTCCGGATGATTTGGCGGCAGTTGGTGCTACGGGTTCCGTGAACTTTTTAATTCTCGGATTCTGTATGGGTGTCTGCAATGGCTTTTCCATCCCCGTTGCCCAGAAATTTGGTGCAAAAGATGAGAGCGGTCTTCGCCGCTTTGTGGCAAACAGCGTTTGGCTTTCTGTCATTTTTGCAGCCGTCATGACCGTTGTTGTCTGTATTTTGTGCCGCCAAATTTTAATTTGGATGGACACCCCGGCAAATATTTTAGAAGGTTCCTACCGCTATATCTTTGTGATATTTTTAGGAATCCCTGTCACCTACTTATATAACCTGCTTTCAGGCATTATGAGGGCACTTGGTGACAGCAAAACCCCACTCATTTTCCTCATTCTGTCCTCGGTCTTAAATATTCTTTTTGACCTTGGTGCAATTTTGATTTTACACATGGGGGTTGCAGGAGCTGCATGGGCTACCGTTACGGCTCAGGCAATTTCCGGCGTTTTGTGTTTGATTTACATGAAAAAGAAATATACGATTTTGAAAATTTCAAAGGATGAATGGAAATTAAACGGAAGCTGCATTGCCAGACTCTGTGGTATGGGAATCCCTATGGGGCTTCAGTATTCGATTACCGCAATCGGCAGTGTCGTTTTACAGACTGCCGTAAACCGTCTTGGTTCCACCGCAGTTGCAGCTGTTGCCTCCGGCGGAAAACTTGCCATGTTCTTCTGCTGTCCGTTTGACGCAATGGGTTCCACAATGTCCACATATACCGGACAAAACTTGGGGGCCCAGAAACTTGACCGTGTAGACAAGGGAATTTTTGCATGCAGCGGATTAGCTCTTGTTTATTCTGTGATTGCCTGTGCTGCCCTTTTGTTTACCGGACAATATTTAGCACTTTTATTTGTCGACGGCACAGAAACCCGGTTAATTGAAATGATTGCTGCATTCCTTCGCTGGAACTGCATTTTCTATTTCCCATTAGCACTTGTAAACATTGTCCGCTTTACGATTCAGGGCTTGGGATTCGGAAAATTGGCTATTTTAGCCGGCGTGTGTGAAATGGCTGCCAGAAGTATTGTCGGATTCTATTTTGTTCCGGTATTCGGCTTCACCGCTGCCTGTCTGGCAAGCCCAATCGCCTGGATATTGGCAGATGTGTTTTTGATTCCGGCGTATTTTCTTGTGGTAAGGCATTTAAAGAAGGAACTTTGCATAAGCTAGGTTTTTAATTTCATAATTGTTTCTCCTAAATAAATTGGTATCTCTTGTGCCGCTCCCGCTTAGCAAACGCGTAAGGGTATCGACATGTAAACTACACATGTCTCATACCCACGTGTTTGCAGCACAATCAATACCAATTTATTTAGGAGAAACTATCAGAAATTAAGAACCTCTCCTCAAAGATTCCAGCCATTCAGCCATTTCTTTTTCACCGCAATTAACCTTCTAATATTTGGTTATGATGCCTTTGCGATCGATATTTGCAGATATTTCAGGATTCGAGTAATTTATCAAAAAAAGATGGATGGAAAGTGGGTTTGAACGCGTCAGCAGGAGACACTGGTATTTTCAGTGTCCCTGCTGCTACGCAGTTCAACAAACGGGAGTGCCCACTCTCCATCCATCTTTTTTTGATAAATTACGGAAACCAAATATGTCCCTCTTATTCATAAATTGCCTTAGCAATTTCTACTTTATTCATAGAGTACAAATGGATTCCGTCTACGCCATGCGCAAGCAGATTCTCCATCTGACGTTTGGAGTAATCTAAGCCGGCTTTTTTCAAGTCAGCCGGATTATCTTTATATTTCTCAATGGCATCTGCTAATTCTTTTGGTATTTTGGTGCCTGACATTCCGATGATGTTTTTGACCTGTCCGGCGGATGTAATCGGCATTAAACCAGGAAGAATCGGTACTGTGATTCCGGCATTACGTGCCTCGTCCAAGAAACGGAAAAATGTTTCATTGTCATAAAATAGCTGTGTAATCAAAAAGTCTACACCTTTATCCACCTTGATTTTCAGGTTTGCAATGTCTTCCGAAAGGCTTGCTGCTTCCTGATGTACTTCCGGATAGCACGCTCCTGCCACACTGAAATCAAACATCTCTTTTACATCGGTAACCAAATCCGAAGCATGGTCATAATAGCGGGCGTCAAACTGCTCATCGCTCATCCACTGCGGTTTATCGCCACGCAGCGCTAACAAATTGTGAATTCCATTGCGGTACAAATTCGTCAAGAAATTTTTCAAGAATAACCGGTCCGGAATGGCTGCACAGGTCAAATGGGTAAGTGCCTCAATCCCACACTGATTCTGAATATAAGAAGCTATGGCAAAGGTGTTTTCTGCTGTGTTGCCACCAGCTCCGTAAGTCACACTGATAAAACTTGGGTGAAGTGTTTTAAACTCATCTAATGCGTCATAAATAACGGATACATCGGCGTCCTTTTTCGGTGGAAAAACTTCCAAGGAATAGGTTGGCCGGTTTGTATGAAATAAATCTTTAATCATGTCTTTTTTCCTCGCTTTCGAGACATTAGTATAACATAAAAAAGTGCGCCTGAAAAGCGCACTTTCTTAATTTTCAGCCATAGCCTTATACTAAATATCTATCACTTGGTATAGAATCTAACTATATTGTATGAATGAGGTTCTAAAATAACGACACCGTCTTTGACACCGGTTCCTTTTTTCGGCACTACATTTTCAGGATTTTCCGGTGAGTTTACTGCTTTCATATCGTCATTATTAAGTACCATATGCTCTGCCAGTGTCAGTTCGCCAAAGCCCTCAAAGTCAAGAGAAACCTCTGCTGTTTCATCCATATTACGGTTTACGGCAAATACGGTCAGTTCTTTCTTCTCCTCATTCCAGACAACGGAACTGTCCACATACGGAATCGCATCACGCTTGCCGGCTGCATAAGTGCCACACTCAACATCTGCCTTCAAGGCAACACCCTGTCCGTAACGGCAGGCATACATAAATGGATAGAAAATCGTCTGAAGCCACATTTTACCACCATTTACTGTCATAATCGGTGCAATTACATTAACAAGCTGTGCCAGACAGGCAATTTTTACACGGTCCGAATTATTAATCAGCGTGTTCAATAGACATCCGACTGCTAATGCATCTTCCATCGTGTAAATATCCTCTAACAGTGGTGGCGCAATCTGCCATTTCTCCTGTTTTTTATCCTGCTCCTGTGAATGGAACCAGATGTTCCACTCATCGAAAGAAAGGAAAATATCTTTATCACTTTCCTTTTCTTTCTTAATCCTATCGCAGATGGCTCCGACTTTTTTAATAAAATCATCCATGTCCATCGAGCAGCTTAAATACTTCTTCGTATCATCATCCCGATTTCCGTAATACTCATGCATCGACAAATAATCAATGTGGTCGTATGCCTCGCGAAGCACCGTTTCTTCCCATTCGCCAAAGGTCGGCATGTTCTGATGAGAACTTCCGCAGGCAACCAGCTCAATGGAGTCATCAATCCATTTCATGATTTTTGCTGCTTCACATGCAGTACGTGCGTATTCAGTCGCTGTTTTATGTCCAATCTGCCAAGGACCATCCATCTCATTGCCAAGACACCAGGTATGAATGCCAAAAGGCTTTTCAAAGCCATTCGCGCGGCGCATATTAGCATAATAAGTATCGGTTACGGAATTGCAGTATTCGACAACATTACCGGCTTCTTCCGGCCCACGTGTCCCAAGATTTACTGCCATCATAATGTCCGTTCCCACACGTTTTGCCCATTCCTGAAATTCATCGATTCCGACTTCATTTGTCTCCACAGAACTCCATGCAAGCTCCATTTTCTTCGGACGCTTTTCTTTTGGCCCGGTTCCATCTTCCCAATGGTAACCCGATACAAAGTTACCACCCGGATAACGAACCATAGGAATGTTCATCTCACGGATAACCTTAAGAACATCCTGGCGAAATCCCATATCATCGGCAGTCTCATGTCCCGGCTCATAGATACCATGATAAACGGCTCTTCCCAAATGCTCAATAAATGAGCTGTACAATCGTTTGTCAATCGCACTGATTTGTTTTTCTTTGTCTGCTTTAATTACTGATTTCATACTTACCTCCATCGAACTCTTTTTCCCTATTGTATATCAGTAGTTTATCTTTTACCATGTACTATTCTAACCTAACACTGGACAATCATTTCTATTTTGATTCGCCTACTTCCCGCACACGATAAAACGATTCCTTAGGTTTTGCATTCTTATCCCAAAGGTACAAACACTGTACTAAATCATCATACAGTGGATAATCATCACAGATACCAAACACCGTCACACTCGTAATATTACATGGTCCGCCACTCGCCGTATCCATCTTTTTCAACAGTTCAAACATTTCCTGATAGCGGTCTGCCTGGCGTTTTAAAGATTTTTCGTCTCGCTCACCTGTCTCCTCATCAATCTTGAAACTCAATTCCGTAATCTGGATATCAACATTCAATTCGGCATATTTTTTCAAACAATTTTCAAAACTGTCGTAAGAATCGCCCTTCAATTCATCCGGATTATACAAATCTACCGTTGGCTGCAAACCGATTCCATCAATCAGATTTTTCTCTTTCAGTCCCTTTACAAGATTGTAAATATTCTGCTCTTTTGCAGGAACATAAACATTGTAATCATTATAAATGAGTTTCATGCCCTTCTCTGCATATTTTCTTGCGTAAGTAAATGCTTTTTCCACATAGTCGGTTCCCATTGTTGCGTACCAGAAATTATCGCCACCGTTAAATGTAGTCCGGCAGTTCCAGTTCACAGAATCATCGCCCGTTCCGTCATCCACACACTCATTCACTACATCAAAACAATAAACAACACCCGGATAATTTTTCTTGCAGTACTCCAAAACACCCTTGATGTAGTTCTCCATGCGCTTTGCCATCACTTTTTTACTGACGTAGCCCTTCTTTGCATCATAATTCTTTTTAAAGAACCACTCCGGTGTCTGATTATGCCAGACAAGCGTGTGACCACGCATTTTAATTCCATTTTCTTTGCAGAAATCAAGGCTTTCTTTGCAGGAATCAAAATTCAGTGAAACATCTGTGGCATTTGCATTCTTTTTGCCCTTTTTCACACATGCCTTTTCGTCCAGTAAATAACATGGCTTCATCAGATTACTTAAGGTTGTTGAATTGTAATGTTTCTTCAAAATATTTGCCATGCCCTCATGGTGAATTGCTGCGGTACTCTTATCACTGCCGTTAATTGCGGCACCCATCATAAAATATTTTGCGTACAAATCTTTCAGTGCCGGACCGTCCACATCACTTACATCATGACTTGTCTTTTTATTTTCCGTGACCGCAGAACCGGAAGCTGCTTTGTTTGAATTTGTCTTATTTTCTGTACTATTATTGCTGCCACATGCTGTCATGGACAACATCAGGCAAAAACACAAAATTAATGCTGTTATTTTACTGCTTTTCATTTTCTAGCTCCTTTTTTTCTCTTTTCTTCTGATACCATTTTTTTATTACCTTCGCTGCCGGAAGTTCAACCAGATACGTCATAGCAATTGCCACCACCAGAGAAAGCACAAAACACAAAATAGTATACTGCCACTGCCATTTAATATCTCCTGTCATATTTGGCAGTTCATCTCCCGACCAGTTCGGAATCCGAAACTCCTTTAATTTGACGGCAATGTACTGATGACAGATATAAAATTGGAACGAAATTCCTGCTAAAAATTTCATGACGCGGTTGTCAAGAATTTTGCGGAAATACTTGTGGGAAAGAATCATTCCAATCACAAATAGGGCAAACACAAGGGACAACAGAAAGCGGTTATCTAACTGCCACTGTGTTTCTCTGCCACTTGTCGAGCGCGCTATGCACATCTGATAAAAGAACATGACGGCACCAATTGCCATCACAATCCCGGCAAGACCTTCTGCCAGCGTTTGCTTTTTCCTCATTTTTGTATATTTCATATACAGCCAGGCTGCCATCATACCGTTAGCAAAAACGGAAAAGAACGTAAGCGTCTGATTCACTACTAAATTCTGATCAATCGAATAGAATCGGCTGCTAAAATACCACGCACTTCCCACACCGATTGCCGTCATTCCAAGATATGTACCCACCGGACATTTGCGAAACAGCCACACAAGCAGTGGGAAAATCAGATACAGCTGCATTTCTACCGCTACCGTCCACAGAACGCCGTTTAGATGCGTCATACAATTTACATCTCCAAATAAATTGTTCGTAAATGTCAGATGCGTAATCAGATCTTTCATCATAAAACCGGTATCGCCGCCGTACTCCGAGAGTGGAATAGCAAAAGCGAACAATACGATTAACACCGACAGATAATACGATGGCACAATACGCGCCACTCTTTTTACGTAAAAGCCGGGAACCGTATCCGTTTTGTCGCCATACACCATGTCTCTGGCATATGGTAAAAAAAGACAGAATCCTGAAAGCAAAATCATCATATCTACTAAAATACTTCCGTTTCTTACAAGCCAGTCCAAATTTACATGTTCTGTAAGTGGCTGCAACCAGGACTGCTGCCAGATATGATACCACGCAACTAGAAAAATTGCGATTGCCCGGATTCCATCTAACACACCAATGTGATAAATTTCATAGTCACCTGCCAGTTCGGCAGGTGACTGTTTTCTTCTTTTTTTGTGTTGTCTTTTTCCCATAAAAACTCTCCACTAAGCTAACGCAGCTGTAACGATTGCCATCGAGTATACTTCCGATGCGTTACATCCACGTGACAAGTCATTAATTGGAGCATTCAAACCAAGCATAATTGGTCCGTATGCATCAAAGCCACCAAGACGCTGTGCAATTTTGTAACCAATATTTCCTGCATTGATATCAGGAAAAATAAAGGTATTTGCAGAACCGGCAATCGGGTCTCCCGGACATTTTGTACGGGCAACTCGTGGTGATACTGCTGCATCAAACTGCATTTCTCCGGCAATCAAAAGATCCGGTGCAAGGTCTTTTGCTTTCTGTGCAGCATTTCTCATCTTGTCCACATCCTCGCCGGCACCTGAGCCGTAAGTTGAATAACTTAAGAATGCAATTTTCGGGTCAATTCCAAAAATCTTAGCACACTCTGCACAATCAATTGCGATTTCTGCCAACTCATCTTCATTTGGCTTAATATTAATCGCACAATCGCCCATCGCAAGTACCGTGTTACCACCGGTAGCGGACTCACGAACCAGAATAAAGCAGGATGCTACAATATTTTTACCTGGTTTTGTCTTAATAATCTGTAATGCCGGACGAACCGTATCCGCTGTCGAGTAGGTTGCACCGCCAAGAAGTGCATCCGCTTTACCCATCTTCACAAGCATCGTACCAAAATAATTTGCCTGCTGACAGGTTGCTTTTGCTTTCTCCAATGTCATACCTTTATTCTTACGAAGTTCATACAGGCACTCAGCCATCTCATCAATGCCTTCATACTCCATCGGGTCTATAATTTCAGCTCCACGAATATTAAATGCACTCTCTTCTGCTGCCTTTGCAATTTCATCTTTGTTTCCAACCAAAATCGGTGAAAGGAAAGTACTTGCCAAAAGGCGGGATGCCGCTTCCAGAATACGTGGATCACTGCCTTCTGTAAAAACAATCTTCTTCGGATTTTCTTTCAAGATATTAATCAACTTGCCAAACATACTACACGTTTCCTCCTAAATATTATTCTCTCTTAATCATACTATTTTTTGTACAAAAAACAAGGGGGTAATTAAGAAAAAATGTTAATAATTTTTTTAATTACGCAATTTTGTTCAAAAAGTTTCCGTCACATGGGCGCTCCCGCTCAGACAACTACGCAGGGGTATCGACATGCACAAAACGCATTATCTGATACCCGCGTAGTTGTACCCATGTGTCGTAAAACTTTTTGAACCAAATTACTGCAAATCAAAAAAATCAGTAACTATTCTTACCTATTATGAAAAACTCTGCCCTACATTATACCAAAAAGCACCCAAAAGCGTTGGTTCGTTTTGATTGGTACACTTTTCTTTTTCTAATTTTACACAAAAAAAGATTTGTATCTCATGGGTACGAACACGCGGGTATCAGACAATGCGTTTTGTGCATGTCGATACCCCTGCGCGTTCGTCTAGCGAAAGCGCCCATGAGATGCAAACTTTTTTTATGCAAAATATTAGAAAAGAAAAATCACCAACAAAAACCTACTCCAGACGATACCCCACATTCCTAACGGTATGTATCCGTTCTCCCGCCTCTCCCAATTTCTTGCGTAATGTTTTGATATGCATATCCAGTGTGCGGGATTCCCCCTCAAAGGTTGTTCCCCACACACGATCCATCAAAAGATTTCTTGGCATAACATTTCCGGCGTTACTCAAAAATACACGGAGCAGTTCGAACTCTTTATATGTCAGTTCAATAAGTTCATCATCCACATAAACACGGTGTTTCTCTACGTTCATCCGAATGTTTCCTGCCGATAATTCTTCAACAGATGCTTCCTGCGTTTTGCTGCGGCGCAGTACGGCCTTCACGCGGGAAATCATCTCCAAAATACCAAACGGTTTCGCAATATAGTCGTCAGCGCCCGCGTCTAGCCCTCTTACCTTGTCAATTTCCGTGCCCTTGGCGGTCACAAGAATCACAGGAACATCGGAAAGCCTTGCATCTTCCCGCATTTTTTTGACAATCGAAATACCATCCTCATCCGGAAGCATAATGTCAAGAAGGACGAGTTCCGGAACTTCATTTTCACACAATTTCCAAAACTCTTTGGCGCACGACGCTTCTTTCGTCTCCATATGACAGTCCTTCATTGCATACACTTCAATTTCCCGGATATTCGGGTCATCCTCTACAACACAAATCATTCCGGAACACCTCCTGCCTCATTTTCCTGCTCACTCACCAAACTCATGGCAATGTTTTCACAATGATCTGCCATTCTCTCATAATTAATCGCAAGTTCGTTGACATAAATTCCAATTTCCGGCGATGTTTTTTCTTTTTTTACCCGCTTCAGATTCTGCTTCTTAATGCGTTTGTTAATATCATCAATCTGTGTTTCTTTTTCTTCAATTACATTGGCAAGCGTGCCATCATCTTTTATAAAAGCAGAAACCGTTGTGCTCACAATATCATGCACCTGCTCCGCATAGAAATTCATTTCTTCTTTTAATTTCTTCGGCCATACGGCTTTGCTTTTTGAAATTTTTGCCGCTTCACTCATAATATTTATCGTATGGTCAGAGATACGCTCCAAATCGCGGATACAATACACAAGTAAATTCCATTTCGCATACTCTTCCACAATCACGTTGCGGTTTGCAATCTGACGCAGATATTCGCCTATTTCCTCTTCGTAGCGGTCAATTTTTTCTTCCATTTCAATTACCTGATTACGCTTTTCTTCCGAGTAATCATGGATACCTTCTAAGGCAAGCGTCACATTTTCCAAAGTAAGATAAGCCATCTCATTTGCCGAGCGCTCACACTGCTCAAGAGCAAGTGCCGGACTATCTAAGAAACGGGAATCCAAACGTGCAAATTCCGACGTTGTTTCCTCCTCATCCTCTCGAATCGTAAGAGTTGCCAGTTTTTCAAGCATATTTGCAAATGGGAACAAAAGAATCGTTGCCCCAATGTTAAACAAACTGTGAATCACAGCAATTCCTGCGACTCCTGCTGCATCGTGCATAAAGGAAAAATCAATAAATGCATACAAAGAGTAAAATGCAATCATAAATACCGTTGTACCGATTACGTTAAAATATAAATGAACAAGTGCGGCACGCTTCGCATTTTTGCCGGCACCGATCGATGACAAAAGTGCCGTCACACACGTACCGATATTCTGTCCCATGATAATCGGAATTGCTGTCGCATAAGGAACACTTCCGGTCAGACAAAGTGCCTGTAAAATACCAACCGATGCGGAAGAACTCTGAATAATCGCAGTAAGAATTGCACCTGCCAACATTCCTAAAATCGGATTGGAAAACATCGTTAAAATATGCGTAAACTGTGGCACATCAGCAAGTGGTTTTACCGCAGCACTCATCGTGTCCATACCAAACATAAGGATGGCAAAACCAATCATGATTGCTCCGATGTCCTTACGTTTTTCCTGTTTGGATGCCATAATCAAGAAGATTCCGATAATTGCAAGAATTGGAGTAAACGATGTTGGTTTTAATAAAGTAACCAATAAATTGTTTCCCTCAATTCCCGTCAGGCTGAGAATCCATGAAGTCACTGTAGTACCAATGTTGGCACCCATGATTACACCAATCGCCTGATTTAATTTCATAATACCTGAATTTACAAAACCGACAACCGTTACCGTTGTCGCAGATGAACTCTGAATCACTGCTGTAACACCGGCTCCAAGTAAAACTGCCTTAATGCGGTTATCCGTCAACTTTTCTAATATTCGCTCTAATCTTCCCCCGGATAATCTTGTCAGTCCGTCTCCCATCACATTCATACCGTAAAGGAAGAACGCAAGGCCGCCAATCAATGACAATGCCTGCAGCAAAAATTCTGTGTACATTTTTCATACCTCCATCTTTTTTCATTTCTTTCTACCAGTATTTACAATAACGTATCAAAGTAAAATTGAAATAGACGTAATGTAAAATTTATGTAAAAATTGAAAAATTTCTTTTCTTGTGCTAGGATAAGGCATGGAAAACAAGAATTGGAGGCATTATTTATGAATACATTAAAGAAATTTATTTCTTATTACCGGCCTTACCGCGCCGTCTTTTATTTTGATTTATTCTGCGCTGCCGTTATCAGCGTGGTCGATTTAGCCTATCCGCAGCTTTTGCGTAGTCTCACAAAAACACTTTTTACCGGGAACAAAAGCGCGATTTTAGGAGCACTGCCATGGCTCTTTCTCATTTTACTCATTATGTATACCATACAAAGCCTGTGCAAATACTACGTCACCTGCCAGGGACACATTATGGGAGCGAAAATGGAACGCGATATGCGAAAACAGCTTTTTGAACACTATGAAAAACTGTCCTTTTCCTATTACAGTACACACAACTCCGGTCAGATGATGAGTAAACTAGTCAGCGATTTGTTTGACATTTCCGAGCTTGCCCACCACGGTCCGGAAAACTTGTTTATTTCCTTAGTAAAAATTATCGGCTCATTTGTATTTTTGTTTTTGATTAATCAGAAACTCGCCCTGCCGCTTTTGCTGCTCGTCATTCTCATGATTTTATTTTCCATTCGGCAGAATAAAAAAATGCAGCAGACCTTTTTGGAAAATCGAATCCGCATTGGTGACATCAATGCCAGTCTGCAGGATACGCTCTCAGGCATCCGTGTCGTTCAGTCCTTTGCCAATGAGGATACGGAACTGCACAAATTTAATCACAGCAACGAGGCGTTCCTAGAGTCCAAAAAAGATAATTACCGATGCATGGGAACTTTTATGAGCTCTAACCTGTTTTTTCAGGGAATGATGTATCTCACAACGTTAATTTACGGCGGCTATCTGATTGCCATGGGACAAATGCAGGCGGCTGACCTTGCGATGTACGCTCTTTACATTGGTATTTTCATCAGTCCGATTCAAATCCTTGTCGAACTTGTTGAAATGCTGCAAAAAGGTCTTTCCGGGTTCCGCCGCTATCTCGAAGTCGTTGAAACCGAGCCGGAAATTCAAGATAAAGAAGGTGCCATTGATTTAGAAAATGTAAAGGGTGACGTTTGTTACGACAACGTTTCTTTCCACTACAGCGACGATAATAAAACCGTTCTCTCGCAAGTGTCCATTCACATTCCTGCCGGAAAATCCGTTGCACTTGTCGGTCCTTCCGGCGGTGGCAAAACAACAATCTGCTCCCTGCTGCCTCGTTTTTACGATGTGACAGCCGGAAAAGTTACAATTGATGGCAAAGATGTGCGTGATCTCACGCTCAAAAGTCTGCGAAACCAAATCGGAATGGTACAGCAGGACGTCTATTTATTTGACGGAACCATCCGGGAAAATATTGCTTACGGAAAGCCGGATGCAACCGATGAAGAAATCAAAGAAGCTGCCAGACGAGCCAATATGGATGACTTCATCATGCAGCTTCCAAAACAATATGATACCTATGTTGGTGAAAAAGGCACTCGCTTATCCGGCGGTCAGAAACAGCGAATCAGCATTGCCCGCGTCTTCTTAAAGAATCCACCGATTCTTATTTTAGACGAAGCAACAAGTGCCTTAGATAACGAGAGCGAACGCTACATCCAGAAAAGTCTGGAAGAACTGGCGAAAAACCGTACAACCATCACCATCGCCCACCGACTCTCAACCATCAAACGTTCCGACGAAATCATTGTCATCACAGAAGATGGCATTGCCGAGCGCGGTACACACGAAACTTTACTTGCAAAAAACGGCATTTACGCCCGTTATTACAACTTATAATTATGCTGTCTGTTTTGTCTGCCGTTTCGCTCTTGCTAAAGCAAGTCCGAGGCAGACAAAACAGGCTGCAAATAACACTTCAATTCCCATATATCTCCACAGCAAGTCCGGTGAACTTTGAAAATTTCCACTGTCAATCAGCCGTGCTCCCATGATATACCAGTAGGCCGGAAGGAAATGAGCAACCTTTATAATTCCATCTCCCAGAAATTCAATTGGCACAAATACGCCGGACAGAAAACTCATTCCCAATGCAATGACATTTGATACCATGCTGACAGTCTCCGCCTTTTTCATAACCTGACCAATTAAAAATACAATACCAAGTGCCACCATCAAAAACGCAAGCAGGTTTAAACAGTGTAATCCGCCCTGCACGGTAAACACCCTTTCCCTTGCCCCAATCACGGCACACACAAGATATAAAATTCCAAACAACAATCCTGCCGATAAAGTACCTAAAATGGTTTCACGGTTTGTTTTAGCAAACGAGTACGAGGAGCACTGAATCCGTTCTCTAATCTGCGGTTTATGAAGCACTACCAAAACCGGTGATATTCCTACAATACACAGGCACAAAAGAATGTACGGAACATACGCAAAGAAATAATACACATAGCTGTGTGTCGTTTTTCCTCCTGTGTCCAATACGTTCACATCAACCGTTTTCTCATCTGCCTTTCCCGCTTTTGCAAGCGCCTCCTTCACAGAAAATCCACCGCTAATATATCCTCTTACCAGATTCAAATATTGTGAAATCATCTGCTCAAATGATTCCTTGTAAATGGTTCCCGGAACACCGATAACTTCCATTTTTTTATTCTCGCTGCCACTCAGATAGGATTCAAAAAAACCGCTTGGAATCCGAAGGACACACGATATACTCCGGTTGTAAATCTCATCCTGAATGACTTCTTTTTTATCTTCAATATGGACTTTTTCATTTCCCTGCTCCAAATAAGCGATAAGTGCCCGGCTAATTTCCGAATTGTCTGCATCCATCACAGCAAATTTATACGTAGTTGGTGAAAATGTTGATTCTCCTGTCTTTTCTCCCTGTGAAGCAGCCGCTAATGTTACCGACAAAAAGATAACTAAGTACATAATAATCTGCCCTTTTTGCTTGCGCAGCACTTGAAAAAATAGTTTATATACTTGCATAACGATTCCTCCTTACACGCCAGATACTAATACCGCCAAGAAGTACGGTTAATCCTGCCAGTGACAATACATCTACAAAAAAGCGCTCATATGTGTCATAGACGTTTAACGCGTAAAATGCATCCGTGATTAACGCTGCCGGACTGATATCATTAACAATTGGCACTGTTTTTTCTATGACACCCTTGATTCCGGAAATCATCAAATCACTCAAGGCACACAATACTAAATTACTGCTGACTAAGACTCCGATTTTTCCGCCCTGTGACAGATGCGCAATACTTCCAATCAGCATACCGAACACAATACCAAAACTGGTCCCCACAAACAAAAGTAACACGATTGCCGCATAACGCTCGCCAATCTGCAAATTCAAAACGAAACGCATATAGATAAGAAGGGCACACGCTAAAATAAATTGAACTAACTCTGTCGCAGCAAAATCAGCCACAAACATTGTACTTTTTTTCATTCCGCATACATTGCGCCGCTGTCCAAGCGGTGTCAGATTCGCCTGCATCTGAAGAATTGCTACACAACCGGAAAAGGATGCAAACAAACAAGTCATCGCAAAAATTGCATAAAAATAATTGACTACATTATCCTGATTTCCCCTCGTATTTTCCTCCTTTGTAAAATACGATATTTCCTGCTGCATCGGTTTTACCGCCTGCTCTATTTTGTCCGGATGTTTTTGTGCCGTATCCTGAATCAATGATTCATATTTGGTAAATTGTTTTAAAACGCTTTGCAGCATCGTCTCATCCATGCCGCTTTCTTTCACCGTGAGAGAAAGCTTGTTTCCCATATAAATGATGCCTTTTACCTGATCTTCTTCTAACAGTTTTTTTGCTTCCTTTTCTCCTGTATAAGTCGTAATAAGAAGTTTTTTGTCTCCCTCTGCCGACACAGCATTTAACATCGCTGTAAGTGTCATGTTATCCTGCTCTTTTACAATCGCAACCGGAACCGGCTCAAACTTTTCTGTCCGGTCAAAGATATCGCCAAACGCCATATACATAAATGTGGTCAGTGCAAAAGGAAATAGCAGTGTCCAAAAAATGAGTTCTCTGCTTCTCAATGAACTAAGAAGCATATACTTAAATTCACGAAAAAACATGAAATCTCCTCCTCTCACACATCCCGAAGTTCTTTTCCGGTAATCTCTAAGAATACATCATTTAACGTTGGCAGTTCCGAATATACCCTGCCAAATACAAGGTTTTTATCCTTCAGATAATCAAGGACATGAATCAGATTATGTGTACCGCCGCTGAAGTTTAACGTAAGTTTTCCTTCATCATATTCCGTTTTGTACACATGCTCCATACTTCCGAGTGCCTCTAAATTTTCTTCCTGAAGTTCCGGAATCTCAATCGAAACCGTCTCCGTATTTTTAATCATTTTTTTCAGTTCATCTTTCGTTCCAATGGCAATCTGCTGTCCCTTGTCCATAATGGCAATCCGGGTACAAATCTGCTCTGCCTCTTCCATATAATGAGTGGTGTAAACAATCGTTGCCCCCTCCTCATTTAATTTCTGGATACCCTCTAAAATTTTGTTCCGGCTCTGCGGATCAACTGCCACCGTTGGCTCATCAAAGAAAATGAGCTTTGGTTTATGGGCAATTCCACAGGCAATGTTTAACCGGCGCAAAAGACCTCCTGATAATTTCTTTGGATAAAATTTGCGAAATTCATCAAGACCGACAAAGGCAATTGCATCTTCTACATACTGCTTGCGGAGTCCCTTGTCTCTGATATACAAACCGCAAAAATAATCTACATTTTCATAAACTGTCAATTCATCAAACACGGCAACATCCTGCATGACAACACCAATTTCTCTTTTAATGTCATAAGAATCCGGCTTCATCTCCCTGCCAAATACTTTTACCGTTCCCTTATCGTATTTAAGCAGTGCAAGAATACAATTAATCGTTGTCGATTTTCCGGAACCGTTTGGGCCAAGCAAGCCAAAGATTTCTCCTTCTTCTACTTCCAGATTCAAATGGTCTAATGCCACTAGTTCCTTATATCGTTTTACTAAATTTTCAATTTGAATAACAACAGCCATCCTTATCCCTCCTCTTTGTGATGTTAAACACATTGTATCATTTTATGTCAGCCACAAAAAGTGTCATCCATCATTTTTGAATTGTGACATTTGTCATTTACTTTTTTTGTTTTTTTCCTTTATAATAGAACATATCAAATGATGGAGGTTAAAGAGCATGGTGCATTTGGGAAATAAGGCAGTTCTTTTTCTGCTTTGCAGCTGTTTTTTTATAAATAGTCAGAACATCACACAAACAAGCATTCTCTTTTTGTTATGCGCCTTTATCATCGGATGCCTTTTTTCCTATTGGGAGGGTTCAAAAGGAGGAATTCTTTTTCTAACCGCTCTCGTCTGCCTGTTAATGCTCTGTTTTCCTGCTTTCGGCTTTTATCTGCCTGTCTTTATTTACGATATCATTCAGGCTAAAGATTATTTTTTACTAATACCGGCAGGAATTGGTTTGATACGTTTTTGCCCTGCCTTTTTATCCTCTACTTTTATTCTCGTTCTGCTTATGATGCTGTCAGCAATTTTATCGTATGCTTTTGGCAGAATTTCGGATTACAAAGAAAAACTGCACCATATTCTGGATACTAGCAAAGAGCATGCCATTATGATGCACGAACGGAATCAGGCATTGATTGAAAAGCAGAATGCAGATATACACGCCGCCACGCTCTCGGAAAGAAACCGCATTGCCAGAGAAATCCACGACAACGTCGGCCATATGCTGACGCGTTCTCTCCTGCAGGTCGGGGCACTGAAAGTCATTGCCCGTGATGATGCTTTAGATGAACCATTGACTGAGCTGAAAAATACATTAAATACTGCTATGACAAATGTTCGCACAAGCGTCCACGATTTACACGACGACGCAATTGACTTAGAAAGTACCCTTTGGGAAATTATCGATGGGGTAAACACAACAAAAATATCCTTGGAATATGATGTAGAAGGAACGCTCCCAAATCCGATTAAATATGCCTTTATTGCGATTGTAAAAGAGGCGGTAAATAATATTCAAAAACACAGTAACGCAAAAAATGCTTTTATCCGAGTCTGTATGCATCCCGGATTTTACCTGCTCTCGATTGCTGACAACGGCACCAAAATTTCCACAACGGATTCCCGCGGAATCGGACTGAGCAATATGGAAGAACGGGTTCGTGCCTTAAATGGTGTAATACGATTTGATACGGAAAATGGATTTAAAATAACAATTATCATACGGAGGTAGTTATGAACATTATAATTGTAGATGACGACAAATTAGTTTCTTTATCCTTAAAGACCATTTTGGAAGCCTCCGGCGAGGTTAATGTCTGTGCCATCGGAAACTGTGGGGAGGAGGCTCTTTCTCTTTATCCGAAATTCAAACCGGATATTCTTTTAATGGATATCCGAATGGATGGAATGAGCGGACTGACTGCCGGAAAACGGATTCTTGAAACTTATCCGGATGCCAAAATTTTATTCCTCACTACGTTTTCGGATGATGAATATATTGTGCGGGCACTCCGCATGGGTGCAAAAGGATATCTACTGAAACAGAATTTTGAAAGTATTCTTCCTGCCCTTCAGGCGGTTCAGAAAGGACAAACGGTATTTGGCGAGGAAATCACGGATAAAATTCCGGATTTAATTAATAAGACGACGGCGCAGAGAGACTTTGCCAAGTATGGCATTACAGAAAAAGAATATGCCATTATTGAACAGGTAGCAAATGGTCTCAACAATAAAGAAATTGCTGAGACCCTCTACTTAAGTGAAGGCACGGTCCGCAATTACCTCAGTTCCATTTTGGAAAAATTGGAATTACGCGACCGCACCCAGTTAGCTATTTTTTATTACCGGTAACTTTCTGCAAGTGCCTTAAATGCCGGCAGTGCTTTTTCAATCTGCTCGGTGCTTACGCAGTAAGAAATACGGACAAAGCCCGGTGTTCCAAAACTGTCTGCCGGAACTAACAAAAGTTCATGCTCCTTTGCACGCTCAGAAAATGCATTGGCATCCTTTTCGAGTGCTTCAACAAAAAGATAGAAGGCGCCATCCGGTTTAATGCAGCGGTATCCATATTCTGTCAGGGCACGGTACAAGATGTCTCTGTTCTTTTCGTAAATCGAGATATCCGATGTTTGTCCAATGCATCGTGCTATAATTTTCTGGAACAGACTCGGAGCACACACAAATCCAAGGGCACGGCCTGCACCGCAAACTGCCGCATAAATCTGTTTCCAGTCTTTTGCTTTATCCGAAACCGCAATATAACCGATTCTTTCACCCGGTAAGGAAAGCGATTTGCTGTACGAATAGCAGACAATTGTGTTGTCATAGTAATTCATAAGATACGGAACTTTTACATCCGAATAAACCAGTTCACGATATGGCTCGTCTGCAATCAAAAAGATTTCTTTTCCATATTCTTTCTGCTTCTTTTCCAATACGGCACAAACTTCTTTGATGCACTCCTCGGTAAGAACAACGCCGGATGGGTTGTTTGGCGAGTTCAAAATAATTCCCTTTGTATGCTCTGTAATTGCATCTTCCAATAATTTGGTATCAATCTGAAAATCTTCTTTTCTGCTTGGTACAACAACGAGTTTTGAGCCTGTCATTTCAACAAATACACGGTATTCCGGGAAAAATGGAGCAAAGGTGATAAACTCATCGTCCGGTTCTGCCAATGCTTTTAATGAAATCGTGAGCGATGCGGCTGCTCCAACGGTAACATAAAAATTGTCCGCCGTAAGATTTGTGCTATGCTGCTCATTTACGTAAGAAGCCAGTTTCTCACGAAGTGCTGCGTCTCCCTGTGCCGATGTGTAACCATGCAAGGCAACCGGGTCTCCGTTTGTGAGCAAATCAATAGCTGCTTCTTTTACACATTCCGGTGCCGGAACACTCGGATTTCCAATACTGAAATCAAATACATTTTCTGCTCCGATTTCTGCCTTTCTCTTATTTCCATACTCAAACAAATCACGGATTACCGAGCGATTTGTTCCTAATTGTACCATTTTTTCTGATAACATATCTATGTACTCCTTTCAATTTTTACTTGGGTTAAAGCGGAATGCATGGTTGAGCGGACCACTTCCCTGCCCTAAATCCATTCCATCCGCCAATGCGCCTGATATATATTCTTTGGCTTTTATAACGGCATCTGTTAATTCACAGTTCTGCGCCAGATAAGAGGCAATCGCACTGGAAAGCGTACAGCCGGTTCCATGCGTATTTTCATTATCAATGCGCTTACTCTCAAGCCAATTTCCACCATCCGCCCCATAGAGGTAATCGTTTGCATCCTCAATGCTGTGACCGCCTTTGCATAAAACTGCTGTCTCATATTTGTTATAAAGTGCCTGTGCCGCCTGTTCCATTTTTTCTTTGGAATCAATCTTCGTTCCCGTAAGCACCTCAGTTTCCGGAATATTTGGTGTAATCACAGAAGCCATCGGCAAAAGTTCATTTTGCAGTGCCGCAACGGCATCCTCTTCAATCAGCCTTGAACCGCTGGTTGAAACCATAACCGGGTCGACCACAATAAACTTTGGCTTGTAAAAAGACAACCGTTCCGCAATCACATGAATTAATTCCGCAGAAGCCACCATGCCGATTTTCACAGCATCCGGTTTTATGTCAGTAAAAACTGCGTCCAACTGCTTTTTTAAGAATTCAGGTGTTACTTCCATAATACCGCTTACTCCCATCGTGTTCTGCGCCGTCAATGCGGTAATGACACTCATGGCATAAACACCATTCGCCATCATCGTCTTTAAATCTGCCTGTATTCCGGCTCCCCCACTACAATCACTTCCTGCTATCGTTAATGCCGTCCTCATCTGTCATTCCTCTCTTTCATTGCCTTTACTATTGTAGCGGAAAGGAAGGTTGTTTGTCAAATTTTTAGGGTTCCGTGTTTGTGTCAAGTGTTCGTTGGCACTTTTTTTGTTTTCCGTAATTCCGTAGAAAAGCTTTGCGTCTCGTGGGCGTTCTCACTAGTTGAGTGCGTAACGGTATGGGCACCGAAACTACCGGTGTCTCATACCGACGTACTCAAACCCACGAGTCGCAAAGTTTTTCTACGGAATTACTGGAGTCCAAAGGAACTGACAACGAACATTTGTTACAAACACGGGAATCTAAAAAATTGGCATCAAACACTTTATATAAAGTTAAAGTAATCCTTACAATGTAGCTCTTCCAATGCGAGTAAGTGCCGTATGCAACCTTTTTCCTCTTAATAGCACATAACGTTGCATATGTTTTATGAAACAGCCACCCAAAAGCAACCAAACAGGGAAAACTCAATCAAAAGCGTTGCATTGCCGTGTGATTTTCTCTAATGATAGCCGAAAATATGACAAAAATGCAACCTTGTAAGGCAAAACAAGTAAATAACGTTGTTTTAGAAGGTGAGCGGTTATGATGGAGGGGATTAGCTTTGATATGCATTGGAACACGTGGGTAACTGGCATGCGTGCTATGCATGCCGTTACCCTTACGTGTTTCTCAGTGAGAACGGTGCATATCAAAGCTAATCCCCTCCATCATAACCGCATATCTTCTAAATCACTTTATCATTCTCTTCCTCTTAACAACAAGTGGAACAGAAAACAGCACTGCCTTACATACATTATCTGCTATCATGCAATACCACACAGTTTCAAGACCAAAGTGCCAGATTTTTACGCAGAAAAAGGTAAACAAAATACGGATTCCCCACATGCAGAAGGTTTCTACATAAAAAGCGTACTTTGTTTTCCCAAGCCCATAAAAGATTCCCTCCGTGACAATCATCAATCCATAAAATGGCTCTGAGAACGCGACAATACGCAGCATTCCGGCACCAATCTCAACCACACGGCTGCTCTCGGTAAGAAGTCCCATCAAGGGTCTTGCCACAAAAAACAAGATAACACCACTAACACACATTAGTATCATCGTCAATTTTACACTCACTGACGCAACGGCTTCCATTTGCTTCTCGTCTTCCTCACCAAGAGAAATGCCTATCAGGGTAGAGGTTGCCGTTCGGAGTCCGTAACCGGAAATATAAAAAATAGTTTCGGCGGTAACGGCAATCGAGTGGGCAGCAAAGATGGTTGTTCCCATCCCGGAAACAAGACCGGCAAACACAACATAACCAAAACAGGACGCAATACTGCTAAAAAGGACCGGCAGACCAATTCGCATACACTCTTTCATCACTTTGCCATCCACAGCAAAATGTTCCCACTTCCAGTGGAGATATTCGTTTCTCCGGTACGCAGCAAACATCAGCAATCCGGCTGTCGTATAGGATATTGCGGACGCAATTGCCGCTCCTCTGACGCCCAAACCCATTCCATAAATAAAGACAATGTTTAAAAGGATATTGGTTCCGTTGGCTCCCAGATTGATTAACATCGGCGTTTTTGTATCTTTTGTTCCCCGAATCGCAGCGCCCATAATCATCGTTGCCGAGCGGAAAATCATCGGAAGACTGACAATCAGGAAATAATCGGAAGCATCCTGCCAAATAGATGGCTCCGCCCCCATCCAAATCGGAATGTATGGACTTAGGATGACAGAAATTCCGCCGGCAAAAAGTCCACACGCAAAAACTAAAATTAAAATCTGCTTTGCGATTTTCTGCAAATACTCTCTGTCGCCGCTCCCCAGTGCCTTTGCTGTCATTGACAACACCGCCACACCAAGTGCCGCCGGAATACTGTTCACAAGCCATGTCACCGTTGTTGTAACACTGACAGATGCTGTCGCTTTTTCTCCCAGATGTCCAACCATCGCCGTATCCACATACTGCAATAACGTCGATAAAATTTCCTCTAAGATGGTAGGAATTGACAACATAACTAACGTTTTTAAAATTTCACGGCGGTTAATTTTTTGTTCCTGCATTCCTTACACCTCGTTTCCTGATTCCAGCATAAGCATAAGTTTATCATATTCTATTAACCGATTTGTTTTTCTTACCTTTTTCCATACTTTTTTCCCGTTCGGGTACCAGTTTACGAGATAAGACCAGATTTCTTTCATCTTAAATAACACCGGCTGATCCGGCATACACGCCTGATAAGCCACTTTCAATTCTCGCAAAAATACATGCAATTCTTCTTTCCGCATCTTCTCTCCGGTCTGAATTTCACGGACAAGCCCCGGATTTGCAATCAACCCTCGTCCAATCATAATTGCCTCAATTGTAGGAAAACGCTCGCAAAAACGTTCATATTCCTCTACCGTTGTGATATCCCCATTATAGCAGAGCGGATTCTTACTGTGTTCCACTGCATATTCAAACATATCAAGGTTCGGTGTATTTTTATAATAGTCATCCCGAATTCTCGGATGAATGGTTAATTCCTCAATCGGATACCGGTTATAAATCTCTAGAAGTTCCGGAAACTCATCCGGTGAATATCTGCCCAATCTCGTCTTAACAGAAATCGGCACCTCACACTGTGAAAAAATATCATCCAAAAAGCGGTCCAGTTCCTCCGGTTTCGCCAGAAATCCGGAACCTCTCCCCTTCGACACAACCGTCCCTGACGGACAACCTAAATTCAAATTAATTTCATCATATCCATATTCAATCAGACGACCGGCTGTATACACAAACTCGTCACTGCGGTTGCTGAGAATCTGAGGCACAACCGGTATCCCCTGATTATGCTCCGGTATCACATCCTTTTTTGCCCGGCTCTTAAAATCATGATTCGAAGTCGGTGACACAAAAGGTGTAAAATATTTATCCATACCATCAAATTTCTGGTGATGTAAGTTTCGATAAATATACGTTGTAATGCCCTCTAAGGGAGCAAAATAAAACTGCTTCATTCTGTTTCGCTAAACTCCTTCATATATTTACGAAAACGAAGCGGCAGCATCTGTCTCTGCAATTTTGGATTTACACGCTCTTTAATCGCAATTGTGTCAACAAACAATTTCCATAATTTCTGAAGCTGCTTTTCGTCCTCGGAATAAGTCAGAGCAAGTTCATCCATATCTACTTCATCCATGGATAAATACACCGTTTTGTAATTTGCTTTATGAAGCAGCACCGTACGGTGCACGGTATCTGCAATCACCCACTGCTCACCGGCAAAGCGATCCGCAAAGTGGTCGGCTAAATATGGCAGAACTTCACTCTTAGGATTTATTCTACCAAATAATGTGCCATTTTCCAATTCCTCAAAACGAAGTATTTCAATAAAAAAATGTGATTCATTTGTAAAATTCCGCTCAATCGCATATAAGGTCTGCATATAAGGGGCTGTGAGATGGCTCATAACCGCCCTTCCCATCCGAAGTCCTTCCTGCACAAACCGGTAAATAGCATCCGCCTTCTGCACCTCATAAGAGCCGCAGCAGCGATGAACAAAATCATATGCCTCCTCTGAAATCTTGCGACGGATAGTGCGCGCTACTTTCACCGCATGCTCAAAATTTGTCACAACTGTGTGATATTCGCAAAAAAGCTCCATATTCCGCCCCTGGGTATCAATCACAACTTCGTTATGCTCAGGCGGATGTCCCTCCTCATAGGCGCGGTATATTGCCGAAAAAATTCCTTCTGCACTGTTTTCACACAAATAAATATGTCTTACCATCCCTGCATCACATCCTCTAACATCATCTGTCTTCCGGTTCCCTGCGCCTCAATTTCCTTTGGAAGACGTTCCTTTAATCCAAGCAGATTAGCAAGGATAAATGTGCGGTTTAAGCGGATTGGAATCATCATATGCCCGTGACAAGTGATAAAATACATCGCCCGTTTTAATACAACACCAAATTTCTTTAACGCATTAAAATCGAGCGTTCCTCTTCTTCGTGCCATTATAATACGCCTTGCCGATTTCACGCCAATCCCCGGCACACGTAACAATGTATGATAGTCTGCCTTTTCCACCTCAACAGGAAACGAATCCAAATGATACAGCGCCCAGTTACATTTGGGATCTACAGAGACGTTTAGATTCGGATTCTCTTTTGTAATAATCTCATCCGCTCGAAACTGATAAAACCGCATGAGAAAATCTGCCTGATACAGGCGGTGTTCACGCAGAAGCTCCGGTCCCCGCTCTTTTGTATCCGGTAAAAGGGAATCCCCTGTCGTATTCACAAATGCCGAATAGAATACACGCTTTAAATCAAACTGCTGATACAGTGCCTGTGCCATGTGAACAATTTCGTAATCCGTCTCCTTTGTAGCCCCGATAATCATCTGCGTACTCTGCCCCGCCGGCACAAACCTTCCATCCTGATGAAACTCCTGCAAAGCCCCACCGGAAACCGCCGGTAAAGCAGTCTGACTTTTCGACTGATACAGAGAAAGACGCCGTCTTTTTTCAATTCTCGCATCCTGCAGTAAAAGACTCTCACTTCTGCCAATCTGTATCTGGCGCATTGGTGTCAAAATTTTCTTCCGGCTCTTCTGCGGTGCCAGCAAATCAAGCCCCTTCGCCGTCGGCAGTTCCATATTTGCACTCATGCGGTCAGCAAGCCACCCGGTCTTCTCAATCAAAAGCGGATCCGCTCCCGGAATCGCTTTGACATGAATATATCCATTAAATTTATACTTCGTGCGGAGCAGATAAATCGTCTGGTACATCTGCTCCATCGTATAATCCGGATTCTTCTGAATGCCGGAACTTAAAAACAATCCCTCAATATAATTGCGGCGGTAAAAGGAAATCGTAAGTTCCGCAATTTCCTCCGGTGTAAAACCGGCGCGTTTCACATCATTGGACATGCGGTTCTGACAATATTTACAATCATACACACACTCATTTGTCTGTAAAATCTTCAAAAGAGAAATACACCTGCCATCTGCCGCAAAACAATGGCAGATTCCCCCGGCCACGGTATTTCCCATCATCCCCTGTCTCCCTTTCCGGCTGCTTCCGCTCGATGTGCAGGCAACATCGTACTTTGCCGCATCCGTCAAAATTTCTAACTTTTCAAATATCTCTTGTGTCACTGCCATACCTGCGCCTCCTTCTATATCGAACATTTGTTCTATTATAGCGCAGCTTTTTATCTTTGTAAAGTAAATCTTTTAAATTTTCTTCTCATGTACGCAAAAAATCCCCCTCGTCTCGTGAACATATCTCATCACAAAACAAGAGGGATTTCTTTTCTACATCATCAACAAATCGCCATATCGAATAAAAATGACAATCATTGAAATCAATACAACAATTAACGTCGCCGGTACTGCCGCTTTACAGTATTTTCCCCAGCCAATTCTATGACCTTCTTTTTCCGCCACGGAAATACCTACCACATTTGCCGAAGCGCCAATCGGTGTAGCACTACCGCCAATATCCGTTCCCATCGAGAGTCCCCAGGCAAGAACCGGCAAAAATCCAGCCGGGCCGCCGGCACCTAAACTCTTAATTACCGGAACCATCGTTGCCGCAAACGGAATATTATCCACAAGGGCACTTGCTACCGCTGACAGCCAGATAATAATTCCAATCATTAAGAAACTATTTCCACCGCTGATTGTTTTAATCGCATCGGCAATCAATTCCAAAACACCGGTTTCTTCCAGTCCTCCAACGACAACAAACAAACCAATAAAGAATAAAATGGTCTCATAGTCCACTTTTTTCAAGATGGTAAGCGCATGTTTTCCCGCTGCCAAAAGCGTAAGAACCGCAATCAAAACACCAATAAATGCAACCGTAAGTTTCGTCTGCGCATGCGTCACTAAAAGGACAACCGCAAACAAAAAGATAGCGGTGCTGATTGCAAAACCTTTCTTATCATGAATGGCTTTTGAAGTGTCTAAATCCGCTTCCGTAACTTCATTTTTTCCTGTTTTTACTTTCAAATCCTTGCGGAAAACAAAGTAAAAATAAATGACAATTACAATCAGGGAAATACCGGCAATCACACCGGTATTCGACACAAAATCCGCAAAACTGTAATGAAGCGCCGTTCCGATAATAATATTCGGAGGATCTCCACACATAGTTGCCGAGCCGCCCAGATTTGCACAGAAAATTTCTGCCATAATCATCGGCACCGGATTGAATTTCAAAAGCGATGACAATTCAATTGTCACAGCCGCCAAAAACAAAATTACCGTAATACTGTCGATAAACATAGCAAGAACTGCGGACATAATCATGAATGTAATGAAAATCGGAATGGTGTTAAAATGAACCATTTTTGCGATTCTCATACAGAGCCAGTCAAAGAAACCAACTCTCGCCATGCCTTCCACCATAATCATCATACAGGCAATGAAAATAACGGTTTCCCAGTTAATTCCAATCCCGGATTCCGCAGCCCCTGAACCCTGATACCAAAAGTCCGGTGTAAAAATGCTTCGCAGATTAATAATTTCCCATATTGCATTTACACTTCTCATGCAAATGCCAAACACCCCAATCAGGGTAAGTGCACCGCAGCCAAGCGTAATATACTGTCTGCCGAATTTGTCCATCACAATCAGAACAAACATAGCGACAAAAATGGCTACAGCCAAGCCCTGTGCTACCATCTTCTTTCCTCCTAGTTTTTGCTTCCCCCAAAGTAAAAATTAAGCCTTCTCTTTTATCTCTTTTTTATCGTGGAACACCGGTTTCAAAAGAATCGGTGCAACAATTGTCGTAATAATAACAACGATAACGACCGGTCCCATCAGCTGCTCGCTCATAAGACCAAGTGCTTCACCTTTGCTGGCAACAATCAACGCAACCTCACCACGCGAAATCATACCAACACCAATCTGTAACGATTCCCTTCCGGAATATTTACACAGCCTTGCACCTAAGCCACATCCAACAACTTTTGTCAAAATAGCTACAACTGTAAGTATAACCGCGAACCAGACAATTGTTGCTGACATCTGTGGAATTACCACTTTCAAACCAATGCTGGCAAAGAAAATCGGTGATAAGTACAAATACGACAAAGTTGAAAAACGCGATGCCAGATAATCTTCTTTCTGAATCATCGAAACAACCAGTCCGGCTACATACGCACCGGTAATATCAGCTACGCCGAAGAACTCTTCTGCCACATATGACATCAGCAGACAGAAAACAAAACTGATAATTACATATCGCTGCAAGCCGTTTTTTGTACGGTTGCTGTAGTAATTGAAAAACTTGTAAAACAGAAAACCTGCCACAGCAGCAAATACAAAAAATCCAACAATTTTTACAAGTACAACCCAAAGTTTAACAGTCGGATCTGCCATACTGGTAATAACTGTCAAGGCGATAATACCAAGAATATCATCAATGACCGCTGCACCAAGAATCGCATTTCCTGCTGCCGAATTTAATTTACCAAGTTCTTTTAATGTCTCAACGGTAATACTAACCGATGTTGCGGTAAGAATAACACCGATGAATACGTTCTGCAATACTATACTGGTACTTACATTCGACTCAATCATACCCGGACGGTTAAAGAACCATGCAGTAGCAAAGCCTCCTGCCAATGGAACCAACACACCAATCACGGCGATAATCGTCGCAGCTTTTCCACATTTTTTTAATTCCTTTACATCTGTTTCCATGCCGGCACAGAACATCAGGATTACTACACCAACTTCTGCTGTCTGCGTCAAAAACTCTGTCTGTGGAATAATCTTAAACACAGCAGGTCCAAGCAGCAAACCGGCTAACAATGCACCAACAACCTGTGGCATACGTGCACGTCTTGTCAAAAGTCCTAAAAACTTCGTACACATCAAAATCAATGCCAGATAGAGTAAGTAGTTACATGTTTCCATGATAAAACCTCCTTTGACCATAAAAAAGGGGACAAATGTGACCGCTCACCGCTGACCACATTGCCGCCTCATTCTGACCATAAAATTTTTATTGCTATTTTCTCATGTCAACATTATTATACTCTCAATTTTCGAAAAAGCAAGCACTTTATTTTTTTGTTTTTTGGGGTCAAAAATGTCCTCTTTTATTTAGTTTAATCCCGGTACTTTTGGAAGTTTTGCAATACTTGCCGCAATTTCCTCATCCGTCAATGTATAGTTTTCCATTTTACCATCATTGAATTTCTCATAAGCATACATATCAAAATATCCGGTTCCGGTAAGTCCAAACAGAATCGTTTTTTCTTCTCCGGTTTCACGACATTTAATTGCCTCGTCCATTGCCACACGAATTGCATGAGAACTTTCCGGTGCCGGAAGGATTCCTTCTACTTTGGCAAACTCTTCTGCTGCCGCAAATACATCGGTCTGTGATACGCTGACTGCTTCCATCAATTTATCATCATAGAGCTGGGACAATACCGAACTCATACCATGGTAGCGAAGTCCTCCGGCATGATTTGGTGCCGGCATGAAGCTGCTGCCAAGTGTATACATTTTTGCAAGCGGACAAATTGCTCCGGTATCACAAAAGTCATACGCATAAGTTCCTCTTGTGAAACTTGGGCAGGATTTTGGCTCTACTGCGATGAAGCGGTAATCTGCCTCTCCGCGAAGTTTTTCACCCATAAATGGTGCAATCAAACCTCCTAAGTTTGAACCGCCACCCGCGCAGCCAATAATGATATCCGGCTTTTCACCATATTTATCCAGTGCAATTTTACTCTCCAAACCAATTACCGACTGATGAATCATAACCTGGGCAAGTACTGAACCAAGTACATAACGGTAGCCTTCCTGTGTCGTTGCCGCCTCAACCGCCTCAGAAATAGCACAGCCTAAGCTTCCGTTTGTATCCGGGAACTCTGCACGAATTTTTCTGCCGACCGCTGTTTTTTCGGATGGTGACGGAGTCACATTTGCACCATAGGTACGCATAACTTCGCGTCGGAACGGTTTCTGCTCATAAGAAACTTTTACCATAAATACCTGACAGTCAAGTCCAAGGAATGCACACGCCATGGAGAGCGCTGTTCCCCACTGACCTGCACCGGTCTCTGTCGTAACACCTTTTAAGCCCTGATTCTTTGCATAATAAGCCTGCGCAATTGCAGAGTTGAGCTTGTGGCTTCCGGATGTATTATTTCCTTCAAATTTATAATAAATCTTTGCCGGTGTCTTCAAATATCTTTCCAAATGATAAGCACGTACAAGCGGTGCCGGACGATACATTTTGTAGAACTGCAAAATTTCATCCGGAATGTCGATGTACGGTGTTTTGTCATCCAATTCCTGCTTTGCTAATTCTTCACAAAAAATACCGCTTAATTCTTCTAATGTAACCGGTTTGCCGGTTGCCGGATTCAAAAGCGGAGCCGGTTTGTTAATCATATCGGCACGAAGATTGTACCACTGTTTTGGCATCTCGCTTTCATCCAAATAAATTTTGTAAGGGATTTCCTTTTTACTCATTTTGTTTCTCCTTCTAATTATCATTTATTTACAGGCTGCCTAAGCAAGTTACGCAAGCTGTCGGGCTGCCCTGTTTTCTTCTATTCAAACAAATATTGGTACTTTCCCATCTGTCTGCTTATCAAATCATAAACGCGTTCTTTTACATCGTTTGAATAATTCTGTTCCTCTGCAATGATTTTTTCTACAATTGCTCGATCAAAGTGAAAACGAATTTGTCTTCCATATAATTCTTCCACAGTATCTAATTGTTCATCAAAATCATCATGAAATGTCTTGGCTTTCACTCTTTTAACCAAATCTTGTATTTTCTCTTCCATCGGATAATCCTGTATCGTATCCGAAAGAAGTGATGCACCATTATCAAAAATAGGGCAATAATGAAATTGGTCACAATCATCTAACAAAACAGCAATATTATGGGTATGTCTAGTTTCTTTTCAAGGAAGAATATCCTAAAAGACAGGAAATAAGATACTCAACTAAGCCCTCATAGCCTGTGTAATCTGCCTTATACCAAATGCCATTCTGACTTTGCCACTTTAATTGATTTCCCTTTGAGGACTGCCTGTCATTTAACAATATGTCCTGTTCAAAAAGTTCAATCATCTATCCTGCCTCTCAATCTCTAACCAAAAATCGTCATCAGCCATTCGCCCTTTTGTCTTTTCAATTATCAGCATCGGGTCATAAAATGGCAGTTCCAAATGCCTCAACATCAATTTCATTTTATCTCTGGTTCTAGGAAAACAACGAGATTCCAAAAATTTTTCATACTGTTCATAAGTTGGTTCTTCCACACAACCAAACGCACGATACAGTAGATTTTCCGCATAATTGTGAAGTCTAACCTTCCGTGAATGCTCATCCACATCAATAATAGTACATACCCCTTTCGGACACATATACCAAAATCGCAATGGATATTCTTTTTTCGGCGCAATGATTTCCTCACCGGATACTGCTATTCGTTTCTTCTCCATCATACACGCCCCCTTTTGTTTTCCTATATAATAAGTATACCCCAGAAATAGGGCAAACGCAATTATTTTACATATTCCTCCTGCTGGTATATCGCAATCACCCGATTATAAAATGTTCGCACTGCCGGTGCCATGTTATCCGGATTCAGTGCAGCAATTCCAATAATGCGGCAGGCATCCGGTTTTACCGGAAAACAATCCACTTCATACGGAATATCTTTCATAACCATTTCCGGCATCAAACAAATTCCAAATCCATTTGCCACCATTACAACCGTAGACAAATCGTCAACCACATGGTAACTTGACCGGACATCCAAATGATTTTCCTTCATAAAATTCTGAATGTCGGCATCTGTACTTTCACGCTGTGTAACAAACTGGCAGTTTTTCATTTCCTCAATGCTCATCGGTTCTTTCGATGTCCTCCGCCCCTTTTGCACGACACATAACAGAGGGTCTTTGTACAGCGGCTCGATTGGAATATCAGCGGCACTGGATACCGACAAAAAGCCTACATCCACCACGCCATTTTTTATCCAGTAAACAACATCATCATACGTTCCCTGAAAAATTTCCATACTGATGTCCGGATATTCTTCATGGAAAGAATGAATCAGCTCCGGAATCCAGTTCGTACAGACGCTGGAAAAACATCCGACTTTTACTTTTCCCTGTTTTAATCCGTTAAATTCCGATATCGCCTGCTGTAAACTTTCATCACTGTTCAAAACTGCATTTACATAAGGAAGAAGCCGCTCTCCATAATTGGTAAGCGTCACGCCGCTTTTGGCGCGGTTTAATACGCAGAAACCAAGTTCTGCCTCCAGCGAAGATACCGCATGACTGACTGCCGATGGCGTAAGCCCCAGTAAATCCGCCGCCTTCCGAAAACTTCCCTGCTCCGTAACGGTTTTGAACACCTGGTAGGTAAGTAACGTCATTTACCTGCCTCCTCTCTTATCCTATCATACCAAAAGGCAGGGCAGGATGCAACTATGCAATAACGGCATTGTCCTTGATTTGGTTAATAATTTTCACGAATTCTAACTGCTCCTCACGTGTAAATATCACGCAGCGATTCCCTTGTTTTTCAAACTTAAGAATATCCTTCTGATTCCAATAAATTTCCTGCGTAAGTTCTATCAGTTCTGGTATTTTCGCTTTTACATCCGGAATAGTCGCACTATCCTTCAACAATATATTAGCATTTTTCACAACATAACGTTTTAATCTACCAAGCGACTTTGCTCCCGTCATTGTCTCTAACATGATACCATACATACTCACGTCAAACTGAATAGCGGCCTCATTTTTTCGCCTGACACAACAAGTTTTGCAAGGTGATTGATAATCTCTTCTTTATTCATATCATCCAAACATTGATATTGCTGTCTGGCTTTATACTGCTCCACATAACGAGCTTCCAAACGCACTTCCACACGCTCCGTACTCATCGCCTGAATGTCGCCCACCACATAGTCAACCAAATTCTCACGGATAATCTGATATTCTTCCTGTGCATAATTTGCATTCTGAAGCTGTCTAATAATTTGTACCATGCGTATAACAGAGCAGATACAATGATATTAGCATCAATAACTACCTGCATAACTTACTCTTCTTCTATAACTGAATTAATCTCATCCATTGTCATTGGATTATTTTCAACATACTTTTGTCTCATTCTTGCTAATCGTTTTTGATCTTCATTTGTATTTTCAGGCAACCTCACAAAACTTTTAACCAAACTAAGAAGCAACACCTGTTCGTCTGGTTTTAATGCCTGAATAACATTAATATCTCTCGCTGTAACCATGTTATACACCTCCCTCAAAATTTACACATCACGTCTTTAATGAATATTATATCCATTTTCTCAAAATACAAGTAGTTTACATTTTCTATGTTGTACCACCAGTACAAATACCTTTTTCTTTTGCATACATTATTTTTACTTATTATAGCAAAAAAATAATACCTGTCATTACTTTCTTTCCGCCGTTTGTGAGTATTTGGGTGAATTTTGTGAGCTTAGTTTATTATAAATTTTGAATAGAACTATATAAGTTGTTGATTTTTATTCACATGTTTGATAAGATATTGTCAGTGCTACCCTATTCGGTAGGCGGTTCGCCTTCACCGCAAGAGTATTAGCTTGCGTTTACATAGAAATTCTTTGCGGAAATCTCATGAGGATGATTGTGCTTATGCTTACAACGAAACTCTTTATAGCCATAATCAGCTTATGTATTACTTGCTTTGCTCTTGGTTATACCGTTGGTTCTAAGAGCACTGACAAAACACAAAAATAACCGCCTAGTCTGGTAAACTTGCAGTTATTTTTGACGAAACAATATCAGGCTAACCTTCTATCGGTAGCACTTTTTCTATCACTATATTAACATCAAACTATGTTTATGTCAAACATCTGTATTCATTTGTTTGTGTCAAGTGTTCGTTGGCACTTTTTTCTGGTAACTGGCAGCGAACGCATCTTGAGATACAATAACCTTATAATCCATATTATCCATCAACTCATTTGAAACCTCTTTTGCTCAACTATGCTTTACTGTACCAGAATATCCGCCTAAGTCAATTGTAATATACCAATGGCCGGAATTGGGAACTATTATTCTATATGGACTTTTTTTCACATATCCACCATAATATCTATGCCGTCTTCCATTTTTATAATTACTGTAATTTGAAGAATCTAATAATCTAACATTCGCAGCCGCAGACAAACAGACTTCAACTACTTGTCCTTTACTTAAATGACCTAAATCATAATACGAAAATTTCATAATAACTCCCTATCCAATCGCATTTTTAACAGCTTGATAATCCCAATAATACTGACCATTTTCATAATAACACATAGCTACATGGGTTCCAACATTTTTAATGACATCTGGACATTTCGACTTGTTCACTGTCGCCGCATTATATAGCACAATGATTTCCAATCCATCTCTGATCGCTTTTTCACACTCATATTCAACATAGCTTCGATAATCTAAACTGTGACCACGAGAGCAAGTATATGCATAACTTTTATAGCTTCCACAATACTGACAGCTTCCACTTCGTACCGATTTCGTATTATTGCCAACAATCAAGATAAATGTTCTTGATGCATCCATTCTTTTACTTAATGAAGCTTTAATACTACAATTCAAACTATTATCACGCGCTTGCATCAAATCATGAGCGTCTGTAAAAGATAAACTCCAATATTTACTACTATTCCACTTATGTAATTGTTCTACTGCATCATAATCCCCTGACCAATCGGCTGCAATATATATTCTTGTTCTGTAATACATATGTGTTCTCCTTCCTTATAAGTCTATAATCGCAATACTTTCTTTTCCATTATCTCTGACAATAATATGCAAATCATAATTTATCAGTTCTCTATTCATTTTTACTAAACCAACAATATAATTCAAAATATCTTTTTCACTTTTTTTCGTCCGAGACAACCCCGCACCTATTAATGGCATTACTACTGGAAACTGTTGTGAACGTTCATTGCAAAATTCTAAAAGTCTCATCATTGCCAAAACATATTCTTCTTCTGATGTAAACGCTTTTAAATTCTTATCAAACTTACTTAGCCCTAAAAAGAAGTATGTACATTGTTCGGAGATTTTAATTTCGGCAACAGTACCTGCTGAAAATCTCCTTAAATTTCCTTTCCTTTTATCATTAATCGAAAGCTTATCATATGACACTTCTTGAAGATTCAAATTATTTTTTATGGCATCTTCAAGCGTATTTGGATCAAACCCATTTTCACGGTACAGCCTATTCATTGCTATGCCATGCAGTGTACTTGCTGATACTAAATCATTATCTACAAGTGTATCAAAACATCTATTTACTGGTATAACTATATTTCGCCTTTTTTGTGGCTCTAACACTTCGGCTTCCGAAAAAACGTCTCCATATTGAACATAAATATGATGTCCATTATTTAACTCAGCAACTTCAATCCGCCGCCTTCTATATGTATATACTGCACATAACAAAAAAGAAATCACCCATATTCCGGCTAAAATCCCAATACTAATTCCAATTCGACGCTGTACAGATAAAGAAGAATCTAACAAATCACTTAATGAAGCAAATGTTCCTATTAATCCAAGGAAAGCAAAAATCCCCGTTGTCCAACGTGTAGCAAGTTTTGCTATATATTTTCTATTCAATATAATACGACGCATGTTTTCCTACTTTCTTTTACACTGCTAGGTCCAAGGGCAAATCCGAAATATCTTTCAATCTTTTTCCACTTACAAGTGTATCCAATAATTCAATTGCATCTTCCGAGCCAACCTCTTTTACTGCTCTAATCAGCTCATATAGTGCAAAATGATATACACAATCAATATCACCCGTTCCAAGAGCCAAAGACGCTAAACGATTTGGCATCGGTTCAGCAGTAACAACTACTATATGTGGCAGATGTCCTTTTCTATTACGAATCAGATTTAATGCCTCTGTACGACTGTTTTGTGCTCTATCACTTCTCATAGTATATTTAGCTGATACACTGGCATGCAGCAAAGGTTTTCCACCATTGACTTTTCTTATATCTGCCATTTTGCTCACATCGTTATCTATAATACATTGATTTTGATTTATTTCATCATCCTCAAAAAGTTCACGATACACAACCACATCTGGTGCTACAAGATAATCATTTCCCAATGCAGCTGCTAATTGTGCATTTTCTGCTGTCAATGCACTTAAATATGCTAAATGTTCATATTGTTCAAAATCACTTGTCTTAAGTTTGTTATTATTGCCTAATTGCAATATTGACCATTTTCCCGGATATAAATTTTGTAAATTTGGAAATGTAGCCTGTAAAAACTCCATTGTGAGCATCTCAAATTGCTTTCCAAGCGTTTGCCCTGAGATTTTTTCCACCATATTAATTTTATGTTGCTGTTCTTTAACCAAAATGTCCACAACTCTTTTTGCTATTGCTTTTGATCCCCGGCTACTTGTATCTGCATTCGAAGCCACCCCAGCCTTAGTCAATGTTAATGTATTAGTCTCAAACAATCTTTCGTGAAAGTGATACCGCTCTTTCGCAATCAATGCATTCATCTTCTAAACACTCCTTTATCTTCTCTCCTACAGCTTTTGCTACTGGCGGAGGAAACGCATTTCCAATCATACGACACGCAGCTGTTTTCTTTTTGCCAAACGTCCATGTATCAGGGAATCCCTGGATTCTTGCCAACATTCTGCTTGTTAATCGTGGCATTCCCTCAAAGTCTGGTTCTGGAGCCATATTAGCCACACCTCGACCATCTACACCTAATTCAGCCCATGCATTTTTAGCTCTTACCGGTCCAAGATCCGGTCCTCCATGTTTCTTTGAGCCACCAACCAGAGTCGGGGCAATTTTATTTGCATTTTGAGCCCATTTTTTTGCACCTTTCCATTTATTTTCTGCCATTAAATCATATAAGGTATTTCCAACTGTTGGAACTATTTGAGAATCTCCTTGCGGATATGTAAAATTCCTATTTTCTTCCCTTCTTATTCCCACAATAACAACTCTCGGTCGAAGTTGTGGAACTCCAAAATCTGAAGCATTCAGCAACTTAATCTGTGTATCATACCCTAATTTTTCTATAGATTTTAAAATGTACTGTCTATATTCTGAAAAACCATTATCCAGAAAACCTCTCACATTTTCCAACATAACAGCCCTTGGTTTTATTTCTTTAATCAACCTAAGTGCTTCAGGGAATAAATCTCTTTCATCATCTTTTCCCAACTGTTTTCCAGCAATTGAAAATGGTGGACATGGAACACCTCCTGCCAATAAATCTACTCCCTCATATGGTTTTCCATCAAAATTTCTTACGTCTGCACATATTACATTCCATTCAGGACGGTTCTGTTTTAACGTATTACAATAATCAGCTTCATACTCAACAAGTGCTACATGAACAAAACCCGCCATAGCAAGTCCCAAAGCCTGACCACCGGCTCCTGCACATATTTCAACACAAGTTAATGGTTTTTGCACAAACATATCCTCCTCTATTCTTACATAATATCAATTTTTCATCAGAAAATTCTATAATATCTCCAATGTCACATTTTAATGTTTTACAGATTTTATGAATACTTTCTAAAGAAACAGACTCTCCCTTTCCCATTTTAGCAAGTACATTAAAGCTGTTTCCTGCTTTATCTTTTAAATCTGTTTTATTCATTCGTTTATCTATCAACATTTTCCAAAGTTTATCGTAACATACTGACATTTCCAATCTCCCAATAGTATTTATTTCTATGAGTTTCATTCAGTATAACATTATTATTAATTCTTATCAAGAATTTCTCACGAAACGATGGAGTAAATTTACTGTCAGTTGGAAATAGTTAAAGATATCCTAAGATATTCGGATTCAATTTAGAATTTCTTATATTTTACATTCTTATTTCCAAACTGTCAAAACTTATATTAATCTTAATTGTGTTCTGATGGCTGCACTTTTTCTTGCAGTCGCTCCTGGTATAGTTGCCTGTATACGTTCTATGTAACTTTTAGCCTGATCGTAATGTTCTGCCCGTATCTGCCTTAATGTTACAACTTCCACTGGTATACTATCGGTACCTGTTTTCCCTAGCTTTCTCTGTTCTCTTCCATCCCTTTAAAATTTCTCCACCGCAATGCCTGTTCTTCTTTAGAATCTCCAAAAATATGTTTCTGTGGTTCCCCTGAAAGCAATTCGGCAGTTTCAATATCTGCCTCGCGCTCATCAAGTTGTTTTGCAAACATAAGATATGTTAGCTGCTCAATGACTTCGGTCGGCTGTGATACTCCTCCCGCAATGACATCAAGCCATATTTGCTCAATTTTATTTTTTACTACTGCTGGTAACATATTTTCCTCCTCACGTGTTCTTTCGCTTTACCCGATTTTTATATTACTATATTAACGATTTTTAACAGTAACGTCAATTATTACTTCATTTTCGTCGCAAGCTACAGTTATCTCATATTATAAATAGAATCACAAAAAGGATTGATTTTTATTCACATGTTTGGTAAGATATTGTCAGTGCTACCCTATTCGGTAGGCGGTTCGCCTTCGTCGCAAGAGTATTAGCTTGCGTTTACATAGAAATCCTTTGCGGAAATCTCATGAGGAGGATTGTGCTTATGCTTACAACGGAACTCTTTATAGCCATAATCAGCTTATGTATTACTTGCTTTGCTCTTGGTTATACCGTTGGTTCCAAGAGCAATAATAAAACACAAGAGTAACCGCCTGGTCTGCAAACTTTGGCAGTTACTCTTGTAACCAAAAAATCAGGCTAACCGTCTATATGCGGTAGCACATTTTCTATCACTATATTAGCATCAAATTATATTTATGTCAAACATTCCTGCAAGACAATTCTCCCCCCAAAGCAACGCTTTTCCCAAACTTTCTGCCTTATGGTTGCTTTGCTTACAACTATTTTTCTATTTCATGCAACTCTTTCTTAAAAATCCAGAAAAAAGCGTTGTTTTTCTCAGAAAAATTGAGATAAATCCGACAAAATGGGGGTGAATATGCAACGTTTTTGGGCTTTGGAGCAAGTTAGCGTTGTTTTAGCAAGTTGCCAGCCCTTCTTCCGGCGAACATGCCTTGTAATGACCGCCAGAATCCTTCTTAAGCCGTGCAACGCCTATCTCTTCGCGATAGGCGCTCACGGGCTGCGCCACCTGTTCGGTGATTTAAGCCGCATAAGGGATATCGCAAAGCGATATCCCTTATCACGGGCTGCGCCCTATAAAATCAAAAACCAGTGCTCCCACCCATTTTTGTGCGAGCACAAATGGGTGGGAGCACTGGTTTTTGATTTTGCACGGCTTAAGCCTAACGTGCACATTTATACTGTAAGTCTTCCCAGCGGCGGTCTACTTCTGCCTGGAATTGTTCGATTAGGTGTTCGTTGCCTTTTTTGAAGAGGTGTTTGAAACGTCCCTGAACACGAAGGAAGTCTTCGATTGGGAGTTTCTTCTTTGGCTCATAGGAAAGAATCCATTTGCCATGGTCTACCTCAAAGAGCGGCCAGTAGCAGGTTTCTACGGCAAGTTTACAGATGTTCATGATATCTGCTGTGTCGTAACGCCAGCCACGTGGGCATGGTGTCATTACATTCAGAAAGCTTGCGCCTTCTGTGTAGATGGCTTTTTCGGATTTTCGATGCAAATCTTTAAAATCCGTTGTCATTGTTGTCTGTGCAACATAAGCAACGTCGTGGTCTGCAATGATGCTTGCCAAGTCTTTGCGGTTCTGCATTTTACCTACGGACTGCTTGCCAACCGGCGTTGTCGTTGTATCTGCATACATAGGTGTTGCCGAAGAACGCTGGATACCGGTGTTCATATAGGCACCATTGTCATAGCAGACATAAACCATGTCATGTCCACGCTCCATCGCACCAGACAAGGACTGGAAACCGATGTCGTAAGTTCCGCCGTCTCCACCAAATGTAATAAATTTAAATGTTTCGTCTTCTGGCAGTCTGCCGCGTTTTTTCAAGGCACGGTAAGCAGTCTCAACACCACTCAATGTGGCACCTGCATTTTCAAATGCATTATGTATGTAACTGTCCTCCCATGCGGTGTATGGATACATAAAAGAAGAAACTTCCAGACATCCTGTCGCATTACCAATGACTGCGTGGTCTCCCTCATGCAGAGCACGAAGTACGGCACGTACAGCGATTGTTGCACCACAGCCGGCACACATACGATGTCCCGGAGCCAATCTCTCTGGTTTTTCCATCATAGTTTTTAAACGATAATCACTCATACTATCCTCCGTTTATCCTCTCAGTCTGATATACTGGTACTGTTCTACTGTCTTGCCATTTTCAATCATATCCTCTAATTCCGCGAATACATCTTTTACATCTTTAATGGTAAAATCGCGTCCGGCCAGACCATATATATAATTCACTGCTTCAATCATTACCTTATTTTTAAACAAAGCTGCCGGCACTTCACTGCCAAGTGGTCCGCCATTGCCATTGTAGCTCTCACAACGGTCCATAACGGCAACTGCTTTGCAATTTGCTAAAGCTTTTGCAATTTCCTCTGAAGGGAATGGACGGAATACACGAACTTTGAGTACACCGACTTTTTTGCCTTCTGCCCGAAGTTCATCCACAGCCTCTTTCGCAGTTCCTGCTGCCGAACCCATAATCAACATAATGTAATCGGCATCTTCCGTTTTATATTCCTCGAAAAGCTCAAAACCACGTCCGGTCAGCTCTTTGTATTTTTTGGCAACTTCCTTGATAACTTCTTTTGAATTTTCAAGAGCCACTTCCTGATTTTTCTTTGCTTCCATCGCATAATTGGAAATGGAATACGGTCCTACCGCAATTGGTTTGCCGGGATTTAACAAAAATTCTTCCGGATGATACTCACCAACAAAATCTTTGACCGCTTCATCTTCCAAAAGCGTAATATTTTCCACAGCGTGGCTTGTAATAAATCCATCCTGGCAAATCATAACCGGAAGATGCACTCTCGTATCTTCCGCAATCGGATATGCCTGAATAAAGTTGTCATACGCTTCCTGATTATTTTCTGCGTAAATCTGAATCCAGCCGGTATCTCTTGCGCCCATACCATCGGAGTGGTCGCAGTTAATATTAATCGGACCGGATAATGTACGGTTTACCAACGCCATAACAAGTGGCAGACGATTCGATGCGGCAAGAAGAAGTTCTTCCCACATAAGTGCGAGTCCTGCAGAAGAAGTAGCCGTCAGACTTCTCGCACCTGCTGCCTCGGCACCAATTGTTGCACTCATGGAAGAATGTTCACTCTCCACCGGGATAAACTCGGTATCCATCTCACCATTTGCAATATAGGTAGAAACCATCTGTGGAATCTCCGTCGAAGGAGTAATTGGAAATGCCGGCATGACATCCGGATTAATCTGGCGGATTGCATACGATACCGCTTCATTTCCTGACATACGTTCTTTAATTGCCATTAGATATTTCCCTCCTTCATCTCAATTGCGCCAAATGGGCATACTTTAGCACAAATGCCGCAGCCCTTACAATGGTCATAGTCAAATTCGCCACGCTTTCCATCTTTAACCGGAATACTGCAGTCCGGGCAAACCGGGGTGCAGAGCAGGCATTGTTTACATTTATCTGCAACATAAATCGGGGTATTCGTGCGCCACTCACCGGTATTAAAAAGTTTTGAAGTGCCACCCGCAAAAACCATCAAGCCTTCTGTCAAATCCTGATGTGGTGTTTTTTCGTTGATTTTTGTAACATCTGTTCTCACGCCATTGCCTCCTTATCTTTCTGAATATCGATGGAAACAACGTCAAAGGCACGCTCCAACGCTTCCATATTACCGTCAATTACTTCCGGTTTCTTTGCAAATTTATGTTCATAAGAAGCTCTCATTTCATGAATAAAAGTCTCTTTTTCCATTACTTCACTGACCGCTACCGTAGCTGCTAACATCGGTGAATTCGGAAAATTCTTTCCTAATGTCTCCACGGAAATATGTCTGGCATCAATCGCATAAACACGACCTTTGTAGCCATTGAGTTTCGGAATCATGTCCTCTCTCTTTTTCGGTGTGTTAATAATAATTGCACCGGTTTCCTTCAAACCGGCTGTCACATCAACCGAATCCAAAAGCGTCTCATCTACAACTACCACATAATCCGGGTGGTAAATGTTTGAATGTACGCGAATCACATCGGAACTGATGCGGTTGTACGCCGTAATCGGTGCTCCCATACGCTCCGGACCATATTCCGGAAATCCCTGCACGTTCTGACCCGTTTTGAACGCTACATCCGCAAGCAAAAGTGCTGCCGTCTTGGCACCCTGGCCGCCGCGGCCGTGCCATCTGATTTCGATACCGTTCTTCATCGTTCTCAAATCTCCTTCTATCCTTCATCCATTGGGTGCAAAATTTTCTCAATAACGTTTTGACCCAGCATATCCTATTATATCGTAGGAAAAACAAATGTAAAGCGAAAATGTTTAATTTTGTTCACTTTTGAAGTGAATTATTTTCATCACCGTTTTTTTTCAACTTCCTCCGGGCAAACAGTTGGAACAAGCTCCCATTTATGTTATACTACTAACAGAAACATTAAAGGAGATTGGATTTCATTGATTAAGCGATTTTATGTACCAACTTCCAAACTAGAAGAGGGCATGCAGATTGACCAGGTTATCAAAGACAGACTGGACCGTACACTCATTGCCCGTGGCTCTGCTTTGGATGCTTATTTGATTGAAGGCCTGAAAAAACGAGGCGTACACGGAGTATACATAAAGACAGGTGAGGAAGACCCGGAGGAAAAACCGAAGGAAGAAACACTCACCCCTTTTGTACGCAATAAAATCGAAAAATACCGCACAGAAGACCCAAGAAAAGTTCATTTATCAGAGAGTGTAAAAAAACGCGTATCCGAGGGAATCCAGTATTTATATAACAATTCAGACTCACCGGAATTCACAAACACCTCCGCAAAAATCACAAATGACTTGATTCACGCCATTGACCACAACGACGCTTTGGCGGTTGATATCAGTGCGCTCAAAACAAGCGATGAATATACGTTTAAGCACAGTGTGGATGTCGCTACCATCTCCATGATTATTGCCAGAAACTTAGGCATGTCAAGCAAAGATGTTTATAATATCGGTATCGCCGGACTTTTACACGATATGGGAAAATCAAAAATTCCATCTGAGATTTTAAACAAACCGGCGCGTTTAACCGATGAAGAATTTGCTATTATGAAACAGCACTCCGAGCTTGGCTATAACATATTAAAAGCGAAAAAAGAATTTCTCGGTGCCATTTCGCTTGCCGTGCTGCAGCATCATGAAAAAATGAACGGAACCGGATATCCATTTGGATACGCTTCCGATAAAATTGTACCTTATGCAAAAATTCTGTCCATTGCGGACGTTTACGACGCTCTAGTAACCGAGCGTCCTTACAAAAAATCATTTTCCCAGCGCACCGCCGTGGAAATGATTATGTCAATGACCGCCGAGTTAGATATCACTGCCATGCGCAGTTTCATGAAGAGCGTCATTCTCTATCCGGTTGATACAACGGTTTCACTGAGCAACGGCGAACAGGCCCGCGTTGTCGAAAATAAACCAAATGCCGTCCTTCGTCCCACCGTCATAGGACTAAAGAGCGGCATTGTTTACAATCTTTCGGAAGACTTAACCTGTGCTTCCATCGTTATTCAATAGACACGATTTTATTTAATCCACCATACGAATACTTTCAATGACCGGCTGATCTGCTTTTTCAACCGTACCGTTACCGTCAGTTGGCGTAACATCTTCACAAATCTTATCGACAACACTCATACCCTTTGTCACTTTTCCGAACGCAGCATACTGACCATCTAAATAGTCAGCATCCTGATGCATAATAAAGAACTGGGAACTTGCGCTGTCCGGTTCAGAGGAACGTGCCATGGAAATCACACCTCTTTTATGGGAAATGTTATTCTCTACTCCATTGGAAGAAAATTCACCTTTGATCGTTTCATCTGAACCACCGGTTCCGTTTCCTAACGGATCACCACCCTGAATCATAAAACCGGACATAATGCGGTGAAATGTCAAACCATCATAAAACTTTTCGTTTACTAATTTAACAAAATTTGCAACCGTAATCGGTGCTGTATCACCGTCTAACTCCACCTCAATCGTGCCATAATCTTTCACTTTAATTTTTGCGTGATGCTTTCCTTTTGTATCGGTTGTTTTTGATTCCGGCTTTTTTGTTGCCTCGGCTGTCTCCGTAGCTTTTGGTACCTTTGTCTCGCTCGTTGTGTCAGATTTTGAACCTCCACATGCACTAAGCCCCATTACAAGAACTGCCAATACAAGCAGAAAACTAAATTTCTTTTTCATGTTACTAAATTCTCCTTTCAAACGTCATTGTCCCCATTATAGCGAATTGATGCCTTTTATGCAAGTTTTGGAAAGCATGTTATGTTCTTTTGCTTTTCCATCTTACGTGTCGTCTTCTCTATTCACTGACGATATCGCCACATAACCGGTCAGTCACAATTTCCTTGCATTTCTCTCTATGTGCCACATGAAGTGGGTGGTTCATAAACTTCTTTAACGATTCCTCATCTGCAAATTCTGCATAAAAAACAAGGTCATAGCCACCGGCAAAATTGCGGTTTATCTCTGCATGCAAAAGTCCCTCTATATTTCCATTCATCGTAGCCACTGACTGCTGCATAAAACGAAGGGATTCCTCCTGTGTATGCTCCTCTTTCACTTTCTCCGTGTAATTCCAAAATAAAATATGCCTTATCATCGTTCTGCCTCCTTATTTCCTAACTCCCAAAAAGCGACTGCACTCGCCGACGCTACATTCAGCGAATCAACACCATGTGCCATCGGTATTTTGATGGTGTAATCACTTTGTTTTATTGTCTGCGGCATGAGACCTTCTCCTTCGGTTCCTAAAATGATGGCAAGTTTTTCTTCTTCTTTCAGTTTCTCATCCGCAATTGAAACCGTATCCTCACACAGTGCCATTGCCGCCGTTTTATAGCCAAATTTGTGCAGCCTGCTCACATAGGTTTCATCATCCGGCAGAAAACTCCACGGAATCTGAAACACGGTTCCCATACTTACCCGCACCGCACGGCGGTATAAGGGGTCGCTGCAATCCGGGGTAAGCAGGACAGCATCCATTGAAAGCGCTGCTGCCGAACGGAAAATCGCACCTACATTGGTTGGATTCACCACGTTTTCCAAAACCGCTATCCGGCTTGCATTTTTACACACATGTTCAATCGACGGAAGTTCCCTGCGGTACATCGCACAAAGCATCCCTCTCGTGAGTTTGAATCCTGTGATTTTTGTCAACACATCAAACGGTGCTGTAAAAATTGGAATCTCTGGGTATTTTGCGATAAATTTCCGCCCCTGCTTTTCAATGTGCGCCTCTTCCATGAGAAATGATACCGGCTCATACCCCGCTGCCAGTGCTCTCTCAATGACAATCGGACTCTCCGCAATAAACATCCCCCTGCCATGCGCCGGGCGGTGTTTTAACTGCGCCTCTTTTTCACGCGCATAAAAATCAAGTGCCTCATCTGAAAAATCCGCAATCTTAATTATGTTTGCCATCGTTTCTATGTGCTCCTTCTTATGCGTAAATTCGAATCAGCCAACGTAAACGCTTCTTGGTCTCTGTAATCAACACCATATTACGTGCCAACGGCTGTCCGCTTCCGCCAGCCCATTGTGCCGCTTCCTTGGCTGCTTCCTTTTCTTTTTTCTTTATCCAGCGAATCTGTTTTTTCTTTAACACTTTTTTCTGCTTTGCCGACAACCCTTTATAAAGCAGTTTGTATACACGATTGAGTTCTTTGTCCCAGATTTTGAATTCTTTGTAAGAATCTTGATTCATTTCAAGCTGCGAACCATCATACTTAAAGTTCTTTTTGCATTTGCGGTATATTTTATTGTAGCTTCGAATCAATGTCACCTGTCTTTTGCTCTGCTTTTTCACCGCCGCCGATGCAGGAACCGCCATAGAAACTGCGGCCGTTGTAATTAACATCGTAAATATCATAACATATGTGATTATTTTTTTCATAAGTCAAGCACTCTCCTTTTTCTATTGATATTTCTTCTTTTATCATAGAATGTTATGTGCGTGACGTCAAGGTCAAGTGTTCTCTGCATGCCAAACGGCAGCCTATTACAGACTGCCGTTTGCTTTCCCTCTCTGTTTGCCTTCGTCTTTCCCTTTCGTGTTTACCCTTGTGTTCACATATCCTCCTGTTATGTCTTTAGCTGTAACACAAATTTTACCCGAACTCTTTACAAATAACAACCGCTTTGGCACAAGCGGTGAAAAAATTACACAAACGGTAAAAATATTCTTTTATGCTTCTTTGTTTTTGTGTCAAAATATGCTACAATAAGGAAAATTTGTAAAACTTTTGAATTATAAGGAGATTAACTTTGAGAATTGCGATTGTGGATGATGATATACAAATGTGTGAACAACTGAGCACCTTGTTAAATGAATTTCTCGGAGATTCTTCAGAAATATCGGATTATCGAAGTGGCGAAGAGTTTCTGACCGCTTGGGAGACTGCGGATTTTGACCTTATTATTTTAGATATTTTTATGGACAAACTGACCGGCGTGGATGTTGCCCGTAAAATCAGGGAACGAGACAGCAACGTAAAAATTGTTTTCAGTACAACAAGCAATGAATTTGCCAGTGAAAGTTATGAGGTAAATGCCTGCTATTATCTGCGCAAACCATTTGGGCGTGACAAAGTAAAGGTTATGTTAGACCGGCTTAACCTCGCAGAAATTGAGAAGATGCGTACGGTAAAACTTCCCGATGGCACCAGTGCCATCCTGCGCAATATTATTTATGTTGATTTTTCTTCACACCGGGTCACCCTTCACTGCAAATACGATGTTGACACAATTGTGCGGACTTCTTTTTCCGAAATTGAATCGCTCTTATGTGCCTATCCGTATTTTTCCAGCCCGACAAAAGGTATGTTGATTAATTTTTATGAAGTTGCTTCCCAGACCAATGATGTTTTTATCATGAGCGACGGAAAAAGTATCCCAATTAGCAGACGTAAATCCAAAGAAGTTTTAGATGCCTATTTTACGTTCCGGTTTGAAATGTTACGAAATGGAGGTGGCAAATGATGCTGTCTTTTTATCGATTGGCGGAAGTCGCCATTTATTCCCTGCTGAATTTTCTTCCTTTTCTTGCCCTGGCACTTTATCCGTTCCGGCACAGTCTTCGTTTTTCGATAAAAACAACATTTTTTTTGATTGTTCTTGTGACAATTTTGCAGCTTTTTCTCGGTGCATGGGCTGCCTTTGCTCCCGGAAACAACACCGGAACCATCAGTGCAGTAAGCACCATCCTGTATGCTGCTTTTTATTTTCTTGCCATAAAAAAACACTTTGGCAAAACGTTTTTTACACTTTTAATGATTTCAAATCTTGCGAACCTCGCTGTAATTTCATCAAAGACCATAGAAAATCTTTTCTTCCCTGACCTCGCCGTACAAAGTTACCGCTGGTCTTTTTCTCTCATGCTTGCTGTGGTAGAAATAATTCTTGCTATTCCTCTGTTTTTCTATATGAAAAAAGTGTATACACCGGCAGTAGAAAAGGAGCCATCCGGCTTTGAGTGGCGGTATTTGTGGATAATTCCTGCCACCTTTTATGTGATGTGGTATTATGCGTTCTACGGAAATGCTTCCAAATCAAGTCTTGAAATTGCCCTGCGTCCGAAAAATACGCTGTTTTTATTTATTATCAATGTCGGTGCCATTTTCATTTACTATGTCGTTACACGCCTGATTTTGGAGCAGACCAAAACCCTCCTGCTGACTGAACGCAACCATGAATTGACCATGCAGACGGTACAATACGAAAATTTGCAGGAGAAAATCACAGAGGTGCGCCGAGCCAAGCACGATGTCCGCCACCATATCACACTTATGCAGGAATACCTGAATACGAGAAACTATACTGCTCTAAGTGAGTATCTAAAACAGTACAGAATGAGTTTACCAGACGATACGCCGGTACAGTTCTGTGCAAATCCTGCCGCCAATGCCGTACTTGTATATTTTGCACAACAGGCCAAAGAGCAGGGTATTACCTATCTCGTAAAAACAGAAATTCCGGAAAAAATCAACATTCCGGAAACCGACATTTCGGTTCTCCTCGGCAACCTATTGGAAAACGCTGTAGATGCCTGCAAATCGGAACAAACACCGGACACAAAAATCATCGTCCGCGCAAATACTGACGGCGGCTCACTCTGTATCACCGTAGATAATACTTTCACCGGAACGCTTGCACATACCCCAGATGGGAATCTTGTTTCCACCAAACATAAAGGGCTTGGGCTTGGAACCCGCTCCGTGAAAAATATTGTGAATCAGCATGGCGGCATATGCCGGTTCGAGGTAAGGAATGGGATGTTTTTCGCTTCTGTGCTGTGCCAGATAGGGGAGTGAGGGGGGGTAACTACCTCTACACCAAATATTTTTCCACCAGTTCTTCAACAATCTGGGAATTCAAAACTGTCAATTCCGTTTCAAAAGTAAGTATCAAACGTTCTCCCAGATGGATTCCATTTCTCTGATATGATTCTATTTTCTTTACAGCAGATTTGGCATACTCCGGTTTATCCATCATACCTTCATGCTCCCAGTAAATTTCTTTCCGCGTTTTTTTCGATAAAAATGTAAAATCCGGGTATACCGTACCATATCCTTTCAAATATAGGGGTTTTTCATACTGATATAAAATGTTGTTTCTGTAGAAATAATCCGCAAGAATCTTCTCTGACTTTGACCTGACACGCTCACCTTTTTCTGTCACAATTTCAGCGGTTCCCTCGTAAAATTCTTTGCCATGATATTCGCTGTCATACCACCGAACAAGTTCTTTCTCCCATATTGGCTCAATCGGTGTAACTAATAACTGCCTTTGTGTATGCAGCTTTGGCAGTTCGGAATCTATTTTTGAAATATAAGTTCCTTCATTATCTTCTACACAATGGTAATATCGAACCTTATTTTTGTCTTTCGATATCCGCAGATTTCCTTCCGGTACAGATTTCAATTCGTTCTCTACCTTGCTGCAAATCATTTCTAATTTTTTTTGCTCCTTTAATAACAATTTTTTCAATCCTTGCATTTATCCACCTCTTTCATATGACTTTATTTACAAAATACTTAAATCCAGTCAACTCATATATCTATTTTTGTTGACCTTTTTTTGCTTTTCTATTATTTTAGTCAACTATTTTATTAACTAAAATGACTTGTTTGGGAAAAAATATGATTCCAGTCAACCATTTTACATTCAAAAGTTGACCGCCATCGCAAATATACAAATTCCAGTCACCCCATCCATCCAAAATGGTTGACCGTAATACAGAAAATTAGAATCTAAGTCACCTAAGACCAAAATATAGAAAAACATCGGGAACAACTCTGTTCCCGATGTTGTAATAATCTTGTTTCCAAAAACTAACGTTTGGAGAACTGTGGTGCACGACGAGCTTTCTTCAAGCCGTATTTCTTTCTTTCCTTCATACGTGAATCACGAGTAAGGAATCCGGCCTTTTTAAGAATCGGTCTGAAATCAGCATCTGCTTCATTCAAAGCACGAGCGATACCATGACGGATAGCGCCTGCCTGACCTGTGAAACCGCCACCTTTAACAGTAACTTTTACATCGTATTTGTCAGCAGTGTTTGTAGCTTCCAAAGGCTGACGAGCGATGATTTTCAAAGTCTCAAGACCAAAATAATCGTCAATATCTTTTTTATTAATTGTCACTTTACCGGTACCTGGTGTAAGGTATACACGAGCGATACTGGATTTTCTTCTTCCTGTTCCGTAAAATGTTGAACTAGCCAATGTTATCTCTCCTTTCTATACCTCATTAAATGTCCAATGTTTCCGGTTTCTGTGCTGCATGGTTGTGCTCCGGTCCTGCATATACGTGCAGTTTCTTAAGCATCTGGCGTCCCAAAGATCCCTTTGGAAGCATACCCTTTACAGCGTGAGTAATTACAAATTCCGGTTTCTTCTGCATCATTTCTCTCAATGTAGCTTCTTTCATTCCGCCTACATATTCAGAGTGATGATAGTAAATCTTCTGATCCAGTTTCTTACCTGTAACCTGAATCTTCTCTGCATTTACTACGATTACATAATCGCCTGTGTCAATGTGCGGTGTGTAAGTTGGTTTGTTTTTACCTCTTAATACGTTCGCAACTTCTGATGCAAGACGTCCCAAAGTTTTTCCTTCAGCGTCTACAACATACCATTTTCTTTCCACTGTGGATGGACTTGCCATAAAACTTTTCATCCTTGGAATCCTCCTTATTTAGTTCTTGCTTACTAGGTTTTGCAAAACAAAACTGGTTCGGCTGTTTTCCTTGTTACATGCGTATTCTCGTTACCGGGGCATGGAACGACAAAACACGCCATACTCGTATAGTATACGATACCAAAGTGCCTCTGTCAAGATTTTTTTCTTGACGCAGACCATTTCTTAAGGCCATAATAAAAACAGTATAAAAAATGAAATAAATGCAACACTTTGACACCAAAATCAATCTAATTATTAGCTGTGAGGGATTTCACAGAGAACTGTATACAGTATATTCGCACAAATGTGCAGATTGGAGGCACCCGTGACAAAGACAGACTGGATTTTCGTACAGCAGGCAAAAAAGGGCGATTCCCATGCTTTTGCCAGACTTTACGAAATCTATTACAAAGACTTATACCATTTTGCCCTTTATTATACGAAGGACAGCATAACTGCCGAGGACGCCGTCAGTTCAGCCGTTTTAAAAGCATTTGAGCAATTACATAAACTGCGGAAAAACGACGCGTTCAAGAGCTGGCTGTTCCAGATTACGGTAAACGAATGTAAAAAAATATTAAAACAAAAATCCATTTATTTGAGCGATGCATCATGGCAGGAACCGGCTGCCGCCGAAGATGGCTACCTGACACCGGAAATTCAGGACGAACTTTCACAGCTAAGTGAGCCGGAACGGCGCGTCATCACCTTATCCGTGTTTGGCGGCTATACCAGCAGAGAAATCGCGGGCATCCTAAAAAAACGGGAAGGCTCCATCCGTTCCATCAAAAGCCGGGCACTTGCAAAACTCCGCGAGAAAAATGCGGACTTATAAACATAAGGAGGTCAATTATGAGCGATAAAAATTTTGAAGAAAAACTCAAAAAGCATTGGCGCGAAGAAGCGGATTCCATTCCGGTTCCGGATTCTCTGCACCCTGCAAAAATAGAAGAAATGATAGATAAAAAAATGGAAGTTCCTAAAAAACGCACCCACAAAAAATTGTATGCCGGCATTACTGCGGCAGCTGCTTGTCTTGCGCTTCTTATTGCCGGCACAGCTTATTACTTTAACACCGGACGGCAATCAGAAAAAGGAACCCCTGTTGCCAATTCGAAGCAAACCATCTCGGACCGACACGAGTTTGTCGGCAATACCAGTTATTCAGAAATTTATAGCCTGATTCAAAAATATCATGACGAGCAATCCATGTCCGATATTGCCGCAGAAGATTCAGCATCCACCGGAGCAAAATCCTCGACAGGAGCCGAAGACACAACAGCCACCCCCGACTATTCAGAAACGGATCTTCAGGTAAAAGATGTCATGGAAGGCGACATCGTCAAAACAGACGGTTCCTTTATCTATACCATGTTAAATAACAACAATTGTGCCAAAATCCGCATATATTCTGTGGAGGGAAAAACTATAGAATTAGTTAAGCAATTTACCCTAAAAAAAAGATGGGTAGAGGAATTGTATTTAGAAAACAGTAAATTAATTATACTTTCCTCAGACAGCATTGAAGATAACTCAAATGCCACTTGCGGCGTTGCTGATGATTGCATTACTTTGAATGAAACCACCTATATAGATATTTACGATGTCAGTACACCGCAAAATGCAAAAAAAATCAAAAGCCTGTCGCAAAGCGGAATTTATAAAACTTCCCGCTTTACAAATGGATATCTCTACACCTTTTCTGCCCACCTAATCATGGGTGAATGCAAAAATGAAAAAGAGATATCTGAATATATTCCTTCCGTAAACGGCAAAACAATGAAGGAAAATAAGATACAAAAAATTGTAGATGACCCTGTAAATAGTTATGTTGTCATGACAAGTGTAAATCTTGCCAAACCGGATGATTTCTCCGACACCGCAGCCGTGCTCTCGGATTACACCACGTACTACATGAGCACAGCCCATTTATACCTTGCCAACACCATTTACGAACAATTTTTATGGAACAGCAGCACAAAAACTGCCATCAGCAAATTTGAATACAAAGACGGCGCATTTTCCTACCAAACAACCAAAAAGGTAAAAGGCCAAATTAATGATTCCTATTATATGCATGAATATAAAGGAAATTTTGCTTTCGTCTACACCGACTGGAGAAACGAAACATCGACCAATGGTATCTGCATTTTAGACAAAAACATGAATACTCTTGGCAAAATTGATAATTTAGGTAACGACGAAACCATTTATGCATCGTATTACATTGGTTCCATGGCATACTTTGTCACCTACCGCCAGACAGACCCGGTATTTGCTGTCGACATCAGCAATCCGAAAAAGCCGGTTGTTAAAGCAAAATTAAAACTGCCGGGCTTCTCCTCTTACCTTCATTCCTTCGGTGAAAACCAACTGATTGGCGTTGGAATGGCAGGTGGTGATGATGACAAAGTAAAAATTTCTCTCTTTGCCTTAGGAGAAAATGGTTCCGTGACCGAACAGACAAAACTGCTCCTGCCAAAATACAGCGAGACGGAAGCAGGCAGTAACCACAAATCGGTTTTCATTGATGAGGAGAGGAAGCTTGTCGGCTTTGCCACGATAGCTGACACCACACTGCGCTACAAGCTCTATCATTTTGATGGAACTGAATTTAAACAGGTATTAAATGTTCCAATTAAGGAAATGTCAAACACACGAGGTATACGAATCGGCAATTACTTCTATGTCGTTGACAACGCAAAAAAAATCCATGCTTACGATATGCAAACATGGAAATAAAATCTTTATTTAAGGTACTTCACGGATTTCCACAAGTACCAGTCCTTCCGGCGGGGCCGTAGGCCCCGCTTTTTTACGCTCTCCGGTAGAAAGTGCCTGTTTGACATCCGCTAAGCATCTCCTGCCCTCACCGATTTCAACCAGCGTGCCGGCAATAATCCGAACCATATTATATAAAAAGCCATTCCCGCGCACACGAATTCGAATCACTTCACCGCCATTGCACCCCATTGCCTTTTGCTTATCAAGGGATACCTCGTAAATAGTACGAACTTTTGATTTCACCTGACTGCCCGCTGAACAAAAGGCTGAAAAATCATGCTCACCGACAAGAAGGGCTGCCGCCTCTTTCATTACCTCAAAATCCAAAGGATGATATACATGATACGAATACCGGCTGTATATGGGGAGATTGATTTTCGTATTTAAAATTGTATACTCATACATTTTTTCTGTATTGCGGTATCTTGGATGATAATCCGATTCCACCTCATCTGACTTCTGCACACGAATATCATCCGGCAGATAATGATTGAGACCAATTGCAAATTTTTCCGAAGGAATCCGGCTGTTTGTATCAAACACTGCGATATTTCCATACGCATGCACACCGGAATCCGTGCGGCTCGCTCCGATTATCTCTATGTCTTCTTTCAGCCATTTTCGCAATGCGTCTGTAAGCGTTCCCTCCACAGTCACCGCATTTTCCTGAATCTGCCACCCACAGTAATTTGTTCCATCATAAGAAACAATCAATCGTATTCTCCGCATTTTCTCCTCCTACCATGGAATAAAATGAGTAATGCCAATCACACAAACCAGATAACCGAGAAGAACCCCATACGAAATCCGGTCAACCGCCCGGTACTTAAGCGGTTTCATCTTTGTACGGCCTTCTCCGCCGTGATAACACCTTGCCTCCATTGCGTTGGCAAGTTCATAAGCACGTCTGGTCGCAGATACTAAAAGCGGCACCAGAATCGATACCATGGCACGCATACGCTGCCACAATCTGCCCTCTTCAAAATCCGCACCGCGTGCACTCTGTGCATTGATAATCCGGTTCGCCTCTTCGAGAAGAATCGGGATAAAACGCAGCGCCAAGGACATCATCATCGCAAAATCGTGAACCGGCACCTTTATCTTTTCTAACGGCTTTAACAATTTTTCTATCGCATCTGTCAACTGATTTGGCGTCGTCGTATATGTCATCATCGAGGATCCGACAATCAGGTAACTCAAACGCATGGACATAAAGACAGCCTTTCGGATTCCCTGCCACGTAATGGTGATAAATTTCCAGTGAAATACCACATCGCCGCTTGTTCCAAACAAGTTAAACAATGCCGTCACAATAAGCAGAAACAGAATCGGCTTCATACCGCGTACAATGTAGCGGAGCGGGACTTTGGAAAGTACAATCACCGTTCCTAGAAATACGGTAACAACAGCATATCCAACAAAACCGCGAAACAAAAAAAGTGAAATCAAATAAGCAAGTACCCCGACCACTTTCACACGAGGGTCCAGACGGTGAATCACCGACTCTGCCGGATAAAATTGTCCGATTGTCATATCACGTAACATAATTCAATCCCCTTTTCTTATCTTGCCTGTAAAATACTGTCGACTGCTTCCTGCACAGTTATTGCATTGTGCGGCAGCGTAACACCACGCCTTACCAGTCCTTCCATCACATATGTCACCTGCGGTGCCATCAATCCAATTTTCTCTAACTCTTTATAATGAGAAAATACTTCTCCCGGTGTTGCGTCAAACGCCACCGTTCCATGATTCATCACAATAAGACGTTCTACATACCTCGCCACATCTTCCATGCTGTGGGACACTAAAATCACCGTCAGATTCCTCTCTTTGTGCAGTTTTGCAACCAAATCAAGAATCTCATCTCTTCCACTTGGATCAAGTCCTGCCGTCGGCTCATCTAAAATCAACACCTCCGGCTCCATTGCCAGAACACCGGCGATGGCTACACGGCGTTTTTGTCCGCCGGACAATTCAAGTGGTGATACATCTAATAAATCCTCACCAATACCTACCTGTTTGAGTGCCTGAAAAGAGTTCATATCGATTTTCAGTGAATCCATACCGATATTCTTTGGTCCAAATTTCACATCATCAATCACCGTACTCTCAAACAGCTGATACTCCGGATATTGAAATACAAGTCCAACTTTACTGCGAAGTTTCTTCTTGGAAAAGTCGCTGTCATTGATGTCCTTTCCATCGTAAAAGACCGCCCCGGAAGTCGGCTTCAAAAGGCCGTTCAAATGTTGGATAAGCGTTGATTTTCCGGAACCGGTATGACCGATCAGACCAATCATTTCGCCTTGTTCAATTTTTATATTCACATCGTGAAGCGCCACTTTTTCTCCGGCACTTCCATCCTCATATCGATGCTCCAATTCATGAATAATAATCGCCATCACAAGTTCCTACTTTCCCAATTGTTTTGCAATCACATCTACCAATTCGTCTGCGGACGTAATTCCAACAGGAATTGTCATCCCCCTCTTTTTCAACTCATGCGCCAAAAGTGTTACCTGCGGCACATCCAGATGATATTTCTGCAGTGTTTCCACCTCGGCAAAAATTTCTTTTGGCTTTCCTTCCATCACGATTTCGCCCTTATTCATCACAATTACCTTGTCTGCCTCGGTAACTTCTTCCATGTAGTGCGTAATCCACAAAATCGTAATATGTTCTTCCTTATTTAATGTCTTTACGGCGTCTAACACTTCTCTTCGCCCAACCGGGTCAAGCATTGCCGTCGACTCATCTAACACAATACATTTCGGATGCATTGCCAGAATACCGGCAATTGCTACCCGCTGTTTCTGTCCACCGGACAAATGATTCGGGGACGATTTTCTTTCGTGAAGCATCCCTACTTTTTTTAGGGATTCCTCGACACGCTCCCAGATTTTTTTAGTCGGTACACCGATATTCTCCGGTCCAAACCCAACATCTTCTTCGACAACATTCTGCACAATTTGGTTGTCCGGATTCTGGAACACCATGCCGGCCCTCTTTCGCACTTCCCAAACCATATCCTTTTCTGAAGTGTCAATGCCATCCACATACATCGTTCCTTCTTCCGGAACTAAAAGGGCATTGATATGTCTGGCAAGCGTGGATTTACCGGAGCCATTATGCCCCAGTATTGCAACAAACTCACCCGGTTTCACTTCAAAGGAGACATCGTTGACAGCAGTTTCCACAGCTATCACATTATCTTCTCCATCCCGCCGGATGTAATCAAACTTAATATGCTCTGCACGAATCAATAGTTTGTCTCCTTTCAAATTTCTCCATATGCACAAAAGGGACTGTCCGAAGGCAGTCCCCATATTTGCAGTATCTTTATACTAACTCGATTACAACTTCCATTGCAGCATCACCTTTACGTGGTCCAATCTTAATGATTCTTGTATAACCACCGTTGCGGTCTGCATACTTAGGAGCAATCTCGTCAAACAGAAGATTTGTAATATCTACTTCTTTTGTTGCTTTTTTCTTACCAGCAGTTTCTGTAGGAACTTCGGTAATTGTGTAAAGCATCTTCTTCATCTGACGTCTTGCATGAAGTCTGGAAGGATTGTCTTTCTTGATTTCCTTGTCTACAGTATCGTAAACAGTTACTTTCTTTCCGTCAACCACTTCTTTGACTCTCTTGCCATCTTTATCTTTCTGAGCAACTTTTGCTTTTACAGTAACAGTTTCATAATTATCTTTCTCTTTTACTGCCATCGCAATAAGCTTTTCAGCAATTTTACGAATTTCTTTTGCTTTCGCTTCCGTTGTAACAATCTTGCCATGATACAACAAGTTGGTTACCTGATTTCTCAGCAAAGCTTTTCTCTGGCTGGATGTTCTTCCAAGTTTTCTGTAGCCTGCCATGATATTTCCTCCTTGTTAATACTATTATTCAGATTCACCTGTACTGAGAGACAATCCAAGTTCTTTCAACTTAGCAAGTACTTCCTCAAGGGATTTACGACCCAAGTTACGAACTTTCATCATATCCTCAGCAGTCTTATTCGTCAACTCTTCTACTGTGTTGATTCCTGCTCTCTTCAAGCAGTTGTAAGAACGTACAGACAATTCCAGTTCGTCAATGTTCATATCCATAACTTTCTGGGAATCATCTTCCTCTTTCTCGACGATTACTTCAGCCATTCTCGCTTTCTCGGAAAGGTCGATGAAAGAATTCAAATGCTCACTCAACACTTTAGCAGCAAGGCTGACAGCCTCATCCGGCTCCAATGTACCGTTTGTAAATACATCTAATGTCAGCTTATCAAAGTCAGTAATCTGACCCACACGAGTATTCTCAATTTTGATATTTACTCGCTCAATCGGTGTGTAAATAGAATCAATCGGAATTACATCAATTGGCATGTCATCCCTTTTATTTCTATCCGAACTTACATATCCACGACCGCTTGTTACTGTCATTTCAATGTAAAGTTTGCTGTCGGCACCGCCGTTTAATGTAGCAATGACCTGGTCGGAATTAACAATTTCGATGTCCGAGTCACACTTGATATCCGCTGCGGTTACAACACCTTCACCGGTTGCATCGATATACATCATCTTAGGAGTGTTCATATCCTCGCTGTTGTTCTTAATTGCAAGGTTCTTAATGTTCATTACAATTTCCGTAACGTCTTCTTTTACTCCCGGAATTCCGCTGAACTCATGTACCACACCATCAATCTTAATCTGGCTCACTGCGGAACCTGGTAAAGATGAAAGCATGATTCGTCTCAAAGAATTACCCAAAGTAGTTCCGTATCCTCTTTCAAGTGGTTCTACTACAAAACGTCCATATTTTTTATCTTCCGAAATTTCGGCAATTTCAATTCTAGGCTTTTCAAAATCAAACACTACTGGACCCTCCTTTTGGGTTTACTTAATTACTTAGAGTACAACTCGACAATAAGCACATCGTTTACCGGTACATCAATCTCTGCTCTTGTAGGGATTGCTTTAACAGTTCCCGACAGAGCCTCATGATCAGCCTCCAGCCAAGCAGGAACTAATCTAGCGCCTGTTACTTCAAGGATGTCTTTATATCTCTGAGCTCCTTTGAATTTCTCTTTAATCTCAATTACATCGCCAGCTTTCAACTGATAAGATGGGATGTTTACTGTTTTACCATTTACAAGTACATGTTTATGGTCAACAATCTGGCGGGCTTCTTTTCTTGTACGTCCATATCCCAAACGGAACATAACGTTATCAAGTCTCAGCTCCAAAAGAATCATCAGGTTATCACCTGTTGTTCCATATTTCAACTTCTGTGCGCGTGCAAAATAGTTACGGAAAGGTTTCTCCAAAACTCCGTAGATGAATTTTGCTTTCTGTTTCTCACGCAGCTGCTGTCCATATTCGCTTAATTTCTTTCCGGTTCTAGCATTTCTCTTGGATTTCTTGTCAATTCCCAAATATACCGGGTCAAGATCAAGAGATCTACATCTTTTCAGAACAGGTGTCATATCTCTAGCCATTCTAATTTCCTCCTAAAATTCTTGATTATACTCTTCTACGTTTTGGTGGTCTACAACCATTATGTGGAACCGGTGTAACATCCTGAATACTTGTTACTTCAATACCGCATGCCTGAATCGCACGGATAGCTGCTTCACGACCAGTACCCGGTCCTTTAACCATTACTTCTACTGATTTCAATCCATGAGGCAACGCAGCCTTTGCTGCTGTCTCTGCTGCCATCTGAGCTGCATATGGAGTGGATTTCTTAGAACCTCTGAATCCAAGTCCACCTGCACTTGCCCAAGAGATAGCATTACCCTGCATATCTGTCAGTGTTACGATTGTATTATTAAAAGATGACTGAATATGTGCCTGTCCGCGGTCAATATTCTTTTTGACACGCTTTTTTGTCACTTTTTTTGCAGTTTGTTTAGCCACTGTCTTACCCTCCTATATTATTTCTTCTTGTTTGCTACTGTACGTTTAGGACCTTTTCTTGTTCTTGCGTTAGTCTTTGTCTTCTGACCACGAACCGGAAGTCCCTTTCTGTGACGAATACCTCTGTAGCATCCAATTTCCTGTAATCTCTTGATGTTAAGCGCAACTTCTCTACGAAGATCACCCTCAACAGTCTGTGTACGGTCGATGACATCACGAATCTTCGATACATCCTCATCTGTCAAATCTTTACAACGGATGTCCGGGTCAACATTTGCCTCAGCCAGAATTCTCTTAGAACTGGCAACACCGATGCCGTAAATATAGGTAAGACCTATTTCAACACGTTTTTCTCTTGGTAAATCTACACCACTGATACGAGCCATGTGTGCTTTGCACCTCCATTAATCTTTTTTTGTTTTTTTCTGGAAAATGTCATGCATTTTCCGTTTCCCGGATGCTTCTGCATCCTTCGCGTGCCTGTCCTTTGCAGACACCTTGCAGCCGCTTTAAATCACAACAACAATACAATGTAAGAACCTTTTTTATCTCTCTGCCAAACCTAAGCATTCTTAAAATAAAAAAGGAGAACAAAGTACTGCTTACCGTTGCAATATCACAACATCGATAACGAATGGGGCCAGCCATTCTATGACGGTTGATGTTGTAACACAGAAAGCAAGAACTGGAATTTATAAACACGAAAATAACCCAAAGAGATTTCTTTAGGTATTCGATATATTCCTTATCCCTGTCTTTGTTTGTGTTTTGGATTCTCACAGATTACTCTGATACGACCCTTTCTTTTAATGACTTTGCATTTTTCGCAAATCGGTTTTACTGATGATCTTACTTTCACAGTAATACCCTCCTTTCAAAAAAGTCCGCTTACAAGTATAACATATGATTTTTCAAATTGCAAGCGGTATCTACAAAAAATTGGACTAGCCAATTATTTGTCACGCCAAACAATTCTTCCCTTTGTTAAATCATATGGGGACAACTCAAGTGTTACTTTGTCGCCTGGAAGAATACGGATGTAATTCATACGAAGTTTTCCGCTGATATGAGCCAATACTTTATGCCCATTTTCCAACTCTACCTGAAACATTGCGTTTGGTAATTTTTCAATAACTGTTCCCTCAATTTCAATAACGTCTGCTTTTGACATTCTTTACCTCCTAATTCAATGACAAAATCTCTGGTTCACCGTCTGTGACCAATATCGTATTCTCATAATGTGCTGCATTTTTTCCATCCTGTGTCACGATAGTCCAGTCATCTTCTAACATCCATACATCATAACTGCCTGCATTAACCATCGGCTCTATCGCCAGTGTCATGCCTGCTTTTAACCGGATACCTCTTCCAAATTTCGGTTTAAAATTTGGAATTTCCGGTTCCTCATGCATCTCTGTTCCAATTCCATGTCCTACTAAATCGCGGACAACCGAAAAGCCCTGACTCTCCACATACCTCTGAATTGCTGCGGAAATATCGTACAAACGATTTCCTGCTTTAGCAAAAGCAATTCCCCGAAAAAAACTTTCTTTTGTCACTTCAATCAATCGCTTTGCCTCAGCATCAATTGTTCCAACACCGTGAGTTCTTGCCGCATCGGACTGATACCCTTTGTAAATTACGCCGGCATCCAGACTCACAATATCTCCATCGAATAAATGATGTTCTTTCGATGGAATACCATGCACCACCTCATCATTAATTGACACACAGATTGAGGCAGGATACCCCTCGTATCCTTTAAAGGAAGGAATGCAGCCGGCATTACGGATAAGTTCTTCCCCTTTTCTGTCAATCTCAAGTGAAGTAATTCCCGGTGCAATGATTTCTGCCAGTTTTTCATGTACTTCGGCTAAGATTTTGCCTGCATCACGCATACACTGAATTTCCTCTTTCGACTTAATGGTTACTGCCATTGTCTGCCTCCATTTCTCTGCCTGCCTATGAAACCTTTTTAACCAAGAATTTTGGTAATCTCCGCGAATACATCCTCTAAGTCAATCGTTCCATCTACTTCTTTCAAAATACCCTCTTTGGTATAATAGTCAATCAATGGTTGAGTCTGTTCATGATAAACACGCAATCTCTGCTCTACGGTTTCCGGTTTGTCATCGTCGCGAAGAATCAATTCGCCACCGCATGCGTCACAAACACCTTCGACCTTTGTCGGATTATACTTAATATGATATGTGCCGCCACAACTTACGCATGCACGTCTTCCCGACATACGGCGCACAATATTCTCATCCGGCACATCAACATCAATCGCATAATCCAGTTTCTCGCCAATTTTACTAAGTGCTTCTGTCAAAGCCTCAGCCTGTGGAATTGTTCTCGGAAATCCATCTAGAACATATCCCTTTTTTGCATCATCCTGAGCCAGTCTGTCAACAACAAGATCTACGACAAGCTCATCCGGAACTAAAAGTCCTTTGTCCATATATTCTTTTGCTTTTTGCCCCAATGGCGTATTTTCCTTGATATTAGCACGGAAAATATCCCCGGTAGAAATATGAGGAACACCATATTTTTCAGAAATCATTTTCGCCTGGGTTCCTTTTCCGGCACCCGGAGCCCCTAACATAACAATTTTCATGACTTTATATCCTTTCCAATCATAGGCTAAAACGGCGCCAATTTGAATTTTTGTTATTCAATCAGCGCCGCTTAGCTGTAACGGTCATTCGACCGCGGTTACTTCATTATTAATTACCCAAGAAACCTTTGTAGTGGCGTACCAGTACAAGAGATTCGATCTGCTTGATTGTCTCAATAACAACGCCGACTACGATGATGAGTGATGTTCCACTAAAGGATACATCCGCACCAAATGCACCTGAGAAGAAGATTGGCAGCGCACATACGATAACCATTCCGATTGCTCCCAGGAAAATAATGCTGTTAAGTACTGTTGTCAAGTACTCTGTGGTAGGCTTACCAGGACGAATACCCGGAATGAAGCCACCCTGTTTTTTCATGTTATTGGAAATCTCCAATGGATTAAACGTTACAGATGTATAAAAATATGCAAAGAAAATTACCAATCCAATATAAATCAACAATCCCAATGTATATTTAAATTCTGCAAAGCTTCCAATTTTGCACCAGTCACTCTGATTGCAGAGTGTAAGGAACTTCTGGAAGAATGTTGCGTCCGGACCAGTCTTTGGCTGAATACCCGCAAAACTTGCAATAACAACCGGAAGAGACATCATAGAACTTGCAAAGATTACCGGGATAACACCCGCCGTATTTACCTTCAAAGGAATGTGGCTGGACTGTCCACCGGATACTTTATGTCCCTGAATCTTTTTCGCATACTGTACCGGAATTCTTCTTTCACCATCCTGCAAAAATACGATGAATACAAACATGGCAACGATAATTGCAAGAATAATAACTGCAGCAATAATCTTGCTTGTTACATCCGTTGGTTTTGCAACATAGTTCTGATATAAGTTTGATAAATCATTTGGGATACGGGCAACGATGTTAATCAACAGGATAATGGAAATACCATTACCAACACCTTTTTCCGTAATCTGTTCTCCAAGCCACATCATAAATGCGGCACCTGCTGTCAAAGCGGCAACTGCGACAACAATTGCTGTTGTCATACTGCTCTGTGGATTATCCGTACCAAACAATCCCTGGTTTCTGAAACCAATTACGATTGCTGCACCTTCGATAACTGCGAGCGCAATTGAAAGGTAACGTGTGTACTCGTTAATCTTTTTACGTCCATCTTCTCCATCTTTCTGCATCTCTTCCAAACGCGGAATTGCGATTGTCAAAAGCTGTAAGATAATAGATGCAGTGATGTAAGGCGTGATGTTCAATGCAAAAATAGACATCCTTGAGAATGAACCACCTGTCATAACATCCAAAAATCCAAGAGACTGGTTGCTGCTAAACAAGTTCTGCATTACATCCGGCTTTGTACCGGGAATCGGAATATTACATCCGATTCTCACGATTACAAGACCAATCAACACATAAAGCAGTTTCATACGGATTTCTTTTGTTTTTAACGCATTTTGAATGGTTGTTAACATTAGATCACCTCTGCTTTTCCACCAGCAGCCTGAATTTTTTCAACAGCACTTGCGCTGTAAGCATTCACTTTAACATCAAGCTTTTTGGTTAATTCTCCATTTCCAAGAATCTTAACTCCATCTTTCGGATTGCTTACAATACCTTTTTCAACCAATGCAGCTACTGTTACTTCTGCACCGTCTTCAAAAGCATTCAGACGGTCTACACCAATTCCAATAATATTTTTGCTGTTGATGTTTGTAAACCCTCTCTTTGGCAATCTTCTATACAATGGCAACTGACCACCTTCAAAACCAGGTCTTGGAGCTCCTGAACGAGCTTTCTGTCCCTTATGACCTTTACCGGCAGTTTTACCATTTCCTGAACCATGACCACGGCCTCTGCGGAACTCATTGCTCTGCTTAGCGCCTTCGGCTGGCTTCAACTCTGATAAGTTCATTTTGTGCACCTCCTTGATTAGATTTCTTCAACCTTCACAAGATGTCTAATCTGCTGAATCTGACCACGTGTAGCAGCGTTATCAGGCATCTCAACTGTTTTGTTTAATTTTTTAAGGCCAAGAGCTTCTACCGTTTTTCTATGCTTTGGAATTGCACCGATGGTAGACTTGACTAATGTGATTTTCAATTTACCTGCCATTTGTTTGCACCTCCTAGCCCAAAACTTCGTCTACGGAAATTCCGCGAAGTTTTGCTACTTCTTCCGGAGTCTTCAACTCATTCAAACCGGCAATTGTAGCAAGAACTACGTTCTGCTTATTACGGGAGCCGAGAGACTTCGTACGAATATTTTTAAATCCTGCAAGTTCCAAAACGGCACGAGCCGGACCACCGGCGATGATACCGGTACCTTCTGGAGACTTTTTCATCAATACGGATGCACTGCCGAACTTACCAATGAAGTCATGAGGAATACTCTTGTTCTCATCCAAAGGTACTTCGATGAGTTTCTTCATTGCGTCTTCTTTTCCTTTACGGATTGCTTCCGGGATTTCCATTGCTTTTCCCAAACCTGCACCAACGTGTCCGTTGTGGTCACCAACAACAACGAGAGCTGTGAATCGCATGTTACGTCCGCCCTTAACAACCTTGGTTACACGTTTAATTGATACTACATTATCTTCTAATTCAAACTGACTAGCATCAATAATTTCACGTTTCATGTGTTTTCCTCCTTGCTTAGAATTCCAGACCAGCTTCTCTTGCTGCTTCTGCCAATGCTTTTACTTTACCCTGATAAATATAACCGCCACGGTCAAATACAACAGTCTTAATACCGTTATCCAATGCTTTCTTAGCGATTACTTCGCCAAGCTTAGCTGCTGCTTCGGTATTGTTCGTCTTTGTAAGACCTTCTTTTACATCTGCCTGAACAGTAGATGCCGATACGATTGTATTACCAGCGACATCGTCAATAATCTGAGCATACATATGATTATTGCTACGGAATACAGCCAAACGTGGTTGTTCAGGAGTACCAGACAAACGGCTGCGGATTCTTCTGTGTTTGTTTACGCGAACTTCGCTTCTATTTTTCTTGCTAACCATTCTTACTTACTCCTTTCTTATTTCTTACCAGTCTTACCAACTTTACGTCTGATTACTTCATCCACATATTTGATACCTTTACCTTTATATGGTTCCGGTGCTCTCTTCTCGCGGATTTCAGCCGCATACTGGCCAACTTTTTCTTTGTCAATTCCCTTTACAATAATAAGGTTCTGTCCGTCAACAGTTACTTCAATTCCTTCCGGATCTTCCATCTCAACCGGATGAGAGTATCCAAGAGAAAGTGTAAGTTTTTTACCCTGCTTAGCAGCACGGTAACCAACACCGTTTACTTCCAGTCTCTTCTCATAGCCTTCTGTAACACCGATAATCATGTTGTTAATCAATGTACGAGTCAAACCATGAAGGGATTTCATCTTTTTCAAATCGTTTGGACGAGTAACTTTAACTTCTTCGCCCTCTTTTGTAATGGTCATCTCTGCAGGAAGGACTCTTTCGAGTGTTCCCTTAGGACCTTTTACCGTCACCTGATTATTTTCTGCAATATCCACAGTTACACCTGCAGGAATCGCGATAGGCATTCTTCCAATTCGTGACATGCCGGTACCTCCTAATTTTTATTTTATGGGGTTAATTGTTTCTATTACCAAACGAAAGCTAATACTTCGCCGCCAACGTTCTCTTTGCGTGCATCTTTGTCAGTAAGCACACCTTTGTTTGTGGAAATAATAGCAATACCAAGTCCGCCGAGAACCTTAGGTAATTCTTCTGCACCAGCGTAAATACGCAGACCTGGTTTGGAAATTCTCTTAAGACCGGAAATGATTTTTTCATTCTTGTCTTTGCCATATTTCATTGTAATATGAATAGATTTGAAATTATCAACATCTACTACTTCAAAGTTTTTAATGTATCCTTCCTTCAAAAGAATCTCAGCAATCGAAATCTTCATTTTGGAGGCAGGAACATCAACTGTATCATGTTTTGCAGTATTTGCATTACGGATTCTTGTAAGCATATCTGCAATTGGATCGCTCATTGTCATTTCGTTTTCCTCCTTACCAACTTGCTTTGCGCACGCCAGGAATCTGTCCTTTGTACGCCAACTCACGGAAGCAAATTCTGCAGATTCCGTATTTTCTCAGATATCCATGTGGACGACCACAAATCTTGCAACGGCTGTATTCTCTGGTAGAGAATTTTGCATTACGCTGCTGCTTAATCTTCATAGACTTCTTAGCCATGAAATAACCTCCTAACTATTTCTTAAACGGCATACCAAACTGTGCCAAGAGTTCACGTGCTTCTTCATCGGTATTTGCAGTAGTAACAAAGATGATATCCATACCACGAACTTTGTCTACTTTATCATACTCGATTTCCGGGAAGATCAGCTGCTCTTTGATACCAAGAGCATAGTTACCACGACCATCAAACGCGTTCGGGTTTACACCACGGAAGTCACGTACTCGTGGAAGTGCAAGGTTAATCAAACGATCTGCAAACTCATACATTTTTGCACCACGAAGAGTAACTTTACAACCGATTGGCTGACCCTCACGCAGTTTGAAGTTTGCGACGGATTTCTTTGCTCTTGTAACAACCGCCTTCTGACCAGTGATAATCTCAAGATCACTAATTGCTGTATCTAACACTTTTGAATTTTCTTTTGCTTCGCCAACGCCCATATTGATTACAATCTTATCGAGCTTTGGTACCTGCATAACGTTTTTATACTCGAACTTTTTCATCATAGCATCTACGATTTCGTTCAAATATGTCTCTTTTAATCTTGCCATTCTAACAGTACCTCCTCTCTTTATTAATCAATCACAGCGCCTGTTTTTTTGGCATAGCGAACTTTTTCCTTACCATCCTCAACTTTGAAACCGATTCTGGTAACATCGCCATCAACAACGTACATTACGTTGGAAACATCGAAGAAAGCTTCTTCTTCAACGATTCCGCCCTTTGCATTTGACTGGTTAGGCTTAATATGCATCTTTACTTTGTTGATGCCCTCAACCTTAACTTTACCATCTTTTACTGCAAGGACTTTTCCTTCTTTTCCTTTATCTACACCGGCAATAACGCGAACGGTATCACCTTTTTTAATCTTTGATGTTGCCACTTAGGGACACCTCCTTATAATACTTCTGGTGCTAAGGACACAATCTTCATGAATTGTTTGTCTCTTAACTCTCTAGCTACCGGTCCAAAAATACGAGTTCCTCTTGGAGTCTTGTCATCTTTGATGATTACTGCTGCGTTTTCATCAAAACGAATATAAGAACCATCCGGACGACGAATCTCCTTTACTGTTCTGACTACAACCGCTTTTACAACATCACCTTTTTTAACAACTCCGCCTGGTGTTGCATCTTTAACCGTAGCAACGATAATGTCACCTACAGCGGCATATCTTCTAACAGATCCACCGAGAACACGGATGCACAATAATTCCTTTGCGCCAGTGTTGTCAGCAACCTTTAATCTGGTCTCCTGCTGTACCATAATAAATACTCCTTTCTGGCCACAAATTATTTTGCCTTTTCGATAATCTCAACAAGTCTCCATCTCTTGTCTTTAGACAAAGGTCTTGTCTCCATAACCTTCACTCTATCACCAATGTTGCACTCGTTGTTCTCATCATGAGCCTTTAATTTATAAGTTCTTTTTACGATTTTTCCGTAAAGTGGGTGTTTTACGTTGTCAACTACTGCAACAACGATGGTTTTATCCATTTTATTACTTACAACCTTACCTGTACGGGTTTTTCTAAGATTTCTTTCCACAACAATATCCTCCTTTCCTCAGCTTAGTTTGCTTTTCTCTCTTTGGACATTGCTGTCTGAATACGAGCAATGTTTCTTCTAACTTCTTTGATTCTGCTGGTATTATCAAGTTGGTTTGTTGCATTCTGGAATCTTAAGTTAAACAGCTCTTTCTTAGCAGCCACTAACTCATCATTCAATTCAGCCATAGACATGCCTGCAATTCCATTCATAAATTCCTTAGTCTTCACTGCCCGCACCTCCTTCTAAATCTGCACGAGAAACGATTTTACATTTGATTGGCAGCTTATGCATAGCCAAGCGAAGCGCCTCTCTTGCGGTTTCTTCAGGCACACCGGAAATTTCAAACATAACTCTTCCCGGTTTAACAACTGCTACCCAGTACTCTAAAGCACCTTTACCTTTACCCATTCGAGTTTCAGCAGGTGTCTTTGTTACCGGCTTATCTGGGAAAATCTTAATCCAAACTTTACCACCACGTTTTGTGTAACGTGTCATTGCGATACGGGCTGCCTCGATCTGATTGGAACGAATCCAGTGTGGCTCTGTTGCCACAAGTCCGTATTCACCATACGTAATCTTATTTCCGCGAGTTGCTTTACCTCTCATGGAGCCACGGAACTGTTTACGACGTTTTACTCTTTTAGGCATTAACATTATTTATCGCTCCCTTCCTTTGAACTAGCCTTAGCTGGTTTTTTACCTTTGGTTGGAAGTACCTCACCATGGTAGATCCATGTCTTAACACCAATCTTACCATAAGTTGTATTTGCTTCTGCAAATCCATAATCAATATCAGCACGAAGTGTCTGCAACGGAATATTTCCTTCACTGTAGAACTCTGTACGAGCCATATCGGCACCGCCCAAACGTCCGGAGCAGGAAGTTTTGATTCCCTTTGCGCCAGCTTTCATAGCTCTTCCCATGCAGGATTTCATTGCACGACGGAAAGAAATACGATTCTCAAGCTGCTGTGCGATATTTTCTGCAACCAACTGTGCATCGTTATCCGGTCTTTTTACTTCTTTGATGTCAACAAGCACTTTCTTCGTAGAATATTTAGCAAGTTCACCTTTCAACTTCTCGATTTCAGCGCCGCCTTTACCGATAACAACACCTGGTTTTGCTGTGTATACCAAAACTTTTACGCGATCGTTTGTTCTCTCGATCTCAATTTTGGAAATACCGGCATGATACAATTTTTTCTTTAAAAATTCACGGATTTTATAATCTTCTACTAAGTTGTCGGAGAAATTCTCGTCATCTGCAAACCATCTGGATTCCCAGTCTTTGATAACGCCGACTCTTAAACCGTGTGGATTTACCTTCTGTCCCATCTTAATCTCCTTTCATTATCTTTCATTCAAGATGATGGTAATGTGGCACATTCTCTTCTCAATACGGTATGCCATACCACGAGCTCTTGGTCTGATTCTCTTCATTGTAGTTGCCTTGTTGGCAAAGCACTCATCAACGTAGAGATTTTCCGGGTCCATGCCATTGTTGTTCTCAGCATTTGCAATGGCAGAATTCAATAATTTCTTAATTACTGATGATGCATATCTTGGATTGTATTCCAAAATACCAAGTGCAGTCTGTACATCTTTGCCACGGATCGCATCCAATACGAATCCTGCTTTCTGAGCAGAAATTCTGGCATGTGACAGTTTAGCAGATGGTCTTGTATCTTTGTTCTGGTTTCTTTCTTTCTTAATCTGTGATCTATGTCCTTTAGCCACTTTTCAGAAACCTCCTTTCATACATTCATACATTGAAACTTTCATTTCTTAAAAACGTCCGTCATCCGCAACGTTTTAACCTCTCTTCTCGTCTTTTCCATGACCTCTGTAAGTTCTTGTGGAAACGAACTCACCAAGTTTGTGACCTACCATGTCTTCTGTCACATATACCGGTACATGTTTTCTTCCGTCATGGACTGCAATCGTGTGACCCACGAAGCTAGGGAAGATAGTGGAACGACGTGACCAGGTTTTAATTACTGTTTTATCTCCGGATTCGTTCATGGCATCAATTTTCTTTAACAGATGCGCATCAGCGAATGGTCCTTTTTTTAATGAACGTGACACTACGTTTTACCTCCTTTATTTCGGTTCTGCGCCAAATTACTTTGTAAGCGCTTTACCATCTCTACGACGGATAATCATCTTATTCGACTGTTTGTTTTTCTTTCTTGTCTTGTAACCAAGAGCAGGTTTGCCCCAAGGTGTACATGGTCCCGGACGACCAACAGGTGCTTTACCTTCACCACCACCGTGTGGATGGTCATTCGGGTTCATGACAGAACCACGAACTGTTGGGCGGATACCCATATGACGTTTACGTCCTGCTTTACCAATGTTTACAAGGTTATGCTCTGTATTTCCTACCTGACCGATGGAAGCACGGCACACGATTGGCACCATTCTCATCTCGCCGGATGGCATACGGATAATTGCATATTTGCCTTCTTTAGCCATGAGCTGTGCACTTACACCAGCAGCACGAACAAGCTGTCCGCCATGACCAGGGTACATCTCGATGTTATGAATCTGTGTACCAACCGGCATATCTTTTAATTCCATGCAGTTTCCGACTTTAATTTCAGCTTCGGCACCGTTCATAACGGTCTGTCCTACTTTAAGTCCTACAGGAGCAAGAATGTATTTCTTTTCTCCATCTGCATAACAAATCAATGCAATGTTTGCTGTTCTGTTTGGATCGTACTCAATCGATTTAACGGTTGCCGGAATACCATCCTTATTTCTTTTAAAGTCGATAATTCTGTATTTTCTTCTAGAACCACCACCGTGATGTCTCACTGTGATTTTTCCCTGCGCATTACGTCCCGCATGCTTCTTCAAAGAAGTTGTCAGGGATTTCTCCGGAGTAGATGCTGTAATCTCTTCGAAATCGTAACCGCTCATGTTTCTTCTAGAAGGGGTATATGGGTTATAAGTTTTGATTCCCATTTGTTACACTCCTTTCGATTTAAAGTCCTTCAAAAATCTCAATATCAGCACTGTCCTCTGTCAATTGAACAATCGCTTTTTTCTTCTTTGCTGTCTTGCCAACTACCATACCACGTCTGCGTTTTTTACCATCCAAATTCATGGTGTTTACTTTCGCAACTTTGGTTCCAGGGAACATCTTTTCTACTGCCTCTTTAATCTGGGACTTTGTAGCTTCTGTATGAACATAAAATGTATATCTTTTATATTCCATACCAGCCATAGATTTCTCTGTGATAACCGGTTTATCAATAATGTCATAATATCTTAAATCTGCCATTATGCGTACACCTCCTCGATTGCTTTTACAGCGCTCTTGGTAATGACTACTGTGTCATACTTCAATACGTCGTAAACACTAATAGAATTGTTGTACACACCTCTTGCTGTCGGAATGTTTCTAACAGAAAGAATTGCGTTTGATGCATCACCATCAACTACTACCAACGCTTTTTCAGCTTTCAAATTACTAAGAATCTGCTTCATCTCTTTTGTCTTTGGAGCTTCCATATCAAGAGAATCTACAACGATAAGTTTTTCCTCATTTACTTTAGAAGATAAAACGGATTTCATCGCTGCTGCTTTTTCTTTTTTGTTCATTTTGAAAGAATAATCTCTCGGAACCGGTGCGAACACAACGCCGCCGCCTGTCCACTGTGGAGCACGGATGGAACCCTGTCTAGCATGACCAGTTCCTTTCTGTCTCCATGGTTTTCTACCACCGCCACGAACTTCAGAACGTGTCTTAGCTTTCTGTGTTCCCTGACGTTTATTAGCGAGCTGTAAAACAACCGCCATATGAACCAAATGCTCATTTACCGGAGCGGCAAATACGGAATCGTTCAAGTCGATTTTCTCTACTTCTTTGCCTTCCTTATTATAAACAGATACACTTGCCATCTGTGTCTTCCTCCTTTCCGAAAAGTTATGCCTTAACGGATTCTTTAATAATTACTGTTGATTTCTTCGGTCCCGGAACAGCTCCCTTAACCAGAATCAAATTATTTTCTGCATCTACGCGGACAATCTCAAGATTCTGAATGGTAACCTGTACTGCACCCATCTGACCAGGCATTTTCTTACCTTTGAATACTTTACTCGGATCAGATGCCGAACCGTTGGAACCAGCATGTCTATGGAATTTGGAACCGTGACCCATTGGTCCGCGAGACTGTCCATGACGCTTGATTGCACCCTGGAAACCTTTACCTTTTGTCTTCGCAGTAACGTCAATTTTGTCACCGGCTTCAAAGATGTCTGCTTTAATTTCCTGGCCCAACTCATACTCTGCAGCATTCTCGAATTTAAACTCTGCGAGGAATCTCTTATTCTCGATACCTGCTTTTTCTAAGTGTCCTTTTACCGGCTTGTTCACTAATTTCTCACGAACATCGCCATACGCTACCTGTACTGCTTCGTATCCATCGTTCTCAACTGTCTTAATCTGAGAAACATATACCGGACCAGCCTGAAGTACGGTAACCGGTGTCAACACACCGTCTTCGTTGAAAATCTGTGTCATTCCAACTTTTGTAGCTAAAATAGCTTTCTTCATTTCTTCTTTCCTCCTATAAAATCTACAGCGGATTGATTTTCTCAAACCAATCATCCTAGATGGTTACTGTTTTGTCCTGAACCGTAGACCGCATCATAACCATAGGTTCTTATTTCATTTTGATGTCAATTGCAACGCCTGCAGGCATTTCCAAACGGGAAAGTGCATCTACAGTCTTCTGTGAAGGTGTCAATACATCAATCAGTCTTTTGTGAGTTCTCTGCTCGAACTGCTCACGGGAATCTTTGTATTTGTGTACCGCTCTAAGAATGGTAACAACTTCTTTCTTGGTAGGAAGTGGCACAGGCCCACTCACCTTTGCTCCCGTTTTCTTTACAGTATCAATCAGCTTAGATGCTGCAAAGTCGATCAACTGATGATCGTATGCCTTCAGGATAATTCTCATTTTCTGACTTTTTTTACTTGCCATAAAAAATAGTCGCCTCCTTTTCGTACTTTATTTGGTAATAGTACGACAAGTGGTGACTGTACACTCATCCGTGTGTGTCATATCGGTTCATTCAAAAATCCTCCCTATGGAGGCTTGACTCACACGTTTATCTGCTCCTTGGCAGAAAATATGTTACTGTACAGTGACTTGCCGTCAGGGTTTCCGGCCGAATTTGCTGATCTCGGCCTCTTGACATTCGCTCCACGGAAAAACCCACTAGATAGTGGCAACCTCACGCTTCATCGCTATCATGTCACAGCAAATATTAGTCTACCATACCTTTTTCCATAATGCAAGCACTTTTTTCACGAAAACTACAAGCCATGCAAAAAAGATAAAAACAAATTTCGTCGGGAGCTCGCTCACGTAAGAAAATTTGTTTTTTAGCTTTTTTATAGGGCGACAGCCCGTGACCGAGCAGGCTTTGCCTGCGAGGTTGCATGGCTTGGATGATGGAACATGCAAAAAATAAAATTCACGCCATTTCGGTGGGAGTTTGCTCACACAAGAAATGGTGGGAATTTTACTTTTTATAGGGCGACAGCCCGTGACCGAACCGAAGCGGAGCGGAGGCGAGGTTGCATGGCGCAGTGTAGGGGCGACAGCCCGTGACCGAACCGAAGCGGAGCGGAGGCGAGGTTGCATGGCGCAGTGTAGGGGCGACAGCCCGTGACCGAGCCGAAGCGGAGCGGAGGCGAGGTTGCATGGCTTGTAGTTTTCCGGAGGAAGTGCACAATCCTCGGCGTTCCCCGCCAAATCCATGGCGTCCCACACCCCATGCAACGCTTTTCCCTCTTTTTTCCCCTAAGCGTTGTCTATTTCGCTCGTTTCACGCCTCTTATCTCTCTTATTTCGTCAAATTACGCCCCCAAAACAACTCTTTCTTCCATATTAATGCTCCAGCGTTGCTTTTGAAGCAACCTCTTTTCGTTCTCATGCAACTCTTTTTTACCTTAACACCAATTTAGGTTGCATAAGACAAGTTGCCAGCTTTACTTTCTTCTCTTTTATCCGGTAACACCGCGCGCACCAGAGATGGCAACTTGCTTTTGGCAATTTTAGTAAAGCCCCCTCACACCAAATACTCCTGAATATAACAATCCAGCACTCTGGTGTTCAACGGTGCACTTGAACTTTCATGAAGCAACAAAACATCTCTTCCAATCAGCAATTGATTCATCTCAAAGGCATCCAGTTTTCGCAGAACCGCATTATAATAATCCTCATTATCCATCATTCCAAAATGCTCCAAATAATAAATCCTGCCGGTTCGTGAATTCATAACCGTAAAGTCCGGATAAAAAGTAACTCTCCGCCCATGCACCGTAAGTTCCAATGGCTTTTCATATTTATACACTACGCCATAACGCCGTAAGTGGTCAGCTATAATTATCTCTGACTTCGAGCGCACACGCTCACCATTTGCCGTGAAGTATTCGCCAGTTACTTCCTCATCCATCGTTTTGGCAGCATAATCTTCATTTTCAAACATCTTAACTCTTTGTTCAATAGGAATAAAATCCGGAGTAAATAAAACTTGCTTACCTTCATGCATCTGAAAATACACATCTTCCAATTCAGAATCCGAGAAAAATTCAACTGCCTGTCTTCCAGCCTCAATCTTAGCATTTAATATAGGAAGTAACTTTTTATAATACCTGTCTTTTGCCAGCATCCTCAACTTATCTTTTTCGCTTTTTTTCACATATTCCCCATTAAGATAATATTGAAATGCCCCTCGCACTTTCCGACAGATAAAATTACCACCATTTGATATTGTAACACTCTTTTCAGCCTTCCTGCGCACCTGCTCCAAAAACCATATACGCTCTTTAGCAAAACTCTTTAATTCATTTTCCAAACATCCACATCCTTTCTACAGCCAAACTCTACCTAATAAAATACACTTTAACACACATTTCAGGCATTTACCAGAATTATATACGACAAAAATCAGCGTATAACGCTCGCATCAGAAAAATTCCACACGGTCCTCCCCTACAATAACCGTACTGGTGCCTTTTGCAAGCCCATCCTCGTATAGATACAATCCATCTTTGTAGACCTTTTCCACTCCATCCGGGATTACAAACTCATCGCCAATCAAGTATGCATAATACATTATTTTACCATCCTTCGAATACAGCCATCCATTTTCATCACTTTTGTAATTTGAGTTAGCCTCTGCCACATCAAATCCCATTTCATCACCATTTACACTATTTTCCCACACAACAGCATTTTTAGCAATATACTTTACGCTCGCCGGTATTTGAACACGTCCTTCCTTATTGATTCGGATGCAATGCATCCCAAGCCTTTCCAAATGTTCCGGCATATTATGAACATATTTATAAGAATCTCCCAGTGATTCCTCATCCAGCTGCTTCAAATTGTCCGGCAGGGAACGAACAATGACACCGTTCAAACCATATTTTTTTACCCGCTGCAAATTACTTCCCAATTTTACCTTTACACACTCCCCTTTATAAAAAGCATACTCATCAATAACTTCTATACTGTCCGCCAGGATTACTTCCGAATCGCTTCCATATTTCCCCATGCCGCGAAAAGCATTCTTTTCCACCGTCTTTCGACCTTCTGCAAGCGTCACCTTCAAAGGCCCGGCTCCCGAAAACGCATATTCATCTATTTTTACATCAGGTGGAATTTGCAGTGTCGACGTCTTAAGTTTGTATATCATACACCGCTCTTTCTCATTCAGGGAAAATGCCTTCTTTCCAATCACCTTAACACTTTCGGGAAGAATAATTTTTCTCTCTGTCTGATAGCTTCCTTTGTAACGGATGAGTACACCATCTTTCACTTCAAACAAATCGCTGGTTTTATTTTTCTGTTCCTTTTGCTGAAACGAATCCGGCTTTTTCACCTGTGCCTCCCGCAAGGAGTTTCCACAGCCGCAAACCGCTATAGCGGCAAATAATATAACAAACAATGTGCTCATTTTTTTCATACTGCAAACCTCCTCTTTGTAATTAATTTGCTGCTTCTTTTGGTTTTCCGTACGCATACTTAATTTTATGCTTTTTTGCCCATTTTTCTGCGTAAGAGTGTTTTTTTACATAAAGAGTAACTTTATCTTTGCAATCTCTGAACTCGTACTCGTCTAGTTTCTTTACACTGTCAGGAATTATAACCGTCTTTAAATTCGGACATGACACAAAACCATATTCAATCGTTTCAATTCCCTCTTCAATTTCTACATATGTAAGATAATTGGAAAATGTCCCCTCACTGCATGTAACATCCAACGACCGAACTTTCTCTCCTTCATAGACAGCCGGAACAACCAGTTTACTCTTTTTCTTTAATTCCGTATCCGAGAAAATACTTAAACGCCCTTCAATAACGGACCATCTGTCTGCCTCAACTTTTTTGTTTCCAGGCGCATCATTCTCCACTTCTGTCACAGTATTCTTTTGAGCGTTCTGCAAGTTCTGAGCATCACCTGAAAAATCAATAAGAAACAGGCAGCCAATTCCCAGTATCAACGCGATAACAACAAAGATTATTATGATTCGTGAACTTCTTGCCATATAAAATTCCTCCTGTTCACGCCTTAATTCGTTGCCTATCTTTTAATTAATTATCTTACTTTTTTCTCCCGGTGCGAAATCATCACCATACATATATACGCCCTTTTTATATACCTTTTCTCCTCCCTTGCGTTATCCCTATTTATTTCTTCCGAAATCATATTTCCATTCCGGATGCTTTTTATTGTAAATCACTCCACCTTTTACCGCCAGTTTTTTGTTGCCCTTTTCAAGTTTTATCTCTGTCAGCGACT
>ENA-UOOA01000509-UOOA01000509.1-human-gut-metagenome-genome-assembly--contig:-P61old-NODE-509-length-80583-cov-9.312103_pt1 | contig 80583 bp, 97 predicted proteins | sample MGYA00242467_ERZ724014 | MGnify/ENA metagenome assembly ERZ724014 | reverse complement strand
ATGGATGCAGAAACCAAAGAGGTAGTAAAGAACATTGCTCAGATTCAAATTGAGGCATTGACTAATATCAAAAACAATATCACTACAACAGAACCTGATTTACTCAGAAAGTTGTTACAGATAAATGATGAAGAGATGCTTGATTCAGTCAATCATCATATTCAGATTTACGAAGAGATATACGAAATGCCTCAATTGATAAAGACTCTGAATGAATATCAATTATATATCTGTTCTCATATCCTATTCAAAATGGAAGACGAATGGATACATGATTTATCCCAAGGAGTTTACGGAGCATGGGAATTATTACACAAAGAAACTAATAAATTTCATCCTGAACTCACATTAATAATTTAATTTAATATGGACAAGAACGAATACTTAGAATTAGTTGAATTGAACACTGGAGTTGAAATGATTCCCTGCGAATCCTCAAATGTTGAAGGTTACGGATACGACTCCAAAAACAAACAACTTTGGATTGCTTTCAAAGGCAACAAAGTTTACCGTTATGATGGTGTACCTAAAGAAATCTGTAATGAATTACACCTTGCAGAATCCAAAGGTAAATACGTTTCTTCTAATATCAGGAACAAGTTTAAAACTACGGGATATGAACTCAGGTCTTAAGAAACTACCTATCATAGGGCTGGCAGGATTTATCCTAATTGGATTGGCTATAGGCTCAAAACCTACACCCGATGCAAGCAGGATAAATCCTGCTCCGTTCTTTAAAAAGAACGATGTACCTGAAACTAAATACAGTTTCTCATTTGCAGATAAGCCTAAGTCATTAATGGATTCAATTCAGGAAATGGCAAACAAACTCGGAAAAAGAATATACGAATATCAGGTAGAAATAGAAATCATTCCAGAGAATCAAATCTACCAGATAAGTAATTCTGGATATCAACAATACGAAGTTACTAAAAAAGGAGTGGGATACTCCCATACATGGGTTAAATTTTATACTGATAAGAAGTTAACTTATCAAGATGCCATTAAGTTTGCAGAGAAATATCCAGAAAAATGTATACCCTTTGTACCTGCTCCCAAGGCTAAATCAGAACTCGATTATTATAACGAAAACCTGGACGAATATTTATCAGACCCAGAAAACGAGATAGATTATGCTCCAGAGATCTTCGACTTCTTAGCCGATTAACCTCAGCTATTTAAAAATATTCTTTTTATTTTATTGCTATATAAAATATTATTCTTATATTTGCAATGTGATAAGAAATTAATTCATTTATAAACATTTTTAATATAGACGTTTTATGAAAGAGAATGAAAACAAGGTTGCTAACCTTATCGGTAACAAAGTTGCTCAACAATTAGAAGGAATTAAGGATGCTACATCCAAGTCTAAAACTACTAAGGCCCAGGGAACTAAAAAGACTAAGGCTCAATTGGTAGAAGAATCCCAGGAAGCTGCCAAGAAATTTGCAGGTGCCAAATTGGTTCAGGTTACTCCGGAAGAACCCAAACCAACAAAGAAAACCTCTAAAAAAGCAGAGGTAGTAAAAGATGTTGAAAAACAACAGAAACCCTCCATCATCGAAAAGGTAATCTCCAACCGGGAAGTAAAATATGTATACCCAGAGGATGTAACCGATACACTGGCCCGGAAGAAATGGAGACAACAAACTCGTAATGAACTTCACAGACTTGAACGGGAAATGTTCCGTATCAAGGACCAAAACTCCAAAGAATACAAGAAAGCTGCCAAGGCATATGAGGACTTCAGGAATAAAGTTCTCAAGCCAGAACAAGTTGCTTGATTTTACCTCTCGGGGAAGGTACCCAACATCAGAGTACCTTCCTAATTGTATTAACCTTCTAAAGGTATAAAAATGGATTACACTATATTCTCCGCAAAGGAGATGTTAAAGCAAGATAAGGAGTTGGTGGAGTTGCATAAGAGATGCGTTAAAACCTACTTAGTTCAACGTTCACTTAAACATAGAAAGATTAAGAAGTTCTTTATTGTATACGATTGGTATATTAACACAAGTAATATAAGGAACTTCTTCTTCAGGCCTGTATCTATATTTGTTCAGGCATTACTCTTGGGACAATTAGACGAAATATCAGATTATGTAAATAAAGACGGTTATGGTAAGAAACATAAGAAAAGAAGAAATAGAAAAGGTTGAGGTAGCTTATATCAAAGGTAAGTATGCCTATAAAACCCAATACAATGTAATTAGTGGGAAGAAGCATGAGATACTTTATGCAGGACCAGTTAATGCTTTGCAACCTGCACTAGAGAATATCATGATGCTGGTTAGGATTCCAACCAGAAGAATCTGTACAGATTCTAGAAAGACACTAAGGAAACTTGAGGAAAAGGCAACTAACCTAAATAACTTCAAGGACCAAGGTATAACCCATATAATAATCTACATATGTTCACGAATATAGTCAAAGACCTATACATAGGTAAATCGAAACTAAATATCCGATTTCAGAATCAAATCATAGAACCTGAAACCATAGTAGATAGTTTGGGTGTACCTTACCCTAAATTAAGGGAATACCCTACCTTTCCGGACTATGTAGTAATAGGTAACTTTGATGGCAAGGATATTTTTAACATTCAAATGGGAGAAAACCCTCACATGTTATTAATCACAGGAATCCCCAAAGGTGCCAAGACTTTAGATTGGTACAGGGTAAAGGAAGCAATCTGGTCCTCCTATTATGAGGATAATTACCGAGGATATTTATTTCAGGTCCAGGATGCAACCAAGAAAGTAACACTAAAGGCTTATCCTTTAGAAACAATTAAAGAGTAAATATATGGAAGCAATAGATTACGTAAAGTTATTTAAACTCGACCAAGAGAATTACGACTTCAAAAGGGAAGAGTTTATTTCCGAATTGGGTAAAGAGTTTCTAGATTATTGCCAAACTACTACCATTGGCATTAACCCTAAGACTCATAAGTTATATTATTATCGGTTCAAGGAAATCATTAAGAATTTCGAAAGTAAATTCTGGGCAATATCCAAGCTTAAAGTAGGTGAAGGATTTACACAGAACCTATGGAATGCTTTCTTTGCTACTCAGGTAGTACCTTTAAGAGCAAAGATATTCCCAGATATCCAACAGTTCATTGAAAAAAGGAAGAAGGAATACCTCAATGAACAAGACAAAAAACAATCTACCTATAAAAAGGGAAGTCATGGCAAAGGAAATCCTAGACCTTCACGGCAATAAATTTATTGCCAAGGATTGGAAACTTTGCCTTAGTATTCCGATAGGCAAATGTGATAAATTAATTTTCACCAGGGATTATGTCTCTGGTGATTCTTTTAATTTGGCAGTGAAAAAGAAAACCTATAAGGCATATTTCTATAACCCTAGTATTAATTGCTATGTATGTTATGAGTTAGAGCTAGTAGGATATGATGAATCTAAAGATATAAGAAAGGCTTATTTATATGGCAAAAGAAGATAAGATAACAAGATTCCCTCGTCCTATGGGTACTACTGCAATGGCTTTAGAATACCAGAAGACACATGAAGAGGAAGCATTGATTAAGGTACAGAATTACCTTATTAATCAATGGTTAATGGGTAATGGTGTTTTGTGTGGAGTAACCTATGATATCAATTCATTCTCTAATAGATTGGGGATTGATATAGAATATGTACGAGTATTCATGAGAGACAGATTATTGTCTTCTAGAATATGGGATAAAGATAAACAGGAAGAATTACTTAACGCGTTATTGGGAGAACAACTAGCATGGGCATTAGAGGATAGAATGGAGATATCTCACCAGTTGCAAATCTTAAGAGATTCCCAGGGAGGCAAATATACTCCTTTCATTTCGTCCGAGGTTAATAAGACATTGAAGCTTAAGTTGGAATCTTCTACATCATTACAATCAATCATTCGTAATCTTACTGGAGGCAATACAACTAATATCTTCAATCAGTTCAATCAACAGAATAATCTCAATGCTGAGAATACTATCTCGATAGAGGAAGCAAGAACTATCGTATTAGAATCTCAAAAGGTACTTACTAAAACTGAAGAAGCAAAACTCTTAGAGGACAAATACGATATCAATAGCCTACCAGAAGTAGTAGCTACTAAGCAAGAGGGAGTAGATACGTCCAAGGAGGGCCTTAATCTTAATAAGAAAGAACTCAATCAAATCACAGATAACTATAAGGCTGCTATGGAAATATCCTCTAAAGAACACCATGAATTGCGTAGGGAGATTGAAATGAGGATTGATACCGATTCTTATGACCCAGAGATGGATAGGTACTTAGAGGATGATGAAATACTAGAAGCAGAAGAAGATACATCCCTTGCTGCATCATTCCTAAACAAAAGAAAATAACTTAGGGGCTGCCTATTAATGGTGGCCTCAGTGGTGTATATACGGATTTGCATATTAAATTTAAAAGTATTATATTTGCATATCAATTTTAAAAATAGACAAATATATGGAAACATTCAACCAAGAACACAAGGAGACTAAGATTAAGAACATTAATCAAGGTACTTACTTTAGACTCAAACCCTCGGATACTGCACCCGTATGGGTCAGAGGAGAATATAACCGTTTAGCTGGTAAATACTCCTGCTGGAAATTCGATAATACTAATCATGAAAAACTCATGAAAGGTTCTCAAACCGTATATATTAACTTTACATTTTAACAATATGTTCAAATTCTTCAGAAAGAAAAAGAAAATCAGAGTAATTAAAAGCCGCAGACTTATTACTCTACAAAAGATAGAGGGCTTAGATAATTCTTATAACATTGCCATTAGTAGTTATCTTCAAGATTTTCAGGTTAGAGTACAATCAATTCTTAATGAACTCCATATCTACGATGACCGAGTATGGATAGAAGCTTATCGGGAATATCAGAAACATTACAAGGTATATGATAGAGTACCAGATTTATTACTTTATAAGATATCAGTATTATTTGCTTTATCTTATCCAGAAATAAAAACTAAAGCTGATAAAGATTTTACCTTCAGATACTATATCCCAGACCAATCCTATTATGAGGCTCTACCAGATGAGTTTCAATTGGGTTGGATTGAGAATGAATTCAAAACTCTGTATTCAAGGATATATGGGTATCTACCCGAAAGAAAGGTAACAATAGATGAATATATACAAATTATTAGGTTCAACTATTGTAAGAACTGGGACATCCTTAGAAATAATCCATCCAGTATTTATAATTACTTTGATGAATGTATGGATATCATCATGTCATTCATAGATGAAGATTGTTTGGTAACAGTATCTAACATTATAGAAAGATGGGCTGAAGAAATACAAGAGAAATTACGAACCCTTAAAAATAACAGAGATGAACAAATTTAGATTCAAGGTATCTACCATGTTAGAACAGGTAGAAGAGGATTACATTAAATTCGTGGGAGATAATTATGGTGTAAACCGGGATGAGTTCCTTAAAGACTTCAAGGCTAAACTTAATCTTGAAAGTCATCATGTATCTACAGTACATGCAGAATTACTTGAATACGAACCGAATCGTATCATCATTCAGACCTCTAAGTATAATACCATTGCTAAGGAATACAAAGACCATTACCTTTGGGTATTTACTAATAAGGGAGACAGAAAGTACGATTGGGACTTAAACAGATTCCGGGCTCTGCCTCAGTAATTTAAAGATAGATTATTAATTTGTTTGCAGATTGAAATATTATTTTTATATTTGTACATGAATTAATAATCTATCAAAATTTTATAACCATGTCGAAGTATTACTTATCTATCGAACAAAGAGGAGGAATTATCAATCGTATCCCTATTAAAGAAGAAGACCCGGATATGCAAGGTATCCTTGATGCCCTAATTAAAATGTACAGAATCATAGAAGAAGTTGCTCCTGAGGACCCAATCGATTATGAGGTCTTAATCGATACAATAATCCTTAGAATTGACTGCCTTTATATTGAGACAGTAGAAACTTACGATGGAGGTTTACAAGAAATTCGAAAACAAATACCTCTTGGAAATACAGACCAATGCGTAAGAAACCTATTAGATATCATTAAAGATAAAGAAGGCACTGAAAAAGCTGCCCAGGACTTAGTAAAGGCTTTACAAGAAAGGTGGGCTACAGAAGAGAAAGAAGGGCCTATACCACCCAAATATGTTGACCAATTCCTTACCCAAGTTATTAACTTAGTCTGGTCAAAACTTAAAGACTAATGTACTCCTATCCTCAGCCGTTTTAAAAATAAAAGAGTATTATTTTGTAGTATAATATAAAATTATTATATTTGTACATCAATCTTAAAATAGACAAAAATATGGAAACAACAACATCTAAACCTTCTATCCAGAACCTGGAGGAGGTACTTAAAAGGTTCTATAATAATAAGAACACTTTCTCTCTTACAGAAGAGGAAAACGAAAACCTAAAGGATAACCTATTCGAACTACTCAGCAAGTTATATGATAACTATCAACTTGCTTGCATTGATATCAATCAAATCTGGGTATACGAAACTTGCTATTATACTTTCACATTCGAAAGCTTGGTAACAGTAGACAGACTAAGAGAAAATATCATTGCTACTGGCTGCGTACGATTTATGCAGAACTTTACCGATGGTGATGGACAATTTATATCGTTCACCAAACTGGACAGAAACAATTGGATTTATCAACTTAACTTCAGAATATCATGAACGAACAAGAATTAAAAGAACTTGCCTTACAATTGCATAAGGAACAGATACAAGAATATCCCTGGATCTCAGCAGACCCAAGGGATGCTGAATCCTATATTAGGATTTATGAAGATACTAACGTACACTTGTACTACGATTATTTACTTGCTAACGGAATAGGAGAAGTAGAATGATGAAAATCAGAGCTATTTTAGAAACAGAAACAATGGACCCTGACTTCAGGGAACCCTTCTTAAATGGTATGCCCTTTGACATTACAGAATCAACCTTTGATAGAATTGTACGCTATGCTTCAGGTTGTACTGATGTTCAACAACCAGATGTAATTGCTATGGTCATTCAACACTCTTTAGATAACCGTAAGGAGTTATCAGAATTACTAAATACATGTAATCATACTACACAAATGAGAGTACTCATACCAGTACCAATCTCTTCAATTACCTTTATCAATCAGTACCAAAATACTCTTAAAAGGGCATTAAAGGAGAGAATCAAAGGAACACTGGATGGCCTATCAAAAGAACAACGTGCAGAACTCCTTAATGAGGTACTTAATGAAACTTTAAATGAGGGTTCCCTTAACGACGATTAACCAGTTGTTTTCATATCTATCCCAGAGGCAGGACTCTAACCTAACTAAGAGCCTGCCTCTACCTCAGTTATATTTGCATATTATTTATTTTATTCTTATCTTTGTAGTGAAATAAAAATTTAAGTATTATTTAATTTTAAAATAGACAACAACATGATTAACATCTACAAACTCACTAACTTACTTGAATCTGGGATGACAATATTCCAGCTCAATCAATGGAAAAACGAAGGTATCTGGTATCCAATTACTCAATACAAAAAGCCTTCAAACGAAATTGAGGTAGTCACCAACGTATTTACTCCTCTATCCAAGGAAAATCCAAGATTCCATATTCAACTATCAGCTAACTATGATGCTAGCGAAATGGATGAATGGAAACGACTCCTAGAGGATAACCAATGGAAGCTATACCCATTACTCAAAAACATCATGGATGTATTCTTACCACCACATGAACCCGGGTACCGTATCTTATATACATTATACCCTGAAGGTTTCTTATCAGTAATTGCCGAACCATTAAAATCAGAGGAGGCCTAACTATGTTACAATCAAAAACTTATCTTAAATTTAAAGAGACACGTTCCCAAGAGGACCTTGAAACTCTTAACTCATATCTCAAACGTTTATCAGAAATATCCGATATACTCAATGGAGACGAGGACTTGGATAATGAAACCGAAAACAAACTATATGACGAGGATGAGGACCTTACAGATAAAACAATCCGGCTAATATTCGGGGACGTATTTTTCGTATTTGCCGGAGAATATAACCTTGACGGGTACGATTCCTGGGAGGATACTATCGAGGGCCTAATCGAGGACTTATGTACAACCTATCAAGAATTACATGAAGCCTAATATTATACTTATCTTAGTCATGGGAGGAATTATCCTAATAATGGGTGCATCCTCCCATCCTACTAGTAAAGAACCTTTAACTTATGAGAATACTCATTGCTTAATATTAATAATATGCTAGAACAGTCTAAATTCTTAGTATCCTTCGATTGTCAAAACGAAAAATTCTGTGAGGAACTTATAATCACTTACAGAACTGAAGAACTAAGGCCATATCTAATATTCCCAAGGGTAAAACTAAATCCCAACCATCTTCATGTATATCATACCAAAAGGATACTTTCAGAACTTATAGGTATGCCATACTCTTCAATCGAGATAGTTGACCTTATAAGGCTTCAGTAGGTAATCGAGGTTATTGCATATATTATTTATTATTTCTATATTTGCATATCATTAATAATTTAAATATAGACGTTATGAAAGAAGAAAGTAAATTAATCGAATTATTTAAAAAATACCCAAAGTACAACAACCAACTAAAACATTACGGAAAATGAACGAAATACTACCTATAAAAGGCTATGCTCTTGGATGGTTCTGGTTAAATAAAGTACCTCTCGAAGACTGGACATGGCTCATAGAAATATTTGCTACAATGACCGATAACACAGATACCTATGGTTATGCTAAATTCAATGATGAGGATATAGCAAACCAACAATCTCCTGCCAGAGTAGAATCTATAGATACTAAAGCTTTATCCCACTTCTTATATGAAGATCAAGGCTATACTGCGGGTTTCCGGGAATATGGCTACTACATTGCTGCAAGGGCCTTAGGTATTAAATCCGAAAAAGAATACATGGCTCGTTTAACAGATATAAAACGAATTTGTAACAGACTCTAAAAGAATACCCTTATGAAACTAAAAATCACAACCTTAGTAATCGTAGAAGAGGGCCAAGTCCAAGATATCTACCATTCACTAAATGATAATCAAGACAAGGCTTATGAGGAAATCATAGACCAGGTAAATGCTGAATATGGAGACGGAGGAGTATTACAATTCTATTCTCTACAGGGTATCAAGGAATACTTCGAAATCGTACATATCCAAACCCAAGAACTAACATCGATAGGATTCAAAACCACAATATTAGACCTATGAAAAAGAAATCCAAGAACCAAGTATACATACCTCACCAGGATAAATGGAATGAACACTTTCCTACTCCAGGTAAACCAAACCCCAATTACTACACAGACTCAGGTGCAACCTTCAACAAGCACCTACGTACCCAAAACAAATTAAAACAGAAAAGGAAATGAAAACCCTACTACTAATCCCAGTAATCCTATATACCTGGTTATCATTAACCCACAGGGATAAGATATACCATCAAATACCAAACCCCACCAACAAACAAAAACACATATACATAATCCTACAAGGCCTACAGATAATCCTACTAATCCTATTAGAAACTGTAATCCTAAGATACACCTAACCCCAAAACAAATATCAAAATAAATACTAAAGCCCAGTATGAACATAATATAAAATCATACTGGGCCTAACTATGTTACTACATACATACCTAAGATACATCTTAATCCTAATATCATATAATCAATATACATATAACTAATACAATATTGAAGGTCTTCCGGGGGTATTGGGATTAAGGCAAACTTCTAGGCCTAGCCCCCCTATCACTATACAACACCACTACTCTATAGCTATATAACACATCAGTCTCAAGGTCCTAAGGCTATATAACCGATTGCCTAAAAGGTACCTAAAAAGGGCCTATTGGGGTACCTAAATCCGATAAATCCTAGACCCCTAATGGCCGCTTATTATATAATATATGTATATAAAAAGGCAATCGGATTTGTAGGATTTGGCAATAATTTGGGGTACCTTTTTATATAAAATTAGGTACCTTTTTTGTCGGATTGGGGCCCCTAAATTTAATAAATCCGAGGTAGTTTTAGGCCTTTCAAGGTACCTAAAACTAGTAACTATGTTATTAATGACCCTTGTAATTAGTTAAAAAGAAACTTTAGATTGCTAGAAGAGATACTTCTTTTGAGAGAGTACTGATAGAGAGATACGTATTTATAGTATTAGAGCTATAGTACATTATCCATTAAGGGCCTTAGTAGGATTTGCATAAATAAATAAAAATGTCTATATTTGCAGTATAAACAATTAAAAATATATAGATATGAAAACAAATTTAATTAAGACTGAATTAACCCTTGCTCAAATCCTTAATCATCAACTTAATTGGGGCTATCAACCTAATGCCAAAGACCTGGATAACCTTTGCCCTATTATTCATTTATCCAAACTTGAAATTGACCAAGAAGACAATCAACCTCTAGACCAATACCAATTAGGCATGCTAGAGTACATTACTCCTCATATTGCATATCTTGCTACTATTGCTCCCTACGTTCAACTTATATCCATCGAAACTAAGGAACGGGACTATGAGGGAATCCATATATGGACCTTTGCTTTAAAAACTCCAAACCTTATGGACTACGAACCATCCATGATAGATACACTAACTGATACCTTCAAGGAATGCTTCCCTTATGATTCTCAGGCTTGCTTTAACCATAGTCCTCAAATCAAATATCTTAACGGTCTATTCACTATTATTGTACCTTTCACTTGCTAGATACCTATATCTTCGATGGTGTTACCTTCTATATCTTCAAGGATTAACTATCGCTAACTATGTTACACTTAAGCCCATGCCTATCTAAGGTACTGGACTTTTCTTATGTAACCTAACTCTAGGCCATCATGGGACTTACTAAGGCTTACCATAGGCCTAACTATAGACTCATAGGCCTTAGTTCTTTAGGACTCCATGGATGGCCCAGGGCATTGGTATAAAAGCCTGCTAGTCACCTAATGGCCTTTATGTAATTAATATACAGATAATATCTACCGGACTGTATGGGGCCTCCAAATTTCTAAAGTGGTACCTATACCAACCCCTTCTATATCCTACCTTATATCCATCAATATACCCCTATCTAATGCCCACAACCATGCCCACCTTTCAAACCTCTAAAACCTACTTGCAAATTTTTCATACGAAATTATTAAAAATTATTTTTAAAATATTTCTCAAAAAAAAATCTCAAAATGTTTTGCAGATTAAAATATATTTTTTATCTTTGTATTGTTGAAAAAGCAAAGAGATATTTAAAATTTTGATTAACAATTTTTAAAAAGAAAATTCTCTAAAAATTTTGCTAATTAAAAATTAAGTTGTATCTTTGTAATGTAATCAAAAAGCGATACTTGACATATTGAAACAATATAAAATTAATTTATTCCTTTTCTCTTTTTCTTATAAATCTTTTAGTTTTATAGAGAAAAGGATATAATAAAATAAACATAAAAACTAAAAGTATTTTATTATGGAAGAATTAAAAAAGGTAGTAGTAGAAAAAGAAGTTGCTAACAACAAAGTAAACAAAGTTAGTGCAAATAAAGCAAAAGCACAAGCAAAAGCAAATAGCACTATTAAATTATCAGTTGATTCGATTTTTAAAAATCTAAATGAAAAAACAAACGGACTTTTAAAAACGTCTTTAGGAAAGAAAACAGAAATTTACATTGAATCTTTGTTTTCAGAACTAAATGAAAAGCAAAAGAAAGCATATCGAAAGAAATTAAGAAATACAACTTTTTCTTTGCTTGATTCGATTTGCAAAGCGAAAGAAGAAAAGAAACAAAATGAACTAAAAACACTTGTTTCTGCGTTTACTGAATTTTATAAGCAAGTCTACAAAGTGAATGATTTTTCATTTGCAAGTATTGCAAGCGAAAATACAAAGGACACAAAAAAAGAAGTTCTAACAAAAGGTTTACAAATAGTCAAAAATTTCAAGTAATTAAAGGATATGCTATTAAATGTATTTTTATTTGTTGGTGTAATTTGGGTATTAATTCAGATTATCAAAGATATAAAAGATTTTTTAAAGAACTTATAAACTAAATAAAAAGTAAGGGAAAGCAAATAAAAATGTTTGTCCCTTACTTTTTATTTTTGAATGTTAAATTTAACGTCACCGTTAGCCCCTTTTAGTACCAGGAAATTTTAGGCTTTCGTGATAAAGGCATACCAAGACACCACAACCACACATGCACACACAAAGAAGCCAGAGACCTAACATCCCTGGCATCTCAATCCCTATAAAATGGTATCCAATATCTTCTTAACCCTATCCTTCCCTAAGACCCTCCTACCATTCCTTATCTCATAGAAGAAAGTATAATACATCTCAATTTCTTCCATCCAAATTCTATCCCCTCCCTCCAATAATGATTCTATTCTCATCATATCCTCAGGATTAATCCATAACCGATACCAAACCCTATTACCTTCAGAACATCTTAGGATTCTCTTATGGTCATCATCCCTTATCGCTGTTACCTTTACCATACTGATTAAACATTTCTTGATTCAACCTAAATCCAGGCCTAGATATAATCATCCTCTGGATATCATGTATCTTAATTGCCATCTCATCCATTTCCATCGGATGGTTGATAGGTAATTCTAAAAACCTATTCCAAATTTCCTCAGTAAGTCTAAGGATTGCCTCTTCCTCTTGGGTAAACTTTGCTAAATCTTCCATACTCAATACATTATAGGTTCATCTTCGGTAATGAGAGGGAGCTTAGGTTCTCCCTCTCTTTTAATTCTCTCTAAATCCTCCAAGGCACACTCTAGTATTTTAATACAGTTATTATTATATACTTTACTGGTAAGTAATAATTTCTTATCCTTTCTTCGATTACCTTATTCTCTTTGGAATTATAATCGATTGCAGTGTACGTAGGCTTTTCCATCCTTCTCTAATTTTCTTTCAAACCATTGGCAGGTAATACACTTTGGACTTCCCACCATTACTTCTGTTTCTCCCTTGATTACTGGGCAAGGATTGGTAAGCTTCTTTTGCCTACCAACCTTCTTAGTCTTAATCTCTCTGTTCATGCTTCTTTTCTATATAAGTTATTATAAAGTATATCGGAAATAGGGGCATGATTAACCAGATAGTTAGGAATAGGAATCCCGGTCTAGTTAATCGGTGCATTGAGCATATCACTCTGGTCATAAACCAGGCGGGTATAATACAGATAGCATATATTATACCCAAGATAATCCATAGAGTCATTGTTCGAAGTATTTATTTATGATTTTGGATATCTTCTTATCTAACTCTACTATTAGTTCACTGAAGTCTTTGTCCTTCATATCCTTAATCTTGGATTCTATTAAGTCCAGATTTCTCTTAATTGAGAAGTAAGATTTGAAGGCCTGATAATCCAATTCTGATTTATCCGATAGAGGTAGGATAACACTTTGCTTACCATCCAATCGGGCATAATTCTCGTCTGGTCCAATAGTTCTTGATACCTTTACTTTATTGCTCAGTACTGCAAATCCACCTTTCTTATCGATAGATTCTACAGTTACTTTCTCCATAAGAGTTTTGCCGTCAGAGAAAATGACTTCTTCACCCTCCTTTAGCTTTTTGGTTTCTTTGTTCTTTTTCATATCTTTATTATTAAATTGTTTATGCAAATATACGAATTTATTTATTATTTATTGCATTATCTATTTTATTTTTTATAAATTCGTAGGCATTACCCCGGTAATCCTCTAGCATTTTGTATTCCTGTGAAGATAGAAATATTCCGTTTACTTTAAAAGCATCTCTTAGATGTTCTGGTATAGTGCCTTGATGAGTGATGTTATTATAACGTATGATGAAAAGTTTCTCTTGGTCTTCATCAATAACTCCGAGAGTGTTTACTGGTTGTAGTTTAGTTTGGTAAATCCCTCCAAAAGCAGAAGGTACCATTAAAATACTTCCCGGTACTCTAGTTATCCAATGAGAATAATCAGGAGTAATTACGGCAATTTTCTTCTCTTTTTCAAGCTCTTTGTCATAAGCTAATCGATTAAACCAAAAAGCACATTGAAAACAAACTTGTTTTCTTGCCATAAGTTGAGGAATTTCCCGAGTTTCATCAAATTCCTCTAAGTTAATAGGTTTGCCACATATCTGGCATTCATTTTTCTTGTCCATATTGCATTATTTTATAAGTTATATATGATAATAGAACCTAAAGAACACTCATAAATAGGGTATTCAGCAATACTTTCCAATCTTTAATGAACTTTAAAATATAACCTTATGGATAAGTTAACTAATGAAATGATTGTGGCTCTAGCCCATGATTTGGGACTAGAGCCAGCCTTGCTTAAAGCAGTACAACTGGTAGAAGCAGCAGGCAGAGATGGATTTTTAGTAGATGGTAGACCTCAAATTCTGTTTGAAGGTCACATCATGTACAAGGAAATCAAGAACAAATTCGGTTTGGACAAGGCAGTTGCTGCTCAAAAGAGTTATCCTACCATTTGTTTCCCGAAATGGGATAAATCTAAGTATCTTGGAGGAGCTCATGAGTACAAAAGACTCGAAATTGCTAAGAAAATTGATGAAGAATGTGCTTTAAAGTCAGCTTCTTGGGGAATGTTTCAGATTATGGGAATGAATTTTGCCTATTGTGGTTGTAAAGATGTCTTTGATTTCGTCAAAAAGATGGAAGAATCTCATGCTTCTCAGCTGAAATTGATGTATTATTACATGAATAACACCAGTTGTCTGAAGAACTTGAAAGAACATGACTGGGCGGGCTTTGCTCGGAAGTATAATGGTCCTGGTTATGCTGAAAATGCCTATGACCAGAAGTTAAAAAACGCTTACGAAAACTTTAAAGATAAGATATAATGAAGGTAATCTACAACAAATTTATACCTTTCAAAGGGTATAAAGCCATGAATTTATTCGGCATCGTCTTCGTAAGAAAAGGTGCCAAGTTTGATGCCTATGATTACTACCATGAGAAGATACATCTCAAGCAAATGCAAGAGATGTTGTGGATTTTCTACTACTTGTGGTATGCAATCGAGTACTTAATCATCATGTTCTTCGCTAAATGGGACAAACAAAGCGAAAGGTATCATGATGTAAGCTTTGAAGAGGAAGCTCATAATAATGACCATAACCTGAATTATACTAAGGTTAGGAAACATTATGCCTGGGTTAAATACGTAAAACTAAGAAGTTACAAGAAATGAATGTATTAGGGATATGTGCAGGCCAAGGAGGTCTGCTCTTCCCTTTTAGGAAGTACCTATTAGGGAATATTGAACCAAGAGGAGTTTTTCATACAAACTGCGAAAGTCAGTGGAAAGTTAATTTTGGTGATATACCTTTCTATAAAGGATATAACTTACCTGAGTTTGATGAGAAAGTAGATGTTATTTTATCTTCTCCAGACTGTGGTATGTCGTCTATTATGAGGCTTTCAAAAGTAAAAGAATTGGGCAAACCTAAGAATAACCGAAGTTTAAATCTAGTAATAGAGGGAATCAATTATTACAAGCCTAAGATTTTTCTTATAGAAAACCTGCCTCGTTTGCTATCTCTTCTACCCAATGAATACCTTCAGGAAGCCCTTAAAGACTATAAACTTATTTTTCACGAAAGAAGCGTTTCCGACTATGGGAACTCCCAAGTATCAAGGAAGCGTTTAGTTATAGTTGGAGTGCATAAGAAAACCGGTAAGAAATACTTGAATGCTTTTAATGAAGTATTTCAAGTAAAAATTCCAACAATTACTAGAAATCTACTTAACGATTATCAGAATTCATTGAATTATAACATTCCTTTGGATAAAACCCTGGCAATGTATGATTATCGGAAGCTTCCTAAAAAGAAGAATCTAACCGTTAAAAAGATTCAGTTATTGTGGAATAGTGACTTCAAGAATGAAAAGAAATGGCCCATAAAGACTGCTAAGATGAGTACTCTCCCGGGAGTATATCGATTAGAGTTAGATAAGGCTCCTCTAACTTTAAGACCTGCTGATAGGCAGTTCCGACCTGATGGTTACCCTCTTGGGATTTTGGATTTCAAGGCAATCATGGGATTTCCTAAAGCCTACAAGATTTTCATGGATGAAGGCAATTACCTTTACTGGCTTAACAAGGCAAGGTATACCATAGCTAAAGGTTCGGTTTATGAAATTTCGGTATGGTTCAAGAGATGCCTTAAAAAGGTACCATAATTTCAGTGACCTCCCCCTATATATATAATGGCCATTAGCCAGGTAAGAAGGTAAGAAGGAAGGAAAGGAATAATTCCAAAATACAATCTGAAAGGATAGGGATTGTTAAGGGAAAGGGAAACAAGCCACAAACCTAACTGATTGATTTTGAATGAATTAGGTAGTACCAAGACTTGGCAAATTGATGCCAAGTACCTGATTTAGAGCTAGTTGACTATATTCGTATGAACCTAAAAATTACAGTGATATGACCAAGAAAATTTTACATCGTTCGGAAATTACACCGAAGAATCTGAAAGCAATCTTTAACATGGTTGCTGCCTTATATAAGCGACTCGTTAAGAATCATCGAGGAAGAATTAAAGTTTCCATTACCGAAGATTCTAAGGGTTTGGAGATTAAGTTAAGAATACCGACTCTTGATTTGAGTTCGAGTATGAAAGTATTAATCCATCTTTGCATTGATAAGTTCATCGCCAAAGATAGTTATCTGAAGTTACAAGATGAAGAAGACACTTAAAAACGTAATGTTCCTTTTGCTACTAGGATTTACTATTTACCTTTGCTTCAGGAATTACAAACTGAATTCATATATCAGTCAACTTCCTGATTCATCGGTCATTGGCATTCCTGATACAATCAAATTGAAAGAGAACTTCAAGCCCCAATCACCATATACACAATTGGTTCAGCCCCAGAGAATTCTTCTCTACGACTTCTATCGAAACAGTAGCAATTCGACTAAACCCCAGGCTTCTGATTCAACAGCGGTTACTTCGAATAGGATTAGTAGAGAAGATTCTCTGGTCCAATTTACCCTGGATAAAAACCAATTGAATCTAAGTTTATTCAACAAAGAAACAAACTCCTATTCAACGAGAATGTTTAACATGGACTTAGATAAGTATAAGTACAATTGGTATGAAGGTCAATTAACTCAAAAAAGAATTAGAAAACTAACTCTAAGTCCATACGTTTATGGTAAATATAGGGTCTTTAATCAAATGTTAGACATAGGGACAGGCCTTTCAATCAAGACTACTAATTTCAATTATAAACTTGGTATAAATGCTTTTCATTATCCGAAGTTCTTTTCGGGAATAAAAGCTGACTTAGAATTTTCAGTAACATATAACTTTTGATTATGGCAAAGAAGATTAACATAGAAACTAACACATCTGCTCTCACAAGGGAAGAACTAGCAACACTTGCTAAGGTTAGTAATGATGTTTTTTACTTTAGCCTTTTCACTTATGTGATACACCCTATGAGGGGAAAGGTAAGATTTGAACTTTACCCGTATCAAAAATCGGTTCTGTATAACTTCGTAAAAGAACGTTTCAATATTCTGCTTAAGTTCAGGCAAGCGGGTATTACGGAGCTTATATCTATGTACTGCCTATGGTTGGCAATGTATCATCCTAACAAGAAGATTAACATTATCTCAATCAAGGACACAACAGCAAAGAAGGTACTTAAGAAGATTAAGTTCATGTACAAAAACCTGCCATGGTATTTACAGACACCGATTATAAATGGTCGTTCGGGAGAATATGGTTCTGCATCAATGATAGAGTTCGATAATGGCTCATTCATAGAATCTATCCCAACGTCTTCAGAAGCCGGTCGTTCAGAATCTCTATCCTTACTGGTAATTGATGAAGCAGCAGTAGTTAGATGGGCAGCCCAGATTTGGGCAGCCGCTTTTCCTACTCTTTCCACTGGTGGAGCTGCTATCATCAATTCCACTCCTTATGGAGTTGGTAACTTCTACCACTCAACTTGGGTTGATGCTATTGCAGGTGGAAACCCATTTAACCCACTACGATTGTATTGGCAAATGCACCCAGAACGAGATATTAATTGGTACAATGAAATGTCTTCTGCTTTGGGAACCAAAAGAACTGCACAAGAAATCGATGGTGACTTCTTATCATCTGGAAATACGGTCTTCGACTTAGCTGATATCAAAGCTATCGAAGACTGTCTTAGTGATTATCCAGTTATTAAGAAAAGATTCAATGGTCAATATCGGCAATTCTTAGAACCAACACCAGATAAGGAATATTTCATTGGTGCTGACGTTTCAACTGGTAGGTCTTCTGACTACTCTGCATTTACTTGCATGGATAAACAAGGAGAAGAACAAGCAGTATTCAAAGGTAGACTTTCAGTAGATAAGTATGCAAGGTTACTTGGAGATACAGGGCATTTGTTTAACTTTGCTACCATTGCTCCAGAATCCAATGATGTTGGATTAGCAGTAACTTCTGCTCTTCAAACTGAAGGTTATCCTAAACTGTATTATTATCAGAAAATGCTTAAGAAGAAAGGTAAATCTAGACCTGAGGTAGATAAATCTCCAGGATGGTTAACTACACAAAAGAACCGTTCTGTTATTGTAGAGGGACTTGAACAGGATATTCGAGAAGATAGTATTACTGTTAAAGACCCTTTCTTTGTTCAAGAAGCATATACCTTCATATATGATGGTTTAGGTAGGCCAGTTGCAATGGGTAAGCATAGAGCTAATAATTCTACAGTAGATGTAGACCTAGAGGGGGATGTATATGCAGATGACTCTATATTCGGTAAAGCAATCTGTAATCACATAAGAAAAGGAAAAACTAACGTAATAGTACAACCGAAATGAAAAAGCTCAATTTTAATTGGAGTTGGGGTAGAAAGAAAGACCCACCTCCTGAATCAAACAAGGAGCTAAGCAAGCCAAAAGCTGCTGCTATATCTCCTGGTAGAGTATCAGTAGATGAAGATAACTCTTTACTCAGTACTCTGAAAGGGATGACCGTAATGGTAGATCCTTCTTTTCGTGTTGAAGTAATCCCTTTGATTCGTGATTTATATAAGGTAAATCCGGATATGGGCATTGCTTTGCAGGATATGTTTAAGTTGGCAAACACAGGTCATACGGTAACATTCCCAAATAATTCAGATGCCGAAGCAGATAAGATGAGAAAACATCTTACCGAAGCTACAAAGAAATGGTCCAGGTATACTGCTGGTATAGACGGTCTAGTTAATAAGATGATTGTACAATGCCTTGTTAGTGGAGCTATATCTGTTGAAGGAGTTCCTAATGATAGGCTAGAAGGTTTAGATACAGTCTTATTCCTTAGACCAGAGAACATTGTTTTCAAAAGGGAGAACAATGGAGTATATTCTCCTTACCAGAGGAATAAGAATTACTTTGTTAAGCACCAAGATTATATCAAACTAAACCCAGAAACTTATGTGTATGCTGGTATGTTTAATGATACCGATGAACCTTATGGGATTCCTCCTTTTATGGCAGCATTGGATTCATTAAAAGGTCAACATGATATGAAGGTTAACTTCAAACACATAATGGAGATGGTTGGTATGGTAGGATTCTTGGAAGCTAAGATGACTAAACCAGACCAGAATCCTAATGAAAGCTTACAAGCTTACCAGAATCGTCTTGAACGTACACTAAAGGATTTGAAAAGAAATCTTCGTAATGGCATGAAGGACGGAATAGTAACGGGTTATATTGATGACCATGAGTTTAAACTCAATTCAACTACCAAGGAGCTTGGTAATATTGAGAAACCCTGGAACATGAATCAGCAATCAGTTGCAAATGGTTTGGGAGTTAATGGAAACCTTATTGGAGTTAGTTCAACAACGGGAGAGGGAGCAACGGGTATAATGCTGTCTAAATTAATCAGCCAGTTAAAAAATATCCAAATGCTTGTAACTTATGTATTGGATTTTCTTTATTCTCTAGAACTACGTCTGGCAGGCTTTGATAATAAGGGAATAAAGATATCATGGGGAACTTCAACTATCTCTGATGAAGTTAAGGTTCAACAAGGTCTTCAGTATAAAATCCAAAACCTGGATTTATTATATAAGGCTGGTATCATTAGCCAAGACCAATATGCTTGGGCAATGGGTTATGATTCTCCTGATGAGAATGAACCAAGAGTTTCACTTGAGGACCAATTTGCTAAAGGCGGTAATTTAGACCCTCAAGAAGGTACTAAGAAGAAACAAAGGCAAGATGATAAAAATCAATCTGCTCGTAGGTCAAGAGATAAAACTAATCCGGCTCCATCTCGTGGAGACCAAAATACAAAAGCAAGATGAGTAAATTTACTAAAAGAAACAAAGAGCATCTTGATTCAATGGTGATTGGCCAGGGTCATACCATTATGGCTGGGTATATCCCAGAAGCAGTTGGAGCCCAGGCTTTCTCAGAGAATTATTACAAATGGAAGACTCCGACACCGGATACCATTGCTCAATTTGGATTTTGGGGAGGAGATATAGATTATAATACCTATTATCCAAACCTTGATAAATCGGAACTTACTCCGAAGGACGAAGAGTTCATAGAACCAATGTTTAGGTTACTTTCTGAAACGATTGTATCCAAGAACTGGAATCCTACTGACTTTGGTCAGAATGGAGTACTTAAGGCTTCCATGAAACTGTTACTCGGGCAAACAGTAAATTGCGACCATGAAACAAATATTGGTAATGCAATTGGAGCTGTATCTCAAGTAATGTGGCAGGAGTCTTATAAGGATGGAAGCTTTACTATACCTGCAGGTATCAACGGTATTTTGAAGATTGATGGTAAAGCTAACCCAAGAATTGCTAGAGGTATTCTTATGGAACCTCCTTCAATTCATAGTAACTCGGTAACAGTACAGTTTAAGTGGGATAAATCACACCCAGGAATGGAAGATGGTGAATTCTATCAAAAACTTGGTACTTATGACTCTAAAGGTGAAATGGTTCGTAGAATAGTTACTGAGGTAGTTCGATATATGGAAACATCCCTGGTATCTCATGGAGCTGATTCATTTGCTCAAAAGATTGGTGAAGATGGTAAAATCATTAATCCAACCTTTGCAAAAAGAACCTGGTCTTCTTATGAGGAATATCTGGATGACAAGTCCAAACAGTACTTCTTTACTGACTACAAAACGGATTTCAACTCATTCCAAGAAAAGGACAATACTCCAGATTCTTTTAATGATAATGGTACCCAAGAAAATCATAATCCTAATAAAGAAAATATGAACAAAGAATTGCAAGAATTTTTAGAAAAGCTTTTCGGAGATAACATGTTATCTCTGGCAGAAGGCAAAGAAATGACTCAGGAAGAAGTTATTTCTTGTATTCAAAGCTTGGTATCATCCAAAAACAGTCTTCAGACAACGGTAGATAATCTTACTACAGAGAAATCTTCTCTTACAGAACAGATTACCAACCTGAATGCAGAAGTTGCAAACTTGAAGGAAATGGCAACTGTAGGAAAGAATCATATTGCTTCTCTCCGTGAAAGTGCCGTTGCTACTTACAAGAAGCTGATGGGTGACAAAGCCGATGAAACTATTGTTACAATGTTGAATGCCGAAACTACTGGCATCGTTACTCTCATCTCCTTAACTAAGGATTATCAGAGTCGTCTGGAAGAAAAATTCCCAATGGTATGTGCAAGCTGTGGTTCTCATGATGTAAGCCGTGCTTCTTCTGTTGCAGAGAATGATGAAAAGACTGGAACTCAGAAACCTGCAACTACTTCGAATGCAGAAGCCAAGTCTACTTCGGAAACCCTCGAAGACTTGTATAAGAAGAAATTCAAGTAATAATCGATAAATATCACTGTTATGACTAAAATCGTAAACAAAGACCAGCCAATGACGCTGTTTGGGGAAAAGACCCCAAGAGCGGTGATTTACAAAAGTGAATCACACAAATTGCACCAAGCTTTCTGTGTAAAAAAGGATGAAACAATTTTGCAAGGTATGCCGGTAGCTCTTGGAAAAGATGGTTTAATTGAGCCTTACACTGAATCTACTCAGGTATATATCGGAGTGGCAGTAACCGACAATGTAAATCCTGCTTACCAAGCACAGAACAAATTCCCAGTAGAGGTAACTGTTGCTGTAGAAGGTTACATGATTTGTAACTGGGTATCTAATGCTGCTGACTTAAAAGCAGGATATGTAGTTCCCTCTGGTGACTTACTGAACGGCCGATTTGTAAAAGCAAACCAGTCAACAGATGCTACACCTTTCATTGCCATCACACCTGCAGATGAGGCAAACGAGGTAATTCAAGTACTTATTAAATAAGAGAAGAAGAAACATGGAAAAAGTTGATATTTCAAAATTGAAGAGAGAAGACTTCGCAAAAGAACTTCCTCAAATGGTACAGCAGTTGGATGCTTACCGTCAAGGTTCACAGAACAAAAAACCTGTGGACATCACATTAGGTGAACTTACCACTGGTAAATGGGGTATTACCCAAGATGAATTGTTCGAGAAGTTGGATATCAATCCGAAAATCGACACAATGGAAAACATCTTCACGATGCCTCAGCAAGATGTTCGTTGGATTGTTCCGGAAATCATTCGTTCTGCTATCACTCTTGGTATGCGTCAAGCTCCGTTCTATCCGGAGATTATTGCATCTGACCAGTCAATCAGTGGTCTTAGCGCAATCATGCCGATGATTAATATGTCCGATGCTGCACCTGCAAAGGTTAACGAAGCAGAAACTATCCCATTGGGAGATGTAAGCTTTGGACAGAAATCAGTAAGTCTCTTCAAAATTGGTAAGGGATTCAAACTTACTGATGAAGTTCGTAACTACGTATCTCTGGATGTATTGGCAATCTACCTTCGTGACTTCGGTGTTCAGCTTGGTTATGCAATGGATACTCTGGCAATGGATGTTGTTATCAACGGTAACAAACCCGATGGTTCAGAATCTGCTCCGGTTATCGGTGTATATGAAACTACGAATGGTATCACTTACAAAGACTTGCTACATATCTGGGTAAGAGCTGCTCGTATGGGACGTAACTTTACTACTATGATTGGTGGTGAAGACCAGGCAATCGAAATGCTGAACTTGCCGGAATTCAAAGAACGTCATTCTGGTACAACTGAAGCTACACTGAACGTGAAGTCTCCGGTACCTAAGAATGCTAACTTCTATATTCATCCGGGAACACCTGACCAAGGTTTGCTGTTGATTGATACAACTGCTGCTTTGATTAAACTGACTGCAAAACAGTTGATGCTTGAATCAGAAAGAATTGTATCAAATCAGACTCAGGCAATCTATGCTACTCTGACTACAGGCTTCTCTAAGATGTATCAGGATGCTGCATTGATTCTGTCTGCAGAGAAGAAGTTCTCAGAATTTGGATTCCCCGAATTTATGAACATTGACCCGTATCTCTTGGTTAACCTTGAGTAATAATACACCTGGTTTATTTTACAAATAATTCCATTTCTTGATGGGGTAGGTTTTGCGAGGACCTACCCCTAATTTTAAACATCTAAAAACTTAGTAAAATTATGGATAAATATAAAGTAACTGTAGGTGCTAAAGCTTACAGCTTCCATGACCAATCTACAGGTATTACAATTTGTAGAGGAGAAGAAAAAGAATTGAGTGCTCGACAATACAGAACTAAAAAGATTCAGATGGCTTTGAATTCAGGTCACCTGCGTTTGGTTCTTGATAAGAAGGCTGTCGACAAATACTCCAATGATGACATCGATAAGTTGGAAAAGAAACTGAATGCTCAGTTCGAAAAAGGTATGGAAATCAAAAAGATTGCCAAAGCCTATACTCTCGAAGAAGCAACCCTTATCGCTGCTCGTCACGAAATTGTTGCCGACAAAGGTGATACAGTTGAAACTCTGATTCAGGTTCTGTTGGAAGAGTTCGAAGAATCTAAAAAATAAGATACCATGGACAATCTAGACTTTGTAGCTATTGCGAATGGTCTGGAAGTTTCATTTAGAGTATTAACCAAAGTCCCAGCCAAGGCCATTTTTGACTGGGACTTTGGTGATGATAAGGGGTCCGTTTATGATGTTAAACAACCTACTTATACTTATGAAAAGTCCGGATTCTATACAGTAGCGTTGAACATAACGAACTCCGAAGGACTTAACTTAAATGCAACTAAAACCATAATTGTAAATACCGAGTCCAAAACTACATTAACTGATAGTATATATAACCTAATCAATTATTACATTCCTTCAGAAATCTCAGATGGTATGTCATCAGAAGAGAAAGCAATGTACATAACTAAATGGCAGTTATATATCCAACCGCTAGTAAATCATATTATCCCACTGGATAAATATAATGATGAGTTAATGTATGAAGCTCTAGAAAACCAACTAATTATGGAATTGGCAGCATGGGATTATCTCAATGTTAAGCTCCTTAATTTATTAACAAGTACAGGAGAATACCTAAGTCAACTTACTTCAACCAAAGAACAAGTTGGTGATGGTTCTTCTAAACCGGAACAAGCTCGAGGTGATAGAATCAAACAAATCACAACTGGGCCTACTGAAGTGCAGTACTATGATACACTTGCCGATGCAACATCTTCCCTATGGAAAACATTTTCTCAAGCAATGCAACCTGGTGGTATCATAGACGAGTTAAGAAAAAACCTTTGTATGTTAGCTGGACGATTGGAAATCTACTTACCATTCTGTGACCAAGCAAGTCATGTAGTAGTTCCAAGAGTAGTAGACAGAAGAAGACCTGGATTAATAGATGGGCCAAACCCCAGCTCTCCAGTAAAACGTAATGGTAGAACCTTAATTAGAAAACGATGACCAAGACTCCTCATAGATTGGTTAAGAACCGGTCTTGGGATAGATACAAGAAGATTATAAATGATTTCTTGGATGTAGATGCTGGTAGGCAAACTATAACTTGGGCAAAGAATGTAAATCAACTCCTAAGTCATGGAGAAGATGAAATCCCTAAATATTATAATATACCAATCGAGGCATTATGTTATTACAATGCCTTCAGAAACTGGCCTATTAATAAGGCAACAGTAACTGGAGAACTCGATGATGAGAATTTATCAATACTGGTTACTAAATCATATATAGAACAACTGGGATATTTAACTCCAGAAGGCTATTGGGATTTTAACTGGTCTGAAGATAGATTTGTAATCAACGGTATCACTTATAAACCTTCGGGAGATACACAAGTTGCCCAAGCCAAGGATGAAGCATTAGTCTTCATGGTTATCCTAAAAAGGGACCGAGATACCAAAATACAATTCGTAGAATAAAATTGAAAAGTATATGGCAAAGATGTTAATGTTACGATGGAAACCAATTAATACCGGAAATGGTATTTGGTTTGACAGTAACCTGATTGTCTTGAACGGTACATCTGGAGTACATATTGAAAGTAAGAAAAGTAATTTAGACGTTACCACATTCCAGTCTATGACTGGAGGTAAGTTTGTTACTTGCTTTCAAGATTACTTTGGAGAAGTTTGGGATAAGATAATACCTCATCCGGGTATTGGCCAGGTGATAAAATTCCGTATCAATCAACTCCCAGATTATGCAATAATCAGGGGTGATATTGAAGACGGGGGAGATCCAGACCCAGAACATCCAGATATTCCAATGAATGCCTTCTGTGGAAAAGAAGGAGAACCATTCAGAGATAAGAATTCTGACTTCTTCTGTGGTAAGCAAGTAATCAATCCTTAAAATAATAACAATATGTACGTAAGTAAGTATTACACAAATGAAGAAATTGACCAAAGACTTTTACAAGGTTATTTTGATGACTTCGTAAAGGCTGGGTTTGCTGGAACTATTAATGAGTTCTGGGCATTCGTTCTTTCTATTGCCAATAAGGTAGATAAGAGAGAAGGATACGACTTATCTAAAAATGACTTCACGGATAAACTCAAAGAGAAACTGGAAGGCATTGAAGAAAGAGCAAACTACATCACTAAGCTTTCTCAGTTGGAGAATGATACTAAGTTCCAAACTGAAGAACAGGTAAGACAAGCTATCAGTGATTTGATTGATGGTGCCAATGATGCACTTGATACATTAAAGGAATTGGCAGAAGCATTGGGAAATGACCCCAACTTTGCTACTACAATTACCAACAAATTAACGGATTTACGTAATGCACTGACAGATGAAGTTAACCGAGCTAAGGAGGAGGAAGGGAAACTGAGTACCCAAATTAGTGAGGTTAACTCTAATTTCATTAAGGCAGTGGATTTACTTAATGATAAAATCGACACTGCAGTTACTAACCTTATCAATAAGATAGATAAAGTAGAAGCAAAAGTCGATAAGAATACTGCTGACATTGCAGACCTCAGAAATGAAACTACTGGTTCATTGGCAGAAGCTAAAGCTTATGCTAAAGACTTGGTAGATAAAGAAGCTGAGCTTCGTAAAACGGCTGACGATGCTTTATCAGAAAGTATTCACCAACTGAACACCTTGCATATCAATGATAAGGCAGAGCTCAAACAAGATATTGCGGCAGAAGCCAAATTGAGAGCAAATGCCGATGCAAATATTCAGTTGAAACTAACTGAAGAAATCACCAATCGTCAAACTGGTGATGCTGCCTTAGAAAGTAAACTTTCTGATGAGGTAGTAAATCGCAAAGCTGCCGATGAAACTCTTCAGAATTCAATTACCAAAGAGGTAGCTGACCGTACTAATGCAGATAATACCCTCCAGGTAAATATCGATAAAGAGGCTCAAGCTCGGGAATCTGCAGACCAGGTTCTTCAGACTAATATTAATTCTGAAGCTGCAACTCGTACTGCTCAGGACCAAATCCTTGACCAGAAGATAACTGCCTTAAGTGAAAAGACTGATGGTGATAAGTCAGATGTACTTGCTGCTATCGAAGCTGAGAAGGAAGCTCGTATTGCTGCAGATGCAGACCTTAATTCCAAGAAAGTAGATAAAAGAGAAGGTTATTCTTTAACTAAGAATGACTTTACAGATCTCTTGCTTGCCAAATTGAATGGAATCGAGGAACATGCAAATTACCTTACCTTGGTATCACAATTGGCAAATGATGCCGGTTATCAAACTAAAGCCGAAGTAGAGGCAGCAATTCAGAAAATCATTGGCTCTGCACCAGAAGTACTTGATACTCTGGAAGAGATTGCTAAAGCATTAGGAGATGACCCTAATTTTGCTTCAACTATCACCAAGAAGTTGGCAGCAATTACAGAAAAGGTAAACCAAGAGATTGAAGACCGGGAAGCTGCTGATGTAGCCCTCCAGGCAAATATAACTGATGAAGAAACCGCAAGAATTGAAGCAGATGCTGCTCTTAAGGAAGAACTTAAAGAGTATGTAGATAACTCGGCTGCTACTGGAAATACTGCTCTTCAAGTAGTTAAAGATAACCTGGCAAAAGAAATCCAAGACCGTAAAGATGCTGATGCTATCTTGCAGGCAAATATCGACAAAGAAACTGTTGATAGAAAGGAAGCAGATAAAACCCATACCGATAACATTGCTGCTCTTACTCAGAGAGTTTCGGATTTGGCTTTATCAATGCAGGATGCTATCAATACAGTTAAGAACGAATTGACTGCTCAGGTAAATGCTAATACCACGGCTATTGCTACTAACCAAGCAAATATCACAAAGAACTCCGAAGCAATCACTGCCATGAATAAAACCATTGCCGATAACTACAAAGAAGTTAAGGATATGGTTAATGAGGAAATTGTAGACCGTACTAATGGCGATAGTAATCTGAGTTCTCGTATTGATACTACCAATATTGCTTTGGGTACAGAAACGGCAGAACGCAAGGCAGCAGACCAAATCCTTCAAGTAAATCTGGATAAAGAAGTCGGAGACCGTAAGTCTGCAGATACTGCACTTGAAACTAAGATTGAAAGTCAGATATCTAACTTAAGCCAACAGACTTCATCCGAGATTACTCGAGTAGAAGGTGAGGTTACTCAAGAAGTTAAGGACCGGGAAGCAGCAGATAAAACTTTAAGTGACCGAATTGATTCTTTGGAGACTGGTTCTACTGCAGGTTTAAATGAAGTCAAAGCAAAGGTAGAAGCTAACACGGTAGCAATCAATACCGAGAAAGACCGAGCAACCGCTAGAGAGAATGCTATACAGGCAAATTTGGATACTGCAATAGCAAATCATAAAGACGAAGTAAACGGTTTATCTAAGGATATTTCTGATGAAGCCAATACCCGTTTAGCAGGAGATACAGCTCTTCAGGTAAATATTGATAAAGAGGTTGCTGACCGTAAGAATGCCGATACCCTATTAGATAATAAGATTGCCCAGGAAATCTCAGACCGTACAACTGCTATCCAGGGTCTTGAATCTAAGAAGGTAGATAAAGTAGATGGTAAGGTACTTTCTTCAAACGACTTTACCGATGTTCTTCTGAATAAACTTAATGGAATCGAGGAACATGCTAATTACATAACTAAAGTTTCTGAACTTCTGAATGATTCAGGATTCCAAACTGAAGCTGAGGTAGAAGCTGCAATTCAGAAAATCATTGGCTCTGCTCCTGGTGTATTGGATACTCTGGAAGAGATTGCTAAAGCCTTAGGAGATGACCCCAACTTCGCAACAACCATGACTCAGAAGTTAAATGAGTTAACTACGAAGATTGAGACAGAAACTGAAAAACGAGTTGAAGGTGATGCTGCTTTAGATGCCAAGCTTACTACTCTAAGTACTACTCTGACCAAGACAGTAGAAGACTTAAGAACCTATGTTACTGAAACTCGTACTGAATTGTTGGCAAGAGCAAATAACCAAGATGCTCTTATCACTCAGAATGCTGCAAACATTCAGAGAAATTTGGAATTGATTCAGGGTATTCAGAATAATAGTTCTGGTTCTTATCTGGAAGTTAAGGCTTTACTTGAAACTGAGATTGCTGCTCGTAAGGCAGAAGACATTCGGTTGGAAGGTAAAATCGACCAGAATACTGCAGACCTGGGAACTGAAAGGGAAGAAAGAATGGCTGCAGATAAGGCTCTTCAAGATGCCCTGGATGCAGAAGAAGCTGCAAGAACTGCTGCTGATGCTGCACTGGGAGTTCGTATCGATACGGAAACTTCGGAAAGAAAGGCAGCTGATACTAACCTTGATAATAAGATTATCAAGGAAATCCAGGATAGAACCACTGCAGATACTATCCTCCAAACTAAATTAGACAAGGAGATATCAGACCGTACTACAGCAGATACTGAATTGGGTACTCGTATTGATAATGAAGAAGATGCAAGGGAAGCTGCAGACACTACTCTTCAGGAAAATATTGATACTGAGAAAACCGCAAGGGAAGCTGCAGACACTACTCTTCAGGAAAATATTGATGCTACTAATGCTCATACTATCAATACTCACAGATTGGATTCAAACCCAGTATTGAATGGTACAGATATTAAGTTGGATGGGTATGAAAAGAATGCCGGTACTACTCCAGTAGATTTGGATGTAAAGGCAACAGATACTACTTCAGTGGCATTTGGTAAAGTACAGAAACGTATTGAAGTAGATAAGACAGATGCTGACTCTAAATTCAATAAGGTAAAAGCTGCAGTAGGTCTTACCAATGATTTGGGGATGCCTGCACTTACCGATACCAATTATATGGGAGGTTCTGTAAATGTGGTTGATTCTTTAAAGAAATTAGATGCTCAATTGGAACCCATCATTATTCCTGCAGCAGCATTTAGTCTGGTTTCCCAGGCAACTTCAGAAAAGATTGCAGCAGTATTTACTAATGAATTATTGCAAGAAATTGCAACAAACACTACACACCGACCCTATATATTAGTGGATACTGGTAACAATTCCTATCAGCAATTCAGATTGAGCTTACAGCTTAGTGGTCCTACTACTGGAGATATCACTCTGAGACTCATGTATGAATCGGCTGGTAATGAGTTTTACAGAGAGTTCAAGAGAACTGCTCAAGGTGCTTGGTCTATTTCTTTCATAAGAACTGGTAGACTTCTTATCGAAGGAGATGTAGTTAATAACCTAACTACAGGTAATGCTAAGTTACCTTTAAGTGCAAACCAAGGTAAAGTATTGAAGGATTTGATTGATGCTCTTGGAACAGGGGCCTCAGAATTGGAAACAGAACTGAAAGAACTGATTAATACTACTAAGACTACCTTAGAAGGTACTATTGCAACTGAGGTACAAAATCGTAAGAATGCAGATATTGCTTTAGATACTAAGTTAACCACGGCTATCAATAAAGAGGTAACGGATAGAGGTGCTGCTGATACTGCACTCGGTACTCGTATTGACCAGGAGGTAACGGCAAGAACTAATGCAGATGCTACCTTGAAAACCGAATTAACTAGAAATATACAGGGAGTTCAGGATGCCTTAGATGAATTTATTGCAACTAAGGCTCAGGCAAATGGATTAGCTTCTTTGGATGAAAATGGAAAAGTACCTGCTAATCAATTACCATCATATGTAGATGATGTAATCGATGTATATGCTACCTATGATAAATCCCCTACTGGAGAACTTTCTAATATTGCCTTATTTGAGAATCCAGACCATACTAGAACAATAGTTGGAGAAGCAGGAAAGATTTATCAAAATGTAACTGAGGGAGAACCCACCTATCAATTTAGATGGACTGGTACTACCTGGGCACCCATTATTTCTGGTGGAGTAGTAATTGGAGAGATTACAGGTACTGCTTACGATGGTGGAAAGGGTAAAACTACTACGGATAATCTTAATGCTCTTAAAGCCTTTAATCCTATACGATTAACCGATATTGTTACAGATACATCTAAAGCTACCATAAATTATGAAAAGGCAGACGGTACAGGTATTCAAGGATTACAGATCCCTGCTGCATCATCTACTAAAGCCGGTGTTATGGCTGCTGCCGATAAAGTTAAATTAGATACTACTTTACCGAAACAGATATCGGATGAGACTGCTGCAAGAGTAGCTGCTATTAAGGCTTTGCAAGGAGAATTGGCAGATGATATTGCTCAAGAGGTAGTAGATAGAGATACTGCAATAGCTGCTGCTAAAACTGAGCTTACTACTGTTATCAATAAAGAGGTATCAGACAGAAAAGCTGCAGATACTCAAGTAAGAACTGACCTTGAAGCTGCAGTTGAATTAGTTGCTGAAGAATTAAGAGGTGCAGATACTACTCTGCAGAATAATATCACTAAAGAAGTTAATGGCCGAAAAGGAGAAATTACTAGAGTAGAGAAGTTAATCTCTGATGAAGCTGCAACAAGAGCTAAAGCAGATACTAATGTAAATGCTAAGGTAGATTCTCATATTGCTAACAAATCTAATCCCCATGGAGTAACCAAAGCTCAGGTAGGTTTAGGTAATGTTAACAATACATCAGATGCAGATAAACCAATATCTACTGCTCAAGCTACGGCTATTGCAGATGCCAAGGCTGCAGGTACCAACGCTCAAACCAATCTTACTACTCACATCCAGAATAAGAGTAATCCTCATGGAGTAACAAGAGACCAATTGGGAATGGGTACTACTGCTGAGATTATCTTTAAGAAGGTATCTGCTCCTTCTGGTTTATGGAAAGAATCTGACGAAAGACTTAAGACTTTCATTAAACCCTTGGAACATACTCTTGATGAAATCTGCTCTATACCTACGGATTCATTTATGATTCGAGGTAATCATGATATAGGTACAATTGCTCAGACAATCGAAAAACATTTCCCAGAATTAGTTTCTGAGAATGCGGTTAAACCTGAAACAGTTCCTAATCCTGAAGTCTTCGAAACAATCGAAAAGGATGGAGAAACTTATGTAGTGGTTAAAGAGGTAGATTATTCTAAGATGTCGGTTCTGGCAATTGAAGGTATCAAACTTCTGAAGGCAAGAATCGAAGAATTGGAAAAGAAACTTTTATTCACAAACTTGGATTAATATGGGAGAGATAGCAACTTGGAGTGCTGTCAAAACTAAAGTAGGCCTTGGTAAGGATTCAAATGAATGCCCTACCAAGGCTGAATTGTTGGCACTCTCTCCTACAGGAACGGGAGAAAATTACGTTGGCTTGGAAATTTCTAATGCCAGTTCCTACGGAAATAACGAAACTGTACAACTCAGCGATATTCATAAAGTAACTTATAAGTATACATTTACTGTAGATAGAACTACTTTAAGTTTTCCTGCTAGTGGAGGAGCTCCTTCTCCAAATCTAGGGTTTGGTTTAGTTTCTAGAAAACAGAAATATGTAGATGGAGTAATATCTGGTAGTTATACTGAAGTAGGTTATACACAGACGGCTTATCCTGATTGGGTATCTTATAATCAAACTGTACCTCAATATGAAGCTAAAGAAAATACTGGATTAGTTGAAAGGTCAGCTAATATGACCTATACCCAAAAGGAGTCTGGTAAAAAGGTAACAGTAACCTTTAATCAAGCTGCAGGAGTAGAAACTTGGGAGTATACTTTTACTGCTACTAATACTACTCTAAACTTTCCAGCTGTAGGAGGTTCTGGTACACCAGGTTCAATTGGTATTACTTCTACTAAACAGGGATTCATAAATGGTAGTGCAGTTGGTAATGCCCTAAACGTATCCTTTACTCGGCAACAAGCTGAAGATTGGGAACATAGTATTGAAGGTTCTGGGTGGATTGCAGATGAGAATAAATCCGAAAGTTCAAGAAGTCGTACAGTAACCTATACCCAAAATGAGTCTGGTAAAAAGGTAACAGTAACCTTTAATCAAGCTGCAGGTGTAAAAACCTATGGTACACCTACTGTATATCTGGGAAGCATTGCAGATATCCCCGCATCGGGAGGAACTGCAGCTACACCTACTTATACCTATTCTCAACTTTGGGGATGGAATGGTAAAACCAATGATGGTGGTACTATAAGTTCTGGAGCTTCAGTAGTATGGTCTGAAAATATCTCTGGTTCTAATCTTGGCACAACTGCAAAGGCTAGAACTAAATTAGGGAGCCGTACATTAACCGTTACTCTTAATGGTAAATCTGGCAATGCTTCAATTGATATATACCAAGCAGAGAATAAAATAACTAACGTAACTCAGGGTACATGGGTAGTTTCTATTTCGGCAAACCCAAGTACATTTACTGAGCAAGGTGGTACATCACAAATCTCTGCAAGTGCAAGGGCAAGTAGAACTAACCATTGGTCTTCAGGTGCAACTAGTGCAGCATCTGATGCTACGGGTACTCCTACTCTTAGTATACCTACTGCAGTAACCGGATTCAGTTTATCTGGTACTACTTTGACTGTAGCAGAAAACACAACTGCCAATCAAAGAAGCGTAGTAGTAAGGGCAACCATGGATACTGTATATAAAGAAGTTACGGTAACTCAAAGTGCATACTTAGTAGAATGGAGGTATACATTCACCGCTTCACCAACTACTTTAAACTTTAATGCTTTGGGTACTGCTAAATCTATTACCATTACCAGTTATCGTGAAAAGTACATTAATGGGTCTTTGGTAGAAGGTTCTAGAGAAAACGTAAGTTATATACATGCAACAAGTACTGAACATATTGGAACTGTACTAGGAACCAGTATTAGTATGCAAGAGAACCAAACTACTTCTACAAGAGATGGTAAAGTATCATATGAACAGAATGGTTCTAATAAAGTGATACAGATTACATGTAATCAAGCTGCAGGTACAATAATTCAGCAATGGGTATTAAGAGAAGTATCTGGATTCAATACTATGCCCGCTGTAGGAGGCCAGGTAGTAGCTTCTGTAGAGTCAGGATATTATGACGTTATAAATGGTACTCCAAAGGCTTGGCGTAATGAATCTCCTAAAGTAGATACAAATCCTGGTTGGATTAGTTTAATTTCCGTAGAGTATGCCCCCAATGGTTATTATACTGTAAAGGTAACGGGTATTTCTAATGGCTCCGAAAGTAGTAGGTCTGGTAAATTAACCTTAACCAATTCTCAAAAATCTTTGCAATTAGATATTGTTCAAGCAGGTGCTGGTGTTAGTTATAATTATTACTTTGGAGTAACTACGGACTTTCCTTCTGTAGCTGCTGGAGGAGCAACTCCTAAGGCAGTAATTAAATCTAGAAGACATAAAGTTGTGAATGGGGTAGAAGAGTCTTCCTATAATTTGGTAGAAACTTCAGTAATAAGTAAACCTAATTGGACTGGTACCTTATCTGCTAAGGTATCAAGTACTACTGGTTCAGGAGCAGATTATGATGTTACTATACCAGTATATGAAAATACTGAAGCTAGTATACGAAGAGGTACAGTAGTATTACAACAGGGAGGTTCTGGTAAACAGCTTACTTTGAACCTTAATCAATTAGCTGCAAGTATTACTACTAGAGATTATATCGATTATGTAGAACCAATTCCAGATGGAATGTTTTCGGCTTTAGCTCAGAGTATAACTGTTACACTTCAATCTTATAGGGAAACCTTAATCAATGGTAAAGTAACGAGTAAAGTTGCTGTTCAACCTGATTTCGATTTGGATTCTACCGTTACCGATTGGGCTTCTGTAGATTTAATTGGTGGTAATCCTACCAATTACGAATATGATTTTGAGGTTTCTGTAAAAGAAAATACTACTAATCAAACTCGGTCTGGTAGTGTAATGTTTTATAATGGTGCTGTCGAAGTAGAGAATGGTTGGGCATTTACTCAAGATGCTGCAACTATCTCAACTAGATATGAGGTATTTTGGAATGCAGTTAAGTCTAATGGACCTGCAGGAGAAAGAGTAACCAAGGTAGAGATAGAGGGGTATGTGAATACACCGGAAAGTGCTGTTAGATTGGACTTAATTGCTTTAGAGTATACAACTATTAATGGAGTAGAGGGCACTCCTGTTTCTTTAAATACCAAACCAGTAGGTAATAATAATTCTGTTGAGGTACTACCTCAAAATGGAGGAGACCCATTAGCTGTAGTAGTGGGGAATGATGCAACAGAAGTAGATGGTACCTATATGGGTATTTTAAATGCCAAATCCAATCTAAATGCATACCCTTATACTTATACAGTTACTTTAACCAATCCTAAAGTTGTTTTAAATGGTAAAGAAATAGGTCAAGCACCTTCAGTTACCATAATAGTTAACCCAATACCATATACTAGAATTTTTGAATTTAGCTGGAAACAAGAAGGAAGTACCATTACTAATATTACTCTAGGTGGTGATATATATGGTAGTAGTGCAGGTAGTAGGGATATTATATCCTACGTAAGCTTACGAAGAGATGGAGTAGAGTTTACCAAGAAGTACGTCAAACCTACATTCATACCACCTTCTGAAGATTGGTTGCAGGTTATTGATAATGGACAGAACTCAGATAACTCCTATAATTGGGCTTTTAAAGCATTAACCAATAACGAAGGGAATTCTGCAAGAAACCAGCAAGTTAGGTTTGAACAGCCTGGTAACGGTAATCAAACTTTATATGCCTATGTTAGCCAAGACCCAGGGGTAACTGAACTAAATTGTGACTTAGGTAATTACTACTCTTATGGAGCTTCTGATATAGTAAATATTGGATTTGGTTGGAGTAGTAAAGATGGAGGAGATACTACTGATAAGGGTGGTATGAATACTCCCGGAGGATATTTAGGAGCTAGAATATTTTTACCGGCAAAGAATGACTCCATTGATATGTATGCAGTAGGTAAACCTACTTATGGTAAACCTCTAAAAATTAAACTTTCTAATATTAGAAAAGTAAAAAAAATTAGTTATGATAATACCCAGTATACAGGTCTTTCAGTAGGTTATTCTCAACAAGATTATAAGTTAGGTATAGTAATGGGTGTTGGTATGGAAAGTTATTTTCAATTAACTACAAGTATCCTTAATGAGTCTGGCGAATACGGTGGAGGAATACAAATCCAAATAACTTTAAAACAAACTTATAATGGTCACAGTGGAGATATTATTGCCAATATTACCTTAACACCTAAGGATTCAAATCTTCCAACTCTATATCTTAACATAGCCTGGGGATATCCATAGGAGTCTACAGAAAGTTTAAAGATACGATACTATGGCATTATTAATGTATACGGCCGTATACAAATAACCTAAAAAATTATGTTTAACAATTTAAAATCCAAAAATCGTGGGAGTAGAAGTTAAATCTGGTGGTGAGGGCGTAATCGCCGCTGACCGCGGTTGTAATGATGGTTGCTGTTGTAATGGACGCAATTCAGACTGGGGCTCCGGTTGGGGTGCAGTCGGTGGTGCATTGGTAGGTGGTGGCTTTGGTGCTGCTGCAGTTTCTGTATGGGACAAAATCAATTCCGATATCCGGGATTCTCATGACCAAATGGGAGCAGGCTTCAATCGTGTTATGGACCGTCTTTGCCAGATGGAACATGAACAACAGAATTGCTGCTGCGAAACTAAAGGTTTGATTAAAGAAGTGAAGTCCGAATTGGCTCTTCAACTTGAACGTTGCTGCTGTGACCTCAAGAATGGCCAACAGGAAATCAAGTGTCTTATCGAGAACACTGCTAAAGACCAGGAAATTGCCCGTCTCAACCGAGTAGTAGATGCTCAGAGAGACCAGAACATTATCCAGTCTGTAGTTGCAGCTCTTAAGACTACATCCATAACCCCGGCTTAATAATGACCGTCGTCATTACGTAAGCCAGATTAGGAAGGAGTGCATCTTACATAGGTGTACTCCTTTTTTCGTTTATACCCACCTAAAGATAAAACGATATGGAAAGTGAAGAGATTAAGAAAGAACCAACCAATGGAAATCAACTAAAAGATTTTACTATTCAACTTACATTGCCTGCTCCCAATGCAGAGATAGCAAAGGAAGTAGCAAATAAAGCACAGTCACTCATTGACCAATTTGGATACTATCAATTCTTAAACCTGGTAGACTTTATGCAAAGGAATCCAGGTGCAGTATCATTTGGTTTAAACTTAATTAATAAAAGATGAACATGGAAGATTTGATTTTTTCTAAATTGCAGAAAGGTGATACCATATACACCTTAGAGAGAGACAGACGTTCTGGGTATCCAATCTTTGATAAGGCCCAAGTATTAAAAGTAGGTGAAAGCAAACCTAGAGCCACTGGCCCAGATGGAAGCTTTGCCGCAAATACAGAAATCGTTATTCAAGATTCTGTATCCTCTTTGACAATATACCTTCCTACAGATGCTGCAGAAGGTATTCATAATAATATTTATTACACTACCGACTTACGCAATATCGTAAACGAAGTAAATATCCAAAGGACTACTGCTGTAAATATTCTCAATAACCGAGAGAAATATGAGGCAGTAGTTACTGAATGTGATAATATCTTTCATACAATCGAGGGTATGCTAACTCCTCAACAACAACCAGCTCCGGCTTATAAGCAAGAAGAGTTCGAGGCTTTTAAAACCGAAGTAGCAGAGAAGTTATCCATGCAACAAGATATTCTTATGAAGATTGCCAGTGAGTTGGGATTAAATAAGAATAAAGATGGCAAGCAGAAAGGTTAACATAAACCTCTCGAATAATCTATGTGATATTCAGATTTATGTAGACCCTGTTAAACAACGTCAGGCTGAGAGGTTGATTGCTAAAACTCCCAGTATCATGAAGCTCGGATACGAGTTAGGTACTAGAAAGTTTGGCAATCAACTTCTTCGTATAGTAAGACGTAGTTTAAATAATGGTCTACCTCCACCTGGTTCCAAAGTTTCTTGGCCTCCTCATGCTACTGCTACACTTAAGAAGTATGGAGCACATACTTTATTAAACCTTACTGGTCAATATGCAAGGTCAGTTACAATGGTAACTCAGAAAGATAGAACCTTTGTTGGTCTTCCTCCAGGATTAAGGAAGATAACATACTCTGGTAGAACTTCTCGGAAAACACTTAACCAAATTGCTATCATGTTGGAATACGGTAGTAGAGATGGTAATCTTCCACCTCGTCCTTTATGGAAACCTGCTTTCGAGGCAGCCGGTGGAAACGTAGTTTTAGAGAAAGAGATACGAAATCAATTAAGAAAAGAACTTAGAAAATATACAAAGTAATGGCAGATTTTGAAGCAGATAAAACATCTGGTACTGGTCCTGCACTTGTAATGGTACATCCGTTAAAAGTGAATGATACAGAAGCAGATAAAAAAGCCATCCTTACCATTACAGTTAATGGAGTACCTAAGACTGTAAATCTTATTCAAAAGAAAGGCAGCCTTAACTACGAATACAAATTAGAAGTAGATAAGGAAGCCATAAACATATTGGGTAAGGGTGGCTCTGATACTTTGGCAATCACTTCTCAACGTAGGGAAATGATTAATGGTACACCCCAAGGAGATTGGGAAAATGTAGAAGTTACAGCAGAATTCCTAGAGGAACCTCCATTTACTGCTGGACTAAGATTTATGGACAATGAAGAAAAGACTCTAGAGGTATCCATTACTTCTAAGAATCATACGGAACAGCTTCTCAGTGGAACTTTAACTATCAAGCAAGTTGGTGGTCTAACTAAAACTGTAACGGTAACTCAGGCAGCTGGAGAAGTATCTTATAGATACTGGGTAGAACCTGCTGTAGTTAATTTAGGTATACCCAAAGACCAAATATTAAATGCTTACGAAACTTCAGCAGGATTTAGTATTACTGGATATAGAGGTAAACTCATAGAAGGAAAACAAGTATCACAAGAGGTAATGGCTTTTAAAATACCTACCATATCTCAAACTCAACAAGCTGTAGATATTAACTCTGGTACTAAACTATACTATTGGATTACCGACTACGGTAATATAGCTAATTCAGCACAGGCTACTTTTTCGGCAATTGCTCGAGGAAGAAAAGATGCAGGAGCGATGTTTGGTAGTACTTCAGGAGGTTGGGAATGTATTTTTACTGATGGTGGTACATATCAGTTTAATATAATATTAATACCTCAATTAATATAGTATGGTAAATACAGAAGAAATAGTAGAAAGAACCTTTTATATTTGCCTATTACAAACAGCACTTAAGAAAGGTTTAACTCTTAACCCAGAAGATTACTTACCTTTATCACAAGAGAATGAAAAAAGGTTTCAAGCAGATAAAGATGCTATGCCTAAATTCATCCCTATATTTGGTATAGGTAATAATCAGGTTAAGGGTGCAAAGACATGTCCTAGAATTACCATTGAATTGCAAGGATTCTATAATGGTGATATAGGTGTGAACAAATATATCATTGGTGATAAGCTAGAAGGTGGGAATTACCAAGCATCTGAATTTCCTTATGAAACGAAAGATATAACTCTAGACATTCACCTAGTATCTAATACTCAAGCCGATATGAGGTTACTTCATAATATTATGTATGAAGCATTACCTTCTCGAGGATACGTAAGACCTTATTATAATAACTTAGAAGAATGGGAAGACGGTAGAGTAGCACCAACAGGAAACCTATTTATCGAAATAGGTAATTACTATGACCACCCAGATGAGAGTCAGGGTCTACTTGAAAAAGTATATCAGTATACTTGTAAGGATGGTATATTACCTGAGAGACTTGCTGAAGAAGGTGAACTTGTACCAATTCAGGATATATCCGTATTGATGGGACTAACCGAAAAGCAAGAGTCAGATTTACTTAACCTTAACGTAAAATAGCTCAATACTAGAGGGTATTAAATAAATGAGTAATTAACTTAATTAGTATAAATATGCCTAATTCACCATCTGTAAATTTCGAGTTTAAGAACGATAACGTTCTTCAAACTACTCCTATGTTAGGAGTTTCATGTGTATTGGCTAGAACTACTAAAGGCCCATATGATGACCCCTCAGAACTTATCCAATCTTTCTCTCAATTCCAAAGAGTCTTTGGTTCTGAGATAGTACCAGATGGTTCTGTATCAAACATCGAAAAGGCTTTCAATGGTGGTTCTAAGCTTCGTATTATTCGTGTACTTGGTAAGGGTGCAACCAAAGGTGTAGTATCTGCTGCAACAAGAGCTAAAGCTGCATCTGCTCCTAAGGCTGCTGAAGACGGTTCTCCGGTAGTAGCTTCTGCAACTCCAGAGGAACCCACGGCTTCTACTCTTTTCAAGTTTACTTCTGGTTCAGTTGCTGTTGGCTTTGGTTTGGTAACTAAAGGATATGGAGACCCAGTTGGTAGTGCTGAAACTTTCTCTGTGAATATTTACAAACAGGCTAACACGGTTTACTATCAAGTAATTAGTGCTAATGGCCAGGTACTTGAACAAGGTCCAGTAGTAACCTACAAAACTGCAGATGATAACAATGATACTTCTGTAGATTACCTTGCTCTGAGTGCATTTGCAAAGAACTCAGAATATATCGTTCCGGTATTAACTGAAAAGACAGAGAACATCAAATCTTGGAACAACTTCATCAAATGGTTAACTGATGATGTAGATGGGACAAGAAACCCAATTGATATCAAACTCAATGGTGCAGCTATCACTGCTGATGGAGTAAAATTGAAGGGTACCATTGGTAGTGCTGGTAGTACTCCTACGGCAGACGAATGGATTGCTTCTCTGGAATTCGTTAAGGATTATGTAGATGTATATCAAATCTTCTGTTCACACATTGACCAACATCTTGAAGCATCCGCTGATGTACTTAAAGTACACAAGGCTGCAGTAGATATGGTTAAAGAACTGCAAGAATATACCTACTACATTGAAGTACCAAAATATACTACTCATTATACTCAGGGTGACCAACCAAGAGATTTGAAATCAATAATCACTTGGATTCAAACTTGCCTTGGTACTGTAGGTAACAGTAAGTATGTTGCTTACTTTGGTGGTGGTATTAAATACTATAATGTCGACGGTAACTTGGTAGATTCAGATGTTCTTGGTACCATTGCAGGATTAGGAGATGCTTCTGCTTCTCAGTTTGGACCTTGGAAATCATTTGCTGGTATGAATCGGGGCATTATCTATGATGGTAATGGTCCAGTATGCCCAAATTATGGTTCTCCTTCAAGAACTAAGGAACTCAATGAGTTAGCACAGAATTATGCAAATATAATCTGTATCAAAGATGTTCCTAACCAAGGTAAACAAACTTTGCTGTGGCATTGTTTTTCTTCTCAGGTAAAACAGGATTCAGAAAGATTCCTTGCAATTGTAAGATTGAATCTGTATCTCAAAAAGAATCTTAGACCTATTCTAGAAAAGTATTTGGAAGAACCAAATATCTGGAACACTTGGAATAAGATTTATCTAGAAGTTAAACCAATGCTGGATAACTTGGTAGATGAAGATGCCATGTCTGAATACACCTGGATGGGTGACCAAGACGCTAACTCGTACAATGACTTATCGGTTAACAATGAAGCCGATGTTCGTCAAGGTAAATACAAAGCAATCCTGAAATTCAAGGATATCGTTCCGATGCAAGAAATCACTATGGGCATCTATATTGACCAGGCATCCAAGTCCGTATCTGTTCAGGACGTTAACGAATAAAATTAAGAAAACATGGGAGCAAAAGTAAAGAATCCAAGAAAGAAATTCCTTTGGAGTATCACATTCCCTAAGCACCCAATCAATACTTATCTGTTCCAAACTTGTACTTTGCCAGATGTAGAGATTGACCAGGTTGCTCATGGAGACGTTAACCGGGACGTTAAAACTGCCGGTAGAGTTACTGTAGGTAACTTAGTAGTAGGTAAACTTTTAACTACTGCAGGTTCAGATACATGGCTTCATAATTGGCTTTATTCATGCCAGGATATGATTGCTGGTGGAGGTTTGGTACCAAGCCAATACTGGGAAAATGTAATCGTAAATGAACTTGCTGAAGATGGAGTTTCCGTACTTAACACCCACCTCTTCGAAGAGGTATGGCCATGTAAGATTACAGGATTAGACCTGGACAGAATGGCTTCAGAAAACACTATCGAAAGTATCGAATTCTCAGTAGGTACTGTAGATAAGTATTAAAAACGCTTAGTCTATTTTCACTAAGATTTTTAGGTGGGAGGGGTGGGATTCCTAGAAAGGGCTCACCCCTTTCTTGTTGTTACAGCGAACACTATGAACTAAAGTATAACCAAATAACTTATTTAAACATGGAATTAAATTGTAGAACACATGAGTTTATAACCCCATCAGGTTATAAATTCTCAATCAGGGAACAGAATGGTGCAGATGAGGATATCTTATCTAATCCTATGGATGTAAGAAACCTTATGAACCTTACTAAGTTCATTCAGGCAATTGTAGTTGATACCGACTTTACTCCTAATCGTAGATTAACGGTAGAGGATGCAGACCGTATCCCTTTGAATGACAGATACTGTATCCTATTCCAATCAAGAATCTTCTCACTTGGTGATGAAGTAGAATTTGAATATGATTGGGGCCAAGAAGGCGGAGTACAAACTTACGGTCAATCCTTAAGCGAGATGTTATTCGATAACTATGGAGAATTTCCTACAGAAAAGGAATTGGCCGAAAAACCAAACGCTATCCCTTATTATCCAGAACAAGGTAAGCTTACCGATTACGAAGTAACTCTATCTTCAGGTAAGGTAGTTAAATTTGATTTGCTTACTGGTGCAGGAGAAAGAATGTTGGTTACTTTACCAATAGAAAAACAAACTCGTAATGCAGCATTGATTGCAAGGAACTTACATCTTCAGATTGATGGTAAATGGGAAAAGGTAGAAAGCTTCCATTTATTCTCAGTAAGAGACATTGCAGAGATTCGTAAAACAATCTTTGCTTATGACCCAGTCTTCGATGGTAACACCGATGTAGAACATCCAAGTATACCTGGAAGAATTGATAAATATCCTATAATGCTTTCACCGACTTTTTTCTACCTGACGGAAGCGTAGACCACCCAGGTACATTCGTTTATATATGTAGAGCTGAGGTAGCCATTGACTATCTCAGCTTTTTGCGTCTTCCGTATCGAGAAAGGAAAAGATTTAAGGATATAGCCGATGAGTATTATGAAAACTTAAAAAAGAAAACTAGAAAATGATAGACAGAAGAAGCTTAGTCGAGGTCGGTGTTGCAATGGTATTAAGAGACCGATTCTCTAATGAGGCTGGCAGAATATCGAACTCATTTAGAACAATGATGAACGATATGAATACCTGGAATCGGGGTATTCAAATGTCAACTTCTAATGCTTTTGAGTTTGGAAAAGAATTGGTTGGAGGTATGGCAAGGGCCTACCAATATTCTGCAGGAGTATACGACCAAGTATTCTTAGCTTCTAAAATGTCTGGAGCTAATGCTGCTCAACAGGCAAGGCTAATGCAAGTAGCCAAAGAAGTCAATGAGGTAACTCCTCTTACTGCTGCAGATATTGCATCAGGCGAAAGGTACTTGGCAATGGCTGGTAACAATGTAGAGCAAATCGAAAGAATGATTGGCCCTGCAGCTAAGCTAGCTTCTATCTTCAGTATGCCTCTTGGTCAGAAAGGTGGAGTTGCTGACTTGATGACTAACATCATGCAGACCTTTAATATACCTTCACAGAATGCTACTCAGGCAGTAGACCAATTGGCAACTGCAGTAACCTCTGCAAATATTTCTCTAACAGACCTTGCCCAATCTTTCCAATATTCAGGAGCAGAATTTAGAAATGCCAAAATCAGTATGGGTGATGCAGCTGCAGCCATTGGAGTACTTGGTAATCAAGGTATCCAAGCTTCATCAGCTGGTACTGCATTAGCAAACATGATGCGCTATTTAACACTTTCCGTAACCGGGCAGAAAAAGGGAGGTGGTGAGATGCTAAAATCTTTAGGCATTGACCCAAAAACTCTAGTAGATGCCTCGGGTAATCTTTTGAGATTAGATAAGATTATATCTATATTGGGAGATAAACTTAGAGGTAAACGAGGAATAGATATCTCCTCTGCTCTGTTTAATATCTTTGGAGTTCGTGGTACAAGAGCTGCCTCAGCTTTACTTCAGGATTACTGGACTGGAGCTAATAAGCTTACTGAACTTATGGATAAGGTTGCAGGTGCAAGTGGTACAGTAGAAAATTTAACTCAAGAAAGATTACAAACTCCTGCAGGTATTATCGAACAGTTTAAATCAAACTGGGAGAACTTTATTGTAACTGCAGGTTCTACACTTGCCGAAGTTTTTAGCCCAGTACTTAAATTAGGTTCTGGTATCCTAAAGATTATTAACAGTATGCAAGAAACTTGGGCGGGTAAATTCTTGGTAAAGGTAGTTGCAACTGGTGCAGTAGTAGGTACTCTATATCAGGGATTTAAGTTTATTCAGGGTACTATCAAGATGATTAGTACCTTCCAGGCTTTAGCTACTTCAGAAACTAATGGTATGGCAGAAGGTATGGTAAGAACTAATGTTCAAGCTTCAATCCTTGAAGGTCACATGAGAAATATCTCAGCAATGATGATGAGAATGACTGCTATGCAAATGGCTCCAGGTAAATTCTTTGCATTACCAATGGGAGGTACCATAGGTAAAACCCGAAAAGGTACTGTAGTAGCAAGAGATGCAAGAGGAAGATTTACTTCAATGAGTACTCTTGCAGGAGCAGGGGTTGGAGCAGCAGTAGGTTCTACTGTAACTAAAACTGCAGGCCAACAGATTGCTAAGAAAGGTGCTATGGGATTTGGTGCTAGATTACTTGGTGGTAGACTTTTAGGATTCTTAGGTGGGCCTTGGGGACTACTAGCTTCTATAGCTATTCCTGCATTAATCGAAGTAATCGGTGGTCTTACAAATTCTGTGGATAAGAATACTGCGGCTTTAACCTCTGAAGAAACTAAAGCTTCCATTCAGGATAGAAATCAACAAGCTTTTGTTGATGCCGTTAGGAGTGCAATCAGAGATGGATTTAAGGATTCAAGAATTAATATATCAGTAGATGGAAATGAAGCTGGAGACTTTGCTCCTGGTGGCCAACAAGATTTTACTGGTATATCATTGGGATTAAACTAAACAATCATGGCAAGAATATTAAATCGGATAGCAGGTGGGGTTGTTGAAAAATACAATGACCTTACCAGAGATTCTGCAGGAGTTCTTACTGGCCCTTTAAATAAACTTTGGAGGGCCAGAATCTATCTCAATAGGGCAACTTCAACCTTGCCTAAAGATACTGCAGATAAGGGTAAAGTATATGACCCAAATAACCCATTCGGACCCAGAGCTAATTCAAAGAATCCTAAGTTAAATCAAAGGATTCAGGCTCAATATCGAATGGAATTAAAACATCAAATAGAAGGTGGAGTTCCATTTGGATACGAAGAAATGGACCCGGCTAAAGGCCAGAATGTTACGAAGAATAAAGAACTCTTCTTGGTAATGCCAGAAGTAAGAAACATGAATCAGGTAGTGATTTATAATCTTACAGCTAGCCCCTATCAATATATCACTCTTCAGAACAGACCACCTTCAATTGATTTCCGAGGAGAAACTACTTGGGCAACGATTAAATCAATGGGACGTAATACTCCCATGTACCATTATACTGGTAGTGAAGATATAATTCAATTCAATGTATCTTGGTTCTGTAATGACCCAGATAATCCAAAAGAGGTAATTACTAAATGCCGATTATTGGAAATGTGGACTAAGGCAAACTCTTATCAAGCAAGCCCTCCGATTTTAAAAATCGAGTGGGGTAGTTCTGGTATATTCGATAATCATCAGTACATTCTTACATCTGCAACCTATACCCTGAATAATTTCAGGAATGCTTCAAGGACTCGAGTAGCAGGTAAGTCATGTACAATTGAGGATTTAAAGTTATTGCCTGCAGCTGCAACTCAGGAATTAATCTTCAAAAGAGTAAGTGCTTATAACTTATCTTATCAGGATATTGTAACTGAAGAAGACTTAAAGAATACGAAAGGGATACAGATATGATAGACTTAAATCAATACATGACAGGAGCAAGTCCTTATGATGGAGCTATTGCTCTTAAGTATGATGAAGGAGATTATTCTTTAGAGGTAACTCCTCCTAATGTTCCTTATACAGATAACGATAAACAACATACTGTATTAGATGGAGAAACCCTACAGAGTATTGCTCATCGTTATTATGGTGATTCTGGTAAGTGGTACCTGATTGCTGAAGCTAATAATATCTTGAACCCTTTTCAAGAATTAGAACCTTATCAAATTTTAAGAATACCTATGTATGGCGGCAACTAGAAAACCTAACCAACCAATACTTTATAATGGAACAGCAACACCTTACATGGCTCTGTTCAATTCTGGAGGTATGCCTATAATGAATCCCATTACTGGCATACCTCTTGGCGCTTATATAAGTAATTGGAGCTACAAGTATGATGAGGAGAAAGAGAACTTAGCTACCATTACATTTGATACTGGAGACCCCGATACTGTAGATATCGAAGATCTCCAGGAAAGCTCAATTATTTACCTTCAGTGGGGATACATATATCCAGATGGTCAATTTATCTCTAGCCCAGTACGAAGTATCAAGGTTAGAGATTTGGATTGTGTATTCGATTCTACTGGTACTCATGTGACGATTAAGTGTATAGATACAGTTGGAGATTTAAGATTCCAACCACCTTATACTCATTCGGATTTATCAGAACACAGTTTATCCAACTTCTTGGATAATGGTTGTAATGATGATATAGGCGTAATCATAGAAATATTTCAGTAATGGCTAAACAAATAATAAGTAATAAAGTTTACGAGTCACTACAGGTCCCGACAGAACAAAGTCGAACTACTACTGGAAAGATACTTTACGCTAACAGGTTTAGTGGAGTAGCTCAAGTAGCTATGCCCAGTGATTTAAAGTCCTTGATAGATAGTGACTTGGGATTAATAGGAAATAACATCTTAGTTCAATTAGAACAAAAGATGAAAGGGTATGCAAATGGCCCTTGGTATATTGATTCCCGGGATGGTGTAATATACATACACAACCGTAAGTTTCAAGAAGAACCAGAATACAATTATATTTACCAATCAGAAAATGGGGAAGTACTTAGAGTATCATTCGCTACTCAGAAAGTAACCAAAAGGGTAAAGGCTCAATTAACTCAAGCCTTAGACCCAGAAGATAAAGGTTTAATTGTAGGTTCAACAGATATCACAGAACCTGAAAAAGAGAAAGAGGAAGTAACTTTACTCAAACCATTTGTAGCTCAAGTAGATAATACAATGGTAGTAAATTATGGTAGTGTACCTTACGAAGATTATCGTAGTCATCCTACTACTAATATTGCTGCCGAGATGGAAGCTGAACAAAGGTATGGAGCTAAAGCTCAAAAGTATAATTCTGCAATGAAAGAGTATGGTTCTCAGAAACCCTATGTTGCTTACAATGCAGGTAAACAAGAGGCTTTAGATAATCTGAGTACTGAGCAATATCGAGAAGCAATTAATACTGCTGTAAACAATTTACCGAACGATAAGAAAAGGGTTATTCAGCAAATCTTGAAGAACTCTAAGAACGGTAAAGAGTTAGAAAGTAATCTTAGGCAATTACTAGAAAACGAAAGATACCTATTTACTGGAGAATATAAAATGGAATACCTTGCAGAAGAATGGGTAGACCCAAGAGAATATGACCCAGAAGGTGGAACTATAACTCACATGGTGGATATCAGAACTTTTTCAAGTAATCCTTATGAAAAACAAATGATAGATAACCAATCTCAGAGAGGTATATCTGCAATGGAAAAGAATCCATATATTACTGTATACCCTGATACCTATAAAGTAGAGTATTCTGGAGATGGAGTTACTACACCCACTATGACTCGAAAGGTTAAAGCTAAAGTTAAGATACGAAGAATGAAGAAGGTACCATTCTTAGTACCAATCTATAAGTTATATCATAATCTCTTTAGTAGATACGGCGGAGCAGATAAGGTTACTTGGGCAATGAATGCTAATGCCAATGGAGGTCTTAAGATATCCGAAAGAAAGTTGGTATGCCAAATGACTGTAGTAGGTAGACCTTCATTACAATCTTCTCAGATAATATCTTTAGAGAATGTAGGAAAAAGGTGGTCAGGCTTTTGGTATATCAAGTCAGTACAACATTCAATGGATGCAGGTCAAGGTTATCTCTGTACATTAGACTTGGTTAAGAATAATGCAAGGGATGGACAGACTACATCTAAGACCCAACTTAGTACTCAGGACATTGTAAGTAATGATGCTAAGGATTCTGCTAAAACTGACTTTGGTAAGAACAAGAAGAATACTGCTAATGCTTCCGATATTGTACATGACTTTACCTACAATGAAGTAGTATACTTCGTAGAAAGATACATGGATGATAAGGGTAGAATTATCGATAAGAAAGGTGCAGGAGAGTTCTTACAGAATAAGTTCTATTATGATGAGATAAATGCTAAAGACCCTCAGGCTCTTGCTGCAGGTACAGTTCGTACAGAAGGTACAGTAGTAACTTCAAATGGTACAGCAATCTATGGTAAGACCAATGTGGTAAAGGCAGACCAATCGAAGGTTACTCCTTCTATGAAAGAAAGGTATAACTTTGATGAGTTTAATTGGGCAATGAAAGCTTATGAACGATATAAATCCAACAAGAAATAATGTACTCAACAGCTAGATTACTAACAGAAGAGGGTATCGAAGGTTTAGGTAGATACTACTCTATCTACCGTGGCATAGTGGTAGATAATAATGATACGGAGAAACATATGAACCGTATTAAAGTATGCTGTCCTGAAGTCATGGGTGGAATCATTACATGGGCTTTTCCTAAAGGCCAACATGGTTCTATCAACAATGGGTTCAAGTACTTAGCTCCTAAGGTTGGAGATATAGTATTTGTTACTTTTGAATTTGGAGACCCAACTAAACCCCTATGGGAATATCATGGTTGGGGACTACAACAAATACCAGACCCTTTGGATGGTCCTAATAAAATGGGTATTATAACTCCAGAAGGAAATGTAATGGTACTTGATGATGATAATGGAAAGCTAACTGTTTATATAAATGGAGATGTAGGCATTGCTGCTAAGGGAAACATTTCTATTCAAGCACAAGGAGATGTAAGTGTAGGTTCTGGTGATACAGTAATCTTAAATAAGGGAGAGAATCAAGGAGTAGTTAATATTAAAGAACTAACCGAGAAACTCAATAATACCATTAAAGAACTGGAAACTCTAAGAGCTCTATTCAATTCTCATGTACACTCTGGTGTAACTACTGGACCAGGTTCTTCAGGTCCTACTGTAACTCAAGCAAGTCAACCGTTCTCTACTTTCAAACAAGAAGATTATGAGGACACTAAATGTATACACTAATGGATAACTATCTTACTAACATCGTTGGAAAGGGTATGATATTCCCTATTCAACTTACGAGAAATGAAAAGGGTGAAACCGGTTGGTATCCCGTTAATGGTGATATGGCTTTGGTAAGAAATAATATAAGCTCTATAATGTATTATTTAATAGGACAACGATTTCGACAGGAAAACTTTGGGAATCGCCTATGGGAATGTATAGAGGAGCCAAATACACAAGCCCTAAGTTTTATTATTAAAGAGTTTATTAAAAGCTCAATTGGTGCATGGGAACAAAGGATTACCTTTAAAGGTATTACCGTTTCTAGACGAGGTGCTAAAATAAACATAGAAGTTCATTATGTAGTTAATGAAACTTCTACTAGTCAGTACCTGTACCTGACCTACGATAAAAATGAAAATTCATTAAACTCTTATTAATATGGGAATCACTAATAAATGGCTCAACCCTTATCAGAGGTCTTACCAACAGATTAAGGCCAAGCTGATAGAATCACTTACGAATATCAAAGACAAAGATGGCAATGTACTCGTAACTGATTACTCGGAAGGGAATATCTTAATCATTATCCTTTCATTATTTGCGGCAATTGCCGAAGTTCTTCACTACTACATTGATAATATGGCAAGGGAAACCTTCTTGCCTACTGCTCGTAAATACAGTTCAGTAGTTAAGCATGGTGCTTTGGTAGATTATCATGCAAGAGGTGCTATTGCAGCATCAGTAGATTTGGTAGTATCTCGAGATGTATCTGGAGATTCTATTGGTGCTAAGTTAACTATACCTTCTGGAACTTTATTCACAGACTCTAATGGTAACAAATGGCTATCATCTAGAGACGTAACTTGGTATGCTAATGTAACTACTTGTAAAGTTCCAGTTGTACAACACGAATTATATACGGAAAGCCAGATAAATGGTATGGTTATACCTTCAGATGAAAGGGTAACTATTACTCTTGGTACACTACCTAATGGTAAGTATTACGAACATGGAACTATGAGTATGAAGATTGGTGGAGAATCTTGGGTATTGGTAAACACCTTTGCTTACTCAAAACCAACCGATAAACATTTCATGGTTACCATAGATGAAGCTTTAAACCCTTATATCTTATTTGGTGATGGTAAATATGGACAGAAGCCAGCAGCTAATGCTAAGATATCTGAAGTTAAGTTCTACCTTACTACGGGTATCAATGGTAATGTAAAATCTGGTATGATTACTTCTGTACCTTCAGTTATATCTTCATCAGTAACGGATGCTACAGTATCTAATACTTATGCTGCAGGTGGAGGTTCATCATACGAAAATTTCAATATGCTTAAGGAACATATACCTTTGAGTGTAAAAACTATGGGAGTTGCTATTACCAAACAAGATTTCATAGACTTAGCTAAACTAGTTGATGGAGTTAGTAAAGCAAAGGCAGAATATGAATGTGGTAGAAAATTAATTGTTTACATATCTCCAGATAATGGTGCTACTGCTGACTCTAATCTTATTCAAAAGGTATATGATGTATTACATCAGAACTCACCTCTTACTACTTGGTTAACAGTTAAGTCTGCAGGTAAGGTAAACATTATCTTGGATGTAGAAGTTACAGGGAAGAAGTCTTATAAGACATCGGAAATACAATCTCAGATTCTAAGTGCATTATTTAATGCTTATTCTCCGGAAGCCTCCGATATTGGTGGCAGCGTAAGAATCTCCGATATCTATGCACTTATAGATAATCTTGAATCGGTAGATTATTTACACTTGAAGAAGTTTTATACTAAACCCTGGCCTACTACAGTATATGGTAACAAAGAATTAATCCTTGGTCAATTCCAATTGGATGAAGCTAATGGTAGTATGTCTTACTTTATCTCTTTTTCTTCGGGTACTCAATTTACAGTACGTTCAGTTAAGGGAGGCTTTTCTTATGATGGCCAAGTGGGTAAGACTACACAGATTAGAGATACTATAAATGGATTTGTATTTGCCTTGGATATCCAGAACAATGGTTATCAATCCGGATTTAGATATACCATAACCATTGCAGAACCCAACAAGGATTATACAGACCCAGGTTATAATATTCCGGTATTCGAAGACTCAAGTCAGTTAACACTTAAAGTAAATGAAATCGTATGACAAATCTTAAAAACCTAATTGATTTCTTACCTTTCGAATTTAAAGAGCAAGATACTTATAAAGTCGACGGTAAGGGCATATTAGAAAGATTTCTAGAAATTTGTGGTAACTATTTCCAAGAAGATATAACTAAAGATATTGATAATATTCTAGATATAATCGATATCGATAAAACTCAGCAGAGGTATTTAAATTACCTCTGGGAGTTCTTGGGAGCATTACCATTTGCTAGAACCGGAGAACACAAGGGAGTTCCCAACTTAAGTGATGAACAGATTCGAACTATCTTAAAGTATTCAATCTCATTACTTAAGATTCGTGGCTCAAGAAAGTTCTTCGAAATTCTTTTTAATATGTATGGGCTAACCTGTACAATTACAGACCCAACCGATGGAGAGATGGATAAATGGGAAAAGGTAGACCCCTTATATGATACCGATTATTCTCAGTACGACAAATACAACTATGATAAGATTTATGGTTGTGCTCAATGTATAGAGGTAGGTATTTCTATAAGCGGTCATGGGTTTACTTCCCCCACTCCAGAGTTCAAAGCTTTCAAACAATCAATTGATAAGTTATTCGATAGATTCTTACCATACAATGTATCTGGGAAGATTGCTTATGGATTTGATTTGGCTTACAATTATAAAATTGTAGCTGAACCTCTTATCAGTCCTGCAAAGATTGTAACAGGACATATAACAGAAGTACCCATTAGAGTAACCGTTACTTCTGATTACGATGATGCCGATTTAAGATATCAGGTAACTGGATATGACCCCTCTGAGAATAAGTGGAGCTCAAAGAAATACGAAAGTGGTTCTATTTTCTATGCAAGAAAGGGTGACCAAAGATATTATTTCCGAAGTGTAGGAGATACTTCAGTAACTACCTATGTAGATATAGGTTTAGAATATTACACTAAATCTTATCACATATATGTCGACTTGGTAGAAGGAGGAACAGACCCAGATAATTTAGTAATTACAGGTACTAATCCAGTAATCAAAGTAAGGGTAACTGCAAATATGAATTATCAGGGAAATATTAAACCTGTATCCGTACAGTTACTTAATACCTATGAAACTAAAGATTCTGGTTCTGTTTGGGAAATAATTTCTGCAGGTACTTACGAATGGGTTATTGCAGACTTTCCTGCAAAGAAGGTTACTCTAAAGGTAACGGCAATTGCTACTAACTATACGGTATTCTGTGAACCTCGGAATATAAATCTTACCAACGGTGAAAAGTCTTTGATAACTATTCGTTCTTCAGATCCTAACGAAGATACAAGTCAACTTATTGCCGTATGTATTTCAGACCCAGGTATTTTAGTTCGTAATGGTCAAAGATGGGCACCAACTACTACTGGTACATTCCAATTTAGATGTACTAAAGATGACTCAGGTAATGCTAGTAATTATGGTACAGTAGTAGCTTACAGATTAGGTTATACGATTAACTACGATATAGGCGTATCAAACAAACGATTAAACCTAAATACTCAAGGTTCTGCATCAGTTAATCTTTGGGTTACATCGGGTATTTATTATTCTACTTTCGAAAGTGCAAACTTAGGTAGTTATTTTGATACCGAAGTGACCATTTACAAAAAGAATACCCAAGGTATTTGGGTAAAACTTGGTACTTTAGAATTAACTAATCGCTATGTAGTTGGTCCTGATTTCTACTATGGTAGAAGTACAGAATACCAATTTAATGAAGCTGGAAGTTATAAATTTGAATCGGTGGGTGATGCTAGTAAGTCTGTAGAAGTAGAAGTACTTGCTTATATACCTACTCCTCAATCCTACTTGTGGTTAGAACCTTTGAATGAAGAGGATGAGAATTGGTATGAATTAGAACCTTACTCTGAAGCAGATGCAGGAAAGTATATCAAGGCAGGCTATCAATTAACCAAATCCAAGAATTGCCAATTCTACCTACGTTGGGGAGATGGTGGTAATATGATAACTGGGATTGACTTAGAGGGTTCATCTGAGAAATACAATTCGAACACTCTTATCACTTTCGATAAAGTAGGTAATTATGAGTTTTATTATCAAGGTTCAGTAGTAAGCCTTACGATTAAGGATGTTATATCTAAGTATATTTTAACTTGTAATCCAGTAAGTGCAGAACTAAGCAAAGATGTACAAGAAGTATCTACTATCGTAACCTGTACTTCAGATACTGGAGAAGTTTCAGATATTGTATATGAGACAGCTCCGGATGTGGTTCATCCAAGCCCTTATCAATTCTTTACTAATTTACCAGGTAAACATACTTTCTATGTGAAAGCTAATCCTGCAGTTAAAGTAGTATTCATAGTAAACCTGTTGGATGTAGTTGATAAGACAGAACTTACTTGGGAATCCAATGATATTTCGGAACAAGGTATTAATATATTAGTTCCGGAAGGAACAGAATGGTCACTTAAAATAGAATAAACAAAATGGAAAGCAGATCTTTTAACACATTATTTAAAACTGGTATCATTGGATTCGCTTCTGAATGTTATGCCATTATCTTTGATTTGAGGTGGATGATTTTATTAGCCTTTGTACTAATACTTACAGATTTTTGGTTTGGGATATCTGCAAGTAGGGCAAAGAAGATTGAAATAAGAAAATCTAGAGCCGGGAGAAGAACTCTTAATAAAATCATTGATTACCTGTGTTACATCTTACTGGGTGCCGTAATAGGTAAAGCCATCGGAGAACCTTACGGATTAAATCCAATAACAGTATCTATAACGGTAATGGTATTATGTTACTGTTTTGAAATAGATAGTATTTATAGTCATATCTGTACTTTACATGGTGTAGAAAAGAAGTACAGTATCTGGTCTATCTTTTGGAAATTGATAACCTTCAAGTTCAAGGCTGTAGGAGAGGCTTTCCAAGATATGAAAAACCAATCGAAAGCATATAAGAGTAATAACAATAACGAAAATACATTATGAAAACCTATTTTGATTATGAAGGTATAATAAAGTCTAAGGATGCAGCTGAAGCTATAGCTGCACCAGTAGGCATTGGCCCATTTTGTGGATTTGGTTCTGCAACGATTGTAAATAATGCAATCACTCTCTTGCCTAATGGAGAACCTACTTCTCCTGCATATCAAGCAATAAAGGATAGAATCCTTTCAAGGTATATGACTAAAGCTGCAGATTCTGGTGAAGGACCAGATACAAATTTTGGTTGTATAGCAAGGGATGGTACAATCTATATTTCTGATAGTGCTAATATTAGTATACCTAATATTGAAGGCTCAAAGGGTTCTAATGAGGATGTGATTGTATTTGCTTACCATACACCTTTGGAAGAGCCTGTACAGAATCCAGTACAGTTCAGAGCTTTCTGGAATGAATCTAATTCGTTCTATTCTCTGTACAAGAAATCAGTAGACCCATTATACCCAACACCCAAGGTTTCTAGAAACCTGTCAAAAACAAATGTATTAGAAGATAATGAATTATCATATGAGTCTCTAGTGAATAGAGCTATGGCTTCAGTATCTCAAGGTTTGGTAGACAAATCCTCAATGGTATTAATTGGTATATATGGGCAAGGTACTAATTCAATGGATAACTCAGTAGAGAAATATTCTATTGTTCCTTATGCAGGAAAGTTTCCCCAACCAGTAGAATATAATACTGCTATCCATGGAATGCAACAAGCCAATATAGAAACTCTCTTACGACTATTGCAAGGATTCCCAAACTTTGATATCAAGGCTTACATTGATGAAAAGCTTGGTGGTATGGCAGGAGCTAATATACCAAGAGGATTAATTGCAATGTGGAATGGAGTTTCCGTACCAGAAGGCTGGGCTTTATGTAATGGTCAGATTGTAGAAGATTTACAAACACCAGACTTATCAGGTAAATTCATTGTAGGTTGGTCATCCGGTAATGAAGATTATAATTTGATTGGTAATACTGGTGGCCAAGAGAAAGTAACTCTTTCTACTCAGGAGATACCTTCTCACGTTCACAACTTTGCAGATGCTTACTTTATCGAGGCTCATTCAGATTTGGTGGGAGCTAATGGTACTCAATGGATTGGTAATAACCTTTCTGGTAGTAATAAAACTGATAAAGATAATTCTTATGTATGCCTATGGGACCATGATACCAGGGCTGCAGGTGGAGGTCAACCTCACGAAAATAGGCCACCTTACTACGTACTGGCATACATTATAAAACTATAATATTATGGCTTAACTACTTATATTGTTGACAAAGAACTTTTAATTTATGGATTATAGGAGAGGGACGTTGGGAAACGCCCCTTTTCTTTTGTGTTTAGTAGTGAAGTTCTTCTTTAGCTTTCTCTTCCCAATATAAGATATCTTGTTTGAGTTCTCCTATGTATTTAACCGACTTCTTAGTTCTAGGCATATCAAAGAACTCAACCAGCATTATATTGGTGATTCTTTCTCCATCTTTAATCCGTTCTTTAATATAAGGAGGTGGAGTAAGTAATACTTCAAATACCATATAAGCATCTGGAGATAATTTCTCTTTCATATACTTATATAATAATTCAAGCATTTCTTCCTTAGCCTTAACCTCTTCATCGTCATCTTCTAACTCTTTATCATTATCAAATAAGTCTTCAAGTTTAAATAGGTTCTGATTGTATTCTGCAATCTCTCCATAGGCAAATCGAAGAAGCTTATTCTTAAATGTAGCAAGAGAAGAAAGGATTCTTGCTTTAAGATGTTCTTCACTACAAGTACCGTAGTACTTATTAAAAACAAATAACATTTTATCCCAGAAATAAGAAGATATTATATCTGGCGTAAGGTTAAACCTTTTGTAATCAATCTGTTTGGTAAGGTTCCGAATAACTGGCTTACAAACTTTATACAGCCTATTAAACATGGCTTCATCATAATCCTGCATAGGTTTTAATCTATGAAGCTCTGAACCATTATTACCATTGGTCTTTCTCATATCTTTATAAATATTTCGTTAATGCAAATATATAAATTTATTCATTATATAATATAAGAATATCAAAAAATTTCACCGAACGGCTGAGGATAAGAAGACTAGATATTGTGGACATGAGTTCAGAACTACATGAGGACTATCAAAATCTATTAGTATATAATATTGCAATATAATAATGTATGAAAAAGAATAAAATTAAATTTAGCTTTGCCCCTGACTTTCAGTTAGAGATTCTCAGGTTCATCATTCAAGATAAGGAAGGAGGTTTAGTATTAAGCAGAATAAAACCAAGCTACTTAGTACTTATCGAACATTCCTTAATTTGTGAAGGTATACTTAAATACTTCAAGAAGCAAAGAAAGATACCCTCACAGAATGTCCTTAAACAAGTACTCAGAGAAATGCTAGAATCTAAAAACTATGTTGACCTGGTTACTAAGGATGATATCCCAAACATCGAGAAGGTTATCAAAAATCTTTATTCAATTCAATTATCTGATTCAGAATATATTAAAGAGAAAATCTATCAGTTCTCTACTTATGTTGAAATGAAGAACTTAAATGATTCATTCGACTTAGATAACTTTGAACAGTACGAAGAATATTCTAGAAAGGTAGAGAAGGTTTTACAAAGAAGTAGACCTAAACAGGAGGATGAACCTTTATTCATGATTCGAGATGTTACTGAACGTCAATTTAAAAGGCAGGCAGAACCCTCAGTAGTACCATGCCCATTTAGGCAACTAAACGATTTAACCAATGCGGGAGGATTCCCAGGTGCATCAATCAATGTAATCTTGGATAAACCTAAAGCAAAGAAAACATTCTTCATGGTTAACCTTGCAAGAGGTTACCTTAGAATGAAGAAGTCAGTTTATTATGTGGATACAGAAAATGGTCAAGAACAAATCATGGACCGTTTCATTCAATCCAGTATCAATAAAACTAAGAAGGAATTATATACTGGAGATTATGATAAACTCGAGGCTAAGCATTTAAGAAAACTTGCAAGGTTTGGAGTTGAATTAATCGTTGAAAGAGTACCTGCATTAATTACTGACTGCAATTATATAAGGGAGAAGATACTTACTCTTAGGAGCCAAGGGATTGATATTAAGGTATTGATGGTTGACTATGCAGGGAAGCTTGCTTCTATTGCAAAGGATAAAGAGGATTTTGATAGAATCTCAAATGTATATATTGACTTACAGAATCTTGCTGAGGATTTGCATTTAGATGTTGTATGGACTGCTCATCATATTACTCGTGAAGGTAAGAAACACCAAGCAACTAAATATGATGAGAACGATATATCTGGTTCTATTGCCATTGTACGTAATGCTCAATTCATTATGGGTCTTAACAGTACAGAGCAAGAAGAGAAAGATAATATCCTTCGTTCAGAGATTGTAGTACAAAGGGATGGTCTTCCTTCTGGTAGAGCCTTATTTAGGTGTGATGTAGAAAGGCAAAGATGTACAGAGTTTACTAAAGAACAAAGAAAGAATTATGATGAAGTATATGGTAAGAAACTTGAAGAATCTTTTAAGAAAGGTAATCCTGATGCTGATTCCAAGAAAAGAGCTAATAATAGTGGAGATATATAAATGCAAACTCGGTATTCATGATTGGGTAACCGAGCATTGGTGGGAAACCCGACAGAAACCTCGAAGAGCTATATTTTCACACAAAGGAGGTAGAAAGAGGGCTCAGTATTATAATAAGTATTGTACGAGAACCTATTGTAGAATTTGTGGTAAAAAGAAAAAGAGGAATGAGAACTAAAAATGTAGAAGTAGTAAAAGACAGATGGACTGATGGATTAGCTTTAGAAATATCTCATAATGGTTGGCAAACAACTTCTATCAGTAACTTAGACGTTGAGGATTTGAAAAGAATCCGAAAGGTAATTCGTAAAGCAATTAGAAACCATGAAAATAACAATAACAAGAGACGGTAATGTATTTAAAGATAATATCTTACTAAAACCCAGATTAATTAGAGGGTATGTTAGTTAGAGATATATGTAACAAATATTCTATAGGGCATACCACTTTAAATAATTACTTACGTAGGTTAAATATAGTTAGGCATAGATGAAAATTACTAATAAATTTAAATCCCAGTTAAAAACCTATTTTATCAAGAGGTTAGGTGCTTTTGAATATCGAAGAGGCTGGATGAAACTCCCAGTATGCCCATACTGTCATAGGGAATTAAAGATGGGAGTTAACTTATCAATGTATAGAACCAATTGCTTTAGATGTAATGAACATCCGAATCCTTCTCAATTGGTTATGAATATAGAAGGATTCGATACATACCATGAACTAATTAATTTCTTAAATAGTGGAAAATTTGATGAGCTTGAATTTCACGAAGAAAAGGTTGAACTTGCAGAAGCTAAGCCTTTGTATTTACCCGAAGGATTTAGAATCCTTAACATTGGCCAGTCACAAGTTGCAAAAAGCATTAGAGGATATGTCAAAAGCCGTGGCTTTGTCATCTCTGAGTTGTCTAAGCATGGAATTGGCTATGCGACAAAGGGGGCTTACTTTGGGTACCTCATTATACCCTTTTATTACAGAGGACAACTTAGGTATTACAATGCTAGAAATGTTATCGGCAAAGGGCCCAGATATAATAACCCAGACAAAGATATCACCGGTTTGGGAAAACAATTTATCATCTTTAATCATGACGCATTGGAGATGTATAGGTCGGTATACATCTGTGAAGGTGCACTCAATGCTCTCACAATCGGGGATAGAGCAATTGCCACAATGGGTAAAGCTATTAGTCAGTACCAAGTCAATGAATTACTTAAATCCTCATGCGAAAGATTTATTATATTGCTGGACCCAGATGCCAAGAAATACGCAATTAATCTTGCGCTCAAACTCGTTGCCTATAAAAAAGTCAAGGTGGTGTTTTTACCAGAAGGAAAAGATGTAAACGATTTAGGGAGAAAGGAAACTCTTAGGTTAGTATATCAAACAAGGTATCAAAGTTATCAAGATTTAATTCAAATCCGAAACTCTTTGGAGTAAGGATTACCTATTATATTATATAACTTAAAATATTAATGATATGATGAAGATAATCGATTATGTAGTTAAGACTTCAATAGTTTTGGCTGCTCTTTTAATTATGGGATATTTCTTCCCAGTTGTAAGTTGGTTTGAAAAACCCCAACCAAGGAAGAATATGGTTTTCAGATGTGAGATGGTTGATGGTAAAGTTAGGGATTATACTTTAAACTTACCCGAAAATGTTACTTGGTATGTAGGTACCAATAGAGGTTCATATTATGTATCATTTGGTTCTCCCACTAAAAACCTTTATGGGAAGAAATGCCCAATAGATAATAACGAGGGTTGTATTAATGGTGTTTTAGTTTATAATAGAGTAAAATGAGAGAACCCAGTATTCACATTACTAAGTCTCAATTTGAGGAAATATTAAATACCTTAGAGGTAGATAACTTCCCAGTTGAGGCTTTTTTTGTTATTGCACGAAAAGAGGCAATAAATACTAGAGCAGTGGTTGTTTCTAATAAAGGGACAACTAAGAAAGTAACTAATATATTACTAGCATCTAAGGGTAATGCTTCCCTTGTTGCCGATATATTATATGCTACTCGTATAAAGCTTAAGCATAGAGGAGTTCGTAAAATAAACGAAAGTAATACAAGGGAATGGGCTTTATGTAAAAAGCTTGCTGAGATATGTAATACCTTTTGTGAGGATTTTAAATTTGATACTCGGGAAGGATTTATTAAATACATTGAGACTGGTTTAAAGAGGATGACAGATTATCGTAATGTTATGCAAAGGTTAATATCCATGCAGGATAACATTACTAATCAAACAGAAGCTGAGATTAAATTACAGTCAGCAGATTTAGAACTCACTGCTAAGGTACATGATTACTTTGTAAGTAAGATTGCTAAAGCAACTGGTATATACGAATCATATGAAAAGAATCCTGAAAAGTATGTTCACTTTGCTTATGTAGCAGCATTCTTAGAGGAAGAAGGTTGGGATTATAAGGATTTCATAGATGCTCAGTTTGAATCTCTAGCATGGTGTAATGGTCTACCCGATATTGCTCAATTATATACTGATAAAGCAGTAGAAAGGTATAATAAGTATTTATATAAAAATAAGAATAAAAAATCCTTAGAGGAACCTCAAGTTGAGGGCTCTCTCTGGGATAAGATTAATAATTAAAACATAACGTTATGAAAGCTTTAAAATTTTTAGGTAACAGAGTAGAGGATGCAGCTAATGCTTTTATTGATGTCCTCAAGTATTCGGACCAGTCAGTAGATTATCCTGATTTCAAGGACATTGAACCTTGGCCAGAGGATATTGTTAATATGTTCAAGGATGCACTAAAGGATAAATCTTTCTCTGAGATTAGTGCTATCCTTATGTATACTCAACAGTCGTCAAGGTTTGAACCCATTGCAGAGTTAATGCTTGGTATTGGTTTGGTAGAAATGAGACATTACGACAAGTTATCGGATTTCTTACAGAAAGCAGACCCTCATGAACAGGATTCTGTTATGGATATCTATCCTAAAGTGGAAATAGGTTTTTCTCCTGAAAGTGCTTTGAAGATTGCCTGGAACTCTGAGATAGAGACCATTGGCAATTATAAGAAAATTATGAATAGTCTAGCCTTATATAGTGAACGGGCTGATTATGATGATGTGATGTATTTGTTGAATAAGTTAATTGCCGATGAAGAACATCACATTAAGCTTATCAAGGAAGCTATGGGAGTAGATGATTCTACTAAGAAAGGTGTAACTGTAATTATCAAATGAGTAGGATAATTATACAGAATGGGAATATGTGCGAACTAGACTTACCTCTTAAGTTCGCACAGAAACTCTATGCAGAGTTTGCCATTCGTCATCCAAATGCTTTCTACTTACGTACAAGGCAAAGAGGTATGCAGAACTGGGATGGTAAGATTCATTATATTAATAAGCATGGTGAATTTAAGATAGGTTTACTTCCTGCAGTATATGAAAAGTGTATTGAGTATGGAATTAAACCTAAAGTTGTAGATATGCGACAACCATTACCTAAAGTCAATGGAGTTGTTACGAAAATAGGAGAATATAAACTAAGACCAGAACAAGAGAAAGCCGTTAAAGCGGTAATCAATAACAAAGTAGGTAAGGTACCTTTTCAGATTGGTGTTTTAGATTACACCGTTAATGCAGGTAAAACTCTTATCATGTCGTCTTTATATTTATCCTATAAGAAGCAGTTAAAGACTTTGCTAATAACTAATGACTCTGACTGGTTGAATCAAGCTAGAGATGAATTTAAGAGATACCTACCAGGAGAACAGATTACATTTGTTCAAGGTAAAGTATTAAACTGGAGCAATTTTACCATTGGTATGGTTCAATCTATTTCTCGTAACATGAGATTCTATCAGAATGAATTAGCAAAGGTAGATATGGTTTTGGTAGATGAGGCTGACCAAGCAGGTAGTAAGCAATATCAAAATGTACTTACTCGTTTATTTAATACCAGAGTTCGTATAGGATTATCTGGTACCATTTATATGAGTAAGCTTGCAAAAGACAAAGTAAAGAATATGAATCTTGAAGTATTCTTTGGTAAAGTACTTGCAGAGTTTAAACTTAAGGACTCTATCAAGAAAGGTTATTCAACTCGTACAATCGTAAAGATGGTACCAAGTAAACCTTGGTATGGTAATTGGGAATCAGAAGAAGTATCTTATAAAGAAGTATATGATGATTCTATTACCTTCAATAAATATGCCAGAAAGATGGTTTATGACAGACTTAAATGGAATATTAAACAAGGTAGATATCCTGCACTCGTAGTATGTAAATTTATTGCACACTGTGAGAAATTATGCAAATACTTTAAAAAGAAGCTAGGAAGTAAATATAATATTGCCTGTGTGCATGTAGATACTCCTTCAAAGATAAGACAACAAATAATGAAAGATTTTAGGGAAGGCAAGATTGATATCCTGGTATCAACTACAATCATTGCTCGAGGTAAAAACTTCCCTAAGCTTAGGTATTTACTTAATGCAGCATCAATGGATAGCCAGGAAAAATCTATTCAGTTCCTTGGTCGTTTGGTTAGAACAGATTCCTCAAAGAAAAAGGTTTATCTTGATGACTTACATTATCCAGGTCCTTATCTTAATAGGCATGGTAAACATAGGAAGCAGTATTATCAAAAACAAGAATTGAAAGTTATTCTGTTAGAGAAGATATGGAAGAATCACCCTATTCACTCTTTATAAGAATACCTTACTTAAGTAGACTTATAAGTACTATGAGTAATTACTTTTCTCCGTAGGAGGAAATAATTACATCCTTATTAGGGACATAGGGCATTAATCATTAAATTAAAAGATATGGGATACTTACTACTAATACTAACAGTACTGGGAGTGATAATCGGAATACTTTATCTCTATTCATCTCAGTATGATTACGATGTATATAAATACAAATGTCATCATTGCAAGAAGAAATTCAAGGAAAGCGATATAAAGGATTTAAGAGGTCCTTGGCATACTAAGGATTGGACTTGTCCTCATTGTAAATATCAAAATGTAACACTCAAAAGTTATGATTACTAAATTATATAAGAAACTGGTTAATAAGATAATCGGAGAGGAACTTATTCCTCTCCATGTCTTTAATTGTAGTTCATTAGTATGGATATCAAATATACAATCTATTCAGGTAATACCCAATGAGTATAAGGTATATTTTGATTTATCTTTCTGTTCAGGACTGCAAGTTAGGGTACTAACTTATACTAACACTCGTTACTCACAACACTTGGGTGATATCAGGAAACTATTTATAAATGCAATTGGACATTCCTACTTACCTCTGTATGAGTCGGAATTGAAGATTGAAGATTCAGTTATAAGACTAATAGAAAAAAGAATAGATGATTAATTATGGCAAAGAAAAAACAAATGCTTCCCGACTTAACCAAGCAGGATATCCTAACACCCTTGGATATCTCTCAGTTGGGAAGTAATGGAGACCCATGCTTTGGTATTGGGTATGATTTATCCACTAAAGAATGTAAATTATGCGGAGATTCAGAATTGTGTGCATTCAAGATGTCCCAGAACTTGAACATTACAAGGAAAGAATTAGAACAGAAGAATCAATACAAAGATATGGATGTATTAGAAGACACAGTTGGTATCAAGAAATTCATCCGAAGCTTGATTCGGAAAGGGAAAGACAGAAAAGAAATTATCTCAAAGACAGTTGAGAAATTCGAAGTACCTAAGAAACGTATTAGAGAACTTTATAAAGAATGCAATGGGAAAAGTAGGTAAGTTAAGAATGATATGGGCAATGTTTAAGTTATATCTTAATAACCCAAATTATTATGTACGGCAGGACGATGTTCTTGCTGATTTGTTTATGCAGGGTGAATATGACGTAGAAAGATTCTGTCATTCACTCGGAGTAACTCCTCAAAGAGGATTAACCTTTGGACAACTTTTAAAACAATGTAATATATTATGAACAAATTTAGATTTATTAAAGTAAGAGACGTAAAGACTCCATCGAGAGGTAATGCAGGTGATGCAGGTTTGGATTTCTATGTACCAACTGATTTATACCCTGATGATATTCATAACAAGAACGAATTTGATTCAAATGGGTATATTTTAGATATGCCATTTAATGAAAATTTCGTAAGGCATATATCTTTAAAACCAGGTCATCGTATACTTATCCCATCTGGTATCAAAGGTTTGTTAGAACCTCCTGCATCTATGTTAATGGCAGCAAACAAATCTGGTATAGCTACTAAGAAAGGGTTAATCTTTACTGCCGAGATAGTAGATTCTCCATATGTTGGAGAGATACACATTGGAGTATATAACACCTCTCAAGAAATTCAGGTTATAGAAGCGGGGCAGAAGCTGGTACAATTTATTCATGTACCCATCTATATCACAGAACCCGAGGAGATTCAATCAGAAGAATTTTATTCTGAATCTCAAATGTGGGGAACAAGAGGTGAAGGTGGATTTAATTCAACAGGAATTAAGTAATGGACATACGTAATATCAAGGAAATCGTACCTTCTTTAGAAGTAGGTACGTATTTACAAGCAATGTATTCTCTTTCGTTAGAACAATTAGACGGCTACCGGCAAATAGAAAAGCTACCCGATTACCCGGTTGATATCAATAATCATCAAAATCAGGTAGTTCTTAAGGATTTTATTGCCCGGGTTATCGAAGAACTAATGGAGGGTTATGAATCTACCTCTGAGGTAGTAAAGATATGCCACAAGTGGGGATGGAATATTGACCAGTTAACAGAGGATGAATATACTCAGGTACTCAACCATTTGCAGAATGCCAATGAAGAACAGGGAGATGCTCTGGGATTCCTATTCACTTTGTTCCACTTTGCAAATATACTACCAGAAGATATCTTCTCCTGGGGGACGTCTTACGTAGTCGATTACTCTGACTTCAAAGTAAAGGAATTGAAGGACGTAATTACACTGGGTATAGCCATGGTTACCGAAGGTAGTATTGGTTTAGTTAATCGGTTTAATATGATTGATGAAGACCATGAATCAGTAAAAGATTATACTCCTGGGTTTAATACCTTAAGTGAAGCATCTCACGAAGAAGAGAAGGTATTATTATTCAACGTAGTATATGAATTGAATATTGCAAGGAATCTTCTTAAGTGTAGACCTTGGAAACAAACCCAGGTAATGACTAAGGAATTAGATTTTCAGTATTCTTTGGTAAAAGCTTTCTACCTATATATGGGATTCTTGGGATTACAAGGATTTTCAGATGAATCAATCTACAGGTTATTCTTTAAGAAACAAAGACTTAACCTCTGGAGACAAAAAACAAATTACTAATGAGTGGATGGAATAGAAAATTAGAGGGTCTTCAATCGAATACAGAGGAGACCCTCCACTCTTTGGAGTTTGCTACTTCACAAGAGGCATGGGAGAAACTGAACGAGGCTTTCTTGAGATTAGACCCCGTTCTTTTTGATAAGGGTGCTACTGCAAACAGTGGAGTTGCAGTAGCATATAATGTGTTTATAAAAATACGTAAAGCATGGGTAGACCCAGATTTTGATTATGGTAGGTGTTTTAATTACAAAGAAACTAAGTGGACGAGCTTATTGAATAATTATATTGATTTTAATAAGTTAGACCTCTTACGTAGCAAATTAAGAATCCTGAAGAACAAGTATAATCAGAATTACAATGTTACATATATGTTTAATAATCATCATGATAACGGTAAACAATGTTTAATTGCTGCAACTTTTTCCAAGAGATTTCAGGAGGACATCCCAGTTATTACAATGGTAATCAGAGCATCAGAGATTACAAAGAGGTTAATATTCGACTTCCTATTAATTCAACGGATGGCAGAATATGTGTATGGGCCGGACCAGTCAGTACAAATCAACCTATTTGCGACTCAAATGTATGGGAATGTAGAGACACTCTTAATGTACTCAGCTTATAAACCTCTAAAGAAAGTAATCAAGGGTATAGGTAATCCTTGGACTAAACGGGTTAAGGAAGTATATAACAAAATCCTGAACGGTACAGAAAAGGAATGGTCATCATTCAAAGTATTTTTCAGAAGTTTCAAGGTACTACGGCCTGACTTGTATGAATACCAAGCTTTGTTAGCAAAGGACTTGCTATTAGAATATGAAGACATAGAATATCCAGAAAATGTGATATCCTATTCTCAACGTAAAGCATATAAGAAGAAACTTTTAAAGAAACAGAAGAATGAGAATCTACAGTAATTCTTTTGAGTTAATGTCAGAACTTGGCAGAGAACTCAACAGTTATGGTCAAACTGTAAAACCAAAGACCTATCAGAATAAGGTAATTGAAGGTAATGAGGATTTTATTACAAAAGAACTCATTTGCCAACAATATTGTTTAACTTCACTTGGAGACCCAGTATGGTTATTCATATTCTCTCATTCAAAGGAATGGGCAGATGCCGAGTTTAAAGAAAGAATTGGTTGGTATGATTTAAATCCAGGTAAAGCTTGGGAATTGAGAAAAGATTTATGGGAACAGTTTTTGGTGAATGGTAAGTTTGATTACACCTACCCAGAGCGTATTTGGAATTCGTTAGACATTTATGGTAGTACTTCTTTTAACTGTGATTCAGCAATGCAATCAGTTATTGAACTTCTTAAGAGGGATAATGATACTCGTAAAGCAGTACTCCCTATATTCCATGGTACAGATTTAAGATTCCTTGATGGAAGTAAACGTATACCTTGCTCAATGTATTATGATTTCCTTATTCGTCAAAATGGTAAAGGAGAGAAGGTATTACATATTTGTTATCACCAAAGGAGTTCGGACTTTGTTACTCACTTTGGTAATGATGTATATCTTGCATGGAGACTTATGGAATATGTAGCTAAAGAGGTTGGAGTTAAACTCGGTTACTTATATCATACAATTGATTCTCTTCATTCTTACAAGAAAGATTGGAAATACCTAAATACCAATCTTGAAGATTTACAGGACTCATTCTAATATTAGAGGGATGTATCTACTACAGGTGGGTATGTCCCTCTTTCTATTTATAATATATGGAAACGAGATATAAGATAATTAAGAATAAAAGAGAACTCAAGAAACTTATTGCTTGTTGTAAATCAACTGGTTATGCTTGCTGTGACTACGAAACTAATGCTGAACCAATCTATAACAAAAGTTTCAAACCAACTATACTCTCAGTATCTTGGATGCCAGGATTTGGTGCTTCTATCCCATTAGACCACTTTGAAACAAAAGATTATACATCTCCAGGGTGGAATTGGAAGAAGATGCTAAAGAAATTTGGGGAAGAAGTAATTGAGGATTACGAAATAACTAAGGTTGCATGGAACTGGAAATTTGATGACCAGATTAATCAAAAGTATCACATCTATTATAGAGGTACTTGCCTTGATGGAATGCTTGCAAAATATGTTCTCAATGAGGAAAAACCACATGACCTAAAATCAATGGTTAGAAGATATCTACCAGAACATGGGGATTATGAGAAGCAAGATAAATTCGATAAGATACCCTGGGATAAAAAAGAATTAGACTCACTTTGTCATTATGGATGTCAAGATACAGATTATACTCTTAGGTTAATGATATTCTTTGAGAAAAAGTTAATTGACTTAGGTATGTATTCGGTATTTCGTAATTTATTTATGTGTAATTCCCGGGTATTAACTTCGGTAGAGAAAGAGGGATTATATCTTGATACGGAATTTAATCAGAAATTGCTTGAGGAATATAAACCAAAGATAGATGCTGCTAGACAAGCAATCTATGATTTACCAAGGGTAAAGAAGTTTACCAAGAAATATAATCAAGATAAAATAGAAAGGTATATCGAATCTATTGAGGCTGAACTTGAAGAGTTAGATTATAATGACCCAAAAGATAAACGTAAGATTGATTCAAGGGAACAAAAGATATCAAACATTCGTGCAGGTATATTCACTACAAAGAAAGAGCAAGAACTTATAAGACCTCTTAATCTTGGTAGTCCAGTTGATTTACCCCAACTTATGTATTCAGATTCTGGTTTTAAATTCCCAGTAATTAAAAATAATGAATCGGGTAAGCCAAGTACAGATGAAGATACTTTGGTTGAATTAAGGCTAACAGTAAAAGACCCAGAATCTCCAAAAGCTATATTTCTTGATAAACTACTTGAATTAAGGGGTTTACAGAAAATGTATACTACCTATATTGAGGGTTGGCATGAGAAAGTTCAAGATGATTCTCGATTACACGGTAGGTATAATATACATGGAACCGATTCTAATAGATTTAGTTCTGCTGACCCAAATATGCAGCAAATACCCAAGACATCAGTAGACCCAAATATTAAGAAACAATTAGTTGCTCCTCCGGGTTATTTATATATGGCATTCGACTATTCTCAGGCAGAGTTAAGAATGATGGCACATCTATCGGGTGATGAAACTTATCTGGAAGCTTTTGCTAAGGGAGTAGACCCTCACCTTGGTATAGCAGCAGCAAAATATGGGGTTTCAATTGAGGAAGCAAGTAAAGCTTATGAGGATGAAACACATCCTGACCATAAGCTTTGGAAGGTAAGGAGAAAGCAAGCAAAGCAAATTGCATTTGGACTTATTTATGGGATTGGAGATGCTTTGCTAGCAGTAAAATTATCAGACCCAAAAGCTGGTATTATAGTTACCAAGGAGGAAGCTCGTAAAGAGATGGATGAGTTCTTTAAGAAACATCCTAAAATACTTAAATTTAAAGAGAAGCAAGAGAAATTCCTTCGTAAGCATGGATATTATACCCAATTATTTGGTACTAAACGAAGACTCCCACAAATATATTCAAATGATAAGCAAGAAGTTGCTTATGCCATTCGTTTAGGTCTTAACTTCCCATGTCAAGGTGCTGCAGCAAATATGACAAATTTTGGAGCTATCCTTGTTTATTGGTTAATGAGGCAAGGTAAATTGCCCCGTATGCTTGAAGTAGCAACTGTTCATGATGCAGCCTATTTTTACTCAAAGCCTGAATATATTAATACTTGGACTGTTTTTAAAATATGGGATATATTGAGAAACCCTAGTACTAAGAAATATTTTGGTTTTCAAGTGGATGATGTAGATATGTCAATGGACTTCTCTATTGGTAGGTCAATGGCAGAAGAATTACCTTTTATTCCAGGATATGATTACAATAAGATGCTTCAACCAGATTTTTCAGTAGAGGAATATATGGAAGAGCATAAGAAGTATAAGAATGTAATCATTAAGGATTATCCTAAATTGTTTAGTAAAGAGATAAAGCAGTATGAGGAAGATTTTAAAGGGAAACTTAGATTGCATTGGTTGCCCTAATTACCATGTTACCAAGAATGGTAAGGTATATTCTAATTATAAGGGTAAAGGTTGGGTAAAATTATCCCTTAATCGAATTAAAATAACGGATACGTTATAGTTTCTATTAGGGATACGAATGGATATAGGTATACTTATAACATTCATCAATTAGTAGCATTAGTATATGTACCAAACCCAAATAATCATAAGTATGTATGTCATAAGGATAATATAAGAACTCATAATCATTATAAGAACTTATATTGGGGTACTGCTAAGGAAAATACTCAACAATGTATTAGAGAGGGTAGGTTTAAATTTTCAGATACAAAGTTAAGTAGACCCAATATACTTCAATTACTTTATGAGTATGATACTGGTATGATAAAAGCAAAACTTGCTAGGAAGTATGGGATATCACCAATGTTAGTATATAAATATATTAAGAAAAGAAAACGTTATGAAAAAGATTTTGAACGGACCCACAGTATGGCGAGCTAAGTGCCCATACTGTGATTGTGAATTTGAATATGATTATTCAGAAGTAGATTCACATACTTTTGCTGATTGTAAATTGGTTAAATGCCCAGGTTGCAATAGGTATCTTCATCATAAAGATAATGCTAAATCCACTACAGAAGCGAAAAGAGAGGATACTATGACAACATAAAATAATAAAAAATTTATGAGATTATGGCAAACAACGAAGAAGATATTTTGAATGCTAACAGACTATCATCACTAACTTACATGGTAGCTGCTTGTTTAAATTTCTCTATCCAAAATCTTAACCGACAATTAAGGTTATGTAATTTACAATTAGTAGGTAGAGATAAGATGTTATTCAATCGGATTAAAACTCAGATAGAGCAATTACAATCTAATCTCGATATATTAGAGGATTTGGCTTTTGGAGTTATGAAAGATGAAGAGGCAAGGTTAGCCTACGAAGATGCTACCCATATTTATTGGGCTTTGTTCATGATACTGGTTGATAGAGGTGGAACTGATAACCTATGCGACTTAAGATTCAAGGCTTTGATTGATAAGATGGCACTTTACAAATCTCTTCTTCATTTGCCTGGTATGGATGTTGCATATAGATGTGCATTCGCTCAAGTATCAAAAGCTATCCAAGAAGGTAAATATAGTAAGGAGGATTTTAAGAACCTATTACAATATGAAAACAGAACTAAAGAAACTAAAGGTTAAATTCGAAGGTAGGATATTAGAAATAGATATCCAAAAAGAATTATCTATAAACGAAAATCTCATCAATTCTCAGCTACGAGAATCTCCTTCTAGTTATTATATATTCTGTTCTTTAAGAGATAAGTATATTAAAGAAAGGGATGCACTAGCAAGGGAAAAGGACGAAGCCTATTCTTCTGCATGGATTTATATTAAAGAATCTAACGAGAGATTCAACAATGACTATGTATCACATAAAGCAAACGTAAGCCCTAAATATAAATCCATATATCAAAGATATTTGAAGGCAGTAGAAAAGGCTAACAAGTATATTTCAATCTGTAGAGCTTATGAATCTAGAGAGAATATCCTTAGGACTATTAATGCCAATCTAAGGAAAGATAGATAGGAACTATATTCAATTATTAACTTTTAAAATATAAGAAATATGAACTATTCATTATCTTTCGTATCTGTAGCAGTAGCTCAGAAATTTAATGAAGAATTGCCCGGTAGTCCAACAGAGAACCGGGTATTGATTTTATCTCCTAAAGAGGTAAATCAAACTCGGTCCGGGCTTATTATTCCGGAACAGGTAAAAGAGGGAGTTCCTCGTAAGGGAGTTATAGTTAAACTCGGTGAGATTACCGAAGAGTATAGAACTTACCGGGATTTGGTGCAAATAGGTAGAATAGTTACCTATGGTTTGTATGCCGGTAAGGAACTGGAATTTGAAACAGACAAGCTTACCCCAGGCTTACAACAACTTTTGGAAAAGAACACTTTAACGGTGTTGAGTATGAATGAGGTAATTTACTCAGAACCAAATAATAACAATTAATATGGCACTTGATAAAAAGGAAAAGAAGAAAGTTTCATCAGATGGACTTTCTACAAAGGAAAAGATGCTAGCTAGAAAGAAACAGTTAGAATCTAAGGGAAACGGAAATGGTTTGGTATTCCCTAAAGAAGGTACTTTACGTATGAGAATCAAATCTCCGGGAGATGACCAGGAATTGGGTATAGAAATTGTTCAGTTCTATCTTGGAGGTAATCTGGGAGGAGTAATATCTCCGGCTACTTTTGATGAACCATGCCCCTTCATGGAAAAATATCAAGAATTGAAAAACTCAAAGGATGAGGATGACAAAGAACTTGCAAAAACTCTCGTACCAAGAAGAAGATACGTTATTGGTGGTCCGGTCTATGCAGACGAAAAGGGAACTAAATTTGATTACGAGGGTAAAGATAAGGGAGTTCTAGTTCCACGCTCTGTTTATCAAGATATTATCGACTTATACCTCGATGAGGATGAAGCTGGTGATATGACAGACCCAAGAAATGGATACGATATCAAAATTATTCGTTCGGGTTCTGGTAAGCTTGATACTACATATTCTGCTCGGGCTTGTAAACCAACCAAATTGGACAAGAAGTACCAAGGTAATGTAGACCTGGAAGGTATAGTTCGTTCTCAAATTAAATCTTACGATGAACTGGAAGAACTTCTTGCTAAGTTCTTGAATGAATGTCATGGAGGAGACGATGACGAGGATGACAAACCAAAGAAAAAGGCAAAAAAGAAAGGGATTCACAGAGACCACTATATGGAGGATGATGAACCCAAAAAGAAAAAGAAGAAACGTTACAAATCCGACATTTAAAGGTTAGTTAATATATGGTTTCATTCGAAGGTGGTAATTAGATTCGTTCAGTTATCACCTTCTTTAGTCTAAATACATTACATTATGGTATCAAAAGAATATTGGGCAAACTTATCAGATGAAGATAAGTCAAAGATTATAAGAAGATTTTGTGAAATTAATGATATTGGGCCAGACTTTGATTATGCAAAGGTGAGGGATTTTTCTGAAAGGGTTAAACAGAAATATAAAGAATCTGGAATATACAGCAATAATCAATTTTGGGAACATCCCGTTTTAATATTGGAATTGGTAGACCCTCTTATGGCAGAAATGATATTATCATGGATGTATGCCAAAGTAGAATTACCCAATGGAGAGAGGTCTGAAGTACCCTTCATGGGATATCACATAGTAGAACTTGTATTCGACAAAGGTAGTCTCATGAAGTTTACCGATGAAGAGAAAAACATATTGAATCATGCAATGAATATTTTAAAATCAAGAGGAATTTAATATGGCAAAGAAAACTAAGGTTGGTTTAAAGGTACCAACAAAAAATGAGATATTAAAGAAATATGGTAGTATCATGAGATTGGCTTCAGATACAGTAGAATCAAACTTATGGTTACCCTCTACTTTCTTTGCTCTCAATTATACCTTTGGTGGTGGTATACCCTTTGGTAAAGTCCTTGAAGTAGCTGGAGAAGAATCATCGGGTAAATCCCTTATTGCTTATAATTTTGCATACACTTGTCAACAACTTGGTGGTCATGTAATTTGGGTAGATGCTGAACAATCTTGGATGAACTCCTGGGCTGAAGCAAATGGTGTAGACCCAGAAAAGGTTACAGTATTAACCGATACTCGTATAGAGTATATTTCCGATGCAGTAGCAGATTTAGCAATCTACTTACGTTCTCAGTTAACTAAGAATGAACCAATACTCTTAGTAATTGATTCTATTGCTGCTATGGATTGTGCAGATAACATAGATTCTAAAATGGTAGAGGGTAAAGCAGAAATGGGAGGTAGAGCAAAAGCTCTTTATAAATACTTCCGTATCAGAAGTGAGTTATTCTACAAATTGGGAGTTACACAAATTTATATTAATCAATTAAGAACTGCTTTAAATGTCGGATTCGGAAAAGATAATACAACTACTACAGGAGGTGCAGCACTCAAATTCTATGCTTCAATCAGAGCTGCTTTCTATTCAGGAAAATCTATCACAGTTAAGCAAAACGGTAAAGAAAGAAAAGCTGGAAAGCTTGTCACAATTAGACTTATTAAAAATAAGGTTGCTCCTCCAAGACCTACAATCAGCAAATGTCCGGTTTACTTCAACCCTAAATTCCATGAAGTTGGATTTGATAGATGCTATGCCTTAGAAGATGTATTAGTAGAGAATGACATCATCGAAAAATCCCCAGGTGGAGTTTATAAGTTCAAAGGGAAGACTCTTGCAAGAGGGGAGGAAAAATTCCAAAAACTTCTTGAAGAAGATGATGAACTTCGTCGTAAATTACTTCGTAAAGCTGGAATAAATACTATTGGTGCTACTAGAAAGAGGATGGAAGCTTTGACTACTAATTTATATCCAGTAGATGGAGTAGAATATGAATCATTTAACGAGTCAGATGACGAGGAGGAAGACGATGAGTAAGAAAACAGTATTATTGATTGATGGAGAGAATATTCTCCATCAATCTTTTCATAAGTTCGAGAAACTTAAATCTACAGACGGAAAACCAAGTGGAGCAATATTCGGATTTTTCAAATCACTTCATATGTATCTTACAAGGTTTAAACCAAACGAAGTAGTTATAACATTTGATAATGGTCATTCACCAGTAAGGGATAAGTTATTGCCTAATTACAAAGGCCATAGAAAAAATATATCGGTTGATTATGAATCCTTGCAAATACAAAAGGCAATCATAATGAAGATATTGGGTATGCTAAGAATTTCTTATATCTTTGATAAAAGGAATAAAACTCAATATGAGGGAGATGATTTCTTAGCATACCTAATTATTAATACTTATCGTTCGGATAATGTAATCTTAGTATCATCAGATAAGGATTTTAATCAATTGTTAAACAAGAACGTTAGAATATTAAACCCCAGAAAAGATGAAGTTATTCGAGTGGGCAATTGTAAAGAACTCTTCGGTTATCATTCACATGAGACTGTTCAGTATCTTGCAATGGTAGGTGATACTTCTGACGATATCCCGGGTTTTAAGGGTATAGGTCCAGTAACTGCAAGAAAGATACTCGATGAATATCAATCAATCTACAAGTATCTGGAAGCTAAACCTAACAAAGAATATCAAGAAGTTTGGGATAGAAATCGTAAACTCATTGACTTATTCTGGTTTGTAGGTAATGTACCATTAGATAAGATGCCTATCAAAAGAAAGAAGACTTTCAACTATGATAAATTTAGGAAGTTGTGCATAGAGTATTCTCTTGCTTCGTTCCTAACTAAAGAATTTATTAAACCTTTTAAAGAGTTATCCGAATGAAAATCATGTTTGCAGGTGCAAGTGGAGTTGGGAAAACCACTTTAGCAAAGGAAGTTCCCGGGATGATTAAGTTTGATGTATCAGAATATCCTCCAGTACTAGATTTTATATCTGGTAGTGTATCAGATTTAATCCCTAAAACAAAAGATATGTCTCATAAAGAGATGTTAGAAAGAGATTCAAAGGATTTATTAATGGAAGACTTTCAGGTAATGAATCTGAGAAATAAAATGTTTAGAGACAGAGATAGATTCGTTACAGATAGGAGCTATCTTGATTTAGCTGCTTATTTCTATTATAAACAAGCCAAGAATGTTCCTAAATGTGAAATGGAACACTTCTTCGAAACTTGCAAGATGTTACTCAATCAGCAATGTACTCACCTCATTCTATTAGACTTTACTACTGCAATGGTAAAGGAATGGGTTATGGAAGATAATGGCAAACGAATAGAGAATAATTACTTCCAGTTCTTAATATCTTCTATAATGGATAACGTATTGAACTTGTGGGGATTCTTACCAACTAAGGAAATATCTTCTATCTATAAGAATATATTTAAGAATCAACTTTTGGAATACGGTGCAACAGAAGGAGTAATCAAATCCATATATGGTGAAACTAAAGTTCTCTGTATAAGAGAAGCTAATTTGGATATTCGTAAGAAACTTATTATTGATTTTCTTCATGAGTAAAGAAGTAGTATTTATAGCATTCTCGGATTTGCACATCAATTTATGGGCAAAATTCAATGAGAACAACAATAGGACCTTGAATAGTATCAAGGTCCTTGACGTTATTGCAGGTCAATGTGAAAAGTACAAATGTCCTGCTTTGTTTTGTGGAGATTTATTTCATAAGCCAGAATCAATTGACCAAGATTTAGCAATATTCGTTGCTGAACAGTTCGATAGGTTAGAGAGTAACTATCCAAAATTCAAAATGATTTATATAGACGGGAATCACGATTTGAAATCTGTAAATCGTATTGATAGGATAACTAAGGGATGGCCTTTTGTATTTCATAAGAATTTTATGAGTTGTGTTAATCTAACCAGAATTAAATGGTGTTCTTATGGAGATTACCACATTTATGGAGTTCCCTATATTGATAATAATGTGGGTCTAAGTGAATATCTTAAGAAACTTAAACTAGATAAGAATGTAAAGAACATACTTCTTCTTCATACGGATTATCCAGGAGCAAAGGATACTGATGGTAGAGAAGTTGATTCTGTAGAAAATCTCAATGTAAATATCTTGAATCGATTTGACTTGGTATTATGTGGTCATATACATAAACCCCAAAGACTATCAAAGAAGGTTTATATGATAGGAGCACCTAATCATCAAAGGAGAACAGATAGAGATTGCAAATTGGGTTATTGGAAGATTTATTCAGACTTATCAATGCAATTCGTACATCTTAAGCAATTTCCTAAATTCGTAGATGTAGAATCTGATGAAGATATTAGGGATGATGGCAATTATTATACCGTTTTACCTAAGAAAACTAGTAACTTAGTAAATACTAACCATAAAATTACTAAGCAACTTTCTAAGAAAGCTCTAGCAAGGAAGTATCTTAAGGAAAAGGGTATAACTGAACAAGATAAGAAAGAACTACTGATTGACATACTTAAAAAAGCTGAATCATGTTAACATTTACAACAATGAACGTAGTAGGATTCTGTTCAATAGAAAACCTACATATACCTTTAAATCCAAGTTGTACCATACTTATCAAGGCACCAAATGGAAAAGGTAAGTCAACCATCTTATCGGCATTGGTATGGGCAATATATGGTAAAAACCTAAAAGGGGTATCAGAAGTAACTACTTGGGAAAAGGTAAGACCTAAAGATTACCAGGGAGTAATGGTAGAAGTATTCTTTCAAAAGGGAGAACATATTTATAAAATTATCAGATGTCAGAAATGTAATATAGTTCTTGAGGATGGAGCTAAAGGTAAGGATAGACTTATATTTCTGAAAGATAATGAGTTAGTGAATGTAAAAGGTAAGAATAAACTCCAAGATACCATTAATGCAGAGCTTGGTTTATCTTACACCCTATTCATGAACTCAATTATGTTTGGGCAGGGAATTAAAAGGTTGATACAAGAGTCTAATTCAGATAAGAAGAAGATATTCGAAGAAGTATTTGATTTAGAATTTCTTAATATTGCTAAAGGTATAGCTATGCAGGATAAAAATAACCTATTAGCTCAGGCAAACGAAGTAGAACATCAATCTGACCTATTAAAAAAAGAACTTGAAGCAAACAAAGAAGCTTACTTTGATTTACGTGACAGAGAGAAAGGTTTTAAAGAGAAAATCAAATCGGAACGTAGAGAGTTAAAGAAAGATAGGGAAGACCTAACTAAGCAACTTATTAAAAAACAGCAACAACTTAAGGATGAGGTAGAGAAAAGTCTTAAGGTTAAGATTAAGAAACATAGTACCTATGTAGATACTCTTAAGTCAAAGCTTAGGGATAATAGAATGGTTGCAGAAGGGGTTTCTTTACCAGATTTTGTAAAGAAACTTAAGATACAGTTAGATAAAGGCCACTACAAACGTGCAAAGGCGAGCGTAGATATTATTTACAATGCCCTGATTAATTCTGATAAATTACGAGAAGAATATGAGGATGCTTTAGAAAGGTTAGATGAATTGAGGACTACAAATGAGAAGTATAAGAGACTTCAAAAAGACTGTGAAGACATTGCTTCAGATATTGCCTCTATTGACGAGGAGTTGGAAAAACTCAAACAAGAGAAACTTAAGGTTATGTCTCCTAAATATAAAGAGAAACTTAAGGAAATTAGAAAAACTCTTCGTAAAGTAGATGAAGATTACCATAATAAAGAGTTAGAGTTAGAAAATTACAACTGGTTAATCAATGACCCTCTCGGTAACAATGGAATCAAGGCTTACTTATTCGATTCATCTTTGGATATGTTAAATAGAACACTTGACAAATATTCTCAAGTATTGGGATTCAGGATTGAATTTGGTATAGATTTGGGTACTATTAGAAAGGACTTTTATACTTTAATTGAAAGGGATGGGCAAATTATTGATTATGATGAACTATCGGGAGGAGAACGACAACTTTGTAATGTAGCAATGGCTTTTGCTATGAACGAATCTTTAACTGCTTCCAAAGGGATTAATCTAGCCTTCTTAGATGAAGTATTTGAATCTTTAAGCTCAGATAATGTAGAGGTGGTTACATCCTTAATCAGGCATACTTTTGCAAATAAGACCCTATTTCTAATTACCCATTTAGATTCACTTCCATTATCTAATACTAAAATCCTGCAAGTTGAAAAGGTGAATGGCCTGAGTAGGTACCAACTACTATAATGATATAAAATACAATACATCATGAATAGTAAGAAAAAAGGCTCAAGATTTGAATTAAAAATGTCTAAGTGGTTTACTAAATGGACCTCTTATACTTGGAATAGAGTTCCAATGTCAGGGGCTTGGCATTCTAACAAGGATGCCGCTTCTGATATTACTTGTGTAGATGAAAGACATGCTCACAGGTGTAAGATATCCGTAGAATGTAAAAGCTACAAAGAAATTAAATTTGAACATATACTGCTTGGCAATAAGGGTTGTGATATACTAAGATTCTGGGAACAAGCAAGTAAAGATGCTAAAAGGGCAAAGAAAGTACCCATCTTATGTATGAGGTATAACTCTATGCCTGCAGAAGAATTCTTTTTCGTAGTAGGTGTTAAACTTGGAGATATTATTGCCCAGTATGTTACTAAGGTAATGTATATCCAAGTACCTGGGAATACTCTTATGGTATTCATGGCTAGTGAAGTATTAAAAGTACCTTATAAGTTAATTCATAAGCAAGCTAAGTTAATCATTAAAAAGAAATAATATGAAACGTATCCCTTATTCTTATTGTATTTTCTACATAGAACGAAAGTATTATCAGAACATTAATAAAGAACTTAAAGAAAAGGGATATAAAAAAGTACGTGCCATTATCCCTACGATAAACGTTTTAAAGAAAACCGCAAAGGGTAAGATGATATTCGAAGAAGTACCTATCTTATTCAATTATGGTTTTATCAAGATGCCTACAGAGTTAGCGTACTCTAGACCTTTTCTAAACAAACTGAAGAGAAGTATATCAGGTATAAGAACTTGGTTAAAGTCTACAGAGACTCTTCATGAAAGAAAGAAGAAAGCTAGAATAGATAATTCTGAAGACTTTGATGATTTCTCATTGGTAGCTACATGTACCAGAAAGGATGTTAAAAGGTTTAAGAGGATGGCAAAAGAAGGAAAGAAATATTCTGTAGACGATTTGATGAATGTTAAGATAGGCGATTACTTAGTACTCAAAGGCTATCCATACGAAGGAATAGATGCTACGGTATTGGGTATAGACCACATAAATAAAATGGTACAACTTCTTTTATATCCGGAAATGGGTAAAATGGAAATATGGTTACCATTTGATAACGTAATTTATAGCGTGTACCAGAATTATGACCCAGATAAGTTATATGCTAACTCCCAAGATTATGACCCAAATGAGATAACAAGTGAATCAATAGATAGAATAATGGATTTTAGGAGGAATTAATTATGAATGATGCTCAGAAGAAAGCTTGGGACTGTTTAAACGAAATAGAAAGGCAGTCCTTATTCCTTCAGTTATCAGAAAGCAAATCTTCATGGGAAGCTGGTGAAATTTTAAAGTTGTCACATTACAAGTATTTAGAAATCAGAGAAAGGTCAGAAAAGTTCTTCAGATTATTCTCTGATTTCTTCGAGTTACACACTTCTATTTTTCGACCTGACTGCCCTTGCGAACGAAGCTTTTGTGATTTTATTGAAGGATGTATTGAAAAGAGATTAACAAGGAAAGAAGCAAGTCTATATACTGGAGACTCTTCTAACTTACTCTCAAAGGTAAGCAATAGTAATATTGAAAGGAATATGAAAAGACTCAAAGAATCAGAAGACCCCTGGGATTTAGATTCAATGAGGTTAATTCTAGAGTTCGATAGGTGGAATAACTTTAGGATTTTACCAAGAATGCTACAACAGCCTTCTGCATTTAAAAGGCGGTTAAATAAAAAGGATAAGATATATATCAAATACCTTTTAAAACGAGTACCAGAATGGATGCACACAAAACTGAAAGAAAGGTTTAGATATAAAGTAAAGCCTGGTAAGAAGAAATATTGGGTATGCTTAATATCAGAAGAATTATACACTGATGGATATTTACTAATGCCCGTAAGACCTTTAGATGAGGTAGTTAGTGAATTTAGTAGATTCTATATGTATGTATTCGAAAAGAAAGATGATGCAGATACATTTGGATTCATGGTATCCAAGTTTATGATTAAAACCGTTGATGTAAAATTAGGACAACGCTTCTGGCCTGAGTACAGATGCTGCGTGGAAAAAGCAGTTAACTATAATCAAGTGAATAATATAGAATTCAGTATTAAGAAACTTGATATGGCCTTCAATGCCGATAAGGTTAAAAAGAAAAGGAAGAAAAAGCCTAAATCAACGGCTGCTGAACGCATATCAGATACCTCAGCTTTTTATAAAAATAGATAGAAATATTTTTCTATATAAATAAAAAGTATTATATTTGCAACAAATTAAAATAAAAGATATGAGAAAGAACAAAAAGAATAAACCAGCACCCTC